>Ga0070698_100008659_pt1 | contig 10964 bp, 5 predicted proteins | sample KBSK1502metaG_FD_65477 | JGI IMG/M metagenome (GOLD analysis project Ga0070698, IMG submission 65477) | Corn, switchgrass and miscanthus rhizosphere microbial communities from Kellogg Biological Station, Michigan, USA - KBS K1-50-2 metaG | ecosystem: Host-associated > Plants > Roots >...
TCTCGCTGTGGGACTTCTCCGTCCGGCGATAGGACATCGAGCGCCGCGAGCCGCCGGCGCATCGTTGAAGTGATCTGTCGTCCCGACCGCCGCCGAAGCTGTGGATGCTCGCGAAACGACGTCGTGAGATAGCCGAGCATCGGATCGGAATTGCCCGCAACCGCCATGAGATATGCCGGCGCGGCTGACTCCACGATGCGCCGCGTCGTCGCTTGCAAGGAGGCCGGCGCGATGCCCATGTGGAAGGTGGCACACACGTCGAGACCCATCGTCAGGCCGTGCAGCTTGGCCATCACGACGTCCTCGAGGCACGCCCGCTGCAGCTGGTCTGCGGTCCTGAACACCTCAGGTCCAATGAATCCGGCAACGTCGTTGACAATTGTCCACGTCCCTGTCGCTGCCTGAATGTGTCGAGCGACACCGTACGCGCGGGCTTCGAGCGTCACCATGTCGACACCTTCCGCGGCGCCGTTGGTTACCGCGGATCCTTGTCCCGTCTCGAAGTAGCAGCCGTCGAACCCGCGCGCGAGGTCGAGGACGCCGTCGACATCGAGGCCGACCATCCCGGTCAGCGCCTTTGATGTTCCGGCCAGGCTCTGGAAGCCGACATCGACCGGCGCGCGCTCGCGCGCCCGCGCCTGCTTGACGATGTCCGACAGCACGCAGTAACGCGTCGGCAGTCGCAGGCGATCGACGACGCGGCGAAGCAGTTCCTCGAGATGGACGATGGTCTCGATGTCGTCGCTCGCCGGATTGAGCCCTATGATGACGTCACCGCACCCGTAGGTAAGCCCTTCTAGGATGGACAACAGAATCTCATCATCGTCGTCGCCGGGGCTATTGGGCTGGATGCGCGAGCCGAAATGCTGCGACGACCCGACGGTCGTGCCGTCGCCAGGATGCGGATTGAAAATCGCCCTGGCCACCATCGAAAGCTCGTCGTTCGTCATCACCTTGACGACGGCGGCGATAACTTCGCTTCGAAGGCCGCGGCGGTGGCGTCGAGTCCATTCGGCGCCGGCTGGGCTCAACAGGATCTGCTTCAGGCCGAGGACGGTGAGTGCCGAGGTCTCGGCCAGCGACTGCGCATTGAGGCCGCGCTCCAGCGCCTGGGTGACCCCGTCGTCGACGAATGTGGCGTGAGCAATCTCGCCGAGGCGAAGGGCCTCCAGTGAACGGCGGGCATCCGCTCGTACGCGGGCGTCGCCGGTTCCGCCGACGAGCAGATCGCCTTCCTTGAACTCGTTGGCGAGAACGAACGTCTGTCGCAGATCCAACGTTCAAGGAGCATACAAGACGGCGGGCTTTCTTTCGAACACCTGCGTTGTCCCAATCCAGTCGCGGTACTCTCCGACCGAAATCAAGTCCGGACTTCGCGCGATGGCCAGCAGGAGCGCCGTGCGCTCCCGGTGCGTGTAGTAGTGCTCGTGCACGAGAATGTGGCGCACGTTCAGCTCCGCCAATCGAGCAATCGACGCCTTGTCCGGAAACGTGCGGAGCCGCCTCATGGTCTCATCGTAATCGCGGGGGGTGTATCCACTGTAACCGTTGACGAGAGGACGCCAGTGCCGCGTAGACCAGAACATGTACAAAGGATTGAAACCCGAGTCGATCGGGAATTCGATTACCACCGACGCAGTATTCGTTGCGGGAGACTCCTTGAGGAACGTGTACACGTCCGGCTCCCGCCTCGGTACCTCCATCAAGCGCAAAGGCGCCGATCCGCCTTCGAGGCCGATCGCCACGAGGACTACGATGAACAGCATCCTCGGCGCCGGAATGCGTCGTTTGAGGTATTCGAATCCGAAGCCTGCCAGCACCGACAGTGCGCAGACGGCCAGGATTCCGAATCGCGCAGGCGCTCGGAAGCCTTGGAGCGCCCATGCGTGGGCATACAGCCACCGGTAGACGGTCCCATTCAGTCCCAGCGACAGCTCGATTGCGAGCAGGGTAAGCGCGAGGTAGATGCACACGAGGCGCCTGCGGGCCTTGCTCAGAACAGCGCAGGCCGCGAGGAGAACCGCAACGACGCCAGGAAACAGGCGTCGTTCGTTGCCTTCGAACTGGAAGGCTGTCCATCCCCACAGCCAGTTCTGGTCCGGCGCGGCCAGGTAGCTGCTAATCTGCGCGCTGTACCGCGCCGTCTCCGCTGGATCGCGGGTTCCGACCACTCGCGCACTCTCGACGTACGGGACGCCATAGGCGGCCGCGACGACCGCCGTCACGAGGCCGCCCACGAACAACGGCACCAAAGCGGCTCGAGCCACGCGCGGCTGCGACGCAGCGAGCAGGACGATGAGGGCCGCCACGATCATGCCGAGAAAGACGCCGTAATACACGCACGAGAGCAGCTGCAACGACAGCAGCAGCCCCACCGAAATGCCGAACCGCAGCGACGCCTTCTCGAAGACCCGATGGACTGCCCAGAACGTCAGTGGCATCCAGACGGTCCATTGAAGCTCGAGATGCATGAAATGTTCGATGCGGTAAGGGGCGACGGTGAAAATCGCGGCCGATATCAATGCAGCGTCTGCATCGTGAGTGAGATGGCGCACCAACACGAACATGCCCACTCCCAACGAGACAATGCCCGCCAGCAGCAGCACGTTGTATACGAGAACCAGGTTGACGTGCGCCCACAGCAAGGGGGCGCCAATCAGTCCTTCGAGCAGCGTGGCATCGGAGTAGGCGAGCGTCCCACGGTGCGGATAGAAAATGTTTCCGTCGAAGAGGTGTCCAACGTCGCGTGGCAAGACGTGCGCGATCCAGCCGAGGCGCCACATGCTGAAAAACGGATCGTCATGGTCCGGTACCGCCGTACCGAGATGCAGCGCCTGCGGCCATGTCAGCATCACCGCCAGCGCAGTCAGCATGATCGTCGCGCCGAGCAGTGAATTTCGAGCCATGATGGCGACCTTCGTTCCCCCGCGTCCTAGATCAGCGGTCGCCAGGTGTAAAACAAAGTCGCATTCAACGTCTGGAAAGCAGTGAAGCCAACGATCCAGATCGGCCGATGCCGCTCCGGCACGACGTCGGCCAGCCACACGAATACCGGGAACAAGATCGCCGAAAACCGTCCGGCCGAAAGCCAGCCGCCATTCGCGATCGGCGGCAGCGTGATAACCAGAATGAACGCGGCGTACGCGAGTCCCATGCGACGGGCTACCGGCCAGACGGCGGCAATCGCGAACAGCGCAGCGATCATGTTCAGCACATCGTACCCGCCCACAGTCAGGTACTCGCTGAGGCCGGCGTGTGCTATGTACGAGTACTGCTTGGCGACCACTCTCGTGATCGGTTCGTAGGTACGTCCCCACGCCGCCTGGCCTCGCGCCCAAATAAAGGGGTCGCCGGTCAGGCGCCAGGTGAACGTCGCATACAGCAGCAGTCCCACAGCCGGCATAGCTGACGCCGCGAGAGCATGGCTGGTCCGCCAATCTGTGAACGGCTGTGGTTGATTCGGCAGCGCGACACGGTGAACCGGCCGTCCGGCTGCGGCCGGCATCCAGGGCGAGACGGCGAGAATCGCGAGCGGAATGGACAGCAGGGCGCCGTTCGGTTTCGTCAAGCCCGCGAGCAATCCCCACAATGCGGCGCGCCAGAACTGCGCATTCGTCATGTGATAGAACGCGCCCACGGCGCCGAGCAGAAAGAGTGATTCGGTGTAGACGGCGCCAAAAAACAACGCGAACGGATACGAGGCGATCAGCCACAGCGCATACCGGGCCTTGTCGTCGTCCAGACGATCGCGGACGAAGGCGTACAGATAGAGGAGCGCGGCGAAAAACGACGCCAGCGACACCGCCATTCCGCCCCATACATAACCGGTCATGTGGCCGCCGAAGAGGCGACCGACCGCGCGCACCAGCAGCGGGTACGCGGGAAAGAAGACGATGTTCTGCTGCAGCTCCGACTCATTCGGCACAAACTGGTAGCCGTCGGTGACGATCTGAAGATACCAACCGGCGTCCCAGCGCACCGGCAGGTTCAGAAGCTCGTTATTGAAATGGCGCAGCGGCGGGCGCCCGTTGACGTATCCGAACATGCACACCGCAAAGTAGCCGACGACCAGAATCGGCAGTCGCGTCGCCACGACTGTCATCGCGGCGGATCGCACCTGCGGCCGGCGCAACCATCGACCCAGGCGGAGCGGGAATTCGCGGTACAAGGCGCCCTGAGGCGCGGCGATGTGGCGGACCACCGCCAAAACGACAGCCCACAACAGGACCGGATACGGCGAGGTGACCGAAACACGCACGCCCGCGATCGACTGGCGGAAACCGCCCGTCGTCGCCGCAATCACGCCAAGCAGGACGAGCAGTAGACAGATGCCATCAATGACGCGTGCCCACCGTGGAACTGAAGGTGGTTCGGACAAATGGCGCGGCATCGGGCGTGCACGATTATATCGGGGAGACCGCGCATCACCTGGGCGCAAGCAGGTTTGTCCACCTCAGCCGACGAATCGATCGCATGCAGCCGACTGGCCGACGGCGATCCGAGCATCATCGCTGGTGACTCTTATCGGGAGTGATTCGGCAACGCCGCGTTAATCCTGATCCGCATCCGCGCGTCTCCTACGACGATCTCATCTCCTGATTTGAGCCGAACGCCTCGGGATCCTCCGAGTACCGTCACGGTCGTGCCACCCCGCACGATGTGCGTCCCGTGTACGCTGCCGTCGTCGTAGAGTCGGAACTCCCGGGATGTCGATTGATAGGTGATGTGCGCGTGCTGGCGCGAGACGCTTTGGTTTACGTCGAGAGCGCCCTCGACGAACGCAATGTTGTTGGTTCGGATGAGCCGGCCTTGGTTGTCTTTGACCTCGACACATCTGCCAATATCGATGCGGTCCGCCGCAAGCGAATACGTTCGCTTATCTGTGACACCTCGCACGACGGTTATCTCGAGTCGCGGTGGGCACGACGGGGGAACGAGACTCTCGAGTGCTGGCACCTCCACGGTTGCAAACGTGACGTGGAACTCGGGATCTCCCCAGGTCTTTTGCGCTCGTCCAACGTAATTGATGGCGACGGCGATGTCAGAATCGTCGCAGCCTGCCGAGCGCAGTTTGTCCGCGATTCTGCGGCGGAGCCCGTAATCGCCCGCCAGGACCGTCTCCAATCGGTCTCGGGCATCACGTGATTCCGCCAATACCGACACACGGATTCTATTGAACGGGAAGACACGCTCGCCACGACTGGTCCGTTGAAACTGGCGATCGACTGCATCGAGGATCGCGTGAACGATCTCCAGTGGCTCACGGGCGCCCGGCCTGGCGAGCCTTTTTGCGGCGCCATCGAACTGACGCGCGATAGTCGATTCGATCGTGCGTACTTTCCTGAGAATGTCCATGTCGTCTCACTTGATTAATCCGGCAGTCGCGGCAGCGGTGACAATTTCTCCAGCCGCCGGTGCGGCGCTCGCGCCGCCATACCCTGCATTTTCGATGATGATCGCAAAGGCGATCCGCTTCGTGACCGCACCGTATGGAGCAAAACCGACGAACCAACTGTGCGATGGTTTGTCCGAGAGCTCCGCGGTACCGGTTTTTCCTGCGATTCGCCACGGATGATCACGCAGACGCCGGCCGGTGCCGGCGACGACGACGTCACGCATGTAGCCGGCGAGCACGCGCGCGGCGTCTGCGTTGAGAAACGTTTCGGTTTTTGACGGAGAGGCACTGCGTACCCACCGTGTCTCACGCAACACCCCATTCGATGCGGCGGCCGCCGCCACACGGGCCATCCTCAGCGGCGTCACGACGACGTCCGCCTGCCCGTACCCGACTTGAGGAAGCGTGTCGGCAACTCTCCGGACTCCGTTGCTCGACGGTGTGAGCGAAATGCCCAACTTGCCTGCGGTTTCGACGAGCGGCGACGCTCCAAGCTTCAACGCAAGCTGTCCGAAGTACGCGTTGCAGGAGTGAACCATGGCTTGGTGCATGTCGATGGTTCCATGCGGGTGCGTATCCAGCACGTCATCACGAATCGGTCGACTCCAGCCGTTGATCTTCGCGCCAACCCGACCATCCGGCAGCCTGGCGCACATGAAGGTCGTTTGCGTGAGGCTTCTGTTCTGACGAAGCGCGGCCGCGGCAGTCACCAACTTGAACGTGGATCCCGGCGGATACAGGCCGTATCGCGCCCGGTCGAGCAGTGGATCTGCCGCCTCGCTCCCTTCCCCATCAGCGGCGCCAGTCCATGGATAACTTGCACTCGCCAGGAGGTCCCCGGAGTCGGGATCGATAACGACCGCTGCTGCCCGCGTCTCAGCCTTCTTTGCGTACGCGGCGATGATTTCACTGACCCGAAACTGAAAGCTCGCGTCGATCGTCAGCGTCACGTCACGGGGCTTGTTCCTCAGTGCCGCAACGGCTGGATGATTCAGTTGGTGCCGATGTCGAAAGGCCGGGAGGATGTCACGATAATCACGCCGGAGCGTGGTCATGGGCCGCCCCGAGGAATCAATGGTGTGGATGAGCGACGCGTGATCGTCGAACCCGCGCAGACGATCTTCCGCGTCGCGCTCGACGTACGAGGTGTTCGGCGCGCTCCAGTTCACGCGCGTTCGTACGTCTCCCAATACATGAAATGCCCGGCCGCCAAGTGGATAACATCGTTCATCGGGACGAGGACACGCGTCGGCCAGCGCAATGCCCAGTCGCTCATAGGTCTGACGCGCCTGCGCCAGCACATGTGGATCGTCTGTCGCGAGCGGCACGCGGCGGCGATCGTAGATGCTTCCGCGGGGCTGCAGCCGGACGACATCGACCAGCCGCGGGTTGTACTCGAAGCGCCGTCCTCCATCGCCTTGAATGCCGAGATGCGCACGCAGCACGACGTCGTCGGCGCGGACGATCTGGACGTTGACGAGGATGGCTGTCAGCGCCAGCGCGCAAACACCAAGCGCTGCACCGAGGTACTTCATCGGAACCCTGAACGGCTCCGGATCGTGTGCCCCAAGCGTCGCCGTGCGGAGCGATGCCAGAATTCCCAGAGCCGCAAAGTTTGCGGCCATTGCGGACCCGCCGTAGCTCAGGAACGGAGTGACCACACCGGTGAGCGGTGTCATGCCCAAAATACCTGACGCCATGAGCAGGACCGGGACAATCAGGAATAGCGTCAGGACCAACGCAAGGAAGAAACCGTAATCGGTCGATGCCCGCCGCGCGATATGGAAGCCGCGGAACGCCGCGAGCGCGTACAGAACAGCAACGAGAACGAGTCCAACCGCACCGAGTTCCTCACCAATCGCGGCCAGGATCAGATCCGTGTGCCCGGCCGGCAAGTACCTCGTATCGCCGAGCCCGAGGCCGGTTCCAAGCGGGCCGCCCGATGCCAGGGCCCACATGGCATGCGCTACTTGATCGCCGCCCGGAAGGCCGTTGTCCCAAGGCGACTGCCACATGCGAACGCGCTCGGCCAGCGTGGTTGACACGTTCAGCCGATACCCGACGTAAAAGCCGAACACCAGCAGGCCCAACCCGATGATGGCCATGCCACTCCGGCTGCGCGCGACCGCATAGATCGCGAGAAACACGCAGCACAGAAGCAGCGCCGGCCCCAGATCCCTTTGCAGGAAAAAGAACGTCAGCGCGGCGCCCACGCCGACGACGACAGGCAGGAAATAGTCGGCGCGCGGCATGTTGACCCACGCGGGCAAGGCCCGATCTCGAATCGTCCTGCCGCGAACTCTCAGCAACTCCCAACGACGCGCAAAGTAGCCGGCGAGAAACAGCGCGAGCAGCAGGCGGGTCGCTTCAACCGGCTGCACTGGCCCGAGGTTGACCTTGGCGCTGCTCGCCCCTGGCCCGGAACCAAATACGACGAGCACCAACGACAGTGACAACGCGCCGGCGAGCGGAACGTAGCTCAGATCGGCCAGGCGTCGATCGGTGAAGTCGACGAGCGAAAGCGCGCCCATGACGGTCAGACCGAGTGCCGTCGCTTCGGCGTATCTGACGAAAAGAAGACTGTCACGTAGTGGGTCGGATCGGCTCACGAGAACCGCGAAGCCAATTCCGGTCAAGAGGTGCGCGACCGACAGCAGCAACCGATCGCCCTGAACCCGGCGCAATCGCCACAGGACGGCCAGCGCATGAAAGCCGAGAAGGTAGACGAGAGAGAACAGCAGAAGCTGCCTCCGGAACTCCGGACGCGTCCGCACGGTGAAATGCGGCTTCAACGTCGCGACTTCAGCAGCGGTGAAGAGAGGATGATTAGTGCCTGCCCGGGCGATAGCGCCGACGTTCGGCAACCCGCGGCGGCGGCTCCGCTCGTCCGTGAGGAACCGAAACAACTCGCTGGCGGCAGCGCGGCGCTCGCTTGGATTCGTGACTACGGCAGCCAGCACCGAGTCCAATGGCGCTGGATCCGCGACGAGGTTCAAATTGACAACGGCAGCGTCGCGGCGGGCGCTCTCCGACGCGTCGAAGAGACTCAACCGTCCCGCGTAGGCCAGGATGATGGCCAGCGCAGCGACCACGGACGTCGCTGCCAGCAGGAGATCGAGCGGATCCACGCGGCGATCGTGAAATGATGTTAGCTGCGCATCCCGTTGCGCGGCTGTCGTGTAGGTTGCGGCCATTACCCTGGAGTGGTCTCCGGCGAGAGTTGTTTCAGGCGCTCTTCAATCTGCGTCAGTCGGCGTTGCGTGGCCCGAACGTTTCGTGCCGCATCGCCAAACCCAATCGCCTTTGAGTACCGCTCCAGCGCCTGCCGATAGCCTTCGGCCGCGCGCGTCAGGTATTCCTGCTCTTGCGGCATGCCTGCCAATGTGTGCGCCGTGCGGGCGAACGTCTCGGCGCGCGCGCGATAACCGTCGGCCAGCTGCACCGTCTCGCGGTCGCTCGGCGGATAACCCAGGCGCTGCGCTTGCTGGAGGGCGTCGGCGCCGTGGTCGACGTCTTCCAGCCCGTAAATGAACGTTCTCATCAGCCCCAGGAACGGATCGGGCCAGTCGGGCCGCAGTTCAGCGGCCTCTCGAAACGCGGTGACGGCGTCCGTGAACTCCCGCTTCGCCTCGGTCGTCATCTTTTTGCTCTTGCGGGCTTCGCCGTTGATGCGGTGCAGATGGCCATCCGAATACCGCAGCGCAGCCTTGAGCCGCGTATCGCCGGGGCTCGCGGTCAGAGCCTCCGCGATTGCCTCGCGCGTTGTCCGCCATTGGGCTTCCCTGACGGAAGGTTGAGGCGTCCGGTAATTCGCAAAAACGCGATCCGCGAGAATCGCCGTCTGCTGCGTCAATGCACGTTCGAGAGGGGTAAGGCTTCGGAAGCTGCGCCCTTTCAGGTCGTTGAACTCTCTCCACGTTTCGAGATTCTTATCGAGCTCCTGAGTCTGCGCGACTGCGGCCAACCGTTGCGCCACTCTCGCAACCTGAAACTCATTTCGAACGATCATGAGCGCAATCACAACCAGAGCGATCCGCAGCAGCCGTGGCCAGAACCGCTTCGGCGGCTTCTTCAAGCTGGCCGGCAGCGCGGCATTCGGTGGCACGCCCCCTCCGCCCGCCTGAACCGGCGTTGGCGCCGGTGCGTGGTCTGATGCCGATCGCCGCGTCGCCTCCTCGTCCGGCACGTCAGGCCGGCGCGTCCGTCGCGTTGCCGGTTCATCGTGAGCACGCCCGGGCCATCCATCGCGCTGCGCCTGCGTCTCCGCGCCGGATGCGGCACATTCGAGGTCGTCGCGAATTGCTCTGGGCGAGCTGTACCGGTCCGCCGGGTCACCGGCCAGAAGCTTCGCCGCAATCGCCTGCAGCCCGACCGGACAGCGATCGTCCAGCGGCGCCGGCCGACCCGATTGGATCCGGTGTTCCAGGCGTCGAGTATCGGGCGCCTGAAATGGTCGAACGCCGGCGGCCATCTCGTACAGCAAGACGCCGATTGCCCACAGATCTGCTCGGGCGTCGATGTCCCCGGACTCGAGCCGTTCCGGCGAGAGGTACGCGATGCTGCCGAAGTCGTTGCGCGTGACTTTTCTGCTCAGCGACAGCGCCTTGGCGATGCCAAAGTCCAGAACCTTGATCTGATCGCCCTGAAGAACGCGAATGTTGCGCGGCTGCAAGTCGCCGTGCAGCAGGGAGCGGAGCTGGCGACCGTCGATCGTCGCTTCGAAGTCGTGGGCGGCCTCGAGGAAATCACAGAGCTGCACCGCGATCTGAATGGCCCGTGCAGGTGGCACTGGTCCGGCGGCGATAACCTCGGAGAGGTTCTGGCCTTCGAGGTATTCCATGGCGAGGTAGAAATAGCCATCCTCGGTGCCATGCTCGTACACGCGAGGGACGTGCGCATTCGCCTGGCAGAATTGCTCCTGAAGCTTGGCCCCCCAGCGCTCCGCTTCGAGCGTGCCGTCGGTTTCGTGATCGCTTCCCGTCGGCACCAGTCTCAACGCGACCGAACGGTTCGTGCGCGTGTCGTTCGCGAGAAACACCTGCGCCATTCCGCCGCGTCCGATCTCGTGGAGAATCTCGTAGGGCCCGATGCGTTGAAAGACGGTGCGCATTACCGACTCCCACGACTGCGTGGGTTTCGGGAGCCTGACGGCCGGACGTGCTCGGCATCCGGGAACCAGTTCTCCCGAACGAACGCAGGCCGCGCCGAGTCGCGAATCGAGCCAAACGCGCCAGGGCTGACTCCCTGGAAAATGTTTCCCGAGAAGTCCGGCGCCGCATTGGCTTCGATCACGATCGTGTCTGTCGCGGGGGCCGACAGACCGTTGCGGCTGAAGAAGTTGTGCACGATTCGAGGCAATGCACCCGATCGAATGACCAATGCCGCTCCGGGGTTGTCGCGGATATCGCTTCCGACGAGACTCGGAGACGAGACGCCGCTCATCTCGACTGCGACCTTGGTGGCCCCTGAGATTTCGACATCGACGATCGACAAGTCGGCGTTCCGAACGAGAACGCCGGTGCCCAACGGCGTGGCAGCATCGCCGATGATTCGAAAGCCGGTCAATTCC
>Ga0070698_100008660_pt1 | contig 10964 bp, 9 predicted proteins | sample KBSK1502metaG_FD_65477 | JGI IMG/M metagenome (GOLD analysis project Ga0070698, IMG submission 65477) | Corn, switchgrass and miscanthus rhizosphere microbial communities from Kellogg Biological Station, Michigan, USA - KBS K1-50-2 metaG | ecosystem: Host-associated > Plants > Roots >...
GTCTCTTTTCTCGTCGAACTTGAGATCCGCGTGCACATGCAGCGGGCCCCACGGATGCGAGACGATTCCGACCTGCGCCTTCGTCCAGTAGATCTTCCCATCCAGGTCGTTGCGTCCCGCAGGGGCGTTCAGCAATCCCATCGAGAGGAAGCTCTCATTCTGCGTCATGCGCGTATAGGAGTACTTGAAATTCATGCGCGTGGACGGCGTGAACTTGTAGTTGCCGGCCAGGAAGAGCTGGCTCGCCTGGTTGTCGGGCCACAAGGCCACCGGCTGATTCATGATCGCCTGCAGCCCGGCGCTGAGCGGCAGCAGCGTGCCGACACCGTTGATCAGACTCCCCGGGACGCTGGGCGTGATGTTGCCGTTCGCGTTGGTGTAGAACGAGCCGTAGTAGCCGCCGGAGAGATTCAGCTTCGTCCCGACGTAGTTCAGCTTCGCGTCGATCTGCCGGATCGTCGAATTCACCGGCTCGGGCAGCATCAGCAAGGCCCAGCCGGTCGCTGCCGCGGTCGGTCCCAGGCACCCGGGCGCGGTCCCTGACGTGCACGCGAAACCCTTGCCGAAGAAGCGCGCGCCTTCCTTGTCCTCGTTCTTGAAGTTGATCTCCATCTGCAGCGAGCCGCCGAACCACTTCTCGGCGTTCAGGCTGATCGCCTTGCGCTGCAGTTTCAGATTCAGGTCGTAACCGCTTCCCGGCGCGGCCAGCACGTTCACCGTCGGCGTCGTGGTGCCGGCGCCGAGCAGCCCGGTGTTGATCGTGCGCGGATCGTGGCGCGTGATCTCGCTGTACTCGCCCCACAGCTTCATGTCGCCGAGGCGGCGATAGGAAAACCCGACTTCCCGATTGTCGAGACCGAGGTTGCGGCCTTCGACCGAGAACCATCTTCCGGTGTCCGCGTTCCGGTCGACGATGCTGAAGCCCAGCAAGCCGCGGTAGTCCTCGGTGCGCAGGCCGTTGAACAGGCCGAAGCGGGCGCGATCCCTTTCCTCGCCGCTCAGGAAACCGACGCCCACGCTGAGCGAGTTTCCGGGCGCCATCAGCGCGTCGATCTCCTGCGCGCCGACGGGACCGTAGGCGGCGAGAATGGCGAGGGCGATGGCGGTATGGCTGAAGCTCGGCATTTTTTTGGCTGTTGTCATGATCGGCTCCCTGTGCTCAGCGCAGCATGAACTGCGGTGTGGGGTTCGTGAATGCCGGGTTGTTGCCGCCGTGCACCTGCGTATGGCAGTTCAGGCAACCACGCGCCTGCGTGAAGTTCGTCTGCGACTTGCCGCCTGTGGTCGGACCCAGCAGCGGAGTGCCCGGCACTCCTGGCAGCGCGTTCAGTACGCCCGGTTGACCTCTGAGCCCGGCGACGAAGCCGCCGTGCGGCGTGTGGCACTGGTGGCAGAGGAACGGCGGCCGCAGCTTCAGCATGCTGTCGGCGACGGTGCCGTGCGGGTTGTGGCAGATCGAGCAATCCTCGTTCACCGGCTCATGGCTGTGCACGAACGGGCCGCGCTTCTCGGCGTGGCACTGGTAGCAGGTCTCCGGCACGCTGTCGCGCTTCATCAGCGCCTTGCCGATCGAGCCGTGCGGGTTGTGGCAATCGGAGCAGGCAACCTTGCCTTCGAGGATCGGGTGGCGGAACGTCCGCTGGACCTCGGCGCGCTGCTGCTTGTGACAGGCAAAGCAGACTTCGGGCTGCGTGATCTTCGTCAGCACCTTGTCGGTCGAGTGCATCGTATGGCAGCTCACGCACGCGTTGCCGCGCGCCTGGTGGGTGCTGCCGTCCCAGTGCGTGCGCTTGCTGCCGCCCGCGTGGCAGGTCTGGCAGATCGCGTTTTTCTCTTCGGCGGGCATCGCCTTGCTGCCGAGGTTCTTGATGCCGCCAACACCACGACCGCCGCCGGCCTTGACGTGCTCGGTGCCGTCGCCATGGCAGGTGGAGCAGTTGCCGGCATTTGCCGGACCCCTCAGGTTGCCCTTCGTGCCGTGAACAGAGTTGGAATAGTGGTTGACCGTGGCTTCATGGCAACCCTTGCAGACTTCGGGGCCGGGCGCCTGTGCCGCGGCTTGCAACCCGAGCAGGGCGAAACCACCGCCCAGCAACACCGCTCCAATCCATTTGCCGATATTGCGAGTTAGCCGGAACTGCGGACGATCTGCCATTTCGTCTCTCCCTCGATGTTGCCTTGCGGGACCATCTTTGTTGTTGCTGTGCCCACTGATCGGATCATGCCAACCATTTCACGCATTCCAGCGCGGTTTGTGCGCCGGCCATTGACCTGCATCAATCGGAGGCCGCGTTGACTTAGATCAAATCGGGCAAACGATTTGGTGCGACGCTTTGTGCAATGCACCAAGTCAGAGCCATTGCGAACGGCAACGGCGCAACCCGCGAGCCCAGGCTCCTCGAAGGTGTGCTCTCCAATGTTCCCCTGTTCCGCGGCATCGGGCAGCACCAGGTTGCGGACCTCGCCGCGCGTGCGAAAGCGATGCATTTCCGTCGCGGCGCGACGGTCTGCGAACGGGGCCGCTGCCTGCCGGGGCTCTATGCGGTTGGCTATGGTCAGGTAAAGCTCGCGTTTCGCGGCGAAGGCGAAGAGCGCGTCACCCGCATCGCCGGCCCGGTTGAGACTTTCGGTCTCGCGGCGGCGATTCTCGGCCGGCCGACGCCGTACGAGGCGGTCGCGATCGATGACTCGCTGCTGGTGATGGTCCCGTCGGCCGCGATCCTGCAGATGGTCGACAACGATCCACGCTTCGCGCGCGCGGTCATCGTCGATCTCGCCGAGCGCACGATGACGCTGCTCGCCGAAGTCGAGGCCGGAGCGCTGCACGGCGGCGTGCAGCGACTGGCCGGCTACCTCGATGCGCTGGCCGGGAACGGCGAGAACAAGACGTGTACCGTGCGACTGCCGACGACCAAGACGGTGATCGCTTCGCGCCTCGGCATCAAGAAAGAGACGCTCTCGAGACTGCTGCGCGATCTCGTGCATCGCGGCCTGATTGCGGTCGAGCAGCGCGAGATAGCGATCCTCGACAGGATGGGCCTCTCGGCGCTCGCGCGCGAAGAAGCCTAGCCGCGGCCGCGTCCGGTCGCGGCGACTTCGACGGACATTTTCGAATGCCCCCGACCACGCTCAAGTTCAAGGTCGGGGTCTATCCGGCGCTTGCGATGCTCGCTGCGCTCGCGCTGTTCGCGGTGCTGCTGGTGCGGCACCAGCGCGAGGAGTTGCGCGGCGAAACGGTGAAGCACGTGGCCCAGCTCTCCGAGGTCCTGATCCGCAGCACGCGTTTCGCGATGCTGCAGAACCGTCCCGAATACGTGCACCAGATCATCCGCGACGTCGCGCGCGAGCAGAACATCGCGAAGGTGAGGATCCTCAGCAAAGAGGGCGTGATCATCGACTCGACCGACACCCGCGAGCTCGGCACGAAGGTGGACCGCAAGGCCGAGGGCTGCCTCACCTGCCACCAGACAGACAAGCCTCCGCAACAGCTGCCGGCGGGCGAGCAGGCGCGCGTGTTCGTCACGCCGGGGGGCGAGCACATGCTCGCCAACATGCAAGTGATCCGCAATGAGCGTTCGTGCTCGACGGCCTCGTGCCACGTGCACTCGCCGGCGCAGTCGGTGCTCGGCGTGCTCGACATCGTCTATTCCCTCGAGGAGAGCGACCGCGCGCTGCAGAAGAGCGTGATCACGATCGTCGTCTTCCTGCTCGGATTTGCGGCGGTGGTGGCGCTGCTGCTGAGCGGGTTCGTGCACCGCCTGGTCTTCGTGCCGTTGCGCGACCTCGAAGCGGGCGCGAAGCGGGTTTCGTCGGGCGACCTGGAGCACCCGATTCCCGCGCGCAGCAATGACGAGTTCGGCAAGCTCGCAGGCTCGTTCAACGCGATGACCGAAGCGCTGCGCAAGTCGCAGAGCGAGCAGCACGAATGGAGCCGCACGCTGGAACAGAAGGTCGACGAACGGACGCGCGCGCTGCGCCGCGCCGAAGCCGGCGCGGTGCGGGGCGAGAAGCTCGCCTCGGTCGGCCTGCTGGCCGCCGGCGTCGCCCACGAGCTCAACAGCCCGCTCACCGGGATCCTCACATTCTCGACGCTGCTGCGCAGAAACGTTCCCGACGGCAGCGCCGACGCCGAGGACCTCGATCTGGTGATCAAGGAGACCCGGCGCTGCGCGGCGATCATCCGGCGGCTGCTCGATTTCGCGCGCGACAAGGCGCCCGAGAAGACGTTCACCGATCTGAACCGGCTGATCGAGAGCACGGTGCGCATCGTCGAGCAGCCCGCGCACCTGCGCAATATCGAGATCGTGCTCGAGCCGGATGCGGCTCTGCCGCCCGTGTGGATCGACGCCAGCATGATCGAGCAGGTGGTCATGAACATGCTGGTCAATGCGCAGCAGGCGATCGACGAAAAAGGCGGACGCATCACGGTGCGTACGCGCTGCGCGCCTCAGCCAAAGAGCGCCGTACCCGGCGCACCCGCGGTGCCGATGGCCGAGATCTCGATCAGCGACACCGGCTGCGGCATCGCGGAGGCGAACCTGCCGCGGATCTTCGATCCGTTCTATAGTTCGAAGGAGGTCGGCAAGGGCACGGGCCTGGGGCTCTCGGTCAGCCACGGCATCGTCGAGGCGCACGGCGGCGTGATCGAAGTCGAGAGCAAGCCCGGCGAAGGTTCGACGTTCCGCGTTTACCTGCCACTCGACCCGCCGGCCAACGGCGGTGGCGACGCAACGAACGGGGGCCGGCAATGAAGCAGCGGGTTCTGGTCGTCGATGACGAGGAGATCGTCGTGCGCAGCTGCCTGCGCGCGCTCGCCGGCGGCGACTTCGACGTCGATGCGGCGCGCAGCGGGCTCGAGGCGCTGAAGCGCATCGAGGAGCAACCGGCGGTCGATGTCCTCGTGCTCGACATCATGATGCCGCAGATCGACGGCATGGAAGTGCTGCAGCGGGTCAAGGAAGCGCACCCCGACATCGAGGTGGTCATGGTCACCGGCCTGTCGCAGGTCGATACGGCCGTGCGCTCGATGAAGCTCGGGGCGTTCGACTACCTGCCGAAGCCGTTCGACCCCGATGAGCTGAAGCAGGTCGTCGAGCGCGCGCTCGAGCGGCGCCGCTTGTTGCGCGAAGACGATGCACCGCCGGGCCGCTACCACTTCGAGAACGTCGTCGGCTCGAGCCCGCGCATGCAGGAGGTCTTCCGCCTGATCGCGAAGTGCGCACCGACCAGCAGCACGGTCCTGCTGACCGGGGAAAGCGGCACCGGCAAGGAGGTCGTCGCGCGCGCGATCCATTACAACAGCCTGCGCAAGGACGAGCCGTTCGTCGCCGTCGATTGCACGGCGCTCTCCGAAAACCTGCTGGAAAGCGAGCTGTTCGGCCACGTCAAGGGCGCGTTCACCGGCGCAATCGTCAGCAAGCGCGGCCTGTTCGAGGTTGCGAGCGGCGGCACGCTGTTCCTCGACGAGATCGGCAATCTGCCGCTCGCGTTCCAGGCGAAGCTGCTGCGCGTCATCCAGGAGCGCGAGTTCAAGGCAGTGGGCGACACGCGCACGCAAGCCGCCAACGTACGGCTGATCGCCGCGACCAACAAGGATCTGCGGGCGATGGTCGTGCAGGGCACGTTCCGCGAGGACCTGTTCTACCGGATCAACGTCTTCCCGATCCGCATCCCGCCGTTACGCGAGCGGCGCGACGATGTCGCGGCACTCGCCTACCACTTCCTGCGCGAGCACGGGCGCGAGCTCGGCAAGGAAGCAGGCGAGATTTCCGAGGATGCGATGAACGTGCTGCAGCAGCACGATTGGCCCGGCAACGTGCGCGAGCTGGAGAACGCCGTGCAGCGCGCGCTGATCCTCTGTGCCGGCAAGGTGATCCGCAGGGCAGACGTCGCGGGCGCGCTCGGCGGATGGCCGGCGCAGGATGCGGACGTGCCGCGCACCGGCGAGGAGCTCAAGCGCATCAAGAAGGCTGCGCGCGAGAAATCGGTGGAGGCAATCGAAAAGGCGTTCGTGCTCGAAGCGCTGAAGCGCAATGCCTGGAATGTCACCCGCAGTGCCGAGGAGACTGGCATGCAGCGCACGAACTTCCAGGCGCTGATGAAGAAGCACCACATCCGCCTGCGAGGCGCAGAAGGCGCTGCGGATGAACCGGACGAGCCGCTCTCAGGCTAGCGCGCAACGTCCTGCGCGGCGCCTTGCTCGACCTCCTCGTAGCCCGTGATCATCGCCTTGAAGTGCGCACCCGCGGTGTGCCCGAGGCTCGCCAGGTACGGGTGAATGAAGATGAACGCGGTGAAGAAGATGAACAGCAGCACGTGCACCGTGTCGACGACGCGCACGCCGCCGAACAGGTCGACGATTCCCGAGAAGCGCTTCAGGTCCCACAGCAGCACGCCGGTCAAAAACTGCAGCGGCACGAGCAGCAGCATGATGATCTGGTAGGTCATGCTCTGCAGCGCGTTGAACTTGTGATACGCGCTCAGGTGATGCGGATTGGGGTCTCCCTTGAAGATCCCGTAGCCGTAGTAGCGCAGCTGGCGGAAGCTCGCGCGGAAATGCTTCACCGGGCTCAACTCGGGGTGGTAGACGCGGATCTTGTCGGTGAAGAGGTAGAACAGCAGCCAGACGAAGAAGTTGCCGATCAGCACGAAGCCGACCCAGTTGTGCAGCTGGATGGCCGCCTTGAACGACATCACGCCGACGAGGTCGGCGTAGCGGATCTGCACGCCGGTGAGGATCAGCGCCAGGAACCCGAACGCGTTCGCCCAGTGCCAGATTCTCACCGGCAGCGGATGCACGTAGAGCTTGGTCATGGTCTTTCGCCTCCCGAGCCCGGACCGCCGCCACTGCGGCTGCGGTATTTCCGGAACATCCATCTCACCGCCATGTGTCCGAGCGGAAAGCCCGCGCCGCCGAGCAGCGCGAGGACGAACAGGACGTCCAGCAGCGTGCTGCGCGTGCCGCCGATCGCATAGAACTCGGGCAGCGAGGTGATCGCGAGCGCGGAGTCCAGCACCTGCTTCTGCGCAGCGTGGCGCACCGGGCGGCCGTCGGGGCCGGTAATCGAAACCGCGACGTTCTGGAATGGCTCGGCGCCCACACGATGGCAGCCGTCGCATGCCCGGATCGCCTTCGACTTGTCGGCGAGGCGGTGCGCTTCGACATTGCTGCGCAACTCGATCCGTCCACGGAACGCATTCGTAACCGCTTTGCGCTCCGCGTGGATTGCCTTCAGCAGGGTGTCCAGTTCCACGGGGTCAAGCCCGTTGCCATTGGCGTCGACCGAACGGGCGAGCTTTTCGAACCACGGCTGCCCTGCCTTCTCCGTGACCCAAGTCTTTGCCGCCGTGTCGAACAGCCGCAGGTCGACCATGCGCAGCGCTGCTGGTGCGTGGCAAGCCGCGCACGACACGACCTCGTGGTGCAGCGCCGCGTTCGGCAGCCATTGCTGATGCGCGCCGAGGGCGGCCGCGTGACAGGTGACGCAGGTCTGGTACGCAGCCTTCGGCGTAACGGTATGGAATCCGTGGCAGCCGGTGCAGGTCGGCGCGAGCGGATTGCCCTGGCTGATCCGGGCCGCGTGGACGCTTCCCTCGTGCTGCTTGAACGCATCCTCGTGGCACTGACGGCACGCTCCCGCCTGCGCGAGCGAAAACTCGCGCGCCGTGGCGAACGCCTTGCCGCTGCCGGGATGGGTCTTGAGATCGACCTCGGAGTGGCATGCCGCGCAGCCGAGCGGCGCGTGCACCGAGCGGGCGAAGTCGTCGCCCTGGACCTGCAGCGAAACGCTTTCGCTCTTGCCGAACGTCTTGCTCAAACCTGCCTGCGCGTGGCAACCCAGGCAGACCTTGTCCCCGTCCGAGAGCGCCGGCGCCGCATCAACTGCAAGCGCGGCCGCGGACCAGACGCCAAGCAGGAGCGCGCCCACGATCGTGCCAACGGCCCAGCGGCGTCGGGATCTCTGGCTCATCAGCATGGAGCGTCGCACGAAAGGCTCCTGTTTTTTTGACGCGGGTCAAGAAAAAGGGGCGCTTTGCGCCCCCGCGCGGGCCCGAAGGGTCATCACCGCTTGGCTTTCCTGCCTGCCAACGCCTGGTAGCCCTGCCAGGCAAGAACGCCGAAGCCTACGAACGGCAACGCGATCACATAGGCAAGCCCGATGAACGGGGCAGCAAGGAAGAGGCCGACATTGAGCCCGAAGAGGGCGAGCCGCGAGCGCTGCCGCACCGGCACCTGCGCGATTGCCGCGGGATCGACCCCCGGCGTATCCACTGTTGCAGGCGCGGGCGCCGCCAGCACATCGCTTGCGCTCGCTTCGATCATTTCGGGCGAAAGCGGCTTGCGAAGGAATCCCGCGACGCCAATTTTCTTCGCTTCGCTCTCGTTCGCCGCGTTGCCGTAGCCGGTCACGATCACGACCGGCAGCCACGGGCGCTTTGCCTTGAGGCGGCCCGCCAGCTGCAAGCCGTCCATCCCGGGCATCCGGATGTCGGTGTATACGGCGTCGTATTCCTCGCGTGCCAGCTTGGCGAGAGCTTCGGCAGCGTTCGCTGCCGAGAGGACCGCATAGCCCTTGCCGGACAGAACGCGGTCGAAGCTTCTCTGGACCACCGGATCGTCGTCGACGACCAATACTCTTTTCAGCGTTTTCATTGCGTGCTCCTTGGTTAGCATTCGTGGTGCAGCGCCCAGCGCTTGTGACGCGCCGCGCGCCGTGCAACTTCGATCACCTTGTCGGGCTCGAGCGGCTTGGCGAGGTAGTCGTAAGCGCCCATGCGCACTGCTTCCTTCGCGGTCTCGACGCTGGGGTATCCGGTCAGGATCACGACCTCGCTCGCCGGCCAGGCTGCGCGAATCGACTTCAGCACGGTCATTCCGTCCTGACCGGGCATGCGCAGGTCGAGCAGGACGACATCGAACGGCTCGCGCGCGAGTGCGCTCACGGCATCTTCGCCGTTGCGCGCGACCCGCGTCTCGCACTGCGCTGCGTCGAGCAGCCTGCTGTAGCTGCGCCGCACGATTTCCTCGTCATCGACGACGAGGATCTTGGGTCTCGGGTTCATCGCGCGCTCTTCGCTGGCTCGCTGCGCACAGGATCGGTCCGGGTCAGGCCGCCGCCGGGCGGGTACGCGCGGCGCGAATTCCCATCCACACCAGCGCGCCGGCGCCGACGAATGGCAGCGCAACCGCGTAGGCGAGGCCGATGAAGGGGGCGGCGAGGAACAGCGCGATGTTGCGCGCGGTGCCGTACTTGGTGACTTTCGCGGTGTTTGCAGTGACTCTCATGACATCCTCCGGTTGATTTCGTTTGGTCCTTCTTCACCCTAATGCTCTGCAACCGGCGTGCCCGGCGCGAGTCGGCGCGTTCACAGGACGCGGCTTGCGACGCTCAATCAGTGGGTTGCGAGCGCTCTCGGCGCGCCGGCACGGCGCTCGGCACGACTCGAGCGCACTTCGCGAAGTACAGTATCTCCATGCGCCCGGGGGACGCGCGCGAGCGAATGCCCACCTCGTTCAACGAGATGCGGCGCTCGGCGGGCTGTATATTTTTTTACTGCACGGTGCGCGCAATCGCGCGCTTCACCGCTTCCGCGTCCGGCTCGATCACCTCGAAGCGCTGCGGCAGCGATTCGAGATTCTCGAATTCCTTCGGCCGCACCGGATCGCGGCCGAGCGCTTCGCGAATCGTGTCGGCGAACTTCGCCGGCAGCGCGGTTTCCAGGCAGATCATCGGCACGCCGGGCTCGCGGTAGCGCTCGGCGACGCCGATCCCGTCCGCGGTGTGCGGATCCACCGTCACGCCGTAGCGCTCGCTCGCGCGCCGGATCGTCGCGACCCGGTCGGCATGCGTGCTCACGCCGGAAACGAAACCGGACGCGGCGATGCGCTCGCCGAGCGAAGACAGGTCGAACTCGCCCTGCGCGTCGAGCGTCTGCCACAGCATCCGCACCCGGGTCGCGTCACGTCCGAGCAGGTCGAACACGTAGCGCTCGAAGTTCGACGCGCGCGAGATATCCATCGACGGGCTCGAAGTCGCGCTCGCCGCCCGGCGCACGCGGTAGTGCCCGGTGCGGAAGAATTCGTCGAGCACGTCGTTCTCGTTGGTCGCCAGCACCAGGCGCCGCACCGGAAGACCCATTGCACGCGCCACGTGGCCGGCGTAGATATTGCCGAAATTTCCCGACGGCACCGCGAACGAGACGGGCTCGTCGTTCGCGCGCGTCGCAGCAAAATACCCCTTGAAGTAGTACACCACTTGCGCGGCGACGCGCGCCCAGTTGATCGAGTTCACCGCGCCGATGTGGTACCGGGCCTTGAACGCGGCGTCTGCGTTCACCTCCTTCACCACGCGCTGGCAGTCGTCGAACGTCCCCTTCACCGCGAGGTTATGGATGTTCGGGTCCTGCAGCGCGTACATCTGCGCCCGCTGGAACGCGCTCATGCGTCCGTGCGGCGAGAGCATGTACACATGGATGCCCGCCCTGCCGCGCATCGCGTGCTCGGCGGCAGAGCCGGTATCGCCCGACGTCGCACCGAGGATGTTGAGCGTCGCCCCGCGCGCAGCCAGGGTCTGCTCGAACAGCGGCCCGATCAGCTGCATCGCCACGTCCTTGAACGCCAGCGTCGGGCCGTTGGAAAGGCCGAGCAGATGCAAGCCCGGCTCGAGCGTGGTCAGCGGCGTGACTTCGTCGCTGCCGAACACCGACCGGCTGTAGGTCCGCTCCACGACGCTGCGCAGATCCGGGACGTCGTCCATGAAGCGCGACAGGATCTCGAACGCCAACGCCGGATAGGACTTTCCCCGCAACGCGGCCAGGTCGATCGCCGGGTAGGCTTGCGGCACGTAAAGACCGCCGTCGGACGCGAGTCCTTCGAGCAGGATTTCGGTGAAGCCCTTCGGCTGCGCCGCGCCACGCGTCGAGACGTAGCGCACTAGAGCAGCGCTTCCAGGCGAATCCGCGTC
>Ga0070698_100008662_pt1 | contig 10961 bp, 7 predicted proteins | sample KBSK1502metaG_FD_65477 | JGI IMG/M metagenome (GOLD analysis project Ga0070698, IMG submission 65477) | Corn, switchgrass and miscanthus rhizosphere microbial communities from Kellogg Biological Station, Michigan, USA - KBS K1-50-2 metaG | ecosystem: Host-associated > Plants > Roots >...
CCGCGGCCGCGCCGCCCACGGCGGGCCCGCTGCCTCCGGCCCGGCCCGGCGATGGTCCCGCGCCCGCGGCGACGAGCGGCGGCGCGCGCGCGTGGCGCCAGCTCGCCGTGCTCACCGCGCGCTACCTGGAGACGCTCACCCGCGATACGCGCAACGCGTGGCTGCTGCTCGCGCAGGCCCCGCTGGTGGCCGGCCTCATCGGCCTGTCGCTCCTCTACGGCCAGAGCGACATCGCGTACACCAAGCCCAAGAACACGATCCTGTTCCTGCTCGCGCTGGTCGCGGTCTGGTTCGGCTGCTCGAACGCGGCGCGCGAGCTGGTCAAGGAGCGTCCCATCTACCTGCGCGAGCGGATGGTGAACCTGCGCATCCTGCCCTACCTCGCCAGCAAGATCGTCGTGCTGGGCGCGCTCGCGCTGGCGCAGTGCGTGCTCTTCCTCGTCATCCTCGACGTGTGGTTCGGCATCCCCGGCCGGTTCGCGCTGCTGCTGGCGGCGATGGTGTTGGCCTCGCTGGTGGGGATCCTGCTCGGCCTGGCCCTCTCCGCGCTCGCGGCCAGCGCCGACCGCGCCATGACCCTGCTGCCCATCCTGCTCATCCCGCAGGTGCTCTTCACCGTGCCCGCGGTGCAGATGGACATGAAGGGGCCGGCGGGCCTGGTCGCGCGCGCCATGCCCACGTGGTGGTCATTCGACCTGCTGCGGCGCGTGGCCCTGGCCCCGGACGACCGGGCCGACGACGACGCGATCGAGGCGCGGCTCAAGGCCGGACGGCCCGTGCTCATGACCAAGCGACGCTTCGAGTCGATGCTGCGCGAGGGCTACCTGATGTTCCAGTACCGCGGTGCCATCGAGACCACCTGGACGGCGTCGCTTCCCGAAGCCATCGCCGCGCGCCTGCCGCCGCGCGGCGGCGGCGGTCACCCGGCGGCCGTCGACGTGCTCGTGCTGGTCGCCTTCGCGGGCGGGTTGCTGCTGGCGGCGGGCCTCGCGCAGCGGCGGTGGGACGTGCGCCGCTAGAAGGTCAGCTCCCAGCTCGACAGGCCGGCGCAGCGCATGCTCTTGGGGCCCCACGAGTACTCCGCGTACTGCGTGGTCGCGTAGGCCAGCGTGTCCCCGGCGGGGATGCCGGTGAAGGTGAACGATTGCTGCGCGCTCACCCAGCCCCAGTACACGCCGTCGAGATGGATCAGCGCGCGGAACGGCGTCTTGTTGCGCACGAGGAGCTGGCAGCGCGCGCTGCCTGGGCGGGCGGCGGGCGACGCGGCGGCGCGGGCGCGCGCGGGCCAGAGAGAGGTCACGGCCAGGAACAGCAGCACGCCCACGAGGAACGGACGCGCGCTGGGGTTGGGCGTCATCGCTTCGGCGCTCCCTCGCGCCCGATCTGGGCGCCGGCCTCGGAGAGCGCGCCCGCCGCGAAGTACGGGCTCTTCTCGATGCGGCGGTAGCCCGCGGGCGGGATCCGGAACAGCTCGGAGTCCAGGCGTGGCTCCTTGCGCACGTCGGTGACCACCATGTGCAGCGACCCCGGCGCGGCCTGTCCCGACTTGCGCCCGCTGCCCTGCGTCACCACGACGTTCACTTCCATCGGGAAGCCGATCTCGGAGGCGACGGCCTTCTGCACCTGGCCCGTGCGGTCGCGCTGGAACTTGAAGAAGAAGTGGTCGTTCGCCGCGGAGGAGACCAGGGTCGACGTGTGCCACACCTCGATGTCGTTCCGCTGCTGCACGGCCACGCGGTCGTTCTCCAGCGGGATCGTGCTGATGTAGGTCACGGTCACGATGCTCTTGCGGCAGGGCACGCCCGCGATGACCTTCCGCTCGTCCGTGTGCTGGACGCGCGCCTCGTACTGCGAGTTGACGATGCCGGCCCCGCCCTCCAGCACGTCGAGGAGCGCCTCCGCGTCCATGACCAGGTACGTCTTCTCCTTGGGATCGGCGATCACGTAGTAGCGGTCGCCCGCCTTGTGCATGACCAGCGTCCCCGCGGGCAGGACGAAGTCGGTGCTCAGCACCTCCTGGCGCGACAGGTCCTGGGCGAGCCACACGCGGCTGGTCAGGCTGGACGCGCTCTTGAGGCGCGAGCCCAGCGCGCGCACCTCGGGGGCCGCGCTGGCCGTGGTCTCGAGCCGCGGCGCCGTGGCGTGGATCTCCACCGTGACCACGTAGCCGGCGACGGGCGGCGGCGGTGCCGGAGACGGCGACCCGGAGGATTCCGGCCGGGGCGAGCGGGGTGTCGCCGAGGTCTGGGCGGAGACGGCCGCGGCGAGCGAGGCCGAGACCGCGACAGCGAGCACGACGGAGCGCATCGAGGCCCTCCCGTGGGCGAAGCGGCTCATTCTCGGGAGGGCTCGGAGGGCTGTCAAATGCGGGGACACTGGCGGCTTGGACGGCGTGTTCGGGCGCACCGTTACACCGCCGGTACAATCGCCCGATGCGCCGAGGCCGGTGGACGGCACGCGTGGTCCTGGTTCCGGCCGTTCTGGGGGTCCCGGCGGTGCTGGCCGTCTTGGCCGTCCTGACCGCGGCCGCCTGCCGCCGCGCGCCTTTTCGAGGTCCGGTGTCGCTCCTCGCCACGCGCGCGGACGGGAGCGCGCCCCAGGTCGGGACGGTGTCGCTCGGAGGCGAGACGCGGGCGGCGCTGGTCGCCCCCGCGTCCTTCGAGGTCGACCTTCCCGATCGGCCGCTGCTGACCTTCGGGGTGGGCGTCTCTTGGGCGGGCGCGGGCGAGGCGCCGGGATGGTATCGGCTGGCCGTGAGGGCCAACGGCCGCACCGTGCTCGAGCGCACGCTCAACCCGCGGGCGCTGCGCGAGTGGCGCGACGTCAGCCTCCCCCTCGAAGGTCTCGGCCGGCACGCGCACCTGGAGTTCGACCTGCGCTTGACCGATCGTGACGGGCGGCCCACCTCCGCGCCCGCGGGTCTCCTCCTCGGCGTGGGCGATCCCGTCCTGCACGACCTCGACGCGTACGGCCGCGCGCGGGGCGTGCTGCTCGTGTCCATCGACACCGTGCGGCGCGACCACGTCGGCGCCTACGGCTACGCGCGCCCCACCACGCCCCGCTTCGACGCGCTCGCCGGCCAGGGCGTGCTGTTCGACGACGCCGTCAGCTCGTCCTCCTGGACGCTGCCCGCGCACCTGTCGATGCTGACCGGCGTGGATCCGGGCCGGCACGGCGGCGTGGACCTGCGGCACGGCTTCAATCGCTCCGTGCCCACCCTGCCCGCGCTGCTGCGCAACGCGGGCTTCGGAACGCGCGCGGTCACCAGTCATCTTTATGTATCGGGCGTCTACGGCCTGGACGACGGCTTCGAGCACCTCGACTTCCGCCAGGACCGCAAGGCCACCGACGTCGCCGAGCGCGGCATCGACCTGCTGGACCGCATGGGCGACCGGCCGTTCTTCGTCTTCCTTCATATGTACGACCCGCACTGGCACTACGACCCGCCGGAGTGGGCGCGCCGGATCTTCGAGCAGTCGTACACGGGCGCGGTGACGGGCATATGGCAGGACTTCTCCAAGCGGGATCGAACGAACGTCACCCCCGCCGACCTCGCGCACCTGCTCGCGCTGTACGACGGCGAGATCCGGTACGCGGACACGGAGGTCGGGCGCGTGCTCGATCACATGGCCGCGCGCGGCCTCGATCGCTCCACGCTCGTGATCGTGACCTCCGACCACGGCGAGGAGTTCCTCGACCACGGCTCCTGGGAGCACCAGAAGACGCTGTACGAGGAAGTCGTGCGCGTGCCGCTGGCGCTGCGCGGGCCGGGCATCACGCCGCGCCGCGAGCGCGCCCAGGTGAGCCTCGTCGATCTCGCGCCCACCATCCTCGCGTGGGCGGGCCTGGCCATGCCCGCGGACATGCAGGGTCGCGACCTGCTCGCGGCGCCGGCCGATCGCGAGGCCTACGGTGAGACCGACCACACCGTCGACGGCACGCACAAGCTGTTCCTGCGCGGCGGCGCCGGGCGATGGAAGGCGATCCTGTCGCTCTCGGGCGACGCGGCGGAGACGCGAAAGGAGGAATGGTATGATCTCGCCTCCGATCCGGTGGAGAGCCGCAGCGTCGCGCCCGCTCCCGCAGTGGCGGAACCCATCCGGCGCCGCGCCCTGGAGCGCTGGCGCGCCGGGCGTGGGGGCGGCGCGGGGCGGCCGGTCTGCCTGAGTCCCGAGCAGCAGGAGCGCCTGCGCGCGCTGGGTTACGTGAGCGGCGCGCCGGACGCGGGATGTCCCGAGGGGAGGTGAACGCGTGAGGCCCGCCGCCGCCGTCGTGGTCGCCGCCTTGCTCGCGTGTCTGGCGCCCTCCGCGCGCGCCGAGGACGTCGTCGAGCCGCGCACGGGCGTGCGCTTCCCCGCCGCGATCGCGGAAATGTCGCTGCTCGGCGTGGGGCTGCGCACGAAGACGATCCTGAAGGTCAAGGTCTACGCGATCGCGCTGTACGTCGCGAACGCCGCGCTGGCCGGCCCCCTCAAGGGCAAGTCCGCGCCCGCGCTCGCTCACGAGCTGGTGTGGGGTGACTTCCCCAAGGAGATCCACCTGCACCTGGTGCGCGACGTGAGCGCGAGCCAGATGCAGGAGGCCATCCGCGAGGCGCTGCAGCACGCCGACAAGGCGCGCGTGGACACGTTCGTCTCGTACTTCAGTGACATCAAGACGGGGGAGGAGTACGTGCTGCGCTGGGCCCCTGGAGGCACGCTGGAGACGATCGCCAAGGGCACGCCCAAGCCGCCCATCGCGGACAAGAACTTCGCCGCCGCCGTGTTCGGCATCTGGCTCGGCGACGATCCCATCCAGGACGACATCAAGCGCGACCTGATGGCGCGCGCGCCGCTGCTGACGCGCTGACCCCGCCGGGCCGTGCGGCGGGCCATTGACGGCGGGGAGTCTGAAGGTATAGGGTTCCGCCGTCCCTTGTGCGGAGGTCCCCATGGCCTCGTGGGCGACCGTTGAGAGCCTCATCCGCCAGCTCGGTTCGGTCTGCTCGGCCGCCGACGCCGCAACCGCGTCCTTCGCCGCCCGCAGCGCCATCGACGCGGCCATCCGGGAGGCGACCGAAGCCGTCAGCCTCACCATCCGGGATCCGCCCAAGCGCGCCGCCGTCAGTCGTGCGCAGGACGCGCTTCAGGTGGCGGTCGAGGTCATCGCCTCGCTCGACTCGGAGGCCGCGCGATCGCGCCAGCTCCGCACCGCGTCGGTGCACCTGCGCGCCCGCTCGCGGCAGTTGATCGAGTCCGCCCTGCGAGGGACCGCGTCCGATCCGGGCCCGGCGTGATCGCCCGTCGCGGAGGGCCGCGCCTGTGCGTGCTAGAATGCCGTTCTCGTTCGTGCGCCCGTAGCTCAACTGGATAGAGCGTCGGCCTCCGGAGCCGAAGGTTATAGGTTCGAGCCCTATCGGGCGTACCAAGCGCCACAACAACTTGCGCGGTGGTGCTTCTCCTCGGTAGGTCCAGTGGTTCCATTCTGGTTCCACTGGAGCCGGATTCTCCTGGAACAAGGTGCACTGCTGTGAGACGCGGCCCACGTCGGGCTCGTGTGCGGGTCGAGGTACCACCTCAAGGATGAAGGACGAAACGCTCGCCCTGATTGTCAGCCAAGTGGCGGGCTTGATCGCTGAAGCTCGCCGTCGTGACGATGCGTTCGAGGAGCTCCAGCTGCCCCGCCAGGAGGTCCGCGGCGATGGTGTGCGGATCACGGACGAGAAGCGCCGAGCGATTCGACGGATTCTCGGCTACGCACTGGATCCACGCGGTGTGCGAGACACTCAGCACACTGCGCTGACTAACCCTCCTTGGGCGCAGGTGGTCGCCGGTTCAAATCCGGCCGCCCCGACCAACCCTTTCATTAAGTTACGGGCCCTATGATTTCGAGCCCATATCGCGTGTAACCCCCGTGTAACCTTGTCAAGCCGGCTCGGTTCGTCGGTCCCCGGTTCCCACCGCCGTGCGAGAAGGCGGCTACTTCCTTTGCGACTGTCAGGTTGTGGCCCTGGAGGCCGGGGGTTCGAATCCCGTCATCCACCCCAAATCGCCGATCTCGCACCCTCGGGTGACGCCGATGCGGGCGCGTTATGTTCCTCCCTCACTGCATCGACCAGCAGGTCAAAGGGTTGGCGATAGGTGACGCTCAGACGGCCGTCGCTCAAGGTGGCGTTCGATAGCACGAACCCGAGCAGCAATCTTTTCTCGGCCGGTATCGAACGCCGAACAGGTCCGGCGCCCCCGTGATGCCGACCAGGAAGCCTCGCGAGCCTCCGTTCACGAACAGCCGGGGCAGCACGGCGATGCTGCGCTCCATGAACACGGGCATCGCCTTGCGCGTCGCGAAAGGACTCGTGCCGCCCACCACTACGGTATGAGCACGAGCTTGGCGACCGTGCGCCGGCTTTCGAGCGCCCGATGCGCCTCTCCCGCGCTTTCCAGGGGGTAGCGGCCACCGATCGTCACCTTGAGCTGGCTGCGCACGGCGAGATCGAAGAGCTCCGCGAGCCCGCTTTTCAGACCCTCCGGCGTCAGCAGGGGAGCAAGAGCGAAACCCGTCACGGACTGGTTCTTGAAGATGAGGCCGAGCAGCTCCGGCACGCCCAGTTGGAACTCCTGGATGTTGAGCGCGCCGTAAACGACCAGCTCTCCGAGCGGCGCCAGCGCCGCGAGGCCCGCTCCGGTCACCGCGCCGCCGACCGACTCGTACACGATGTCCGGGCCGCCGCCGCTCGCGGCGCGTGCCCGCTCGACCCAATCGGCTCTGGTGTAGTCCACTCCCGCGTCGGCTCCCAGCGCGCGCGCAAACTCCAGCTTCTCGGACGTGCTCGCGGCGGCGATCACTGCCTTCGCCCCTGCGCGCTTCGACAGCTGGACGAGCAGGCTCCCGACGCCGCCCGCGGCCGCGCTCACGAGAACTGTCTTGCCCCTCGGAGGCGCCTGCCGGGTCAGGTAGAGCGCGGTGAGTCCCTGGACCATGAGGGCCGTCGCCTCGGCGAAGGGCAAAGCGTCGGGCAGCGGGACGGTGAGGCTCGCGTCGATCAGTACGTGATCCGCATAGCCGCCGAGCAGCGAGCCCTGGGCGAACAACGGCGCCGCCACGCGAGTCCCGACCGCCGGCCCCACCACCCCGGGTCCCAGACCCTCGACGGTCCCGGCGGCTTCGAAGCCGAGGACGGCCGGGAGCTCCGGGGTCACGGCGTAGCGGTTCTGACGCATCAGGGCCTCCGCAAGGTTGACCCCGGCGGCGTGGACGCGGACGAGGACCTGACCCGGACCCGGTTCCGGCGCAGGGTTCTCGACGACCTCGAGGACGTCCGGTCCGCCGAAACGGCGGATCCGCACGGCCCTCGTCGCGCGTCGTCCTCGATGGGGGGCGGGAGCGATGAGACTGGCCATCGACGACCTCCTCTAGACCGATCGGTCTATTCCGATCTGCTCCCGAGATCGCCGGGGACGGCCCTTCTATTCCCGCAACAGCCGTCCGAAGACCATGGCCCGGAAACGCCTCAGGGGCTCGGCGTTCCGGGTCACCTTCATCTGGAGGAGGGCGCCCTGCCATGCGCCCAGGCAGAAGGTGGCGGTGGCCTGTGGGTCGAGGCTGGAGTCGAGCTCGCCCCGCTCCTGGGCCTCGGCCAGGCAATCGGACAGGAGGCTTCGCTGCTCAGCGAAGAGGAGATCGAGGCGCGAACGGAACGCCTCCGAGACATCGGCCTGCTCCTGGGCCATGTTCCCCATGAGGCAACCGCCGCGGCAGCGCTGCGCCACCGCCGCCTGCTCCAGCTCCCCGAAAAGGCGTGCCGCGCGCCGGAGCGGCGGAACACGGCGGGCGAAGAGGTGACGGCGGAACGCCTCCCGCACTTGCGCGGCGTAGTGCTCGATCACCGCCAGGCCGAAATCCTCCTTGCTCGGGAAGAAGTGATAGAAAGATCCCTTCGGCACCTTCGCGCGGACCAGAACGTCTTGCACCCCGGCGCGTTCGTAGCTGCCCGCCCGCATCAGCTCGAGGCCTGCTTCGATGAGCGCTTCCCGGGAGGGCCGCCGTGTCTTTCGATCCATGCGACGCAGTCTAGACCGATTGGTCTAGTCGTGCAAGGGAGTCAGGACCGAGCGGGTCACTTTCCAGGAGGGGAGGACGGCGGTCTCGAGCGCGGTCATCTCGATGGCCTTCCGCAGAAGCGCGGCAACGCGCGATGCCGGCGGGTGTGGACGAGTTCTGCACTAAGCCGTGTTTGCCACCCGATCTCGTGGCGACGATTCGGCGCCATCTGAAGTGAGACGTGGTCGGTCCGTGCAGGTCACATTGATCAGTAGGGGACCCGGTACGACGTGCCCCCCCGCGCCTCATCGCTTGTCCGCCGCCTCGTCAGATCAAGACTCGCTGCCTCCCGCAACATCCAAGAGATCGCGGACCTTGACCAGGAGCTCGTCGCGTGAGAACGGCTTCGAAAGGAAGGACGATTCCGACGGTAAGTCGGACGATTCGAGGATCGCACCTTCCGTGTAGCCGGACATGTAGAGAACCGGTACTCTTCCAATCCTCGCACTCACTCGTCGCGCCAGCTCGGGTCCGGTCATGCGTGGCATGACGACGTCCGTGATCATGAGATCGATGGACTCTTCCAGACCAGAGATCAGCTCTATCGCCGCGTCACCGGCCGCGGCCGCGACCACCCGGTAGCCCGCGTCCTCCAGCACCTCCCGGATCATCCCCTGGAGGAGCGCGTCGTCTTCGACGATGAGGATCTTCTCGGTTCCTCCCCGGACCTGCCCCGCCGGCGTGGTCTGGGACGCGTCCGCGCGGGCATCGACGCGAGGAAGGTAGACCTTGAATGTGCTGCCCTTTCCCAGCTCGCTGTACACCTCGATGTGGCCGCCGCTCTGCCGCACGATTCCGTAGACGGTCGCGAGCCCGAGACCTGTTCCCTTCCCCGGCTCCTTGGTCGTGAAGAACGGCTCGAACATCCGCACCCGCGTCTCAGGATCGATGCCCTCGCCGGTGTCGGAGACGGCGAGCATGACGTATCGGCCCGGCTTCGCCTCCGGGAGCAGGGGCAGGCGGCTCTCCGTGATCTCGGCGTTGCCCGTCTCGATTGTCAGCCGGCCTCCGCGCGGCATCGCGTCGCGCGCGTTCAACGCGAGATTCATGATGATCTGCGTGATCTGGCCGGGGTCCGCCCTGACCCGTCCGAGTCCCTCCGTGGACATCGCGACGAACTGCACGTCTTCTCCAATGAGCCGACGCAGCAGATTTCCGGCTTCCGCGACGCTCTGGTCGAGGTCGAGCACTTTGGGCTCGAGGACCTGCTTCCGGCTGAAGGCGAGGAGCTGCTGCGTGAGGTCGGCCGCGCGACGCGCTGCCTTCACCACCTCATCCAGCCGCCGTGCCGCCGTCGTGGCCCCGTCCAGAGAACGGATCGCCATCTCCGAATAGCCGGTGATCACGCCCAGGAGGTTGTTGAAGTCGTGAGCGACGCCGCCGGCGAGGCGGCCGAGCGCTTCCATCTTCTGGGCCTGGCGGAGCTGTTCCTCGAAGCGGTTCCGGTCCGTGACGTCGACGGCCAGGACGAGCTCGGCGCGGCGGCCGTCGAACTGGATCGGGTTCGACGTAGCCTGGACCAGCAGCGTGCGGCCGTCCTTTGTCCGGTGGCGCGTCGGAACCGGGTCCGTCATCTGATGGCCTGCTGGTCCGGAAGACGGTCGCCCGCGCTGCGTCTCGTCACTCGCCTCGAGGTCGGCGAGCCGCATCTGCAGGAATTCCTCGCGAGAGTACCCGTACCGCCGACAGGCCGCGGCATTCACGGCGAGGAAGCGCTGCGTGTCCGCGTCGAACACCCACATCGCCTCCGGATTGGCGTCGAACAGGGTGCGGTACCGCTCTTCGCTCTGCCTGAGCGATTCGGCCGCGACCCTTTGCTCGGTCACGTCCCGCGTCACGCTCAGCACCACCTCACCCGAACCGACGGCGTGAGGCAGGCTGGTCATGATCGACTCGACCGAACGCGTCCTGCCGGAGAGGGACACGATGCGGTACTCGACCCGCACACGCTCTCCGCGGCCCGCTCTCCGCTGGGCCTCGGCCAGGCGCGCGTGATCGTCGGTGTGGACGAAGTCCGTCACCGGCCGCCCCACCACGTCACCCGCGCCGCCGTCGAGCATCTCCAGGCCGGCGGCGTTCATCTCGACGATCCTGCCATCCGCGGAGACCGTCTTGAGGCAATCGGGCTCGTTGTCCACCACGGCCTTGAGGTGCTCTCGGCTGCGGCGGACGGCCTCCGCGGCGTGCCACTGCTCGGACATGTCGCGCGCGATCATCGAAGAGCCGACGTGCCCTCGCGTACCTTCCATGATCGGGGAGAGGCTCATCGATACCGCGACGTGCGATCCGTCCCTCCGCAACAGAGTGGCCTCCGCGGATGGAACGTGGTCCCCCCGTCGGATGTGCTCGAGGATCCGTGCCCATTCGTCCGGGCGGTCGCGCCGCCACAGCACTGCCATCGGCCGGCCGATCGCGTCGGCAGCGTGCCAACCAAACATGACCTCGGCACCAGGATTCCAGCTCGTGATGATGCCGCCAAGGTCCAGGCCGACGATCGCGTCGTCGGACGCGGCGATGATGGAAGCGAGGCGCGCCGCCGCGCGCTCACCCTCCTTCCTCGCGATCGCCAGGTCGAGGCTCCTCCCCACGAGCTCCGGGGCGATCAGTCCCTTCACGAGGTAGTCCTGCGCACCTCGGCGGATCGCCTCGACACCGAGGCTCTCGTCGGCTTCGACCGTCGCGACCACCACCGGCAGGTCCGGATGGGCGCGACAGAAGGTATCGACCGTGGCGAGTCCGCGGGAGTCCGGGAGGTTGAGGTCGAGGATGACGACGTCGGGCCTCGCGCGTGCGGCTCGTTTGATGGCCTCGTGAAGCGTTTCGGCGTGGTCGATGCGCCAGTGGCCGGCGTGGCCATGGGTAAGCTGGATCTCGATCAGCGC
>Ga0070698_100008663_pt1 | contig 10961 bp, 9 predicted proteins | sample KBSK1502metaG_FD_65477 | JGI IMG/M metagenome (GOLD analysis project Ga0070698, IMG submission 65477) | Corn, switchgrass and miscanthus rhizosphere microbial communities from Kellogg Biological Station, Michigan, USA - KBS K1-50-2 metaG | ecosystem: Host-associated > Plants > Roots >...
AGCTCGAGATTGTCGTCGACGCGGCCAAGCCGTGGCGCGAGCTGCGCCAGCGCGATCCGATATTCCACGCCGATCAGCCTAGCCGACCGTCTGGCACCTCGGCGGCCGCGGGCGGGGCGAGCGGGGTGGCGACCTGCTCCTCATCGGGCGTGGTCCGGCCGGAGGTCGCGGCCGCGGCGGTCGCGATCAGCTGCTCGCGGCGGACCGGCTCGGTCAGCTCCTCGGCAAAGTGGCAGGCGACACCGTGGTCCGGTCCCAGCACCCGGAGCTCCGGCCGTTCGGTCGCGCAGCGCTCCGGGTTGCCGAGCTGCTGGCGCAGCCAGCAGCGCGTGTGGAAGCGACACCCGGCCGGCGGGCTGACCGGCGATGGCACGTCCCCGACCAGGATGATGCGGCGGCGCTTGGCCCGCGTGGTGGGATCGGTGCTGGGGACCGCCGAGAGGAGGGCGATCGTATACGGGTGCAGGGGGTTGCGATACGTGTCGGCCGAGCTCGCCACCTCGGTCAGCGAGCCGAGGTACATGACCGCCACCCGGTCGCTGATGTGCTCGACCACGCCCATGTTGTGCGCCACGAACAGGTAGGTCAGTCCGAGCTCGCGCTGCAGGTTGCGCAGCAGGTTGAGGACCTGGGCCTGGATGCTCACGTCGAGGGCGCTCACCGGCTCGTCGCAGACCAGGAGGTCGGGCTCCAGCACCAGCGCCCGCGCGATCCCGATCCGCTGCCGCTGCCCGCCGCTGAACTCGTGGGGGTAGCGGCGGGCGTGGTACGGCTGCAGGCCGACCAGCTTCATCATCTTGGCGACCTTGTCCGCCTGCTCAGCGCGGGTGCCGATGCCGTGGATCCGGAGCCCCTCGCCAATGGCGGTGCCGATCGGCGAGCGCGGGTCGAGCGAGGCGTAGGGGTCCTGGAAGATGATCTGCATCCGCCGCCGGAACGGCTTCAGGTCGCGACCCTTCAGGCGCGTGATGTCGACCCCCTCGGCGCCACCGAACAGGATCCGGCCGGCGGTCGGCTCGATCAGCCGCAGCAGCAGGCGCCCGACCGTCGTTTTGCCGCACCCTGACTCGCCGACCAGGCCGAGCGTCTCGCCGCGGCGGATCGTGAAGCTGACGTCGTCGACCGCCTTCACCTCGCCGACCTTGCGCTGCAGGATGCCGCCGGTGATCGGGAAGAACTCGGCGAGGTGCTCGACCTTCACCAAGGGGTGCTCGCCGGGGAGCAGGCCGCTCATGCGGAGCCCTCCGGCTGGTGATAGATCCAGCAGCGCACGTCGTGACCGCTGCCGCCCTCCTCGACCGCCCGCAGCTCCGGATGGATCTCTTCACAATGCGGGACCGAGAGCTGGACGCGCGCGACGCAGCGCGGCGCGAATCGGCAGGCCGGCGGCAGGTCGATCAGGTTCGGGACCGCACCCGGGATGGTCGCAAGTTCGTCCTGGACGCTGCCGAGGATGGGGACGGAGCCGATGAGCCCCTGGGTATACGGGTGCTTCGGGTTGGCGAAGAGGGACTTGACGTCGGTCTGCTCGACGATCTCGCCGGCGTACATGACCGCGACCCGATCGCACATCTCCGCCACCACACCGAGGTCGTGGGTGATAAGGATGATGGCGGTGCCGGTCTCCCGCTGGAGGTCGCGCATCAGGTCCAGGATCTGGGCCTGGATGGTGACGTCGAGCGCCGTCGTCGGCTCGTCGGCGATCAGCAGCTCCGGCTCCAGGGCGAGCGCCATGGCGATCATCACGCGCTGGGCCATGCCGCCCGACAACGAGTGCGGGAAGGCCGACAGCCGGCTCACCGGATCGGGGATGCCGACCATTCGCAGCATCTCCGCGGCGCGCTCGCGCGCCGGCCCGCGCTTCATCTTGCGATGCAGCTCAAGGACCTCGCCGATCTGCCTGCCGACGTTGTAGACCGGGTTCAGGGAGCTGGTCGGCTGCTGGAAGATCATGCTGATCCGGTCGCCGCGCATCGCCCGCAGCTCGTTCGGTGACAGGGTCAACAGGTCCTGCCCATCGAAGATCACCTGGCCGCCGTCGACCTTGCCGGGCTTCGCGACGAGGCCCATCAGCGACAGGCTGGTGACGCTCTTGCCGCACCCCGACTCGCCGACCAGCCCCAGGATCTCGCCACGATCCACGTGGAAGTCGACCCCGTCGACGGCGCGCACGACCCCGTCGCTCGTCCGGAAGCTGGTGTGCAGGTCGTGGACGTCCAGGAGTCGCTCGCCGGCCGCGCCAACCCGGCGTCGAGGCTCACGGAGCTCGGCGATGGTCATCGGTTGAGCCTCGGATCGAGCGCGTCGCGCAGCCCGTCGCCGAGCAGGTTGAAGCCGAGCACGGAGAGTGAGAGGGCGATCCCCGGCACGATGATCAGGTGCGGGGCGCTGAACAGCTGGTTTCGGTCGAGCCCGATCATCGACCCCCATTCCGCCAGCGGCGGCTGGGCGCCAAGGCCCAGGAAGGAGAGCGCGGCGACGTCCAGGATGGCGCCCGCAATCCCCAGCGTGCCCACCACGATCAGGGGGGTGAGGGCGTTGGGCAGGATGCGGCGCAGCAGGATGCCGCGCGACGATTCGCCAAGCGCCCGGGTGGCGACGACGAAGTCGCGCTCCTTGATCGAGAGGACGGAGGCGCGCATGACGCGCGCATAGACCGGGATCGCCACGATGCCGATGGCAAAGGTCGCGTTCAGCAACCCCGGCCCCAGCACGGTCACCATCGCGATCGCCAGGATCAGGGACGGGAAGGCAAGCAGCACGTCCATGAGTCGCATGATCAGGTTGTCGAGCCAGCCGCCGGCGTAGCCCGCGATCGAGCCGAGCAGCGTGCCGACCACGATCGCGAAGCTGACCGTCGCGATCCCGACCAGGAGCGAGACGCGAGCGCCGTAGACGACCCGGCTGTACGTGTCGCGCCCGTTGCGGTCGATCCCGAAGATGTGCTCAGGCCGGTCGGCCGGGCAACCCAGCAGGTGGATGCAGGGACCCAGCTTGCTGGCGGTGACCAGCCCTTCGTCGATGCCGGCGGTGTCGTTCGGGTCGTGGGTCGCGATGAGTGGCGCGGCGATCGCGATCGTGAGAAGGGTGCCGAGCAGCAGCAACCCAACCTGCGCCACGCGCTGGCGCAGGATGTTCCGCCGCGTGTCGGTCCACAGGCTGACCGGCTTTGCCGAGAGCTCCTCCTCGGCCTGGGTGACGACCTGCTGAGTGGTGCTCATCGACGGTCCATCACTGGAGCCGGATCCGCGGGTCGAGGAAGGCGTAGCTGATGTCGACGACCAGGTTGACGATCACGTAGATCACGGCCGTCACGAGGGTCAGCCCCTGTACGACCGCGTAGTCGCGGCTGGTGACCCCGTCGGTGATCATCTTCCCGATCCCGGACAGCCCGAAGATGCTCTCGGTCAGCACTGCGCCAGCCAGGAGGCCACCCAGCGAGAGGCCGATCACCGTGACGACCGGCAGGATCGCGTTGCGCAGCCCGTGCCGAAGCACGACGGCACGCTCGCTGAGTCCCTTGGCGCGCGCCGTCCGGACGTAGTCCTGGCCCAGCACGTCGAGCAGGCTGGAACGGGTCATCCGCGCGATGATCGAGAGCGGGATGGTGCCGAGCGCCACCGCCGGCAGGATCAGGTGCCGAACCGCATCGCCCAGCGGGCCCCACTGCCCGGTGATCAACGAGTTGACGATGAACATGTTCGAGAAGAAGTCGACAACCGACCGAAGGGGACCCTGCAGGTCGGTGAGGCCCCAGGTTTCGGCCAGCGGGATCACGCTCACCCCGGCTGTCATCCGACCCCCCGGCGGCAGCACGAAGGGGGTCCCCTTGAGCAGCACCGCGAAGATCCAGATGAGGATCAGGCCGAGCACGAAGACGGGCGTCGAGACCCCGATATTGGCCCCGATCATGGTCCCCACGTCGACCGCCGAGTTGCGCCGCGAGGCGGCGACGACCCCAAACAGGATGCCGAGCAGGGTCGCCAGCGTCAGCGCGAAGAGGGTCAGCTCGATCGTGACCGGCAGCCGCTCGATCAGGATCTCCGAGACCGGCCGCCCCTGGCTGATCGAATCGCCAAGGTCGCCGTGGCTGAGGTCGGTCAGGTAGATCCAGAACTGGGCGGGGATCGGCTGGTCGAGGCCAAACCGATGGTTGAAGACGGCGCAGGCCGCGGGGGTGGCGCGCTCCTGGAGCGCTGCCACGCACGGGTCGCCCGGCAACAGGCGGGCCAGGGCAAAAACCACGAAGACGATCCCGAACAGGACGGGGATCGTGAGCAGGAGGCGGCGCAGGACGAAGCGCAGCATCGGCGGAGTGTACCGGCTCTACGTACGCCCGCAACAAAGAAGGACGCCGCCCGGAGGCGGCGCCCTTCTCGTTTCCACGAGCGTGGTCAGGCCACGCCCGAAGGCTATGGGGTCGCGGGTGGGGTGTTCAGCTTCGTGCCGAACAGACCGCCCCAGTACTCGAAGTCGCCGGTGCGGCCGATATGAAGCGGGTGGTCGAGGTCCCACTGGACCGCGAAGGTCGTCACCACGTCACCGGCATCGAGGCGCGAACCGTCGTGGAACTTCACGCCGGCGTGCAGCTTGCAGGTCCAGATGGTGGCGGTGTCGTTGGCGGTGCACGACTCGGCCAGTCCGGGTGTCACCTCGGCGGTGCCGGTCTTCCAGGTGTACAGCGTCTCGCCGATCTGGAAGCAGACCCGAATCGTCTCACCGTCGGTCTCGTCACCACAGTAGAGCGAGATCGGATAGGCGTTCTGCATGAACACCAGCTGGGATCGCCCACCCGGATCCATGGTCCAGAGCGCCTCGTTGGTGAGCGGCGAGGAGTGGGCGCCGACGACGTCGGCCTTCCACGCCGTTGCCGATGCACCGTGCGCGACCGGGACCATCGGAACGAAGGCCTTGATCGCGTTGTTGGCCTCGACGTAGGCCGCCGCGCGGGCGGTGTCATCGAGGGTCTGAGCAGCGGTGGTCAGCGGTCCAGTGATGGAGGCGTCCGCTGTCCCGAACTGCTTGTTGGACGAGTTGTTGAAGTGGTAGTCAAGGAAGTTGGTCGGGTCCGGATAGTCGGCGCCCCAGCCAAGCAGGTAGAGGCCGTCGAGCAGTCCGGCCGAGGAGTTGTCGAGGAAGGTCCCCGACTCCTGGACCTGGATGTCGGCGGTGATGTTCAGGTTGTCCTTCAGCTGCTTCTGCAGCTCGGTGGCCACCACGCCGGGATCCGGCAGGTACCCACGAACCACGTCGCGGTAGAAGATGTGCGTGCTGAACCCGTTGGCGAGGCCGGCCTCGGCGAGAAGCGCCTTGGCGGCGGTCACGTCGAACGTGTACCAGGGATCGCCCTCGCATCCGAAGGTGATCTCGCAGGGAGTGAAGTAGTCGGCGACCGACGAGCCTTCTGGGTAGAAGTTGTCGACGATTCGCTTCCGGTCGATTCCCTGCGCAATGGCCTGCCGGACCTTGATGTTGTCGAACGGCGCGAAGGTGTTGGTCATGCCAACGTACATGACGTTCAGCGCCGGGCGGTTGATCAGCTGCAGGCTGCTGTCTCCCGAGATCGTGGCGAAGTCATCAGGCCCAGGGTTGTCGATCCCGTCGACCGTGCCAGCCTGGAGGGCCAGCAGCCGGGCCGCGGACTCCGAGCTCCACTGGAAGATGACCTCGGCAGCCTTGGCCTTGTCGCCCCAGTAGGCGTCGTTGCGCTGCAGGGTGATGTGGTCGCCCCGCACGTACTCCTTGAACTTGTAGGGGCCCGTGCCGTTCGGCCGCGCCAGGATCAAGTGGTTGACCATGTTGGCCGCCAGGTAGTCGCTGTCCTGGATCTCGTTGGACGCGAGGGCGGTCTTGGCCAGGAAGGCCGGGTCGGGATTGCAAAGGTCGAACTCGACCGTCAGCTCATCGAGCGCCTTGATCTGGCTGAACTCGCCGCCATAGGCGCAGTCCGCCGGGGATTCGGGATAGCTGGTTGCGACGAAGGGAGCATGGCTCCCCTCCGCTGACGCACCCGCGCTGCCCGAGGGGCCGGCGCTCGTGCCGGGCGACGAGCACGCCGCAAGCACCAGGCCAAGCACCATCAGCGAGGAGAACGATCTCCATCTCCGCATTCGGTAACCCTCCACTCTTGAAGAAATCCGGAATGTCCGGCCGAGCGCCGGCCAGCGGCCGCGCATTCGACGCCTACCTTAGCAGCGACGACCCGCTCTGTGAAAGGGCCGCCGATCTGATTTCCGTTAGCCTCCTGGCTCTCCGTCGTCCGAAGGCGAAGCGGATGGAGTGTCCGCAGTCGACCCGCCACTCGCCACCGCCGCAGCGGCATGCTCGGCCTCCAGGCCGGCGGTGGCTGAATCCGGAGTCCCGCGACGCATCCCGGCGTCGCCGGTCCGGTGCGCCACGCCAACGTCGCTCTGGAGAGCCTCCTCCGCGAAGTGGCAGGCTGCCTGGTGCTCGGGCGCTACGACGCGCAGCTCTGGGTCGACCGTCCGGCACTGCTCCGGGCGGCCAAGCCGCTCGTACAGCCAGCAGCGCGTGTGGAACCGGCAGCCGTCCGGCGGGTTGGCCGGCGACGGCACGTCACCAGTCAGGATCACGCGCTTGCGGCGCCGCTCGGCCTTGGGGTCCGGGATCGGGACGGCCGAGAGGAGGGCGCGGGTGTACGGGTGGCCGGGGGTCTCGTAGATCGCCGCTGGCGGGCCCACCTCGACCAGCTTGCCGAGGTACATCACCCCGACCCGGTCGCTGATGTGCCGCACCACCGACAGGTCGTGCGCGATGAACAGGTAGGTCAGTCCGAACTTTTCCCGCAGCTCCACCAGCAGGTTCAGGACCTGCGCCTGGATCGACACGTCGAGGGCGCTGATCGGCTCGTCGCAGACGATGAACTCCGGCTCCACCGCCAGCGCGCGGGCGACGCCGATGCGCTGCCGCTGTCCGCCGCTGAACTCGTGGGGATAGCGGTTCGTGTAGTTCGGATTGAGGCCGACCAGCGCCAGCAGCTCCTTGACCCGGTCGAGGCGTGCCTTGCCGCTGACCAGGTTGTGGGTCTCGAGCGGCTCGCTGATGATCGAGCCGACCGTCATCCGGGGGTTGAGGCTGCTGTACGGGTCCTGGAAGATGATCTGCATCCTCCGGCGCATCTTGCGCAGGTCCTTGCGCGAGAGGGTCATCAGGTCCTTCCCGTCGAAGAGGACCTTCCCGTCGGTTGGGTTGCGCAGGCGGATGACCGCCCGGCCGGTGGTGCTCTTGCCACAGCCGGACTCGCCCACCAGGCCGAAGGTCTCGCCCTTGCGGATCTGGAAGCTGATGTCGTCGACGGCGCGCACGCGCCCGGACTCGGTCTGGAAGATCCCGCTCAGGATCGGGAAGTGGACCTTGAGATGGTCGACCTCGACCAGGTTGCCCGATGACTCGGCCGGCATGGCGGTCATTTGATCCAGCCTCCCGGCTCGGTCCCGAAGCAGCGGGCGAGGTGGCCCTCACCCTCGCGCGCGCTGAGGTCCGGCTCCTCGACCCGGCACCGGTCGTGGACGTACTTGCAGCGCGGCGAGAAGCGGCACTCCTTGCCCGGGTTGATGAGGTCCGGTGGCAGCCCCTCGATCGTGCGCAGGCGGGCGCCCTTCTGCTCGTCCAGGCGCGGCAGCGAGTCGAGCAGGCCCCACGAATAGGGCATCTTCGGCTGCTCGAAGATGTCATCCACCATGCCGGTCTCCACGATGCGGCCGGCGTACATGACGTTGATCCGGTTGCACATCCCCGCCGCGATGCCAAGGTCGTGGGTGATCAGGATGACCGCCGTCCCGAACTCGGCCGAAAGGGAGCGGATGAGGTCGAGGATCTGGGCCTGGATCGTCACGTCGAGGGCGGTGGTCGGCTCGTCGGCCAGCAGGAGCATCGGGTCGCAGGCGAGCGCGATGGCGATCATCACGCGCTGGCGCATGCCGCCGGAGAACTGGTGCGGATAGTCGCCCATCCGCTCCTTGGCTCGCGGGATGCCGACCTTGGAGAGCAACTCCGACGCCCGGTCGTCCGCGGCCTTGCGCGAGAGGCCCAGGTGCAGGCGCGCCGACTCCGCGATCTGGAAGCCGATCGGCAGGGTCGGGTTGAGGCTCGTCATCGGGTCCTGGAAGATGAAGCCGATCTTCCGACCGCGCAACAGGCGCATCTCCTCGGACGACAGCTTCATGATGTCGATCCCGTCGAAGATGATCTCGCCGCTTACGATCTTGCCGGGCGGACTGCTGACCAGACGCGTGATCGACAGGGCGGTCACGCTCTTCCCGCAGCCGGACTCGCCCACCAGGCCAAGGGTCTCGCCGTACTCGAGCTCGAAGCTGACGTCGTCGACGGCATGCACCACCCCGTCGCGGGTGAAGAACTGCGTCGACAAGTTGCGGACCTCGAGCAGCTTGCGCGCGTGGCGGCTGTCGTCGGCCAGCCGTTCGGCGAGCAGGCGCCCCTCTTCCGTCTCGATCGTCACCGCGTCGGGCAGCTCGGTGACGGTGGGGCTGCCCGCCCCTTCGCGCTCCTCCGAGACCGTCAACTTACTGCTTTCCCTTGAGCTTGGGGTCGAGCGCGTCCCGAAGGCCATCGCCCAGGAACGTGAAGCTCAGCAGCGCGATCGCAATGATCAGGGCGGGGAAGATGACCATGTGCGGCTCCGAGCGCAGGTACTGCTGCCCGTCCACCACCATCTTGCCCCAGCTGGCCTTGGGCGGCTGGGCACCAATCCCGAGGTAGGCGAGCGTCGCCTCGGCCAGGATGGCGCCCGGGATTCCCAGGGTGACAGCCACGATCATTGGGCCGAGCGCGTTCGGTAGCAGGTGCCGCGTCACGATCTTGAAGTCGCTCACGCCGATGGCGCGGGCTGCCTCGACGAACTCGGTCTCCTTGAGGCTGAGCAGCTGTCCGCGCACCAGGCGGGCCATCCCCACCCAGCCGACCACGCCGATGGCGACGAAGACGAGGAGCACCCCGTTCATCGCCGAGCCGATGGCGGTGTCCCGCAGCGAGACGGTCAGCAGGATGATGAAGATCAGGTCCGGGAAAGCGTAGATGACGTCGGTGAAGCGCATCAGGATCGAGTCCACGATGCCGCCGTACCAGGCCGCAGCCGCCCCGATCGGCAGGCCGATCAGGAGCACCACCGCCTGGACCACGAGGGCCACGGTCATGCTGATCTGTGCGCCGTCCATCATCCGGCTGAGGATGTCGCGACCGAGATCGTCGGTGCCGAACAGGAAACCACTCGTAAACGGCCCGATCGGCTTGTTGTCGTTGGCGACCAGCTCCTTGAGGTGCTGTTCCTGGTACGGGTACGGCGCCACCAGCGGCCCGAAGAAGAGCAGGAAGAGGAGCCCGAGCACGATGATCCCACCGACCACGGCCAGTCGGTTGCGGATCAGTCGCCGGAAGGCATCGCCCCACAGGCTCGTCGAGCGGGCGGAGACTGCGGCTGGGCGCTCGAGGGCGCCGGTCCGGTTGGCCATCGGTTCTCGCGCCTCCTAGCTGTAGCGGATGCGGGGGTCGATGTAGGCGTAGAGCACGTCGACCACCAGGTTCAGCACGGCGATCGCGGCAGCGTACAGCATGGTCATCGCCATGATCACACCGTAGTCTCGCTGGCCGATGCTGATCACGTAATAACGCCCGATACCCGGCACGCTGAAGATCGTCTCGATGATGAACGAGCCGGTGATCAGGAAGGCGAGCAGCGGGCCGAGAACGGTAACGACCGGGATCAGCGCGTTGCGGATCATGTGAACCGAAACGATGGTCCGCTCCTTGAGGCCCTTGCTCTGGGCGGTGCGCACATAGTCCTTGCGCGTCACTTCCAGCATGCTGGCGCGGGTGTAACGCGAGATCTGGGCGATCGGGAAGAGGGCCAGTGCCACCGTCGGCAGCACCATCGCCCCCGGCTTGGCCCACCCGTCCCAGCCGTGGGTCGGGAACCAGCGCAGGACGACGCTGAAGAAGACGAGCAGGAGAATCGACGCCACGAAGCTGGGCGTGGCAATGCCGATCACGGAGATGAAGGTCGCGACGTAGTCGGGCAGCTTGTTATGGCGTAACGCCCCGATCACCCCCAGCGGGATGCCGACGATGATCGACAGCAGGAAGGCCATCACCCCCAGGTGCACGGTCGTGCCGATCCCGTCGCCGACGATGTCGTTGACGCTCCGCTCGGTGTACTTGTACGAGGGTCCCAGGTCACCGGTCAGCAGCTTGCCCACCCACTTGAGGTACTGGACCGGGATCGGGTCGTCGAGGCCGTATTTCAGGTTCAGGAGGCGGACCGTCGAGGGCAGGAGGTGCTTCTCACGCGCCCATGGCCCGCCCGGGGCAAGGTGCATCATCGTGAACGTGATGACCGACACGAAGAAGAGGACCGGGATGATCCATAACACGCGACGAATGATGTAGCCGAGCACGACCCGTCTCCTTAGGTGCGGTCAACCATCACGTACGTATTCGACGGCCGCGGCCTCCGAGCGTGACTCGGGGATCGCGGCCGTCGGGCGGACCGGCTGACCGGCCCGCCCGACGTGCTCCTTACGTTCGCGCTCTGCGAACGCTCAGGCCGCTAGTGGTCCGCGATGCTCGTCCAAGCGTAGAAGAGCTCGCCGGAGTTGCTGTCCTGAGCCGTCAGGACCAGGTTCTGGACGTACGGCTTCACCAGCGTGAACCGTGCGCCGAAGGTCTGGGGGATGATCGGGGCGTCCGCCATCACCATTTCCTGAGCCTGGTTGTACAGCGGGATCTGGTCGGCGAGGTCCTTCTTGGTGGCAGCCTCTTCGAGCAGAGCGTCAACAGCCGGGTTGCAGTAACCCATGTTGTTGTTCCCGCTGGTGCAGGAGATCAGGTCCGTCAGGAAGTTGTTCGGGTGCGGGTAGTCCGCGCCCCATCCGAGACGGAAGATGTCGAACGGATCCTCGGTCAGGCGATCGAGGTAGGCCCCGAAG
>Ga0070698_100008666_pt1 | contig 10959 bp, 19 predicted proteins | sample KBSK1502metaG_FD_65477 | JGI IMG/M metagenome (GOLD analysis project Ga0070698, IMG submission 65477) | Corn, switchgrass and miscanthus rhizosphere microbial communities from Kellogg Biological Station, Michigan, USA - KBS K1-50-2 metaG | ecosystem: Host-associated > Plants > Roots >...
TCAGTGATGGAGAGCCCCGCAGCCTCCGCCATCGCGGAGTGGGTCACCGCGTTCTGGCGATCGGAGGTCACTGCCCCCCAGCCACGGACGAGATCGGGATCGCTGCAGGTGGCCATCATCTCGGCGACCAGGTTCTCCCATGCCTCGATGTCCGGCCGAGCCTTGAGGCGGAAGCACCGACGGCAGAGGCCTGAGCGGCGGACCATCTGCGCAGGAGCGAACAGCCCGCCGCAGGCAGGGCCGTTGCACTGCACATGCTGCAGCAGGGTTTCGAGGTGCTGCTGCACCGACGGCTCGCGCTTCCCGGACAGCCAGGCGGAGAGCTGTGCCTCATCGACGACAAGCCTCTGAGCCACGGCCTGAATAACGCGTCGACACGTCTCTGGCTGCAGCGTCGACCTGTACCCTTTCCAGGCGATCGGTGCCGACAGGCCGGCCTGCTGCAGTACCTCCGTCTTTGAGAGACCCGGTCCGTTGGCCACGACGAGCCACATGAAGTCCCAACGCTCTTTGTTCACCTGCTGCTCCATACCTTCTATTAGGTTGGATCTTTTTTTCACGTGCAACATTTTTTCTTCTTGCACGCAGATCCGCAGCGCGGTACCTTCCATCTCGCGAGGCAACTCGCGCGCCTTTGGATAGCGGGCGAGGCACCGATTCCGGCGGTGCCAGACCCCATCTATGGGCCCAGCCGCAAGACTGGGTCACCACAGAAGGCCCATCCGGTGGTAGTGCTTACGCACCGCCGCTGCTAGGGCTGGAAGGAGCTTACCATGTCCGCAAGCGTGGCCTCTGTCCCTCTGTCCTGTCCCGTCGCTGACACCCCACCCCGAGAGGCCCCTGCCATCCACCAGGCGCCCCGCACAGCGCCCCCCCTGGCCTCCCCGCTGCCCCCGGCCCAGCCGATCGCACCCAAAGTCCTGGACATGCCTCCAGTGCTCTTCCCGGTCCCGGTCCGGTTCCACGAATGGATTGAAGGCGTGGTCTGCTCCTGTCACCAGGTGGGCGCGCTGGCGCTGCTGCTGGTGACGCTGCTGGGCACCGGCTGCATGGCCGAGCTGCCCAAGGAGAAGAGCTACACCCGCACCAACGAGTGGCTGACCGTGGTCCTGTGGGGGCCCCATCCGACCCCGCTGGCGCAAGCCGCCTGGCAGCAGCGCGCCGGCAAGCTGGCGGAGGGGCTGCACCTGGGCACGTGCACAGACCCCGGCCCCAACGAGTGGCAGGTGAGCGCCGAGATCCCCGCGCCCGCCCCGCCCCCTAAAGAAGGAGAGCCCGCGGGCCCGGCCGGTTCGACGACGATCGCAGCGCCGCTGCGCTGCAAGGCGGGTGCGCTGTGACGGCGCTGCGCACGGGCCCCATCGAAGAGTCAGCCCTGGACGCGGCGCTGGATCTGCCCGGCCTGAGTAGGCGCTACAACGATCTGGCCCGGGTCCTGGCTGCGAAGCCGATCGACCCGAATGACCTCCCCGAGCTGCCGGACGTGCCCGACCCCGAGCTGGACTCCCTGGCGGACCTGCCCGGCTTCGACGAGGAGCTACTGGCCGAGACCACGGTGCAGATGCCACGGGCGGACCTGGAACGGCTGCGGGTGGCGTGCGTGCTGGTGGGGATGCTGGTGGTGGTGATGGTGCTGGGCAGCGCCCGGCTAGCGCTGGCGGTTCCGTCGGAAGTCCCAGTGGCTTCGCCCGTCGGCACGCGGTCGCATGATGCCCAGCCACCCGCTGGGGTCGTAGGCGCCCATGTTGAAGCGGCCGGGCCCGATGGGCGGGGGTTCCAACCGGGCGATCTGCTCCGCCACGAACTGCACGGCCAGGGCACCGGCCTGCTCTTCGTCCGGGCGCACGCGGCGCTTGACCTCGTCGACCACGTCCTGCCAGGCGACGTCGCGATCGGGTCTGCCCCCCACCACGATCGGGCGCAGCTCAGGAAGGACCGTCTTCCAGTCGCAGGCGCGGTACAGGACCGCCACGACCTGGCCGGGCGCTCGCTGCCAGGCCCGGACAAGCTGATCCACGCGCTCGGCGGAGTCGAGGAAGTCCGCGCTGAGGATGACGATGATCAGGTGGGCGCCGGAGAAGGCGCGTGCGGCTTCCAGCTTGTACGCCGACCCTGCCAGGATCCACCCCTCATAGAAGAACTCCATGCCCAGCTTCCGAATGACCGGCTGCAGGTGCCTCCTCAGGGCCCGACAGGCGGCCCTGTCCCTGCGGGCGCAGAGGCAGCATACACGCATAGACGTCTCCCGTGGTCCGCCCGTCCTCCCTGGACGTCGAACGTCGAGGCTGGCGACACTGCCAGCAGACGTCTACCGTATCACCTTTTCAGCGGTCACCGTAAGGGAAAAAGCACGAGCACGGGCTATCGGCGCAACCGCCTGATCTTCTCCTCCACCGCCTCGGCGATGAACGCGCTGTTGCTCTGCCCCCGGGGCAGGTTGGCCTCCATCCACTCCAGCGCCCACGGACGCAGGTATGTCATGGCCGGCTTCTTGTTCGGCTCCTCGCTCTTGGGGCGGCCCCGTGGCGGCGGCTTACGAGCCTGCATGGCGTCTCCGCTCTCGCGTGATCTTCTCCCTGACAGCCTCGTTCACGAACGAGCTAATGCTGACGCTGCGGGGCACGTTCTGCTGGATCCATTCGATGGACGCCTCGTCCAGGCGCACGGTCATCGTTCGCCGCGGCGGACTGCTACCCTTGGGGCGTCCGGCCCCTGGCATGGGGGGGCGCTTCGTGGCTGCCATGGCTTCTCCTCTTCGCAGAATAGGATAACACGGCGCCACGCCAGCCTCGGGGTGACCTATGCCTAGGTCCCCGCTCGCCCTCGACAGGCCCTGCGAGTACCGGCCCCCAGGTCCCGGCCTGCAGCGCTGGCGCCCCGCCCTGGTCGTGAGCTTCGAGGTCGACGACCTCGTCCAGGTCGCTCCCCAGCAGGGCAACCGGTCCCCACTGCTCATCCCGCGGGCCCACGTCCGCGGCGTCACCCCGACGCAGGCCGCCGCCTTCTGCTGGGGCGTCTGCCGGATCCTCGGCAGCACGCAGAAGCGGCCGGCGCCTGAGAAGACCTCACCTGCTAGCGGAGCGGACGCCGAGCCGCGCGTCATCGTGGCACGGCTCTACGGTCCAGGGAAGCCTCAGCCGAAGCCCCGGCGCCGCATCAAAGACCCGAGGTACCTCGGCTGGCTGCGGGACCAGCGCTGCATCTGCAGCTTGACCTGCCGGCGCCGCGCCCAGGCCCATCACGAGGGCCCCCGCGGCGTCGCCCTCATCACGGACGACTGGCGCACGGTCCCGCTCTGCGCCCGCTCGCACCTGGTGCTCCTGCACGACCAGGGACACCTGGGCTACCTGTCGCCCGAGGAAACCCGCCAGCTCGTGCTGGCCCAGCAGGTCCAGCACCTGCTGCAGTACTTCGCCACCTCGCTCCGCCCCAGCGCCGGCCACTGGTACCAGCGCGGCGCGCTGGTGGATAAGCTCCCCGCAGAGGAGCGGACCCCGTTCCTGCGCCTGGTGGTAGACCAGCTCGTCGAGCACTTGCTGCAGCTCCGCTGGGAAGGGGGGCTGCGTCATGGCTAACGCCACCGCCACCCTCACCGGCGTCCTCCCCGGCGATGTCCTGTATTGCCTCTGGCAGGGCAACCGCCTGCGCCTGCGCGCCGCCCGCCGGCCCGCTGCAGGCGAGCTGCTGATCAGCGAGATGGCCCGCACCCAGGACGGCCAGCGCTACCAGGCCGGCCCCTTCCAGCCCGGCCGGGAAGAGGACCTGCGGGACTGGAAGGCCTACGGCCGCATCGATGACGAGCGCCGGTTCGTGAGCCTGAACCCCAGCGCGCCGCCGCCGCCTGCACCGCCCGTGCAGCAGCTCGCCCTGGCCTTCTTCTCGGGGCAGGCCCATGTCTGAGCCGCCGACTGTCGAGCGGATGCCGTTCCGCGGCAAGCAGCGGCGCCTGCACCTGGTGCTGCTCGCCCACCCGGGCGGAGAGGGGCCGCCCCGGCTGCTGCTCATCGGCCGCCCGCAGGACCGGGTCCCCTTTGATCAGGCGCTGCGCGCCCTGCAAGAGACGGCGGCCGTGCGCAACCTCGACCTGCGGATCGCCCAGGTCCGCGACGGGGCCCAGGACCTCAGCGCGGCCTGGGCCCGCGGCGTCCCCGCCGCGCAGTGGCTCAAGGACGGATGACCCCCTCCCCCTCACCCCGGCGACGGGACCAGCGTCCCCGCCGGCTCGACCAAGCCGACCAGGAAGCGCCCCACCGCGCCCACCAGCGCCTTGGCTGCCTGGGCGATCCCCAGCTTGGGCGGGGGTGCCGGTGCAGCGGGCGGTGGGGGCGGGACAGGTCGGCAGTTGGCCGGGTGGAACATCGTGGCCTTGTCGTGCTGGTGCACGAGGTCCACGTGGGCATAGATCTGCGTGGTGGTGATCTTCGAGTGGCCGAGGTGCTTCTGCACCGCGGACAGCTCCGCGCCCTTCCACAGCATGTGCGTCGCGCAGCAGTGCCGGAGCAGGTGCGGCCACGCCACCAGCCCGACCTGCGCGGCGTGGCGCTTCACGAGCACCCCGACGCTGTAGCGGCAGAGGCGGGTCCTCTGCTGCGACACGAACACCGCCTTGGGCAGCGGGCCCGCGGGCAGGAACTGGCCACGCACCGCGAGGTAGGCATCGAGCGCAGCGCGCGTGTCTTTTTTGCACTGCACCCAGCGCCACTTGCCCCCCTTGCCCAGCACCTCGACGGAGACGTCGCCCGGGTGGGGCAGGTCAAGGCGGATCCGGTCCAGGTCCAGGCCGCACAGCTCACTGACCCGCAAGCCCCCCTCCCACAGGAACCACAGGATCGCGGTGTCGCGCAGGGCAAATTCCCAGTACCGGCCCTCGCGCGTCTCCTGGAGCGGCGCCTTCATGAGGCGCTCACACTCCTCGATGCTGAAGAACTTGGGCGGGCGCTGCACCACAGCCGGCGCCTCCAGGTAGTCGCTGACGTCGTCGGCGGGGCTGATGTACTTCCGCTTCGCCAAAAAGCGCAGGAAGCGCTTCATGGCGTAGACGCTGCGCTGCCTCTTGGCGGGCCCGCCCGGGAGGGTGTCCGCCCAGTCCTGCAGGCGATCCAAGGTGAGGTCCCGCAGCTCGGCGGGGCGATCGAGGTCCACCGACAGCGACAGCAGGCACTGGCGCACGTCGCGCAGGTAGCCCTCCGCGGTGAGCGCCCCTGCGGGCTTGCGGCGCAGGTCCCGCTCGAACGCGGGGAGGGCATCGAGGGGGGAGGACTGGGTCAGGGTGGCATCCATGTAAGTACATGTAGGTGCTACCCTTTTGGCTGTCAAGCCCTTCGTGCAGCTCGACACCCAATTACAGTAGGGCTGTTTTTTTACAGGCAGCCTGAGCAGGAACGCGGAGCATGATATGGACGTCCTCCCTCGCAGCGCGCCTCTGTGGCGGCTTGGCGTTCGCCGCCGCCGCGCCCACGCCTGCCCCTCTACCTGCAGTATACTGCCGGTTGCTGTGAGCAAGGGGCATCGCCGCGGGCAGGCGCCCGCGAAGGTGAAGCGCGAGATCGATCGGTACCTGCAGGACGTCGGCCAGGGGATCCGGCGCGCCCGGGTGGCGCGGGGCCTGACCCTGGAAGCGCTGGCCCAGCAGGCCGGCGTGAGCGTGCGCCACTTGCTCGACCTGGAGTCGGGCGGCAACACCTCCCTGCGCACGGTGGCGCAGCTCTGCATCGCGATGAACGTGAGCCCCGAAGGCCTGCCCGTACCCGGCGCCCTGGCCGCGCAGACCGCGCGCGCCGCGGCCGAGGTCCTGGGCCTGGACCTGGTGGCGCCGGCCGCGCCCCGCAAGCGGAGGCAGAGATGATCCTCATCCTGCGCAAGGTGCACGCCACCCCCAGCGAGAGCGGGACGCTCCTCGGCTGGCACTGCAGCCGCTGCGGCGCTGCCCAGGACGTCCAGGACGCGCTCGACCTCCCTGCGGATCTGCGCGAGCTGGTCACCGCGATCGGCAACCGGATCGCGGACCAGAACCGGGACCTTCAGGAGGCGGCGCTGCGCCGGCATGCCTACGGTGTCGCCGCGGAGGCGCTCGACCGGCTGCGGGTCGAGGGGGTGGCCACCCTGCCCGGCACAGGGGAGGCGGACCTCGCCGAGCTGACCACCGCCCAGATCGAGGCCGTCAGCCAGCTCATTGAGGAGACCGCGGTCACCCGCTGGCGCCAGCTTCGGCAGGCCAGGGCCAGACCATGAAGCCCAGCACCATGCAGCGGCTCTATCAGGAGCAGGGGCTCACCCTCCAGCAGATCGCGGCACGGGCTGGCTGCAGCCTCGCGCGCGTCCTGGCCACGCTGAAGCGCCTGGGGGTGGCGCGGCGCAGCCCCGGCCGACCCGCCCGCACGCCGCCCGCGCCGCCCCGGGCGGAGACACCTGGGCCTCGGCGGGGTCCCAAGCGATTGCGCGGCGAGGAGCTGATCCGGGCGGGCCAGCGCGACGCGGAGATCGGTGCTGCCTTGGGCGTCACGCGCGAGGCGGTCCGGCAATGGAGGGTGGCGATCGGCGTCGCCCCCTTGCCCCGGCTGGGACGCCCGGCGGCGCCATCGCGTGCACGCGCTGAGCAGCTCCTGCGGAGCGGTCAGCTCAACGACGCCGAGATCGCCCGCGAGCTGGACATCAGCGACTCCAGTGTGAGCGCCTGGCGCCGCGCCCTCGCGCTTCCCTGCAAGGGCCGGCGCCGGCCGGCGCCGGTGGGCCAGCGCTTCGCCAAGCTGGTGGTGCTCGGCTATGACGAAGAGCGCTCTGCCCCCCGGAAATTGTACTTCCTCTGCCGCTGCGACTGCGGCGGTACCACTTCGGCGCAGGTCTGGCATGTGCTCCATGGCCGGACCCGGTCCTGTGGATGCTTGCGAGGTGGCCAACGATGAGCCGCGACCGAGACGCCCTGGTCCGTGAGCAGATGGCCGCCTGGGCAGAGGGACGGCAGACCGAGTGCGTGGTGGCGGTCGGTCGCTTCCCCGACGATCCGGCTGACTTCTGTCACGTCTGTGAGAACACCGGGATCATCCGGTGTGCCCACTGCGCCAACACCGGCCGCATCCAGTGCGCGATCCCCGGCTGCCGGCACGAGTGCCCTGAGTGCGACGGGGACGGGGGTGATCCCTGCGGCGCCTGCGAGCCACCAGACGCCGAGGTGGCCGGCCGCACCCAGCTAGAGCACGCCGCCGCCGCGGCGCTCCAAGAGGAAGAGGAGAGCTGACCATGTTCGAGCTAGATCCCTTCCCCCCTGCTTCCGCCCGATGCCGCAGTCATGAAGCCGCTGACGCTGGCTCTGTTGACGGAGAACGATGCCTGCGAGCTGCTCTGCTTCGAGCGCTACGTGGCGCTGAGGGCCAAGGGCAAGACCTCGCCGGAGGCGTACGCCATGGTCTACGGCGAGCTGGTGTATGAGAGCGACCAGCACAACCCGGACGAGGAGAGGAGCTGATCATGACGTTGCGACAGACCCTGGCGGCCTTCCAAGCCGCCCTGCAGGACGCTGGCGAAGAGGCCAGCACGAAGGCCACGATCGTCCGCGACTTCCAGGGCGGCGTAGCCCACGGCTACTTCAAGGCGGCCGAGGAGATCAGCCGCTGGGTGGCGCAGGGGAAGTTCGGCAGCCGCGACGCGCTGGACCAGGACATCGAGGAGAGGAGCTGATCATGAGCGAGTCAGCAGACGACATCGTGCCGCGTGCCTGGAGCCTGCAGCAGATCAGGGACCTGGCATTTGCCCTCCACAAGGTAGCCACGGACCGGGTGGCGGAGGTGCTCCTCGGCCTCACCGATGAGGAACGGCAGCGCCTGCGCTTCGCAGCCCGGCAGCTCGACGTGGTCGCCGGCCTGCGCACTGGCACTGTGGCACCGCCAGCCCTGCAGGCCTACGAGCTGGACGACGGCGGCGAGCAGCACTACCTCGCCGCGCCCAACATCGTGGCCGCGGTGAAGCTCGCCCTGCAGACGGACCTCATCTCCGACGAGGTAGACGAGGTCCACGTGACGACCGTCAGCGAGAGCCTGGCCGCTGGGATCACGGTGAGTCGCCGGGATGACGGCCTCCCCCCGTCCACGGTGCTGGCGGAGCTGAAGAGCAGCACCGAGGCCTGCATTCTCTGCTCCACGGTGTACTGATGCGCGCCCTGAAGACCATCGAGGTCACACAGGCGGACATCGAGGCTGCCGGCGAAAGCTTCAGGTGCAGCGCCGCCACCTGTCCGATCGCACAGGCCATCTGCCGCGCGTTGCACATGGACACCGACCAGCAGGTGGTGCTGGTCGAGGAGACCCGGGTGCTGGTGGGCGCCCGAGCCTATTGGCTGCCCCCAGCGGCCCGCGACTTCATCGTGCAGTTCGACGACGGCAGCACGGTCGAGCCGTTCAGCTTCGACTGGGACGGCCCCTGATGCGCGCCCTGGTCGCGCTGCTGATCGTCCTGGTGCAGCTCGGCCAGGTCCTCGCTCAGTCCTCGATGCCCGCCCCCTGGCATCCCCCTGACCCCGGCGCGCGCTGCCCCGGCTGGCTCCCCTGCCCGGACCTCGACCCCTGGGCCATCACGCTCCGCCTGGACCCCTGGATGTCCCCCAGCACCGCCACGCGCGGCGCTGCGGGTGGCCTGCGCGCCGGCCTCTCTCTCGACGTCGCACGTAGGTACGAGCTGGGGATCACCGGCGCCCTGGTCGCCTGGGACCAGCTCCCTGCAGGTCTGCCTCGCGCGGTGGGGGTGCAGATCCTGTCTGCCCACGGGCGAGTACTCCTGTGGCCCTTCAGCGCGCCCGCGGGCCGCTTCACCCTGATCGGCAGCTACGAGCACACCTGGGCCGGCGACGTCGGCCTGGGCCTCCTGCAGCCCCGCGGCACGATCGGCCACGCCACCCTCAGCGGGCACTATCCCCTGTGGGACAGCCAGATCAGCCTGGGCGCGGTCGCCGGCAGCACGTTTGACCCGGCCACCGGTGCCGCGCTGGCCGAGCTGGGCGCGCGCGCTGCCTTCCTGCCGCCTGACCCTGATCACCGGGTGGTGTTCTTCCTGGAGCTGGGCGCCCAGGTCCCGGTGCGCGGCGCCGCTGGCAGCGCTGGGGGCTGGGGCGCTGCCGGCCTCGATGTCATCAGCCGCGACTGGGGCCTGCAGGTGGGCGGGGGCATCCTGTTCAGCCGCGGCGCAGAGGACAGCCAGCCGGGGATGATGTTCACCCTCCGCGTGGCGGAGCACTTCGGGGCGGGGTATACGTTGCCCCGCTGGGGAACGACGCCAGCCGAGGCCGAGGCGCGCCAGGTCCTCGCGCAGCGCGCCCTGCAGCAGCAGCTCGCCCCCACCGCCCTGCACCACCTGCCGCGCGAGGTCCTCGCGCAGTACCTGCAGCAGCAGCGCGCCGAAGGCCTGCCGCCCTCCGCGGGCTACCCGCCCGGCGACTGGTACCCACCCGGCCAGGCGCTACCAGGTCCACCCGGGATGCACACGCCCCTGGGTCCGTACCTGCAGCCGCCCCGGCCGCCGCGGACCCACTGGGGCAACCCCTTCCGCCCGCCCGCCCGGCCCCCCTCGCGTCCCTACGCCACCCGGGTAGGTCCGCAGCGCGCCGGCCCGCGCGGCTCCGCCGCTGCCGAGGCCGAGCCCGCCAAGCCCGACCCCCAGGAAGAGCTGACGCGCGCCGTCAACGGGCAGCGTCCGCAGGTGGCCGATCCGCTGCGAGGGGGGCAGGAAGTGCCCTCAGCGATCCCCAGCATCGGGCCGCCCCGGGGCGCACGCGACGAGGCGGTCCACGTCCCGCCGCCGCGACCACCGCCGGGCAGCGAAGCCGAGAGGCTGTGTCCCCCCGAAGAGCGGCCGGGTTCGTCCGTCGCTGGCAGCAGCTACACGAACCTGCCGCCGCCGCGGACCATCGCGCCCGGGAAGGAGGCCACCCGCATGCAGAAGCGGGAGATCCGCGAGGCCAACCGGCAGGCCAACGGGGGCAACCTCCGCAGCGACGAGGATGGAGAGCCCCTGGTCGAACCCCAGCCGCACCGCAAGGGCGTCCGGCCCCCGGACAACGAGGCCCACGTCGACCATGTCCAGTCCCGGGCCAACGACGGGGACAATGGTTATGGTAACCTTCGGTTGATCAGCCGGAAGAGGAACCTCCAAAAGGGCAGGAAGAACGAATGACCCCCGGGTTCATCTGCACGCACCTGACCCAGGACCTGCGCCTGGTACAGCCACCGCTGGTGGTCGAGCACGACCATCCCGTGGATGAGACCGACACCGGCTGGGGCGTCTACTGCGGGGGCGGCCCGCATGCCAACGCCGAGCTGAAGATCGTCAACCTGGACCGCTACATCGCCCAGGACCCGGCGCTGCAGGAGCTGGTACACACGCTGCCCACGGGGTTCATCGCCCGCCGCACGGCGTCTGATCAGCCCTGGACCATCGAGCGGATCCCGCCCGAAGAGGAAGCGGCCCCGGCCCCCGCGGCGTAGCCCCAGTTGCTCTGATCATCGTAGCGACTGCCCGCTACGCCGCCGCCCTCACCTTCACCAGCACCCGCGCCGCCGCCGCCTTCCCCTTCCGCACCGGCCCCTCCATCCCCGCCACCCGCCCAGGACCTCATAGATCCCCTCCTGCCCCTCAAGCTAGGACCGCCGTCCTCATCACCGACGGGGCTGCAGGTACCTCGACTGCCAGCACCGCACCGTCCCCGCCGGCAGGTCCAAAAGCTCCGCCACCTGCCTGCAGCGGTGCGCCCCATCAGAGCCACCGCCGCCCCAGCGCCTGCACCGTGGACCGCGGCAGGCCGAATAGCTCCGCGATCTCCTGGTAGCTGAAGCTGAGGCCCTCGGCCTGTCGCTGCAAGAGCAGCTCCAGGACCGGCACGTGGTGCGCCGCAGGGACCTCCTGCCGGCGCGGCCCCCGGCGCAGGCCCGGCTCCGACCGTGGGCGCGCGGGCGGCCGTGCCTGCCAGGACAGCAC
>Ga0070698_100008667_pt1 | contig 10958 bp, 8 predicted proteins | sample KBSK1502metaG_FD_65477 | JGI IMG/M metagenome (GOLD analysis project Ga0070698, IMG submission 65477) | Corn, switchgrass and miscanthus rhizosphere microbial communities from Kellogg Biological Station, Michigan, USA - KBS K1-50-2 metaG | ecosystem: Host-associated > Plants > Roots >...
TGATCGAGCGACCAGATCCGCGAGATGACGGGCTGGTCGTACTGGGCCAGGCCGAGCCCGTGCCCCCACAGGTTGGCCGCGGCCTGGTCTTCCTCCTCGTATCCCCACGCCTCCTTGGCCGACGGCCATTTCGACGCGATGTCCCGGGTGGTCACCCCGGGGCGCACCACCTCGATGGCGTCCCAGAGCCACGTGTGCGCGGTGTCGTAGTACCGCTTCATCTCATCGGTCGGGGTGCCGCCCACGCAGTACGTCCGGTACACACAGGACTTGAACCCGTTCCAGGTCAGCGCGGCCAGGTCAATGATCACCAGCTCACCGGGGCGGATGATGCGGTCGGAGAAGTTGCGCCAGTTCGGCCAGGCGTTCGGGCCCGACGACACGATGATGTCCTCGACGTCCTCCATGCCGGGGATGTTGTAGAGGTACTCGAACCCGAAGGCGGCGACCTCGTTCTCGGTCAGGCCGGGCTTGAGGAACTGGGTGAACTCGTAGTGCAGCGAGTCGCAGATCGCGCCGACGATGCGTGAAACCTTCTGCTCGTCGGGGCTTTTGATCGACCGGGCCTCCATCATCGGGGTCATCCCGTCGGCCCAGTTGACTCCGGCCCGCTGGAAAGCCTGGATCATGTTGATGTCGATGAAGTCCACGCCGAGCGGCTTGTCCAGGACGCCCGCCTCCTCCAGGTCGTTCACCAGGGCGGTGGTGAACTTCGAGACCTGGTTGCTGGCCGCAGGCCCGGCCGCGCCCTTGATCCAGGTGTAGGAGTGGCGCACGTTCTCCGGCGGGATCCACGGGTTGTGGACCTTGAGGTGGATCCCGATGTCGCCCTGCTCGTAGACGATCGGCTCGCGGCCCTCGCAGAGGACCACGTAGCGTAGGCCCGGCTTGAGCCGGTTCCATCCAGGCGTGTAGGTCGAGGACACGTACCGCATGTTCTCGTCGTACATGAGCAGCAGCGCCCCGAGCCCATGCCGTTGCATGGCCTCCCTCGCCCGGGACAGGCGCCATTCGCGGACCAGAGCCCAGTTGATGCCCTCCTTCCAGTCGGTGCTCAGGCCACCGAACGCTTCCTTCATGCCTGTCGTCCTTTCCTGTGGGAGGGGCCTCCCGGACTGGTGGCCCTCTAGGGCCGCACCGGATAGTCGGGCTGCCCACCGGTCAGCACCTTGATGATCTGGGTCGCGGCCTTTTCCTGTGACTCAGCGATGGACTCTTCGGAGTAGTACGCCATATGCGGCGTGACCAGCAGGTTCGGGAGGTCATCCGGGAGCCGCCCGGCAGGCGGCTCCCGGTCAAGGACATCGAGGGCCGCGGCACGGATCTGCCCGGCCCGCAGCGCGTCGATCAGGGCATCGATGTCGACGAGCGGGCCGCGCGCGGTGTTGACCAGCACCGCCTCCGGCTTCATCGCGGCCAGTTCCGCCGCCCCGATCAGGCCCCGGGTCTGCGGCGTCAGCGGCGCGTGCAACGACACCGCGTCGCAGCCGGCCAGCAACTCGCCCAGCGGGACCAGCGCCGGAGTATCAGGGGCGGGTTGAACGAAGGGGTCGTGCACCACGACCTCGCAGCGCAGCGCGGCGAGATAGCTGGCCAGCAGCCTGGCGATGCGGCCGAACCCGACCAGCCCGATCCGCTGCGTGGACATCCGCCTGATCGGCCGCAGCCCGTCAAGGCCCCAGCCCCCCGCGGCGACCAGGCCAGCCGCCTCCGGCAGCCGGCGCGTCAGCGAGAGCAGCAGGCCGAGCGTGTGCACCGCGACCTCTTCGACGCTGTAGTCGGGCACGTTGGTGACGACCACACCGCGACGGGCCGCCGCCGCCAGGTCCACATTGTCCACCCCGATGCCGTACCGGGCCACGATCTTGCAGGCGGGAAGGCGGGACAGGAGGTCATCGGTGATCGGCATGTAGGTGTTGAGCAGGGCATCGGCGTCGGTTCCCAGCCGCGCGACACCGTCCGGGGTGCCGTCCGCGACCTCCAGGTGGCCACCGATCCCGGCCAGCAGCGCGGCCTCGGTGTCGATGCTCGGGAACACCTGGTCGGTGACGACCACCTTGAAGCGCGGGCTCATGAGCTGTCTCCCGCGCGGGGCTCCTCAGTCCAGGCGGCGCCGCGCCCCTCCGGCTCGCTCATGATGGCGCTCGCCTCCCTCGTGCGGGTTGCTGCGACAACCGTGCCTCCGTCTCTGTGCGGCAGCGCTGGGCAGCGTAGGCCGGGTCCGGGAAAGAACTTGCTGGCGGGCGGGAATGTCAGCCGGGAGGGATCACCGGCAACAGCAGGTAGGGCTGCCGCTGCGGACCGGCCCACAGGGTCTGGGTGCCACCGGTCAGTTCCGCGGGGCGGTCCAGCGGGTCGTCGTGCAGGAACGGCCCGCAGCCGGTCATCTCGTTCTTGAAGGAGCCGAGCCGCGGGGAGCCGGGGTAATGAACTTCGTGGTCCCGGCCCCGCACGGTCAGCGCCACTTGGTATCCGGCCGGGATGACCAGGCTGGTCGGCCAGATCTCGACATCGCACCGGTACACCTCGCCCGGGACCAGCGGCTGGACCTCGTCATGACTGTGGTAGGGCCGGTATGAGGTGCTGAGGCCGGTGTCGAGCTTGCGATGTGACATGCGCAGCCAGCCCTGGGCGACCGGGGTGTGCGGGTCGATCGCGCCGGGGAACACCACGTCTTCCCCGTCCGGCGCGATCACCCGCAGCACGAGGAACAGGTCGGCGTCGGTCGTGGTGGAGGAGACATAGAGCCGGGCGGCCACCGGTCCGGTGATTTCCGTCTCCCGGCCCAGCGGCGGGGCGGTAAACGTCACGCCCTCACTGGCGGGGTAAGACACGCTCTCCGGCGCGGCGCCGGGGGCGGTGGCCAGGCCGAGGCTGGCCGGGCGGAGATAGAACCGCGTCCATGCCGTGCGGGCCAGCGGCCACTCTCGTTCTGCCCGCTGGGTGAAACCGGTAGTGGCGCGGACCTGCAGTTGGACGGGAGGCTGGTCCCGCCACCCGGAGTCGTCGGCGTGCAGGAAGCAGGCAAAGAAGCGTTTCTGCAGGTCCACACCGTAGTCGGTGTAGAAGTGGGTCCAGTGCTCCAGGCCGTGCACCTCCAGCCACTTGCGCGGCGAGGCGGCCCGGACGAAACCCTCGAAACTGCCGCGGGTGTGCAGGCCCTGCCCGCCCCAGTTGGCGGCGGTCAAGAACGGCACGGTGATCTCCGGCCAGTGTGCGGACCGGGCCCGGTGGAACTCGTCGTCGAGCGGGTGCGCGCGGATCTCCTCGCCGAACGGCACCCGCGCCGCCGCCAGTTCCGCGTCGGGCAGCGTCTCAGGCCCGGCCACCGTCTCGCCGGTGACCCGGCTCCGCGGGCCGCCGTCACCGACTCCGTGCTGGACCACCGTGACTTGCTTGTCGTACCAGTTCAGCCAGAACGAGGAGAGGATGCCGCCATGGTGGGTGGCGTCACGGTAGAAGTCGGCGGCGCCCTCCCAGACGCACATCGCCGCCAGGTGCGGGGGGCGCAGGCCAGCCACGTGCCACTGGTTCATCGCGTAGTAGGAGATGCCGTTGAGCCCGATCCGGCCCGTGCTCCACGGCTGGCGGGCCGCCCACTCGATGCATTCGTACAGGTCGCGGGTCTCCCTGGGGGAGTACGGGTCGAGCTTTCCCGGGGAGCGCCCCGCGCCTCTTGAGTCGACCCGGACGCATGCGTAGCCGTCCGGCACCCACTTCTCCGGGTCGACCACTTCCCAGTTCTGGTGCACGTTGCTTGAGCCGCGCGCGACGTCCGGGTGCTGCTCGGTCATGAGGCGCCACTGGTCGGCGTACCCTTCCTGGAACGCGAGTCCCTTGGCGTAGGGACCGTAGGTCAGGATCACCGGATGGCGCGGTGGCCCGGGCGGCCGGAAGACGTCCGCGCGGAGGACGAGGCCATCGTCCATGGGCACCGGGACGTCCCGCTCGATCACCATCTCGCCGGCTGCTGGCGCCCATGCCTCGCCGGTTCTGGTCTCTGATGCCACAGCGTGTGCCCCTGGTCTGCGAAGGCCGGGTAGCCTGTTTCAGTGACAATAAATGCAGGTGAAGCTGTCGCTCCAGACGATAGCAGCACTAAACCAGCAGGGGGAACCCCCTGGCCCGGGGCGTCTCCAGTACCATTGCGTACACCATGACTGACACGAGTGGGACTACTGAAGCAACAGCTGGCGGCGACCACAGAACACCACGTGACGGGGGCGCGCCGGAGGCGGGGGCGCGCAGTGCGTCCCCGGCGGATCTGGCCAGCGATATCGGGCGGCGTTTGGCCGCGCACCGCGGGCAGCGCGGCAAGAGGGTCGCCGAGCTCGCCCGAGAGGTAGGCGTGACCCCCAGCCTGATCAGCCAGATCGAGCGCGGCCAGTCCCGCCCGTCGGTATCCACGCTGTTCGCGATGGCGCAGGCGCTGCAAGTCCCCGTGGACGCGTTCTTCCGCGAGCCGGCCGGGCCGGCCGCGCCGGCTGGGCCCCCGGTGCCGGCCGCGCTGGCGGAGGTAGCACCCCCGCTGGCGGTGTCGCCGCCAGCACCGGAGGGGTGGGCCGTTCCGGTGCGGGAGCGTACCGAGCACGACGGCCACGGCCGGTACATGGTCCGCCGTGGCGACCGGGCCACCATCGACATCGAAGGCGGGGTGCGCTGGGAGCGTCTCACCCCGCAGACAATGCGCCACCTCGATTTCTTCGAGCTCGTCTACGGCCCGGGCGCGCAGTCCAACCCGACCCTCTACTCCCATCCTGGCACGGAGATGGTCCTGGTCATGAGCGGGCGCCTGGACATCACCGTCGGGTTCGAGCACTACCGGCTCGAACCAGGCGACAGCATGCAGTTCCCGTCCTCGATGCCGCACCGGTACGCGAACCCCACCGAAGAGACGACCCGCGCGGTGACCGTGATCCTCTACGACTGCCCCGACGACGCCCCCCAGGCACCCCCGGACGCCCGGAGCCGGTGACCGCGACCGGCGTGCCGCTGGCTCAGGCCGCATGGCCGGGCGGATCTGCGCCGGGCGGGGCGGCCGCCGTGGAGTGGCGGTAGAACTCAAGCGGCTCGGGCGGCAGAGGCGTGTTCCCGAGGATGAGGTCGGCGGCCTTCTCGGCCAGCATCATGACTGGCGCGTAGATGTTGCCGTTGGTGATATAAGGCATGGCCGACGCGTCCACGACGCGCAAGCCCTCGATGCCGTGCACCTTCATGCTCGCTGGATCGACGACCGACCCTTCGGCGGTGCCCATCCTGCAGGTGCACGAGGGGTGTAGCGCGGTTTCCCCGTCCCTGGCCACCCAGTCGAGGATCTGCTCGTCGGTCTCGACGCTCGTTCCGGGTGACAGCTCGCCGTCGCTGTACTTGTCGAAGGCCGGCTGATTCAAGATCTTCCGGGCGACGCGGATAGCCTCCACCCACTCCCTGCGGTCCTGGGCGGTGGACAGGTAGTTGAACCGAAGCGCCGGGTGGGCCCGGGGGTCGGTGGACGTGATTTTCACCGAGCCGCGAGCATCGGAGTACATGGGGCCGATGTGGACCTGGTAGCCGTGGCCGCCCGCCGGGACGGAGCCGTCATAGCGGATCGCGATCGGCAGGAAGTGGAACATCAGGTTGGGGTAGGCGACATCGGAGTTGCTGCGCGCGAAGCCACCCCCCTCGAAGTGGTTGGTCGCGCCCGGGCCCTTGCGGAACAAGAGCCAGTTCGCCCCGATCCATGGACGGCTGCGCCACTTCAGCGCCGGTTGCACCGAAACCGGGAGCTTGCACCCGTACTGGATGTACACCTCAAGGTGATCCTGGAGGTTCTCGCCGACGCCGGGCAGGTCCGCAGTGACGCCGACCCCGAGGCGCGTGAGCTCGGCGGCGTTACCGATCCCGGAGAGCTGGAGGAGCTGCGATGAGTTGATGGCGCCGCCGCACAAGATCACGTCCCCGGCGGACACGCGCTGGACCTGCCCCCGGTGCCGGTATTCCACGCCGGCCACGCGAGGGCCCTCGAAGAGGATCTTGGTTGCCAGTGCCCGGCACTCCACCCGCAGGTTCGGCCGTCCCATGACGGGATGCAGGTAGGCCCGGGCCGCGCTCAGCCGCCTGCCGCGGTGAACGTTGCGATCGAACGGGGCGAAGCCTTCCTGCCGGTAGCCGTTGACATCATCGGTGAGCTCGTACCCGGCCTGCTGCACCGCCTCGAAGAATGCCTTGAATAGCGGGCTGGTGGCGGGACCGCGCTCCAGCACCAGCGGCCCCTCGTGGCCGCGCCACTTCCCCCCGCCGGCCAGGCACGTCTCCATTTTCTTGAAGTACGGCAGGCAATGCGCGTAGTCCCACGTCTCCATGCCAGGATCAGCCGCCCAGCGTTCATAGTCCATGGGGTTACCGCGCTGGAAGATCATCCCGTTGATGCTGCTCGATCCGCCGAGCACTTTCCCTCGGGCGTGATAGACCCGCCGGCCGTGCATGAACGGCTCCGGTTCCGACTCGTACTTCCAGTCGTAGAACCTGCTTCCGATGGGATAGGTCAGGGCAGCGGGCATGTGAATGAAGACGTCCCACCGGTAGTCGGGACGCCCGGCCTCAAGCACCAGCACACGGTTTTCCGGGTCAGCGCTGAGCCGGTTCGCGAGCGCGCTTCCCGCGGAGCCGCCGCCGACGATGACGAAGTCGTACTGCCCTGCGCTCATCGCTAGCTCCCGGCCGGCTCGTCAGCCTTCTTGCTCTCCGGGCGGTAGGTCAGCAACAGAACGTCGGGACCGACCTTGCGCGATTCAACGAGCTCAAGGTCGGTCTCGGCCGCGCCGTCCTTGAACAGCCGCTTGCCGCGCCCGAGCACGACCGGGTGCACCATGAGGCGGTACTCGTCGACCAGGTCGTGCTCGCGCAGCGTGTCAACCAAGGTCGCGCTGCCCGCGACGAGGATATCGCCGTGGTATTGGTCTTTCAGCCTGGCCACGGCGTCCGCGACGTCGCCGCTGATGATCGTGGTGTTGTTCCATGTCGCTTCGGTGAGGGTGGTCGAGACAACCACCTTCGGCATGCTGTTCATCCGCCTGCCGAACTCGCCGGCGGTCTCCTGCATCGCCGGCCACGCGGCCGCGAAGCCTTCATAGGTCACCCGGCCAACGAGCTGGACGTCGCTGGCCTGGAGTTCCTCGAACTTGAACTGCTGGCCATCGGGGGCCGGGAACCGGAAGCTCCAGCCTCCCACCTCCGTGCCCTCGCCACCGCCCGGATCTTCGACCACCCCGTCCAGCGAAATGAATTCGCTGACAACCAGCCTGCCCATCGTGATCTCCCTTCATTGCTGATCGGTCATCGCAGCAAGTCAGCGACGGCGACGATACCCGGCTCCACCGCGCGCTCGCTGACGTGGCCGAATCCGAGCACAAGCTGGGGCGGCGCGGCGGTGCCGGTGGCCCGGTGGCGGCCCATCCCGTACAAGCCGACCAAGCGTTGGCGTGCGGCTATGACTACCGCCTGCTCGTCGGCGGAGGCCGGCAGGTGCGCGACGGCGTGGAACCCCGCGGCCAAGCCGGTCAGCCGGATGCCGGGCGCATGCCGGGCGAGGGCATCGATGAGAACGCCGCGCCGGCGAGCGTAGATCATGCGCATGCGGCGGAGGTGCCGGTCATACCGGCCGGACTCGAGCAGGGCGGCCACCGCGAGCTGGTCCAGTCCGGATGAGCCGCGGTCGCTGATCCGCTTCTCCTCCGCGACCGCGTCGACCAGCGATGGCGGGACGAGCACCCAGCCGAGCCGCACGGCCGGCGCCAGCGCCTTGCTGACCGTCCCGATGGTGAAGACGCGGTCCGGCGCGAGCCCCTGCAGCACGCCGACGGGCTCTCGGTCGTATCGGAACTCGGAGTCGTAATCGTCCTCGACGATGAATGCGTCGTTGCGCTCAGCCCAGTCCACCAGGGCGTGACGCCGCTGGGCGGTCAGCACGACACCGGTCGGCGACTGGTGTGCCGGGGTGACCACGACGACGCGGGCGCCACTCGCGTCCAGGGCCGCAACATCTATGCCGAGCTCGTCGACGGGCACGTGCACGGCGTGCAGGCCCATCGCGCCCGCAGCCCGCACGGTCTCACTGGTCTCGGTGTCTCCGTAGCCGGGATCCTCGAAGGCGGCGCGCCGGACGCCGAGCCCGGCCAGCGCCCGCAGTACCAGGTTGAGCCCCTGCGCGAACCCGGTGCTCACGACGATGCGCTCCTGATCGGCGGCCGCCGCGCGCACGCGCCGCAGGTACCCCGCGATCACCTGGCGCAGCACCGCGCTGCCGCGCGGGTCCCCGTAGTCGAGGTCCGAGGTAGCCACGCTGCGGCATGCCTCCCGTGTCGCCCACACCCAGTCGCCGCGCGGGAAGCTGGCCAGATCGGGTACGCCTGAGCGGAAGTCCGCGATCAGCCGTGGCGGCGGGGCCGGGCGCTGCACCGACGCCTGCGGCGCCGGGTACTCGCCCGCCGCGACACGGGTGGCCGAGCCAACCCGGCTCGTCAGGTAGCCCTCCGACAGCAGCTGGCTGTAGCACTCTTGCACGAGGCCACGGGACACGCCCAGCTCACGCGCCAGTTCCCGGGAAGACGGCAACCGCTCGCCGCCGGGAAGCCGGCCGTTCCGGATTGCCTCCCGGATCCCGGCCTCCAGCTGGGAGCGCAGCGGCTGATCGCCATCACGGTCGAGCCGCAGCAGCAGCTCGGGCCCCAAACCGGACCACTGAATCACCATGACATTGGAACTTATCAGTGTTCCGCTTCGAATCTACGGTCAGCAGTATGAGCACATTGACGCACACAGAGTCCATCAGGAGCACCAGCGGCGGCACGTCGGGCGGGCGGATCATCAGCGGCCCTCTGGCCCTGGTGTTCCTGTCGTCCTTCGGCATGCTCACCAGCTTCTACCTGCTGCTTTCCGTGACGCCGATGTACGCGGCGGCGGCCGGTGCCGGGAGCGCAGGGGCCGGGTTGGTGACCGGCGTGCTCCTGCTGGGCACCGTGGTGGCGGAGGTTGCGGCGCCCGCCCTGATGAGGAGGTACGGGTACCGGACACTTCTCGCCGTCGGGGCCGGGCTGCTGGGGGTACCGGCCCTGGCGCTGCTGTCCCCTGGCCCGCTGGCCACGATCGTGGCGGTCAGCTTCGTGCGTGGCCTCGGCTTCGGCCTCGGCACCGTCGTCACGGGGGCCCTGGTGGCCATACTGCTGCCGCCCGGACGGCGAGGCGAAGGGCTCGGCCTTTCCGGCGTCGTGGCCTGCGTGCCGGGAGTCGTGGCGCTGCCGTCAGGTGTCTGGCTCGCCGGGCACTATGGCTATGCGGTGGTCGTGGGCATCACGGCCGCGACCGCGCTCGTCCCGCTGGCGGCGTTCCCCTGGCTGCCCGGCGCGGGGGGCCGCAAGACGGAGGCACGCGCTGACGCCGGGGCGCCGGTCGGGCTGATCGCTGGCCTCCGGCATGGCGGGCAGCTGCGGCTATCCCTCATCTTCGCCGCCAGCACGGTGGCAGCCGGCGTGGTGGTCTCGTTCCTGCCGCTCGCGGCCGGGGCATCCGGCAGCGTCGCCGCCGCCGGCCTGCTCGCTCAGGCCGTGTGCGCCACGATCAGCCGCTGGTGGGCGGGACGGCACGGCGACCGGCACGGTCACGCGCGGCTGCTGATTCCGGGCCTGGTTACCGCGTCACTCGGAATGACCGTCATGATCTGGCTGGCGTCGCCGGCCGCCGTTATCGCGGCGATGTGCCTGTTCGGAACGGGTTTCGGGATCAGCCAGAACGCTACCTTCGCGCTGATGATCGACCGCATGCCGGCGTCCGGATTCGGCACGGCCAGCGCCCTGTGGAACCTGGCCTACGACGCTGGGTACGGGGCCGGTCCTGCCGTCTTCGGCCTGTTCGTAGGGCACACCGGATACCCGGCTGCCTTCGCCCTCACCGGAGTGCTGATGCTCGCGGCCCTTCCGGCCGCGCGGCGCGAGCGCTCCCCGCGGCCCGCCTGACGCTAGTGAGGGTCCGCGCCGTCGTATCCGGTCATCCTTCGCGGCCGCAGCGCCAGCTGCATCCCGGCTACCAGATCTAGCGGCCTTGGTGTCAGAACTCGGTTTTGAGCCGTTCGATCTCGCGGGCCCGCTCGCGCAGTTGTGCATACGCGGGCCGTTCGCGGATGCGGGCCAGGGCCCAGCGGACGGCCTCCGCGCGGCTGGCCGCGATGCCCGCGGTGATCAGCGCGTCCAGGGTCTCCAGGTCCACCGGGCCGAGCCGGGCCATCACCGGGGTCAGATCGCCGCCGCCCTCGGCCGCGCGGGCCTCCAGCGAGCCGCGGGGTTTGCCGCCCAGCACCAGCCCAGGGCCGTCGCCGGTGTCGGTACCGGCGCGGAACTCCAGCCGCCCGAGCTCGGGAAGCTGGGCACACAGATCGTTCCGGAACTGCTTGATCGCCGGGCCGTTCGCGTGCTCGAACGCCTTGAGGGCCTGCTGCTGGCCCTCGCGTCCCTCCGCCGCCTCGAGGATCAGCCGGACCATCAGTTCTCCCGGCTCGATCACCGGGTCGTCGCCGTACTGCAGCACCGCGACCCGCTGCACCGCGCCGGGGAAGCGCTTCTTCACCTCACCGTCGATCTGCCGTTCAAGCTGCTCGATCGTTTCCTGGTCCATGTCAGCCTCCAGAAGTTACATCAGCAACTCATCGTAACCTCATGTTTCTATCGTAGCAATGCGCTAGCGGCGTGCGGTTCTTCTCGCTGCATGCCTGACCAGGCGGGGGCTGCCCAGGCCGGGCAGCCTGATCGCCGAGATGTCTGTGCTTCGTTCGTCATTCCGCCGGATACAACGACGACCTAACCCGAGCCTGTCGTACCTGCGAGTTCCGTTAGCCGGCGTTCGAGGAAGCGCCGTTCGGCGCCGTCGTCGGTGAGTTGTCTCGCACGTCGATAGGCGTCACGCGCCTCGTCGGTCCGCCCGAGACGTCG
>Ga0070698_100008668_pt1 | contig 10957 bp, 10 predicted proteins | sample KBSK1502metaG_FD_65477 | JGI IMG/M metagenome (GOLD analysis project Ga0070698, IMG submission 65477) | Corn, switchgrass and miscanthus rhizosphere microbial communities from Kellogg Biological Station, Michigan, USA - KBS K1-50-2 metaG | ecosystem: Host-associated > Plants > Roots >...
CGTTTGTTCTGGGCGGTCGCCTCCGCGGCGGTCTCGACCAGCCACATGTGCCAGTCGACCCAGTCGTCCGAAGCCTTCCCGCAATTGGTCGCCTCCGCCGCTTCGGGATCCACGTTGACGATGAAGCCCGACACGCTGATCGGCGCCCCCTCGTATGCCGCGGTGCGGCCCCGCTCGCCGTCATCCCATTTCCATCGTCGCGTGTCCATTCCCTGCCAGGGCAGGGCGAGCACTGCCGCCACCGAGACGTCGTTCCAGGTATCGTCGTCCACCCGGTTCTTCAGCAGATTGGTCGCGCTGTCGAGCCGCTGAGTACTCTGGCCAAAGTCGGCGCACGCGGCGAGGCCGGCTTGCTGGGGCGGAGGTTTGGGCAACGACTCGATGTCGCTGAACGGCGGAATGCCGGGAGCGGGCGGCGCCGGCGGCGTCGTCGGCGCACTGCCTTGCGCGAGCCATCGCGAGTACACCCAGCCCTTCGTTCCGGTCGCGGTCTGGATGTGGGTATATCCGCTCCGATGACTCAGCGTGGTGACTGCCGCGCCGGCGTCGAGGTGGCCGGTCACCTCGCTGGTCGCCGACCAGGTGCGGTGCAACGCGGCGGCGCGGGTGGTGTGGGCATCCTGGGCCGGAAGAAACCCCGGCAGCAGGAGCAGCACGAGAGCCCCCAGTCGGAATCGCATCAACGCACGTAGAACGCCGTCCGGAGCTCGAATCCGCCCAGCGTCAGGTTGCCACCCTGTTGCCAGAGCTGAACGCCGAAGCGGATCCGGAGCCGCGTCGCCAGGGCCGGGATCAGGTCGGGTTTGAAGAAGAACGGCATCAGCGAGATGCCGCCGAGGAATGCCAGGTCGCCGGCACGGTCGTCACCGGTGACTTCGCTGCGGCGATGGATCCGGTCGAAGCCCAGGTGCCACGACACCGTGCTCTTGTATTCCCGATCGTAGATGACCGAGACGGATCCCCATCGGGTCGGCCCGCCGTTCTTCCGGAAGAAACTGCTCCGCGCGGGTCCCACGTACGCCTCGATGATGCCCGGGAACGCCACCAGCTCCTTGAATGCGAAGACCGGTATCACCATGCCCAGCTGGACCTGCTGGGTGTTCCCTCCGAGCCGGGTCGTCGTGGAGAGGGCGAGCAGACTCAGCAGCCCGGACTTCCCCTGGACACCGGGCCAGGTGGGCCGGTAGAGGTCCGTCTTGAGCGTGGCGATACGCGAGGCGTCGTACTCGGCGTGGTCCCATGGGGCCCGCGCGGTGAGCTTCGACACGGAGCGGGCCGTCATTGGGTCGGACCAGCGCCCCATGAGGCAGGCGATCGCCGCGATCCGATCCCGCGGCAGTCCGCGAAAGCCGCGGAAGCCGGTGGCGGACGCGAGCAGGCCGGTCATGGTGCCATCGACCATCGTGATGATGGCGTCGAGGGCGGCGTCCGTTGGGGCGCAGCCGCTCTTTCGATACGCCGCGGTGAGCGAGTCGAGCTCGCGGAACGGCGTGACCGGCAGCAGGGTGTAGGCCGGCGCGTCGATCGTGTCCGAGAGGATCCCGCGGCTGTACACGGTGTCCAGGATCTGCGCCATGTGCTTCGGGCCGCTCTCGGTCGCTTCGGACGGCACCAAGGTGAGGAAGGTGCCGCTGGTCCTCGGGATGGTCATCCACGCCTTGTAGGCGCCAAGGAAGGCGAGCCCGCCGATGGACTGAACGTCCCGGGTTCCCCAAATCGCCCCGGCCAGGTTCCAGTTGACGTCGAGGCCCGGGCTGAACGCGGCGTCCCGGTTCAGGTCCGGCGCCGACGAATGCCCGCCCAGCTCGATCAACACGGACGGGTGCCGGAGGACCTCGGCATCTTCGGCGCGGACCACCAGCACGTTGTTGGGAGTGGTCGCGCTGTGGCCGGTTCCCACCAGGATTACCAGGCGCGCCGGAAGGGTCGCGATACTGTCGGGCTGCAGGCGGTCCTGCACCTGCTTCTGGCTCATCTCGCCTTCCCGGCGATGGCGGGTTCGGGCCGGGTTGACGCTGATGGGGCGGAACACCACGAGGCGCTCGGAGTCGTGGGCATGCCCTTCGAGCCCGCCGTCCCGCAGGTAGTAGTGGTAGTACGTGATCGCGGCGAACTCGGCGTCCTCGAGGCCGTTGGCGAAGAGGGTGTCCACCCCGAGCCGGTGCCAGGCCTGCGGATCGTTCTTGAGGAACCCCAGCAGACCACGCTTCTCTCCGTGGGACAGGCAGGCGAGCTGATAGAACATGGCGGGAAGCGGTGGCCGGATCTTCGATTCCTCCCGGTCGACCGCCCGCTCGGCGGCGTGCACCTCACTGAGATAGCGGACGTTCAGACTGTCCCAGGACACCCGGTCGCCGTCCAGAGGGACAGTGGTCTCGAGCTTCTGGAGACCGGCACCGCGCCACGCAGGGAACACCGGCATGGTGGGGTAGTAGGTCTCTCCCGGCGCGAAGAACAGCACCGGTGCATAGCGCCGGGCCAGGGCGTCGCCCTCGGTCGAGAGGATTGCGGGACACTGCTGTGCCCCGGCAGACCGGCCGGCAACGACAATGCCGAGCCCCGCGATGCGAAGGGTGGAACGGAGGGATGCGATCATGCCGGATAGAATCGACATTGGGGAGGAACCGGCGATTTGGAAAGCCCCTACCGGTCTGACACTATGAGATCCTATAGGTCTACACCTATTTCACCCGTGAACCCCATCTCAAAAGGTCCGGGCCCCCCTGGGCGCACTGATCTGCCCGTACACCGTGGCTCCGGTGGCCAGCTCGATTTCGGGGGCGCTCACCGTCGCGGGGAGATCCGGCCCGCCCACCAGCGTGCCCTTGCCGAGGCGGATCCGCTCCTCCGCGATGACCGGCCCGGCGATCCATACCCCGGTACCGGTCAGGAGGCGGGTCCGGGTCACCACCGCGCCCTTCACCTGGGCCTCGTCGGCCAGCTCGATCTCGCCGTGCGCCTTGACGCTCCCCTCCACGATGGTGCCCAGCCCGATCCGCAGGCGGCCCGAGACGACGAGACTCGAGGTGACCAGGACGCCCTCGGGAATTTCGAGGGCGCCTTCGACACGCACGTGGTCTCCGATCCGCCGCGCGCCCTTGGGAAACTTGAACGCCTTGGGCAACGCCGGCGGCGCGGGCGGGGGCTCCTGGACCTCTCCTACCGCAATCACCGGTGCGCCGATCCGTTCGAACACCACGTCGCCCCCCAGTATCACGGCGGTATCCGAGGTGATTCTCCCCCGAAGCACCGAATGCGCGCCCACCGTCATCCGCCCACCGGCGTGGGCCCAGCGAAGCACCCGCGTTCCATCTCCCAGCCCCAGCTCCTGCTCGGCATAGACCGCGCGATAGACCGCTCCAGGCCCGCCGACGAGCGGGGCCCGGGCGTACACCTCCATGAGAAACGTCTCCCCGCCTCTGAGAGTGAGCGGAGCGTCCACCACCACGAGACGGTTCTGGGTTCCCTCCTCCGCGTCGCGGGTCAGGGCGTCGGCGGTCTTGTGGATGCGGAGGAACTGGGTGCCGTCGGGGAGCCGGCCGAAAAAGTCGCCCGCCTGCGCCTCCCGGGGCAGCGCCGCCGTCTGTTTCTCGAGATACTGCCGGAAATTTCGTGCGAAGTACGCCACGTATCCCGAAGACCGGTCCACCACCTTGAGCGGCGCGATGTCGGTGGGACGGAACAGCTCGACCAGCGCCGGAATCATCGGCAGCAGGAACCAGGCGGCGGTGAGCCCGAAGAGCGCCAGGACAGGCAGCATGTCAGGCGCCTCCGTTCCCGTTCTTGTGCCCGTTGCCGTTCCCGTTTCCGTTGCCGTTCGGCAGCTCGGTGCTGGCGGTGCGATGCCGTTCGGTCTTTTCCCATTGATCGTGGCGCCGCCAGAAGGTCGCCATCTGTGCCACGGTGGCCCAGGAGACCGACACCAGGCTCACCAGGAAGCCGACGATGAGGAACGGCAGCAGTCGGATTCTCCTCCGCGATCCGTCCAGCCGCGCTCCCGCCGCCACCTCGAAGAACGCCGCGAAGTTGCCGAGGGTCGAGTACATCGCCACGATGAGAATGGCGAGCAAGCCCGCGGAAATCTGGATCCCGAGATAATAGAGTGTGATCGCCAGCATCCAGCCGAGGAGCAGCAGGGGCCCCACCGCGAAGACGCCGAGCAGCAGGAGGCCATCCACCACGGTGCGGCGGCGCACATGCGCCGGTCGCTTGAGCAGCGGCCACCAGTAGCGCAGCATCGCCTGGTTGTGGCCCCGCGCCCACCGCTTGATCTGTCGGATCCGGCTCGACCAGTTCTCCGGGACTTCCTCGTAACACTCGGAGCGATTCTGGTAGACCACCTCCCATCCCGCCAGCACCAGCTGGAAGGTGATGTCGGTGTCCTCGGCGAGGGTGTCGTCGCGCCAGCCGCCCACATCGAGCAGCGCGGCGCGGCGCACGCCGCCCACGGTGCCGCCGTACTGGGGGATCAATCCGAGGTTCATCCGCGCCTGCTGGTCCACCTGATACCCGCCGGTGCGTTCCAGGTCGAGCAGACGGGTGAGCAGGGACTTGCTCACGTTCATCGGGACCACCCGCCCCATCACCGCGCCCACTTCGGGGTCGAAGAACGGCGCCACCAGCTGCTTCATGAGTCCCCGGCCGGGGAGATAGTCGGCGTCGAAGACCAGGTGAATATCCGCGTCGGCGGCGGCGGTGGCCGCACGGAGCGCGGCCGCCTTGCCGGGGCGGCCGTCGTCCCGGCGGAACGGACGCACCTGCAGGGGAAAACGTCCGGCGTAATCGTCCAGAATGTCCTGGGTGCCGTCGCTGGAACGGTCGTTGATCGGGACGATGATCAGTCGGTCGGGCGGATAGTCGCCGGCCAGCAGGGCGTCGAGCATGTGGCTGACGACCTTCTCCTCGTTGTGGCAGGGCACGAACACCGCGACTCGAGGCCAGGCGGCCGTGCCGATGTCCACGTAGGGCTGGCGATGCCGCCCGAACAACCGGTTCAGCGTGAACAGGTAGTGGCGGATGGTGTACACCACCATCACGGCCACGATGATGTAGAGCGGGATCAGCAGCGCGAATCTCATCGCCGACGCGCCTTCCGGCCCAGGTGCACCGGCGGCAGGGTCTCCCGCCGCTCCTGCTCACCACGCCAGGACAGCGCCCAGCCGTAGAACGCGACGAAAACCAGGACATCGAGCAGCAGCCCGCCGGTCAGGAAAAGCACCGGCATCAGCAGCGCGGTTCCATGCAGGATGAGCCAGAGGTGCGCCACGGCCTGCAGGGGAATCCACACCGCGAGGTGGATCAGGATGGCCAGGGTGAGCAGCAGCTTCTTCCAGAATGCCAGGTCGAACAGGTGCAGGGTGAATCCGAGCACCAGGGGAACCAGCCCCATCACCACCAGCCCGGCGGTGAGCAGGATGAAGACGTGGTCCTGCAGCCGATAGGGGAAGGGATCGCGCGATACCGCGAAAAAGAGGATCGCGCTCCCTTGCAGCACCACCAGGAACCGGAGCAGATAACGGAGCGGCGTGAAACGCTCGGGCAGGGCGAAACTGCCGACCAGCACCACCGCGCACACGATCCCGGCGATCGAGAGGACCAGCGAGTCGGGCAGCGGCGTCGGGACGGCAAGCACCGGCAGGGCGAAGGTGATTCCACCCGGCAGGCTGAAGAGCTGGTCACCCAGCGGAGCGTGGATCCCCAGGAAATCCCGCGCCCGCTCAAAGACTGCTCCCCAGAACCGGCCGACGTAGGGCAGGGCGGCCAGCAGCGCGGCGAGGCCGCCGAGCGAAAGGATCAGGGTGGTGACCAGACGCCAGATGGTCCAGGGAAGCCCGACCATCGAGCGGTGCGGCGCAATGACGCCGCCCTTCACCCCGCGAATGCGGACCGACTCGATCTGCCGGGCTCGTTCCAGCTCTACCGCGGCCGACTTACCAGGCACGGAAGAAACCGACCGCCGCGCCGGCGCGAGTGTAGAACGGATTGTGGTACCAGTCGCCGCCGAGCACGCTGCCGAACGCGCGGGAGAACCAGTGCCGCCAGGACAGGCCCGCCTCCTGGCTGCGAAACTTGCGCAACGTGGCGGAGAGCCCGGTGAGCTGGTAGCCCTCGGTGCCGGCGCTGCCCCGGAGCGCGAGCAGGTCGCCACCGTTCTTGCCCACCGAGAGCGAGCCATATCCGCGCGCCGAGCCCACCGCGCCCGGGTTGCTCCAGTTAGCCCGGGCGCCCGCCTCGAAGAGGAGGCTTCCGCCGGCGTACCAGGTGAGCGAGCCGAAGAGCGCCTTGTCCCGATACCCCAGCTTGGCGTCCACGAAGGTGCCGCCCGCCGTCAGGATCAGCGCACGGCTCCGGCCGACCTTGAAATTGAGGGAGGCATCCAGACGGAGGTCGGGCAGCACGAAGTCTCCGCTGCCGCCGCCCACGCCGACCAGAGTGTAGAAACGGGACGAAAAGGTGTGGACGTTGGCGAGTGACCCGTAGACGCCCTTGTCGCGGAAGGCCTCCTGCGCCTTGGCGTCGAGGTACCAGGCGTTGCGTGCGGAGACCAGCACCGCGCGGCCGTAAACCCCTTTCCAGTCACCAAAGCCGTTGGAGACGTGCTGGTAGAATCCGCCGGCTTCGACCCAGCTCGAGCCCGGTGGCCGGGCCTGTGCGAGGGCCGGACCGTCTTGGTACACCAGCGCCAGGAGGATGAGGAGCGCCGCGCGGGTGGTGATTCCTCTCATCCGTCCTCCCGAGTCCTGGAATTCCAGACTCCCCGGCGCCTGCAGCTCAGTGTTGCGGGACCGGGGCGTCCATCACCGGCGCGGCGAACAGCCGTCCGATCTTGAATCGCTGCACGATGATTTCCACGATCCGTTCCGCCGCGTGGCCGTCGCCGAACGGGTTCTCCCCGCTGATCATCGCCCGGTAGGCGACCGGATCGGTGAGGATGTGACTGGTCTCGTCGACGATCATCCGGCGGTCCGTGCCCACCAGCCGGCCGAATCCCGACTCGACCACTTCCGGCCGCTCGGTGACGGTGCGGAGAATCAGCACCGGCTTCTTCATCGCCGGCGCCTCCTCCTGGATTCCCCCGGAATCGGTGAGCACCAGCACCGACCGCCGCATCACCTCGATCAAGTCGGGATACTCCAGCGGTTCCAGCAGGGTGATGCCGGGCGTCTCTTTCAGCTCCTCGAACACGATGTTTCGGACGTGCGGGTTCAGGTGCACCGGGATCACGATCTCCAGGTCGGGGTGCACTTCCACCAGCCGGCGGAAGGCGGCGCACACATTCCGGAGGTTCTGTCCCAGGTTCTCGCGCCGATGCACCGTGGCCAGGATCACCTGTTTCTTGTCCCACGCCACCCGGTTGAGCAGCGGATCGTCGAACACTCCATCGTGCCGGATCGAGGCGAGCGCATCCACGATGGTGTTGCCGGTGACGTAGATGTGCTCGCTGGAGACCCGCTCGGCGAGGAGATTCTCGCGGGCGCGCTGGGTCGGCGCAAAGTGCAGGTCGGTGACACAGCTGGCCATCCGCCGGTTCACTTCCTCGGGGAAGGGGCGCCGCAAGTCGCCGGAGCGGAGCCCCGCTTCCACGTGGCCGATGGGGACGCCGTTGTAGAAGGCGGCCAGCGCGGCGGCGATAACGGTGGAGGTATCGCCTTCGACCAGCAGCAGGTCGGGCTGCTCCTTGCGGAAGCACTCCGTCAGCGCGATGAGCGCCCGGGCGGTGAAATCGGCGAGCGTCTGGTTGGCGTGGGTGAGCCCGAGATCGATGTGGGGGGTGATATGAAACGCGTGCATCGCCTGCGCCAGCATTTCCCGCTGTTGCGAGGTTGCGACGATAATGGGCTCGAAGAAGTCGCTTCGCCGCTCCAGGGCCTGGATGACGGGCGCCATCTTGATCGCCTCAGGCCGAGTTCCGAGCACCACGGCGACTCGATGCCTGCGCGATGTGGATGTGGGCATATATGGATGTAAGTGCAAATAAAGGGCCCGCTCGGGCTGTCGTGCAAGTCCTTGGGCGACAACGACTACGTCATAGGGAAGGGGAACGCTCCCTCGGCCGGAGAAGAGGTTTGGGGTTCGACAGGGAGATCTGCATGGAACGGCGCAGGGAATGGCGCGGGAGACCCATTTGCTGCGCTCGAGCTCGTGAATCCACTGGCCGATTCGTCGAATTCCGATGCGTTCCCCTAGGGAATCACCGTACAAACTCTGTGAGACGCAGTCGCCGAGGATGGCCTGCGCGCGCTGTGCAGTCTCCGATCACGACTACGTCATACTATCGGCACCGAGCAGCGGACCTCTCACTGGGCCCGACAGTTGCTTCTCGAGGCCGTGCTCTCACAGGAGATGTGTCGTGTTATCGATTGCGCGCGACGAAATCGTCGAGGACCGGATTTGGCGCCGCGGAGTGGAGATTGTTTCCCACGTCAACTGGAGCCATGTCGCCCGGGTGCGCCGGAGCCTTGGTTTTTCGTCCCAGCCGTTCGGGACCAGTCTGTTTTCACCGGCGAGGGCGACTGCCCCGATGCTGAAAGTCTCGGGCACGCGCCGGCGCCGAATGCATCCTCGGGCAGCCTGAGGTGGGAGTCATGAGTCGTGAGTCATGACTCACGACTCATGACTCAGGGCCCACAACTAACGACCACCCTCCGCCTGCGCGGCGTAGAGCGCCAGCAGGTCGCCCCAGCCATTGGGCGAATCCACCGCCGTCCGGATGACCGTTCCGCCAGGGCCATGCCGGCCAAAGTGACGATGCTCGAGATCCACGCGCGTCTTGCCGTCGGATTCGGGCGTGAACCGCACCTCGACCTCGCTCGATTTGGCCAGGTCCGGCTCGTAGTGCCAGGCGGCGTCGATCTGCCATGCCAGCACGAAGCGGCGGGGCGGCTCCCAGACCAGCACTGTGCCCCAGGCGCAGTCGGCGCCGTCGGTCTGCTCGCTGTAGCATCTCCCGCCCACTTTGCCCTCGATGATCGCTTTCGTCATCGGTGCGCTGCCGATGTGATGGCTCCTGGGCCACCAGCTGTCGAACTCCGCGGTGAACACTTCAAAGGCCCGGGCGGCGCTCACGTTCACGGTTACGCTCTTCCGGACCGGCACGTCGGTCGTCTCATCCACCATGGTGGTCATCGTCTCCTCGTCGGTTGAGTGCCTTCCACTCTTCGCTTGAACGCCGCCAGCGCTTCGGTCCAGAACTGATCGAAATACTCCCGGAGCGACGCGAACCCCGCGGGATCGAGTTCGTAGAGGCGCCGGGTCCCGGCGGGCCGGTCCAGCACCAGCCGGGCCTGTTTCAGGATGCGGAGGTGCTGGGAGATGGCCGGCCGGCTGACCGGAAAGCTCCGGGCCAGCTCCCCAACCGCCTTGGGACCCCTCCGGAGGCCGGCCAGGATGGCGCGACGGGTGGGATCTCCCAGGGCATCCAATTGCGCATCTCGGTAAGTAATCACTAACGGTAAGGTACTGCTTACCATAATCGCCGTCAAGCGGATGGCGTCGGCGACGCCGCGCACCCCTCCTGGTCTCTCCCGGTCTCCCCGCCTAGCTTCGGCGGGTAGGCCGCCCCTGTTCCCGGCGGCCGAGACCCCTCCAGCCAGAGGTGCCTGTGACCGGATCCGTCGCGCGGGTAGGCGTCAAGCCAAGAACGCCGGGTCAGCGCGGCCTGCCGAAACCCGCCGCGACCAGGCTCGAGATCACTACCGCCGGCGCGACCGGCGACTACAACCATTACCGGACCGAGCAGCTCCCCGGGGACCTGGACCAGGCGATCCTCCTCCTGACCGAGGAGGTTCTCGAGGGGCTCCGGGCCGAAGGGTGGCCGGTCGAGCCCGGCGACCTCGGCGAGAACGTGACCCTGGCGGGTATTCCGGAATCCGCCCTCGGTCCCGGGGCCCAACTCCGTCTGGGCGATGTGGTCCTGGAAGTGTCCCTGGCCTGCGATCCCTGCACCGAGCTGTACGTGCTGCCGTACGTAGGTTCGGAGCGGGGCCCCGCCTTCATCCGCACCCTCTCCGGCCGGCGCGGCTGGTACGCCCGCGTGGTGCGGGAAGGCAGCCTCACGCCGGGTACTCCAGTCGAGGTCACCCGCCGGGCTTCTTCGGCCCCGGCGCAATAACCCCCCGCGCTTTCCCCTTTCCGTATTTCTCCGCGTATCGCGCGATGGACCCGGTGATCTCCTTGAGCGCGACCTGTCGTGACCGCCACCCCACGACCTCCACCCGCTTCCCCTCGAGATCCTTGTAGGTCTGGAAGAAGTGCTGGATTTCCGCCAACAGGTGGCCGGGAACGTCCTCCAGCTTGCGGTACTCGGTCTGCAGCGGATCATGCAGCGGCACGCCCAGGATCTTGTTGTCGGGCACACCGCGATCCCGCAGCTTGAGCACGCCCAGCGGCCGGAAGTCCACTTCGCAGCCGGCGAAGGTCGGCTCCTTCAAGAGCACCAGCACGTCCAGCGGGTCGTCGTCCTCGGCCAGCGTGCCGGGAATGAAGCCGTAGTCGGCGGGATAGTGGACCGCAGAATAGAGGACCCGGTCGAGCCGGAGGACTCCGGACTCCTTATCCAGCTCGTACTTGTTGCGGCTCCCGCCGGGGATCTCGACGATGGCCCGGATATCGGAGGGCGGCTTGGTACCCGGGCCGAGGTCGTGCCAGAGGTGCGTCATGGGTGTCCCTCCTCCTCGGGTCGATAGACGATCACCCGGGCTTTCTCGAGGGTGATGAGCCCACCGCCGATCATCCGGTCGAGCTCGGGCAGGATCGCGGTGATCTTTTCTTCGCTGTCGACGCACTCGATGACCAGCGGGAGGTCGACCGAGAGCCGGAGCACTCTGTCGGTGTGGAGCCGCGCGGTCGCGCCGAACCCCATGATGCCCCGTAAGACGGTGGCGCCGGCGTAGTGCCGCTCGCGGAGCAGCGCGACGATGGCCTCGTAGAGCGGCTTGCCGCCGAACTTGTCGCGCTC
>Ga0070698_100008672_pt1 | contig 10956 bp, 7 predicted proteins | sample KBSK1502metaG_FD_65477 | JGI IMG/M metagenome (GOLD analysis project Ga0070698, IMG submission 65477) | Corn, switchgrass and miscanthus rhizosphere microbial communities from Kellogg Biological Station, Michigan, USA - KBS K1-50-2 metaG | ecosystem: Host-associated > Plants > Roots >...
CCGGCCTTCGGCAACGGCGGCAAGGTGCTGACCCCCGGCGGGGGCGCGACTGATGCGATCCTGCAGTCCAACGGCGACATCGTGGTCAGCGGCGGCTTCGGCGTCGCGCGGTACCTGCCCACCGGGAAGCTGGACACCACGTTCGGCAGCGGCGGGCTGGCCTCCGCCGGCTTCACCGGCGGCGAGAGCCGCACCGGCGTCGCCCTCCAGCCTGACGGGAAGATCATCTGGGTGGGCAGCCAGGGCAACCCCAGCTTCCCGGCCGGCGGGACCTTCGAGTTCGCGGTGGCCAGGTTCACCGCCAACGGCACCCTGGACACCAGCTTCGGCTCCGGCGGCCACGCCAGCGTGGAGTTCTTCGCCCCGCCGCTGCAGGGCGCCCAGGAGTTCGCCTACGCCGTGCTGGTGCAGCCGGACGGAAAGATCCTGGTGGCCGGCTCGGCCAGGCAGGGCCAGATCAGGTCCGCGCCGATCCAGGGTGCGCTGGCCCGGTTCAACGCCAACGGCACCCTGGACACCAGCTTCGGCATCGGCGGGAAGATCCTCTCCAGCACCCTCCCCGGCATCACCGCGCTGGGCCTGGACGCGGCCGGCGACATCTTCACCCTCCCCACCCGCGCCGAGTTCAGCCCTTCCGGCCAGGCCGACGCGGGCGTGACCCCCGCGCCCATCACCGCCAGCTCGCATGGCGGCAATAGCGTCTTCTTGCCCTCCGGCCAGTTCGTCCAGGCGAACGGCGTCACGGTGGCCAAGCATGACGTTGACGTCGCGGTGCAGCTCTTCAACGCTGACGGCAGCATCGCGTCGGCCAGCCCGGCGTTCGACTACTCCGGCGCGGTCGGCGTGGACCAGGCGCTGGACAGCGCCGGCGCAGTGGCCATCCAGGCCAACGGTCAGGCTGTGGTCGGCGGAGCGCACTTCCTCAGCACCAGCCTCTTCGGCCTGGCCCGGGTCAACCCGGACGGGACCCTGGACGCCGGCTTCGGCCGCGGCGGGGTCCTGACCACCACCTTCAACGGCAATGAAGGCGTCCAGGCGGTCCTCATCCAGCCCGACGGCAAGATCATCGCCGTCGGCAACTCGGAGAACAACGCGACCGGCCAGTCCTTCATCGCCCTGGCCCGCTACAACCCCTAACCGGGCCGGCTAACCGCCGTCGGGCTGTGCGCGGCAGGCCTACCCCCGCTTCCACCGCGAGCGGGGTAAGCCTGCGGCGCTGCTGGCGAGGACGCCAAAACGCACCCGGACCACCCACCGCGAACGGCCTGGGCATCCGGTGCACTCCAGCGCCGCATCGGCGCACCGGCGGGCCGATGACGGTCCCGGCTAATCTCTTCGGCTGCTCGCGGCCAGGGCGTTCCGCAAAGTCGCTCGTCTCACATTCTGAGACAATTCGGCCGCCCAGCATGCCAGGCGACGCCCCCTCCGTGAACGCGAAACGTTAGTATCGCCAGGGCAACACCACCTCTTCACGTCGCCGGGAACTCACCCAAGCCTGTCTCACATATTGAGATAGATGCGGGAACAAGCCGCTGCATCAGATCCGCGCCCGCCCGGGGTGACGACCACCGCCTGATGGAGGTGGGCGCCGTTCCAGATCTGGGCGCCGTTCCAGATCTGGAGGTTCTGCGCGGTTACGAGGCATTGCCGGCCGGGAGGTGGTCTCGCTGGGTGGTGCTGCCTGACTGGGCGCTGGCGGCCAGGATCTGCCGGGTCACGGGGTGAGTCGACGGTGGTGGGTGAGTGGGATGGTCGTCAGGCGGATGGTGCTGGAGCCGAGCGTGGCGTGGCTGGCGGTGAAGGTCACCGCGCCGGTGCGGCCGGGGACCGAACGGAGGAAGGCACCGCCGACGCCCCCGTAGCTCCCGAACGGGAACGGGTTGTCACCGATCAGCCGCGCTGGCCCGGTGACCGACAGCTGGACGTCGCCGGTGACGTGGGGCCGCTGGTTGCCGTACGCGTCGACCGCGCGGAAGGTGACCCTGGTGGTGTCGGTGCCGTCGGCCTGGATTGCCGGGTGGTCGGCGGTGAGCGCGAGATGGTCGCCGGAGGTGTCGGCGGACATGCGGACCGACGCCACCCGCCGCCCGGCCAGGTAGCCGTCGATGCGCAGTTCGGGGCGGCTGGACCCGTCGACGGTGAGGTCTGCGAACACCGGCGGATGCGGGAGGTTGGCGAATCGGGCCCGGTCGGGGAGGCCGGTCGCGAGGTGCCTGCCGCCGAGGTAGATCTCCAGCCGGTCGCAATTGGTGGCGATCATCGCGTCGGGCCCGGGGCCGTGGGGAGGTGAGCTCGGGCCGAAATCCCAGAAGAACGCCGGTACGACCACCGGCCGGGTGCGTGGGTCCGCCTGGGAGCGGTAGATCGCGGCGCCTGGCTTGGGAACGCGGAAGGTATCGAGGACTCCCGGTGTCTTGAGTGCTTTCCAGACCCGGTCGCCGCCGTTGAGCGACGCGTAGTCGAAGCCGGCCCAGCCGAGCAGCCCGGCGTAACGGGGGTCTGACCGGGCCGTGTTGTGCACGTGGGCGTGCAGGAGCCCCTGGGCGGCCAGCACCGCCCCGGTGTCGATCCAGCGGTAGGCCGGCCAGCCGGACAGCGCTCCCACCGCTTCGCTGACCAGGTAGGGAACGCCCGGCAGCGGTGGCAGCAGCCCGGCGCCGTCCCGGCCTGACCGGTAGTCGTTGTACGCGAAGACGTCTTCGTCCCACCCCGCGGCCAAATGGATCGCCATCGCTCCCGTCGTCGGTCGTGAACCGTCGAGCTCGCGGGCGGCCTTACGGGTCCGGGCGTAAAGGCCCGGGTGGCTGGCGGTCTCGTTCAGCCGGGTGGCCCAGACGATCACCGATGGCCGGCTGCGGTCGCGGGCCACCATGGCGGACACGTCGCGCACCACCTGCTCCCGCCAGGCGGCGTCGCCGACGTATTGCCACCCTGGTGACTCCTCCCACACCATCAGGCCGAGCTCGTCGCAGGCGTCGAGGAAGTGCCGCGATGGCGGGTAGTGCGAGCACCGAACCATGTTGCAGTTCAGGTCGCGCTTGAGGATCTCCGCGTCCGTGCGCTGCAGCCGGGCCGCCATCGCCATGCCGGTGTGGGGGAAGAGCTGATGGCGGTTGAGGCCGAAGATCTGTAGCCGTTCGCCGTTGAGGTAAAAACCACCGGGCTCGAACCTGGCCTCACGGAACCCGGTCCTGACCGACAGGTCATGCGTAACCGGCGCGGCGTGACCGCGCGCCGCGGCCGACAGGGCGGCCCTGACCGTGTACAGCTTCGGGTGGTCTGGTGACCACAGCGTCACATCCCCGCCGCCGCGCAGGTCCAGCGCGGCGACCACCGGGCCCGAGATGCCCGTAGCCGCGGTGATCTGCAGCGCGGTGTCCGCCATGGCGAGCCTGCGAGGCCCGTCCAGCAGTTCCGCGGTGACCGTCACCTGGCCCGGCGGCACCACGGCCGCGTCGACCAGGCACCGAACCTCAACGTGGCGGCTGGCGCTGAGCACGTCGGCTGGCCGGGCGAACACGTCCGCCAGGAAGATATCCGGCACAACGCGCAGCACCGCGTCCCGGTAGATGCCACCGGGCTGCAAATAGTCCACCGCGCGCGCCCCGAGCCGTCCGCCGTGCGGTGGCACCGGCAGGCACCGCGCATCGACGATCAGGGCCAGCACGTTGTCGCCGCCGGCCAGGTGACCGGTCAGCTCGATGGACCAGGGAAGATACCCGCCCTGGTGGCCGCCAAGAGGCGTGCCGTTCAGCACCGCGGTCGCGCAGGCCATGACGCCGTCGAAGTCCGCGAACACCCGGCCGCCAGCTAGCAGCGAGCCGTCCAGGTGCCGCCGGTAGATCCAGACTTTTTCCCACACGGCAGGATCCCACCCGCCCCACGACAACGGCACCACCGTGTGCGGCAGCGTCACCTCGCTGAACCGGCTGTCGTCGTAGCCCGGATCAGCCGAGCCGGCGACGTACATCCCGCCGAACAGCCAGCCCTGATTGAGTTCGTACGTGCCCGGGCCAAGGGGCACAGCCGGGCTGCAACCCGTCACACGCCTGACCCTACCCACGGCGTGGCGCCGGCCGGCGCGGCAGAAGTGAGTAGTGGTTACTCATGACCTGCTGCCGGGCAGTGCGCACGATAGCGGCATGGGAATACTAAGCAAGATCACAGGCGGACCCGACAAGAAGCTCCTGGCAACAGGCCTTCAGGGCCGCGGCATCATCACCGACGTCAAGCTGACCGGCACCACGTTCCAGAGCGGCAACGGCCTGGTTCAGCGAACATGCCTGTTCACGGTCGAGGTTTCCCTCGACGGCAGGGCTCCCTACATGGCCACCTGCAAGCAGCGCATACCCGAGATCCAGATCCCCCAGATCCAGCGGGGCGCCACGATGGTGGCCGTCCGGGCCAACCCGGACGAGCTGACCCAGATCGCGCTGGACTTCACGACCGAAGCCCCCGTTGTGACCGCCGCCGCGGGCAAGGGGACCCATTCAGCTGCCGAGCTGCTGGCCACCGGAGACCCCGGCCGGGCGGTCATCGTCCAGTTCCAGCCGCTGGGCAAGCGCAACCCCGCAGGCGTGGACATCTACGCCTACCTGCTGACCGTCATGCCGGAAGGCAAGGATCCCTACCAGATTCAGGTGGGGAACCCGACCCCGCCCGCGGCCCTGCCGTTCCTGTTCGCGGGCTCCCGGGTGCCGGTGAAGATCGGGACCAACCCGAATGCCGTGGTCATCGACTGGGAAGCGGCCGCGGCAGAAGGAGCCGTCCGGAACGCGTAAACAAGACCGCCGATTCATCGTGCCCGCTACTCCGGGATTTCCGAACGGTGGCCCGCGCGACCCGCGCGGCCGCGGTCAGCATCGCTGAGGAGACATGGCAGTCATCGAGGTGCGCAACCCCGCGGCAAAACACGCAGCGGGCGGACTGGTGTGCGCGATCAGCATGGGGCACAATGGGAGCGGAATCCGGGCCCTGCCCGGAGTGAAGCGCGTGCGGCGAGCCGGTCGGCGGTGAGCGAACGCGAGGTCGCTGGGGAAGGCGAACCTCGTCCGCTTGCTAGGAGGTCCGGTGTCCGTACGTGGCGTTCTTCACGTCCATTCCGCGCCCTCGGCGCTGTGCCCGCACATCGAGTGGGCAGTCGCCGGGATCATGGGCATGCCGGTGAACATGTCGTGGGCGAGCCAGCCCGCGGCGCCGGGCACGCTGCGCGCCGAGCTGAGCTGGACCGCGCGGGCCGGCACCTCCGCGGCCATCACCTCCGCGCTCGCCGGGTGGCACAAGCTGCGCTTCGAGGTCACCGAGGAGGCGAGCGCCGGCTGCGACGCGGTCAGGTACAGCCACACCCCGGCGCGCGGCACGTTCTCGTGCGTGACGTCGGCGACCGGGGACGTGCTGATCCCGGAGGACCGGCTGCGCGCGGCCATCGCGCGGGCCGCGTGCCCGGCGCCGGGGCGCCCGGCGGGCTCGCTCGAGGCCGAGCTCGCCGGGCTGATGGGCCAGGCGTGGGACGAGGAGCTCGAGCCGTTCCGCTGCGCCGCCGACGGCGCCCCGGTCCGCTGGCTGCACGCCACCGGCTGACCACCGGGCCGGCGCCCGCGCGCCCGCGGTCATTTTCTCCGTGGCGACCGGCGGCGCAATTGCGTTTCGCGCTGCGCGCTATATGGCAAGCGATAACCTGAATGCCGGTATCACCCGTCAGGTAAAACGGCGCGGGGCCGCACCCCGTCGGACGCGGCCCCGCGTTTTCCGTGATCTGACTAGCTGTGGAACGCCGTTGTCCCGTTGGGGGTGCCCCAGCCGGTCGGGCCGTCGTAGCCCACCTCGCCGTGGCACAGGTAGGCCTTGGTGCAGGTGCCGTTGCTGCCGCTGGTCACGTCGAACAGGCTGCCGGTGTGCGCGTACGGGTACGACGACGGGTAGGTGCCCGCCGCCGGGGTGCCGGCCAGCGCGAACACCGACGCGATGATCGGGGAGGACACGCTGGTCCCGCCGACCTCGAGCCAGCCGCCGTGGTCGTAGGTGTCGTAGACGGCCACGCCGGTGCTCGGGTCGGCGACGGCCGCGACGTCGTTGTCGGTCCGGTGCTTGCAGCCGGCGTCGTGCTGCCAGGTGGGCTTCGCCTCGTTCGCTTGCGCGCAGCCCGAACCTGTGCCGCTCCACACAGTCTCGGTCCACCCCCGGCCGCCGCTGGTCTTGGTCAGCGACGTCCCGCCCACGGCGGTGACGTACTGCGAGGCGGCCGGGTAGGAGACCTTGTAGCCGGAGTCGCCCGCGGACGCGGTGACCGCCACGCCTGCGTGCTTGTAGTAGAGCGTGTCGTACGTGGGATCGGACGTGCTCTGCCCGCTGCCGTAAGAGTTCGACACGAACCTGGCGCCGAGCACGCTCACCGCGGAGTCCACGCCGGTTCCCAGGTTCGCCGTAGTCGGGGATTTGGCCTCCACCAGGTAGACCCGGCAGAGCGGGCAGATGGCCGCGGCCATGTCGACGTCCAGCGACTCCTCGGTGGCCCAGCCGGTGCCGCCCGCGTTGGCCGGCAGCGGGCTGGTTGCCCCGTTCTGGTTGACGACGGTCAGGCAGCCCGCTTGGGTCGTCGCGTTGCACGCCGGCAGGCCCCAGTTGGAGCGGTAGAAGTTGAAGTCAGACACGGCGCGCGGGTCGTTGTAGGCGTCCACGACGGCGATGATCTGGCCCGCGCCCGCGGTGGTGGACGGCAGGTTGTACGCGCTCCGCAGCTGGGCGGGCCCGTAGCCGAATCCGACCACCTTCCCGCGGGGAAAGGCCGCGTTGCGCTGCCGCACGTCGGTGCGGATCAGCACCATGCAAGACATGATCCCCGGCTGGTGGGTCACGGCGCACGCCCGGCGGACGTTCGAGGCCGCCCCGGCGCGAGCAGGCCCGGCGGCGCGGGACTGCGCCGCGGCGGCCGCGGCGGAGGCACCCACGACCGCGAGCGCGGCGGCGGCCACGACGGCCGTGCGCATGACCCGCGGGCGAGCTGAGAGTGCGGACAATAAACTGCTCCCTTCGAGAGGCGGGCCTGATCACGCTCAGCCGCGGACGGGTCGCGTCCGTGTCACCAGGCCCAGAACACGGGTCGTGCTCCCTCGCGGGATACTAGCTTTCGGTAAATTAATCGGTCAATGTCCGTTTACATCGGGTTACGTCATGAATTGAGCAAGCACGGGCGTTGAAGCCAAAAACACGACGAGAGGCGGTGTCGTGAGCAAGCGCATCATTCTCGACTGCGATCCCGGGCACGATGACGCGATCGCGATACTGCTCGCGCTCGGCTGCCCGGACATCGAGCTGGTCGCGATCACGACGGTCGCGGGAAACCAGACGCTGGAGAAGACCACGCTCAACGCCCGCCGGGTCTGCACCGTGGCCGGCGCGCTCGACGTGCCGGTCTACGTCGGCTGCTGGCGGCCGCTGGTCCGCCCGCAGATCACCGCCGGGGAGATCCACGGCGCTTCCGGGCTCGACGGCGTGGAGTTCGGCGAGCCGGCCGTGCCGGTGCAGGCCGAGCCCGCCGTCGACTTCCTGGTGCGCACGCTGATGGCCGAGGGCGGGGACATCACGCTCGTGCCCACCGGCCCGCTCACGAACGTGGCGGCGGCGCTGGCCCGCCAGCCCGCCATCGCCGGGCGCACCCGTGAGGTCGTGCTCATGGGCGGCTCCTACACCCGCGGCAACCGCACCCCGGCGGCCGAGTTCAACATGCTGGCCGACCCCGAGGCGGCCGCGGCCGTGTTCGCGGCCGGCTGGCCGCTGACCATGGTCGGCCTGGACCTGACCCGGCAGGCCACCGCGACCGCTGAGGTGATGGAGCGGATCCGGGCGATGGGCACGGACGTCGGCGCGATGGTGGCCGGCCTGCTGGACTTCTACGGCGCGGCCTACCGGCGGTCCGGCCAGGCCGGGCCCGGCGACGGCCCGCCGGTGCACGACCCGTGCGCGGTGGCGCGGGTGGCGCGGCCCGAGCTGATGCAGGTGCGGGACGTGTTCGTCGCGGTCGAGACGCGCGGCGAGTGGACCTCCGGCATGACGGTCACCGACTTCACGGGCAGCCTCGGCAGGCCGGCCAACGCGAAGGTGGCGACCACGCTGGACGCCGCGGGCTTCTGGGACCTGACCATCGACGCGCTGCAGGCGGTCGGCGCGCGCGCCGGCGCAGGCTGACCGGTGCCGCGGGTCGCGGTGGCCGGCGCGGTAAACGCCGACTACATCGTCGCGGTCGAGCGCCTGCCGCGGCCGGGGGAGACGGTCGGCGGCGGCAGGCTGTCCGTCCGGCCCGGCGGCAAGGGCGCCAACCAGGCGCACGCCGCGGCCAGGCTCGGCGCGGACGTGCTGCTGGTGGCCGCCGTCGGCGCGGACGCGGCGGCCGGTGCCGAGCGGGCCGCGCTGGCCGCCGACGGGGTGGACACGGGCGGGCTGGTCACCGTCGAGGATCCCACCGGGCTGGCGGTCATCCTGGTGGACGCGGCGGGGGAGAACGCGATCGCGGTCGCGCCGGGCGCCAACGACCGGCTCACCGCCGCCGCCGTCGCCGGGCGGCTGCGCGGCCGGCTGGACCCGGGCGGCGTGGTGCTCGTCAGCCTCGAGGTTCCGCTCGCCGCGGCGGTCGCGGCGGCCGAGGCCGCGGCGGCGGCCGGCGCGCAAGCGGTGGTCAACCCGGCCCCGGCGCGGCCGCTGCCGCAAGCGCTGCTGACCGGCGCCATCCTCACCCCGAACGAGGGCGAGCTCGGCCGGCTGGCTCCCGGCGCGGTCGGCGAGCGGGCCGCCGTGTCCGCGCTGCTCGCCAGCGGGGCCCGCGCCGTCATCGTCACCCGCGGCAGCCGCGGAGCCTCAATTTTCCGAACGGCTTCGCCCCCCCTCTCCGTGCCCGCGCCGGCCGTCCGCGTCGTGGACACGGTCGGGGCGGGCGACGCGTTCAACGGCGCGCTCGCGTGGAGCCTCGCCGCCGGCGCGCCCCTGCCCGCCGCGGTCACGGCGGCGGCCGGGGCCGGCGCGGCGGCCTGCACCGGGACCGGCGCCCGGGACGCGCTGCCGACCCCGGCCGGCCTGGCCGCGCTCATCGGCGGCGCCGCGTTCGCGGCCGCCTCCGGCCAGGCCTCCGGGCGGTAGGCTGCCAGCCGTGGCGGAGACACGTGTGGAATCGGTGCAGACGCCGGACGGTTCGTTCGACCTCGCCGTGTGGCTGCCGGACGCCGGCCCGGCGGGTACTGTCGGTGCCCATGAGCGGCCGCCCGGATCCGGCGCACGACACGCGGCGATGGACCGCCTGATCTACGCGCGCTCGGCCGGCGGGGAACCGGTCGCCGAGTGCGAGCTGTCGCCCGCCGAGGCCGGGCTGCTGCCCGCGCTGGCCGAGGAGGCCACGCGAGCGGGGGCGGCCCGGCTGTGGGTGCACTGCGCGGCCGACCTCACCCCGTTCGGCTTCACCGCGTGCGAGGGCTACCGGCGGCTGCTGGCCGACCCCGCGCCGGCCGGCGACCCGCTGCCCGTCCTCGACCCCGCGACAGCGGCCGACCTGCTGTCCCGCGCGTTCATCGGCCAGTGGGGGCACAAGCAGCCAGACCCGGAGTGGGTGACCAGCGGCGAGGCGGTCTACGTCGGCCTGCCCCGGGTGGGGTCCTGGGCCGGGCTGTGCCGGGCCGAGCCGGCCGGCCGCTACGTCGACGGGCCGGGTTTCCTGCCCGGGCAGCGGACGCCCGACGGGGTCCGCGCGCTCGTCCGCGGCGCGTGCGCGCTGCTGACCCCGGGGCCGGTCACGGTGGACACCTGGGGCGACCCCGCCGGGCCCTACCTGGACATCGGGTTCGAGATCGCCGAGGAGGTCCCCGGCTGGGAGCGCATCCTCCGTTAAAGCGGGATGTTGCCGTGCGCCCCGCGGGCTGGGTAGGCCTCGGCGATCGCGGTGGCGATCGCCTGACGGGTCACGGCGGGATCGATCACCTCGTCCACGACGCCGAGGCCGACGGCGCGGGCCAGCCCGCCGGACTCCTTCTCGTGCTCGGCCGCGAGATCGGTCTCGAGCTGGTGCCGCTCCTCCGGCGCGGCCGCGGCCAGCGCGCGCCGGTGCAGGATCCGCACCGCGGCGACCGCGCCCATCACCGCGATCTCCGCCTCCGGCCAGGCGAGCACGCGCGTGGCGCCGAGGGCACGCGAGTTCATCGCGATGTACGCGCCGCCGTAGGCCTTCCTGGTCACCAGCGTCACCCGGGGGACGCAGCACTCGGCGAACGCGTGCAGCAGCTTGGCGCCCCGGCGGACCACGCCGTCCCACTCCTGGCCGACGCCGGGCAGGTAGCCGGGCACGTCCACGAGCACGACCAGCGGCACGCCGAACGCGTCGCACATCCGGACGAAGCGCGCCGCCTTCTCCGCCGACGTCGAGTCCAGGCAGCCGCCGAGCCGCAGCGGGTTGTTCGCCACCACCCCGACGGTGCGGCCGGCCAGCGTGCCGAGCTCGGTCACGACGTTCGGCGCCCACCGGGGATGCAGTTCCACGCCCGGCTCGTCCAGCAGCCCGTCCACGATCGGGTGCACGTCATAGGCGCGCCGCGGCGAGTCCGGCAGCAGCCCGTGCAGGTCGGTCCCGCTCGCGTCGGCGGCCCGCGCGAGCGCCGGCTGCACCGTGCCCGGCCGGCCGAGCAGCAGCGCCACCCGGCGGGCCTGGCCGAGCGCCTCCTCGTGCGTGGCCGCGACCAGGTGCACCACGCCGGAGCGGCGGCTGTGCGGCTCGGGGCCGCCGAGCCGGGCCGAGTCCACGTCCTCGCCGGTGACGCTGCGCACGACGTCCGGCCCGGTGACGAAGATGCGGCCGGCCTCGGACAGGATGACGACGTCGGTCAGCGCCGGGCCGTAGGCCGCGCCGCCCGCTGCCGGGCCGAGCACGACCGAGATCTGCGGCACGACGCCGGAGGCCCGCGTCATCGCGGCGAACACGGT
>Ga0070698_100008673_pt1 | contig 10956 bp, 10 predicted proteins | sample KBSK1502metaG_FD_65477 | JGI IMG/M metagenome (GOLD analysis project Ga0070698, IMG submission 65477) | Corn, switchgrass and miscanthus rhizosphere microbial communities from Kellogg Biological Station, Michigan, USA - KBS K1-50-2 metaG | ecosystem: Host-associated > Plants > Roots >...
CTCTTGACCGTGTCGAGCGAGTCGGTCTTGAAGACGCAGATGCCGCGGTGCCCGTCAGAGCTGGGCACCACGATCGGGAGCTCGGTGCCCTCGGGCAGGTCCAGCTGTCCGCCCCAGAAGACATCGGGGTCGGAGACGTCGTGAATCGTGAACACATACATGGCATTTCCCTTCGGCAGGGCCCGGGCGGAGTGCCGTGGGCCAGTGCTTCCACTGCACCGCTGAGGGGCTCATGCTTCAACTGCAGAATCTGCAGTTGCTGCTCCACAGTGGCGCGAGGAGACTTCGAGCCATGCCGGGTTACGGCCAGTTCTGTCCCATCGCGCAAGCCGCCGAAGTGCTCACCGAGCGCTGGACGCCGCTGGTGATCCGCGAGATCGCGCTCACGGGCAGCCGGCGCTTCAACGACATCCAGCGCGGCGTACCCCTGATGTCGTCGTCGTTGCTCAGCAAGCGGCTGCGCCAGCTGGAACGGGCCGGGATCATCGAGCGACGACAGCGACTCGATGCCAAGGGGAGCGAGTACCACCTCACCCGCGCGGGGGAGGAGCTCGCCCCGGTCTTCGCTCAGATGGGCATCTGGAGTGAGCGCTGGCTGCGACGCCCGATCATCGAGGAGACCCCGGACACCGGACTGCTGATGTGGTGGATGCGAGGCACGGTCAGGGCCGAGGCGCTGCCTCCCGGCCGCACGGTGATCCACTTCCGGTTCCCCGATGCCTCCGAGAAGCTCCGCTACTTCTGGCTGGTCTGCCCCGACGCCGACCTGTGCCTGACCGATCCCGGCTTCGGGGTCGACGTCACCGTCAGCGGCACCGCCAAGACCGTGACCAGCGTGTGGATGGGCGACCTCGCCCTCAGCACCGCGATCAAGAACGGCGCGATCGAGCTCGAGGGTCCCCGCCATCTGGTGCGCTCGTTCGCCACGTGGTTCGGGTTGCACCCGCTGTTCGCCGACGTCGAGCATCCGGCCAGCCGGCCTCGACGTACGGCGTGAGGAGCCGCCTCGATAGGTTGCCCGGATGAGCATCGAGGCGGTCATCTTCGACTGGGGAGGCACCCTGACCCGCTGGCATGACGTGGACTTCCACGCCGAGTCGCTCGCGCTGGCGCAGGCGGTGGTCGACGTCGACCACCCCGTCGGGGTGAGCGCTGAGCGACTCCACCGGGCCGGCGAGACCATCTGGGGACGCAGCCGTGACCACCAACAGAGCGCGACGGTCGCCGATCTCTTCACCGAGGCCGGGCTGGCCCACGACGCCGACCTGCTCGGCGCCTACTACGAGTTCTGGGAACCGCACACGTTCACCGACCCGGAGGTCGGACCGCTCTTCGAGGAGCTGCGCGGCGACGGCATCAAGGTGGGCGTGCTCTCCAACACCATCTGGCCGCGGGCCTGGCACGAGGGCTTCTTCGAACGCGACGGGGTGCTGAACCTCATCGACGCCGACGTCTACACGAGCGAGATCCCGTGGACCAAGCCGTCGGCGCACGCGTTCCGGGCCGCGATGGACGCCGTCGGGGTGGCCGATCCGAGCCGCTGCGTCTACGTCGGCGACCGGCTGTTCGACGACGTCTGGGGTGCCCACAGCGCCGGCATGCGGGCGATCCACATCCCGCACAGTGCGATCCCGGCCAACCAGGTGGGTCACACCGAGGGCGACCCCGATGCCGTGGTCCACCAGCTGTCCGAGATCCCGCCGATCGTCCGGTCGTGGTCCTGATTCACCGGTCCACCGACTTGTGCAGGTTCTTGCAACGCAAGAAGTTGCAGCCGTTGGTTGTTCCTGCTGAAACATTTGTCGGGTTGGATCGTGTCTCGTGCGGGTCGACCACCCAGACCGACCCCAGAGCGAGAGGACATCTCCTTTCATGAGTTTCCAGCGAAGCCTGCGCATCGGCGCCCTGGCCGTCAGCCTGTCGGCTGCCAGCCTGTCGATGCTGGCAGCCCCAGCCACCTCGATGCCGGCCCCCGGCGTGGCGGTCAGCACGTGCATCACGCCCACCAGCCACGACGCCGCCGATGCCGCACGCGGTGGCAGCGGCGGTGACACCCGCGACGTGACGGCGCAGCAGGCCCGTGCGATCGAGGCCCGCACCGCGAGGATCCTGGAGCGCAAGGGGATCAGCGCGGGCGAGGCGGCGCGCACCAGCGCGGTCGTGCCGGTCTACATCCACAAGATGCTGTCCGCCAGCGGTGCCGGCAACGTCACCGACGCCCAGATCTCCGCGCAGATCGCCGAGCTCAACCAGGACTACGCCGGCGGTGAGAACTCCGCCGCTGCCGACACCGGCTTCACGTTCACGCTGGCCGGGGTCGACACCTACTACAACAACCAGTGGCACACCGACAAGCAGTCGAGCGCCTACCGCACCAAGACCCGCCTGGGCGGCAAGAACGCCCTCAACATCTGGCTGGTCGACTTCAACTACCTCGGCATCGCCACGTTCCCGTGGGACTACGCGAAGAACCCGGGGATCGACGGCATCCGCGTCCAGTACTCCTCGCTGCCGGGCGGCTCGGCCACCAACTACAACGACGGCAAGACCGCCACGCACGAAGCCGGCCACTGGTTCGGGCTCTACCACACGTTCCAGGGCGGCTGCACGGCCACGAACGACGAGGTGAGCGACACCCCGGCCCAGAGCAGCTCGACGGCGGGCTGCCCCGAGGGTCGCGACTCGTGCTCGCTGCCCGGGCTCGACCCGATCCACAACTACATGGACTACAGCTACGACCCCTGCTACAACCAGTTCACCCCGGGGCAGAGCACCCGGATGGACTCCATGTGGGCGGCGTACCGCGCCTGACGCGATCGTCCGCTCTGACGGCCCGCGCGACCGGATTGCTCCGGTCCGCGGGCCGTCGTGCGCGCTTCGGAAGGTTCCCTCGGGACGGGGAGCGGGTGTTGGATCGAGGAGATCGGGCACTCGGCCGATCATCGATCGAGAGGAATCCACGATGAGTGTTCTGCGGTTCCTGAGGAACGTCGCCCTGTCCCTCGCCCTCGCCGCCGCCGTCGCCGTACTCCCCGGCCCGGCAGGGGCGATGCAGCCGGTCGAGCGCGGTGCGAGCAGCTGCCTGACGCCCGAGGCCCAGGGTCCGGCCGCCGCGGCCCGCGGCGGGTCCGGCGGCGACACCCGCCCCGTCTCCGGCTCCGAGCAGCGCGCGATCGACCGCCAGACCCGGGCCCTCCTGCGGCAGAAGGGGATCAGCGCGGCGAAGGCCGCCACGACAGGCGCGACGGTCCCCGTCTACATCCACAAGATGCTCTCGGCGTCGGGTGCCGGCGACGTCACGGACGCCCAGATCAAGGCGCAGCTGGCCGAGCTCAACCAGGACTTCGCCGGTGGCGAGAACCGACGCGATGCCGACCAGACCGGCTTCTCCTTCGTCCTGGCTGGCGTCGACGCCTACTACAACGACTCCTGGCACCTGGACCACTCGTCGAGCAATTACCGCAAGCTCACCCGACTCGGCGGCAAGGACGCCCTGAACATCTGGCTGGTCGACTTCAAGTACCTCGGCATCGCCACGTTCCCCTGGGACTACGCCAAGGCTCCCGGCATCGACGGCATCCGCGTGCACTGGGGATCGCTGCCCGGCGGCCCGATCGCCAACTACGACGAGGGCAAGACCGCCACGCACGAGGCCGGTCACTGGTTCGGGCTCTTCCACACGTTCCAGGGCGGCTGCACCGCGACCAACGACGAGGTGAGCGACACCCCGGCCCAGGCCAGCCCCACCACAGGCTGCCCGCTCGGCCGCGACTCGTGCCCGGACCTGCCCGGCCTGGACCCGATCCACAACTACATGGACTACAGCTACGACTCTTGTTACGACCAGTTCACCCCGGGCCAGGGTGACCGGATGTCGACGATGTGGGCGGCCTACCGCGCCTGACACTCCCGCTGGTTGAGGAGGTCGCGCAGCGACCGTCTCGAAACCGGATCAGCGGTCCGCGAACTCCGTGAGGCCCGGGAAGTTCCCGGGACGCCCACCGAACTGGAGCTCGCGGGCCGCTGCGTCGTTGAGCGCCTCGATCGCCCAGCGCCGCTGCAGGTCGACGGTGGCCGCGACCAGGTCGGCGTACGTCGCAGCAGTTCCGCGCTCCAAGTCGAGGGCCACGGCCGCCACGCGGGCCGGCGTGCCGAGGTTGCGGGTGACGTCGTACGCCGGGGCTGCGGCGTCGGGCTCGACCCCGAGGTCCCGGATCGACCGGACCAGCACGTCACGGCGGCCACGGTGGGCGACGTACGCCGCTCCGAGGCTGGTCGCCAGTGTCGGTTCGGCGGAGCGCGACGTGCGGGCACCGAGCACGCCATAGGTGTAGACCGCGACGTGTTCGGCCGCCAGCGCCGACCTCAGTGCCTCCAGCGTGGTCTCGCCCATCACGCCGCCTCGCTCGGCGGCTTCATCGGGAACAGCGCGAGCAGATGCTGCTGCACGCCGGCAGACATGCCGGCCAGGACCCGGGCCAGCTGCCCGCTGCGGGCGTTGCCGGCGGCGGCCGCCAGCTGCTTCTGGAGCTTCCCTTCCCCCGTGCCCAGCCGAACCAGGGCGGTTGCCGCGTCATGGCTCACCGAGGGGACGCTGACCGAAGGCGGCGTGATCACCCCGAGCGCGGACAGGTGCGCCTGGTGCAGCGCGACCAGCGGCGCCAGGGAGCCGGCGACCAGGTCGAACCGCGCCGCGATCTTCTCGATGGTGGCCAGCACGCCGGCGATGCCGGCGGCCGCCTCGTCGACGAGGCGCTGGTCGTAGTCCTCATCGCTGAGCACCGACGGCTGGTCGGTGGGCGCCGGGCTCCCCGGGGAGTCGAGCGTGCAGCCGCCGAGTGCCAGCAACCCGAACCCGACCGTCGTACGACGTGAGGCGCGGGCGAGCGGGGCGGAAGGCACCCGCCGACCCTATGACACGGCTCGCCGCGGTCGGGGTTGCCTCCGACTCGGGCCAGTGCCTCGCGAGCGAAGTCCTTGCCGGTCCCCGCGGCCCAGGCACGCACATCGCTGCGTTCTCGTCGCTCGTCGTGGCGCTGCCACGCCGTCGCTCCTCGGCCTTGCGCTGCACGCACCTGAACCACGGCTACCGTGCAAGGACTTCACACGCGAGGCACTAGGCTGTCGCCGACAACAACACAAGGAGGTCGCCCCCGTGAGCACGCAAGACGCCACCCGGGACCGGATCGAGTCAGAGCTTCGCGACCCCCTGGCCTCACTGGGCTATGACCTGGAGGCCGTCGAGCTCTCCGCCGCAGGCAAGCGCAGTGTGCTGCGGATCGCCGTCGACAAGGACGGCGGAGTCACCATGGACGACGTCGCTGAGGCGACGCGCGCGATCTCCGACATCCTCGACAGCTCATCGGTGATGGGCGAGCGCTCCTACACCCTCGAGGTCACCTCACGTGGGGTGGACCGCCCCCTCACGCTGCCGCGGCACTGGCGTCGCAACGCCGACCGCCTGGTCAAGGCGTCCCTGATCGACGGAGGCGAGGGCGCCGAGATCATCGGCCGGATCGGAGCCTCCGACGACGAGGGAGTGACCCTCGCGGTCGACGGCGCAGACCGCCGGGTCGCCTACGCCGACATCGCCAAGGCGAAGGTGCAGATCGAGTTCAACCGCAAGGCAGCCGTGGAGTCCGAGGACGACCTCGACGACGAGTACGACGAAGAGGACGAAGACTGATGGACATCGATCTCAGCATCCTGCGCATGCTCGAGCGGGAGAAGGAGATCTCCTTCGACGTGCTCGTGGAGGCGATCGAACAGGCCCTGCTCACCGCCTATCACAAGTCGCCCGGCGCCCAGCCCCGCGCGCGGGTCACGCTGGACCGCAAGTCGGGTCACGTCGCGGTGCTCGCGGCCGAGGTCGACGACCAGGGCAACCTGATCACCGAGTACGACGACACCCCCGAGGGTTTCGGCCGGATCGCCGCCACCACCGCGAAGCAGATCATGCTGCAGCGGCTGCGCGACGCCGAGGACGACCTCCGGTTCGGGGAGTTCTCCGGCAAGGAGGGCGACATCGTCTCGGGAGTGATCCAGCAGGGTCGCAACCCCGATGACGTGATGGTCGACCTGGGCAAGCTCGAAGGCCTGCTGCCGGTCGGCGAGCGGGTGCCCGGTGAGGTCTACACCCACGGCGAGCGGATCAAGTGCATCGTCGTCAGCGTCCGCAAGGGCATGCGCGGACCCCAGATCACCCTGTCGCGCTCGCACCCGTCGCTGGTGAAGAAGCTCTTCGCCCTCGAGGTCCCGGAGATCGCCGACGGCACCGTCGAGATCGCCGCGATCGCCCGCGAGGCCGGACACCGCACCAAGATCGCGGTCCGCACCGAGACCCAGGGCGTCAATGCCAAGGGCTCGTGCATCGGCCCGATGGGCCAGCGCGTCCGCAACGTGATGGCCGAGCTGCACGGCGAGAAGATCGACATCGTCGACTGGGCCGACGACCCGGCCGAGTTCGTGGCGCACGCCCTGTCGCCTGCCCAGGTGAGCTCGGTCCAGGTGGTCGACCTGGCAGCCCGGTCGGCTCGCGTGATCGTGCCCGACTTCCAGCTGTCGCTGGCGATCGGCAAGGAGGGCCAGAACGCCCGCCTCGCCGCACGGCTCACCGGGTGGCGCATCGACATCCGCAGTGATGATGAGCCGCGCAGCGACGCGTGAGGCACGAACGCGGCGCGTGGGCGCGGCCAGGTTGAGCAAGCCTCGTGACTGAGGGACGAGGTCACGACAGGCGCGTCGAAACCACACCCACCGACTGACGGCTGGTCAGTCGATGGCGCCGGCACCGCGATGGATCGTGGCGGTGGCCCCGGCCTGCTCGAGCCGAGCCACGATCAGCTCACAGCTGGCCAGGCTCCGGCCGACGCACACCGGTCTCCCGGGGGTCTCCAGGAAGTGTTTGGCGGCCACCGGGTCACAGCCGGTCACCTCGCGGACCACCTTGACGACGTCGATGTGCCGGGCACCGACGAACTCCAGCACGACCCCATAGCTGCCCGCCTCCTGGAGCTCGACGGTCCGGCGCCGCCAGGCTTCCCGGTCGCGTTCGGCGAGCACGCCGGGCTGCCAGAACTCGATGGTCCGCCGTACGGCGAAGACCAGGGCGCCGATCCCGGTGAAGAAGAGTCCGGCTGCGAGCAGCGCGTTGCCGGGTCGAACCGCCAGCATGAAGGCGACCAGGGCGCCGAGCAGACACGTGATCGCCCACGCGATGGACTCCCAGCGGCGTTCGGTCTGCATGCAGCGGATCGTACGGCGGCTCGCCAGCGCGGTCCTGCCCGGTTCGTCATCGGCCACCCGGTGCGGGTAGAGTCAACCCTTGGTGGTTCGCAAACTCATCCCTCCTGCTTCGACGTCACGGGTTCCCGTGCGCACGTGCATCGGATGTCGCGAGCGGGCCGCCAAGAGCGAGTTGTTGCGCGTCGTCGCCGGCTCGGATGCGAGTGGCCAACCAGCCGTCGTACCCGATCCTGATGGCGTGGCACCCGGCCGTGGAGCGCACCTGCACCCCACGACCGCGTGTTACGACCTCGCGGTGCGCAGGCGAGCGTTTTCCCGGGCCCTCAGGGTCCAGCTGGGGAACGCGTTGGCCAGCACACCGGTGGGTGACTACCTCAGCTCGTAGACCAACCGTGATCGACCGACCAGAAACTGGAGCAAGCAGCTCATGAGCACTCGATGAGTACTTCCCGATGAGTTTGCAACCCCACTAACGGTCTGAGAACACCCCCCGGAATCGGGTCTCAGGCCAGAAGGAGAAGCGTGGCTAAGACCCGAGTCCACGAACTCGCACGCGAGTTCGGCGTCGAGAGCAAGTTTGTTCTCGAGAAGCTCAAGGAGATGGGCGAGTTCGTCAAGTCGGCATCGTCGACTGTCGAACCCCCCGTCGAGATGCGTTTCAAGAAGCAGTACGGCGAGCAGCTCAAGGCTGCTGCCGCGTCCGCGCCTGCCGGTGCCGACGCTCCTGCCGCCCCCACAGCTGCCTCGGCCGAGGCCCCGGCGAAGACCGCGGCTCCGCGCCCCGGCCCGAAGCCGGCCGCCAAGGCTGCCGAGCCTGTCGTCGAGACCCCCGCCGCCGCGGCCCCCGTGGCCGCTCCGGTCGTCGAGACCGCTCCGGTCGAGGCGCCCGCCGCCGCGGCCGCCCCCGAGGCGCCTGCCGCCGGTGCACCCAAGGCGCCCACGCCTGCACCGCGCCCGAGCGCGCGTCCCGGTGCCCCGCGCCCCGGCAACAACCCGTTCGCCTCCGCCCAGGGCATGGGCAGCCGCCCCGCTCCCGAGCGCGCGCCGGTCGAGCCCGAGGTGGGCGCCGAGCAGCGTCCGCCGCGTCCGCCGGCCGCCCGTGAGGGCCAGCCGCCGCGCCCGGGCATGCCGCGGCCCAACCCCGCGATGATGCCCAAGTCTCCTGCCCAGTTCGGCTCCGGCCCCGGCGGTCGTCCGACCGGTCCCGGTGGTCGCCCCGGCGGCGCTCCGGGTCGTCCCGGTGGCCCCGGCGGCCCGGGTGCCCGCGGCGGCGCTCCCGGTCGTCCCGGCGGCGCCCCGGCCGGTGCTCCCGGCCGCGGCGGTGCGCCCGGCGGCTTCGGTGGCCCCGGCGGCGGTGGCCCCGGTGGTCCAGGTGGCGCTCCCGGTGGAGCTGGTCGCCCCGGTGGCGGTGGCCGTCCCGGCGCCGGTGGTCGTGGCACCACCCAGGGTGCCTTCGGTCGCGCTGGTGGTCCGTCGCGTCGTGGTCGCAAGTCCAAGCGCGCGAAGCGCCAGGAATTCGACAACATGCAGGCCCCCACGATCGGTGGCGTGCGCGTTCGCAAGGGTGACGGCGAGACCGTGCGCCTGGCGCGCGGCGCGTCCCTGACCGACTTCGCCGAGAAGATCGGCGTCGACCCGGCCTCGCTGGTGCAGATGCTCTTCTCGCTCGGCGAGATGGTGACCGCGACCCAGTCCGTCGGTGACGAGACCCTCGAGCTGCTCGGCGAGGAGCTCAACTACATCGTGCAGGTCGTCTCGCCCGAGGACGAGGACCGCGAGCTGCTCGACTCCTTCAACCTGGAGTTCGGCTCCGACGAGGGCGACGACTCCGACCTGGTCATCCGCCCGCCGGTCGTCACCGTCATGGGTCACGTCGACCACGGCAAGACCAAGCTCCTCGACGCGCTGCGCAACGCCAACGTCGTCGACAAGGAGGCCGGTGGCATCACCCAGCACATCGGCGCCTACCAGGTCACGACCGAGGTCGACGGCCAGGAGCGACGGATCACGTTCATCGACACCCCCGGTCACGAGGCGTTCACCGCCATGCGTGCCCGTGGTGCGCAGGCCACCGACATCGCGATCCTCGTGGTCGCGGCCGACGACGGTGTCATGCCCCAGACGGTCGAGGCGTTGAACCACGTCAAGGCCGCCGGTGTCCCGATCGTGGTCGCGGTCAACAAGATCGACAAGCCCGACGCCGACCCGGTCAAGGTGCGCGGTCAGCTGACCGAATACGGCCTGGTCCCCGAGGAATACGGCGGCGACGCGATGTTCGTCGACGTCTCGGCCAAGTCCGAGCTCAACCTCGACAAGCTGCTCGAGGCCGTCATCCTCACCGCCGACGCGTCTCTCGACCTGCGTGCCAACCCGCACCAGGACGCCCAGGGTCTGGTCGTCGAGGCGCACCTGGACCGCGGTCGCGGTCCGGTCGCCACGGTGCTGGTCCAGCGCGGAACGCTGCGCATCGGCGACTCGATCGTGGCCGGTCCGGCCTACGGCCGGGTCCGCGCGATCCTGGACGAGTTCGGCGAGCCGATCGAGTTCGCCGACCCGGGGCGCCCGGCGATGGTGCTCGGTCTCTCGGCGGTGCCCGGCGCTGGTCAGAACTTCCTGGTCGTCGAGGACGACCGGATCGCTCGTCAGATCGCCGACAAGCGCGAGTCGCGTGAGCGGGCGGCCATGCAGGCCCAGCGCCGCGTGCGTCGCACCCTCGAGGACTTCATGGCCTCCATGGAGAAGGGCGAGAGCCAGGAGCTCAACCTCATCCTCAAGGGCGATGTGTCCGGTTCGGTCGAGGCCCTCGAGGACTCGCTGTCCAAGATCGACGTCGGCGAAGAGGTCAGCCTGCGGGTCATCGACCGCGGTGTCGGTGCGATCACCGAGACCAACGTCATGCTGGCGGCCGCGTCCGACGCGATCATCATCGGCTTCAACGTCCGCCCGCAGGGCAAGGCGACCGAACTGGCCGACAAGGAAGGCGTGGAGATCCGCTACTACAGCGTGATCTACCAGGCCATCGACGAGATCGAAGCGGCCCTCAAGGGCATGCTCAAGCCGGAATACGAAGAGGCCACCCTGGGTCAGGCGGAGATCCGTGCGATCTTCCGCTCGTCCAAGATCGGCAACATCGCCGGCTGCATGGTCACCTCGGGTGTCATCCGTCGCAACGCCAAGGTGCGCATCATCCGTGATGGCGCCGTGGTCGCCGACAACATCGACCTGGCCTCGCTCAAGCGCGAGCGGGACGATGCGTCGGAGGTCCGCGAGGGCTTCGAGTGCGGTCTGGTGCTGCGCAACTTCCAGGACATCAAGGAAGGCGATGTCGTGGAGGCGTTCGAGATGCGCGAGATTCCGCGAAGCTAGTTTCTTCGATGTGGCGCCGGCTTCCGCCGGCGCCACATCGGCGCTGGGGTGGGGCCGGCACGCGCCGGCCCAGCCCGGTCGCTGGGGCGGCGCGTCGCCCGCATGGCGTACGTCGTGTGTTCCGCGCCGACCGCGGTCGCCGCGGCCAAGCCCTTTGACGGGTCCCGGGGCAGGGCCGGCTCCCACCGGCCCCAGCCGGGCCATCTAGACTCACTGCGCGGGAACGCGCTCACTCCAGGAGGAGACATGGCCAGCCCACGGGTCAGGAAGATCGCGGACCGGATCAAGGTCATCGTTGCGGAGATGCTCGAGCGGCGGATCAAGGATCCGCGGCTCGGGTTCGTG
>Ga0070698_100008674_pt1 | contig 10955 bp, 10 predicted proteins | sample KBSK1502metaG_FD_65477 | JGI IMG/M metagenome (GOLD analysis project Ga0070698, IMG submission 65477) | Corn, switchgrass and miscanthus rhizosphere microbial communities from Kellogg Biological Station, Michigan, USA - KBS K1-50-2 metaG | ecosystem: Host-associated > Plants > Roots >...
CCCCAGCTCGCCCAGCGCCTTCAGGGCCTTCACGCGCAGCGAGCGCCGTTTGCCCATGAGGTCGCGGCCCTCCACGATCTTCAGGAGCGGCTCCACCGCCTCCTGGATCCCGTAGCTTCCCGCCAGGGCCACCGCCGCCTCCGCGAGCTTCGGGTCCGGGTCGTGGATCGCCTTCTCCAGCAACGCGCGAGGCACCTCGGGGTCGTAGGCGAGCAGCCACTTGATCGCCTCCAGCCGCACGCGGAGGTCGTAGTGCTCGGCGCAGCGGCGGACCTCCGGCAGCGCCTTCTGGTCGCCGACCTTGTGGAGCAGCACGATCATGTTCCGCACCACGTACCAGCGCTCGTCGGAGAGCAGCTCGGTGGCCGGGGGGGCGATCATCGGGCCCAGCGAGACCAGCAGGTCGAGGATGCGGCGGCGGCGCGACTTGTCCTGCTCCTCGGCCAGCGCGACCAGGAAGCCGCGGGCGGCGGCCTTGCCCAGCGCGTCCATGAGCCGCCGGCCGAGCGCGGCCGCCTGCGCGCCGCGGCGGTTCAGGGCGTCGAACATGGCCGCCACCGACTCCGCGGTGGCCATGCGCGCGATGGCCTCGTCGAGCTGCGCGCGCGCGGCCGCGGGGATGCGCCCTTCCTCGCCCAGCCGGCGCAAGTCCTCGGCCAGGGTGGCGGCCGGCTCCAGCCGGCCCGACGCGATGAAGCCGCGGAAGAGGCCGTCGACGCGGGAGAGCACCACCTCCGTCCCCTCGCCGCCCGCGAAGCGCGCGAACAGCTCCACCGCCGTGTGGCAGAGCCGCTCGGCGATCGCATCCTCGGTGATCGTCTCCATCCGCTCGCCCAGCTCCGGCCCGTACGTGTCCTCGAAGACGGGCACGTCGATGCCGGCCTTCTCCAGCAGCGTCTGGTGCTCCTCGGGGTTGTAGCGATCGATGTCGTCCTCGCGGAAGAAGACGGCCAGCTCGGCCAGCAGCGCGGGGTCCGGCGGCTCGATGCGCCGCTCGCGCGGCGACGGCGCCGCCGCGGAGAGGGCGTGCAGCAGCCGCAAGGCGTGGCTGGAGAGCGGCACCTCGTCCTTGATCTTGCGCAGGGCCTGCAGGACGGTGTCCGGCGCCAGGCCCCCCGCCAACGCGCTCAGCGCCTCCGCCGCCGATTCGTCGGCGGCGAGGGCCTTGAGGGCGGCGACCACGAGGGTCTCGCGGATGTCCGGAGGCAGCGCGCGCACCAGCTCCGCGACGTCGCGCGCGGCCACGACACGCTCGGCCGAGGTGCCGCGGAAATGGGCGCTGGCCGCCTGCGCCAGCCGTGCGACCAGGCCTGCGCGGTCGTCCGTCCTCGACGCAGCACCCTCGGCTTCGGTGCCCGCCAGGGCTGCCCGGGACGCCGGTCGACTCTCGCCCGGCCGTCGCGTTCCCGCCGCGCCCATGCCGGTCGAGGGCCCGTTTCCGACCGCGTCGCCGGCGGCGCCCTCCAGGCCGGGCCCGTCGCTCGTCCCCGTGGATTTCGGCGAAGCGCGCGCGGACTCTCCGGTCCCGCCTGCGCCCGTGGCCGCCTCGGGCCCGCCACCGACGGGCCCACCCGTCGTGCCCGTGACCGCGCTCGAGGCGGACCCTGCGCCTCCACCACCGCCGAGCACCTCGTCGAGCAGTGTCGCGACGCCACGCCCGGTGGCCGCTTCGCCGGAGTCGACGAGGCGCCGGCCCTCGGGTGACAGGACGCGCCCCGCCATGACCGCGCGCAGGAGGTCCTCCCACAAGGTCGCCGCCGCCGGTGCGGGTCCCGGCGAGGTCTCGACATCGTCCGTGAGCCGCACCTGCGAGAAGTCCATCGACTGGACATGGACGTGCGCGAGGCCCTTGGCCGCCAGCTCCTCCTGGAGCGGCGGCCGCTCGCCGCGCGCGCCCTCGGGCCCCATCAGGCGGAGGAAGGCCTCCAGCTCCGCGGCATCGAGGCCGGCGTCCAGGCGAAGGACCGCGACCTCGCGGGCATGGAGGGCGCATCCCAGGTCACGCGCGTGGGAGGAGGTCAGCTTCTCCTGGCCGTGGACGAGGCCATCGCGTGCGACGCCCAGCGCGACCGTCCCTCCGCCCGCCAGCAGTTCCTGGAGGCGGCGATGGGCGAGGGCCAGGGACGCGGCCAGCGCCGGATGCCCTGGCGGGTAGGCGGCCAGGTTCTTCCATGCGATGGCGAGCGCGCGGACCAGTTCCAGCACACTTCCCGTTCGAGGGACGCGGGATTGTACTGCACCGCGGCCACCGCCGGGCTGTTTGGCTGCACCGCGGCAACCAGCGAGAGCAGGAAATACGCGAGGAGCAGGGCAAGGGCCAGCGCGGGCGTGATCCAACCCGACGCGGCCAGGCCGACCAGCAGGCACAGGGCGCCGAAGGCGTCGACCATGTGGTCGACGTAGAACCCGTACCGCGGCCGCTCCCGCCGCCGGTACCGCGCCAAGGTTCCGTCCAGACTATCTCCCAACCAGTTGACGGCCAGCGCGACGTTGGCGGCCAGCAGCAGCGCGGGCCATCGACCGGAGAAGGCATAGGCGAGGCCGGCCAGCGCCATTCCTGCCAAGCCGAGGGCAGTGAGATGGTCGGGGCCGATGCGCGCCGGCACGAGCGCGGCCAGAGCCAGAAGAAGGCGCCGCTCCGGTGCGGCGGTGAGGCTCTCCAACTCGCGCCGTGGGGTGGGGGGCGGCGGTGGTGGTCATGGCGCTCCTTTCCGCGGGTCAAGTGCCCGCGAGAAGGAGACTACCGAGCAGCCCGGGTGCGTGCCCTCAGGATCGCCCAAGCCGATGCCAAGCGATTTCCAAGGAGCGGCATGCCGTCGTGCTCGTGCTCCTGCTCGAGCTCGTCCGTGGCGATTACGTCTATCCGTTCAGGACCCGCAGTGCCCGCCCCACCCGCGAGAACGCGTCCACCGCGCGCTCGATGTGGGCCGTGGTGTGCGCGGCCGAGACCTGGACCCGGATGCGCGAGAGGCCGCGTGGGACCACAGGGAAGAAGAACCCCTTGACGTAGATGCCTTCGTCGAGCAGGGCACGCGCGAAGCGCTGCGCCAGCGGCGCGTCGTCGGGGGCGAAGCGCGAGAACATGATGGGCACGATCGGATGCACGCCGGGCCGGATCTCGAACCCGGCCGCGGTCATGCCCTCGCGGAACCGCCGCGTGTTCGCCTCCAGCCGGTCGCGCAGCGCCGTCGTCTCCGAGAGCAGCTCGAGCGCGCGCAGCGTGGCGCCCACCACCACCGGGGCCAGGCTGTTGGAGAACAGGTACGGCCGGCTGCGCTGGCGGAGCAGGTCGACGATCTCCTGGCGGGCGGCCGTGCCGCCGCCCATCGCGCCGCCGAGCGCCTTGCCGAAGGTCGTGGTGATGATGTCCACGCGGCCCATCACGCCGCAGTGCTCCGGCGTGCCGCGGCCGGTCCGGCCCATGAAGCCGGTCGCGTGCGAGTCGTCCACCATCACCATCGCGCGGTGACGATCGGCCAGGTCGCAGATCTCGGCCAGCGGCGCCACGTCGCCGTCCATCGAGAAGACACCGTCGGTCACGATGAGCCGGAAGCGCGCCGAGGAGGCCTCCTGGAGCTTCGCCGCGAGGTCGCCCATGTCCGCGTGCTCGTACACGAGCCGCTTGGCCTTGCACAACCGCACGCCGTCGATGATCGACGCGTGGTTGAGCTTGTCGGTGAGGATGGCGTCGTCCGCGCCCAGCAGCGGCTCGAACACGCCGCCGTTGGCGTCGAAGCAGGCGGCGTACAGGATGGCCGCGTCGAGCCCCAGGAACTGCGCCACCTTGCGCTCCAGCTCGAGGTGCAGCCGCTGAGTGCCGCAGATGAAGCGCACGCTCGACAGGCCGTACCCCCAGGTCTCCAGCGTGCGGTGCGCGGCCGCGATCAGCTCCGGATGGCTCGAGAGGCCGAGGTAGTTGTTGGCGCAGAAATTCAGGACGGGATCGGACCGCCCCTCCACGCGGATCTCGGGACCCTGCGGCCCCAGCAGCGGCCACTCCTCCTTGAGGAGGCCCTGCTCGCGCATCTGCCGCAGCTCGGACAGGGCGGCTTCGCGGAACCGTGGGTCCATGCGCGCACCTCCTCCGCGATTGTATTCAGTAAATGCGGAGGCCGAGCACGCGCTGCCACACGGTCATGTGGCGGACCTCGTCGATCAGGATGAAGGCGGCGGAGAGCAGGTAATCGCTGGTTCGAATGTGGCTGATGAGGCCCGTGTACGCGCGCTGGGCCGCGACCTCGATCTCGAGGGCGAGGCGCACGAAATCGTCGCCGGCGGGCGCGTGGGCGAAGTCGTAGTCGTCGCGGGCCACGGGCGCGGCCGCGCCCCGCTCCTCCATGATCGCGATCTGCGTGTCGCGGTGGCCCTGGTGGTCCCCGCGGAACTCCGTCGCGTAGGCGCGCAGGCCGGGCGGGAAGAGCGCGAGCTTGAGGCCGTGGCCGTAGAGCGCGATCGCGTGGTGCTCCAGCAGGAGCGCGGCGGAGAGGATCTCCAGGTCCGTCTCTTCCGTGCGCGCCAGTGCCTTGCCGCCCGTGAGCGCCGCCAGCGCGGGACCGGCCACGCCCGCCGCGCGCGCGGTGGCGACCATGAACGCGCGGCGCGACCCCCGTCCTCGCCCGTCAGCCACGCTGCTCCTCCGCCTCGCCCCACATCTGGATGATGGCGAGATGGCGCGCGTCGACCACCATGTGGCGGGCCAGCGTGTCCACCGCGGCCGCGTCGCCCAGGGCGGGCAGGCCTTCCGCGTGCGCATGGACGAGGTCCTGCGCGACGGTGCGGAGCGATTCGACATCGATGGGCGCCAGCGGCGCGGGCGCGGCGGGCGCGGGCGAGGCAGGCGGCCCGAGCCGCCGGCGCAGCACGGTGCGCTCGCGGCGGTGGCGCTCGTGGTCCGCGTGGACGCTGGCCGCGAACGCGCCCGCCGCGGCCACGCGCGCGAGACGGCGATCGAGGTCGGCCTCCAGGCGGTCGATCTCGTCCAGGACCTCGGCCGCGGAGGAGTAGTCTCTCGCGTGCGCCTGCCCCGCGAGAACCACCACCGGAGCGGCCGCGAGCGCTCGCAGCACGGAGCGACGGGCTCGCGCTCGCGGCGACATCACCAGTGGAAGCCCACGACCGAGCTGGCCGCATGCAGCGTGTGGCTCGAGCCCACGCGCGCGAGCCGGTAGTCCAGGTTGAGCGAGAGACCGCGCGAGATCCGGATCTCGAGCCCCACGCCCACGTGCCCGCCCAGATCGAGGTTGCCCTCGCCGCCGGGGATGCCGCGCGCGGCCAGCTCGGGTGGCCGGCCGCCCTCGCCGACCGCGGCATCGACCACCGTGGCCGCGGCGGCCGAGCCTTCCGGCACTTCGTCCGTCGCGGTCAGCGCCACGTCGAGGCCGGCGGTGACGTACGGCCGCAGGCGCGCGTGGTCGAGGCCCGTCAGCGTGTACTTGAGCGCGAAGGGCGCGACCTCCAGCAGGCGGAGGCGCGTGCGCACCTGCCGGCGCACGGTATAGGGCGCGCGCGGAGGACCCGCCAGCGCGTCCGCGGGCGAGGCGCCGCGCGCGAGGTTGGCCACGTAGGCCAGCGGGTCGGTGATGGCGAAAGCACTGCTCCTTCCCCCGCTGAGCCCGAGGAGGATCTCGTACGAGAGCCGGCCGGCGCGGTTGCGCGCGAGCGGGAGGTCGATGAAGGCGGACACCTGCCAGCCCGCGCCCACGCCGTACGGGTTCCAGGACGGCCCCACCGCCGCGCCCACCTGCGCGCCGATGCGGCCGATGTCCGGCAGCAGCTCGTGGTCGCGCGGGCCGGCATGGCCGCGGCCCCCCGGCGGCGGCGGCGGCCCGGCCGGCTCCTGGGCCGCAGCGAGCCGGCCGCCGAGATCGCCGGCGAGGGCGACGAACGACGCGACGAGGACGACGGCCGCCCCTGATCGCCACGCCATGCCCTGGCCTCCTCGCTCGCGCGTCCGGCGCCGCGCGCGGTCCGTGGGATTGTAATCGGGGCGACGGCTCCGGCCAGGCGGGATAGGATGGCGCGATGTCGGTCCGCACCGGCGACCGTCTCGATCCGGCCCTGTTCCGGCGGCTTGCCGGCGAGGGGCTCACCTCGCGCGTGGGCGAAGCCATCCTCGTCGCCACCACCGACGACCGCGGCCGGCCGCATCCCGCCCTGCTCGCGTATGGCGAGGTGCTGGCCGTCACACCCGCGCGCGTGCGCCTGACCGTGTTCGGCCGCAGCACGACCGCGCGCAACCTCGGTGAGCGCCGCGCGCTCACGCTGTGCCTGGTCGGCCCCGACGGCGTCGCCTACGTCAAGGCGTCCGCGCGGCCCCTCGCCCCCGAGCCCTGGCTGGCCGCGAAGGGACTGACTGCGTTCGAGGCTGCGGTCGAGGACGTGCTCGTCGATTCGCCCGCGCCGGGCGAGGACGCCTCCCTGACCAGCGGCATCGCCTTCGCCTACGCGGATCCGGAGGGGCAGGCGCGCGAATCCGCGGCGCGCCTCGAGGCATTGCGCCGCGCCATCGACAGCGAGGCCGACGGAAGCTAGCCGCCATTCGCCGGCGGTCGTCGTGGACTCGTAGGCCATCCGGACCGCCGCACCCGTAGACCATCCGCACCGCCCGCGAACTTGTTCCAGAACAAGTCGGCGGACTTGACTGGGTCCGCTCCATACCCGATCGTCGCCTCGCGCACGACTCCGACGTCGTCCCGGCGGCGCTTCCCGAAGTACAACCGGCCCTCGTAATCGTTGTGCGGCCGGCATCGCAACTCGATCTTGTCCACGGTCGCCTCACCGCCGAGGGCGTGCGGGTCCACATGATGGAACTCCACGAACCGCCGCTCGTTGCAGCGATGACCGCTCGGGCCGATGAAGGCGCAACGCCCGAGGTCCCGGACCCAGACCACGCGCTTCACCGCGGCCGTGGCCTCACGCGCCCGCGGGTTCGTCGCGCGTGAAAGGCGCGGCTTCCGCGTGTCCGCGAACTTCTTCTTCGCCAGGTCCACGAGCAGCGTGGTGACCGCCCGGTCCAAGACCGCGGCATCATCCCCGGAGGGGATGGCGTGGCTGAGCATGTCCTTCGCGAGGCGCAGCTTCTCGAGAGTCTCGCCGCCTATCGTGAGCTGCAGCTTGTAGCGGTCGGGCGATAGCGGCGTCACCGTCGCGCGTGGCACTGAGGAAGGCTCGGCGCTGAGACGGATCTCCGGCGCAGGCGGTGCCGAAAGATCGAGCGCGGGCGGGCCCGCCAGGACGCCTTCCGCGGGAGGATTGGCAGAGCCCTCCACAGCAGGGTCGGCTTCGAGCCGGAGGGCGGGAAGTTTTCGAACGGAAGCCGCGACATCGGGCCGTGGTGCGAGCCGAGCCACCATCTCCGCGATCTTCTCCTTCTTCTTCCCGCGTGCGGAGTGGAGGACCTCGCGGTGGTTTGCGGACGTCAGGTGCGGCGCGAGAAGCCTCACCGCGGTCAGGGTGACCGTCCCCGCGGCAAGCATCTCGAGGATAACGGGGAACCGGCGCGCCGCGCGGGCCACTTCGATGCGGTTGTACGTTTCCCCGTCCGAGAGTCCCAAGGCATCGCGGCAGTAAACGTGGAGGGAACCGTAGCCCTCCCGCAAGTAGACGTCCCGGGTGTCCAGCTCAGCGAGGTGGGCCACGAGCTGGGCTGTCGCGTCGCGCTCGCGCGCGACCAGGCTCTTCACGCGCGCAACGAGCTCCGCGTCGGAGAGGCGAGTGAGCGAAGTGAGGATGTCGTTCTCCATGTCCGCTTGTAGCACGGGCGTCGGACACGCTTCCGCCGAGGCCGCAAGCGGCCGAGCGCGGCACGCAGTACGAACGAGAGTCGCGCGAAGTCGTCCGCGAGCCAACAAACGCGCGGCGGCGCTTCCACGCGCGCGAGAGACGCCATGTAAGACGGGCCTGGGTCTTTCTTGCACTCGTGTCCGAGAAATCGCTGCGGGAATGTTGCGGGTCGAAAAAAATTCCTCCGCGAATCCTGCGAACGCGAGCAGACGGAATCGGTAGGAATAGGCTGCTCCCGATTTGCCGGCGGCGCCCTGCCGGCGCTCTCGGGGCCGAGGCTTAGTACGTGGAGAGGCGCGCAGTCGCTTGACCGCGTGCGCGCGGCGCGGTCCAATCACGCCCCGTGACCCCGGTCCCTCCTGGAACCGAGTGGGTGGTCGACGCCCACGGGTGCGACCCCGGCGCCCTGCGCTCGCGTGACGTGCTCGAGGCCCTGTTCCGACAGGTCGTGGACGAGCTGGGCCTGTGCGCCGCGGGCGACCCGGTCTGGCGCGTCTTCCCGGGCGAGGGCGGGATCACCGGCCTGCTCCTCCTGACCGAATCGCACCTGGCCTGCCACACCTTCCCCGAGCGCGGCTTCGCCGCCTTCAACCTCTATTGCTGCCGGCCGCGCGAGGACTGGCCCTGGTCCGACCGCCTGCGCGAGGCGCTGCGCGCGCGCGAGGTCACGGTGCGGCGGCTGTCGCGGGGCGATCGGTGAGCGGCTACCAGGCCTCCTGCCCCTCCTGCGGCGCGCCGCTCGTGTTCGCGCTCGGCTCGTCGCTGCTGCGCGTGTGCGAGCACTGCGGCTCCGCGGTCGCGCGCAAGGGCGCGAACCTCGCCGACTACGGCAAGGTCGCGGCGCTGATCCCGACGCCGTCCGTCCTCGCGCTGGGCCTGGACGGCGACTACCCGGGCGCGCCGCCCTTCCGGCTCATGGGCCGCCTGCAGCTCGACTGGGGCCAGGGCACCTGGGACGAATGGATGATGGGCTTCGGCGACGGCACCTGGGCCTGGCTGTCGGAATCGCAGGGCAAGTTCCACTACATGGGACAGGCGGCCCTGCCGCCGGCGCCGCGCTTCGACCAGATCGAGGTCGGCCAGACCGTCGACCTCGGCCCGCCCGGCACTTTCGTGGTGGCGGAGGTGCGACAGGCCCGGTTCGTCACCGCGCAGGGCGAGCTGCCCTTCGACGTGGCTCCGGGCAGCGCGCTCAATTACGCCGACCTTTCCGGACCCGGCGGCCAGCTCGCGACGCTGGACTACGGGACGGGCGACAGCGTAGAGGCGCTCTACGTCGGCCGCGAGGTGTCGCTCTCGGAGCTGGGCCTGCGCCCGCGCGCGGACGAGGACCGGCGCGTGGCCGCGACGGGCGAGAGCCTCAGGTGCACGCAGTGCGGCGGGCCGCTCGAGATCCGCGCCCCCGATCGGACCGAGCGCATCGCCTGTCCCTGGTGCGGGTCGCTCCTCGACGCCACGCGCGACCTGGCCCTCCTGGCCGCGCTCGACGAGCCGCCCTTCAAGCCGCTCATCCCGCTCGGCAGCAAGGGGCGCCTCCACGGCGTCGAGTGGACCGTGATCGGCGTGATGGAGCGCAGCGTGACGGTGGAGGGGGTGCGCTATCCCTGGAAGGAGTACCTGCTCTACGAGCCACGGGCGGGCTTTCGGTGGCTGGTGGAAGCCAGGCGGCACTGGTCCTTCGTCGAGCCGCTCAATCCCGGGGACGTGGACACGAGCGGGCCGCGCTACAAGGGCGAGCGCTTCTCCCACTTCCAATCCGGACAGGCCTGCGTCGACGGCGTGCTGGGCGAGTTCTACTGGGCGGTCGCGCAGGGCGAGCGCGCGGAGACCGATGACTACGTCAAGCCGCCGCGCATGCTCTCCCGCGAGATGTCGGGCGGTCGGTCCGGCGATTCCGCGCCGCCGGTCAAGGAAACGAAGGACCGCAAGGCCGCCGCCAACCGAGGCGAGCTGAATTGGAGCCTCAGCACCTACCAACCCGCGGACGAGCTCTGGCGCGCGTTCCATCTCTCCGGCGATCCGCCGCCCCCGGAAGGGGTGGCGCCGAACCAGCCGTCGCCGTGGGCGGAGTCGCTGGGCCCGGTGTGGAAGCGGGCCATGGCGATCGTGGCCGCCGTCGTGGTGGTGTTCGTCCTGCTGAACGTCGCGGGAGGCCAGACCGTCCATCGGCAGACGGTCTCGATCCCCTACGCCGCCGCGCCCGGCTCCGCGGAAGCGGCCACCTTCGCCGGTCCCATCTTCGTGCCCCGCGACGGCAACGTGCAGGTGCGCGTGCAGGCGCCGGTGAGCAACTCCTGGCTGTACCTCGACGGCGCGCTCATCAACGAGGAGACGGGCGCGGTCGACGAGTTCGACCTGGAGGTTTCGTACTACTACGGGCGCGACAGCGACGGGTCGTGGTCGGAAGGCGGCACCACCGCCACCGCGTACATCCCCACCGTGCCGCCCGGACGCTATACGCTGCGCCTGGAGCCGCAGTGGGAGGCGGGCCAGGCCCCGCCCGAGTACCAGCTCACCGTGCGCAGCCGCGTGCCCCGGTTCCTGTACGCGGTGCTGGCGATCATGGCCGTGCTGGGCTGGCCCGTGCTGATGCTCCTCGTCCGGGCGCGCTTCGAGGTGCAGCGCTGGAACGAGAGCGACCATCCGTGGACGTCTTCCCGCTCCGACGATTGATGCCAGAGGCGGAATGAGATGAAGCGCGCGTTCACCGTCTACGCCGTGCTGGTGCTGGCCCTGTACTCGGTGGCGACGATGCGCGGCTGGGAGCCCGCGTCGCCACGCCGGGGCTTCATCCCCCAGAGCGTCCGCCAGTCGCCCGGCGGGTATCGCTCCTACAACTACTGGAGAGGAGGAAAGTGATGGACTTTCTCCGCATGCACGCGCGCCCGGTGCTCGACTCCGTCCTGTACTCGGCGCTGGGGACCATCGTGCTGCTGGCCGCCTTCGCCTTCATCGAGAGGGTGCTGCCCTTCTCGCTGCGCAAGGAGGTGGCGGAGGACCAGAACGTCGCCCTGGGCATCATCCTGGGCGCGTTCATCCTGGGCGTCTCCCTGATCATCTCCGCCGCCATCCGCGGCTGACACGGCCGTGCGCTCACCGCTGGTCTACCTCACCGTCCTCGTCGTGGCCACCTGCGGCCTCGTCTACGAGCTGGTGGCGGGGACGCTGGCCAG
>Ga0070698_100008676_pt1 | contig 10953 bp, 13 predicted proteins | sample KBSK1502metaG_FD_65477 | JGI IMG/M metagenome (GOLD analysis project Ga0070698, IMG submission 65477) | Corn, switchgrass and miscanthus rhizosphere microbial communities from Kellogg Biological Station, Michigan, USA - KBS K1-50-2 metaG | ecosystem: Host-associated > Plants > Roots >...
CCGCGGTCGTGCGGTCATCGTGCCGAAACGCTGACATGACTCGCTCGTGCGCAGCTCTTGCGGCGAGCACGACGCGCACGCAGTCGATGCGCGAAGCCTCGATGACACTGCGCGCACGGCTCTTGCTTCATTAGATCCTCGAAATGCCCTCACTCTCGTTTCTCGGCGCGATCGATACGGTCACCGGATCTCGATATCTCGTGCAGGGTTCGCGTGCGCGCGTGCTCGTCGACTGTGGACTATTCCAGGGACCCAAGAAGCTGCGCGAGCGCAACTGGAGACCGCTTCCGTTTGACGTCGCATCGCTCGACGCCGTGGTGCTCACGCATGCGCATATCGATCACTCGGGCTATCTGCCGCGCCTGTGCAAGGCGGGCTATGCCGGTCCGGTGTTCTGCACGAGAGGCACGCGCGATCTGCTGCAGCTGCTGCTCCCCGACGCCGGCCACCTCCAAGAAGAGGAAGCGCATCACGCGAACAAGTGGGGCTACGCGCGCCACCATCCCGCGCTGCCACTTTACACGCGCGAGGACGCCGACCGCTGCCTCGATCAGGTGAAGCCGATCGCTTTCCACGCCGCGTTCGAACCGGCGCCGGGATTCACTGCCACGTTCAGTCGAGCGGGCCACATCGTCGGTTCCGCTTGCGTCTCGATCAGCGTCGACGACACGTCGATCGCGTTTTCGGGCGATGTCGGCCGTCCCGTCGATCCGATCATGTTGCCACCCGAACCCCTCTCGCCGGCCGACTATCTCGTCATCGAATCCACCTACGGCGACCGCAGACACTCGACCGAAGATCTCTTGGCAGCGCTCGCGCGCGTCATCGTAGAGACCGTCGAACAGCGCGGGGTGATCGTCGTGCCCGCTTTCGCGGTCGGACGCGCACAGCACCTGCTCTATCTCATCGGCAAGCTCCGCGCGGAGAACCGGATCCCCGCCTGCCCCGTGTTCCTCGATAGCCCGATGGCGATCGATGCGACCAACCTGTTTGCGGATCACATCGGCGATCACGCTCTCTCTCGCGCCGAGTGCACGGCGATGTTCAAGGTCGCCACGTATTCCCAGACCGCCGACGACTCGAAGGCGATCGACCGCGCGAGCGGCCCGATGATCGTGATCTCGGCGAGCGGCATGTGCACTGGGGGCCGCGTCCTGCATCACCTGCAGCGCTTTCTCCCCTACCCGCGCGCGACGATCCTGTTTGTCGGCTACCAGGCGGAGGGCACACGGGGTCGAGCCCTCGTCGACGGCGCCGACGAGCTCAAGCTGCTGGGTCAGTACGTTCCGGTGCGCGCGCGCATCGTCCGGCTCGACGGTCTGTCGGCGCACGCCGACTACGTCGAGCTGATCGAGTGGCTACGTCAGTCGAAGATCGCGCCGCGCAGCGTGTTCGTCACCCACGGCGAGCCGAGCTCGTCCGACGCGTTCCGGCGGCGGCTGCGCGATGCATTGGGATGGAACGCTCGGGTTCCCGAATCCGGTGAAACTGTCTCCTTGGAGCGCTCATGAATCACTGCACCTGCAAGCTCGTCCATCAGCCACGTCGCGTCGTGCTCACCGGTGGCCCAGGCGCTGGCAAGACCGCGGTGCTCGAGGTCCTGCGCCGCGCCATGTGTCGCCATGTCGTTGTGCTGCCGGAATCGGCCGGGCTCGTCTTCGGTGGTGGCTTCCCGCGCGGTCCATCGCTCGCGCTACGACGACCGGCGCAGCGCGCGATCTACTACGTCCAGCGCGAGCTCGAGGCGACCGCTCTCGCGCAAGACGCGGCGATCGTGATGTGCGATCGAGGCACCATCGATGGTCTCGCCTACTGGCCCGGTCCCGATGACATGTGGCAATCGGTCGGTAGCTCGCTCGCCGAGGAGCTCGAGCGCTATCACGCGGTCATCCACCTGCGCACCCCACCTCTGGGTGGCGGCTACAACCAGGACAACCCGTTGCGCGTCGAGACTGCGACAGAGGCCGCCGCGATCGACGCGAAGATCGCTGCTGCGTGGTCACACCACCCCCGACGGTTCGAAATTCCTGCGACGGTCGACTTCTTCGCGAAGGTCACGCGTGCGCTCGCCCTCGTAGCGGACGAGCTGCCCGCTTGCTGTCGGAGTCACGCAATCGAGTCGCTCGACCATCGTGCCGCGGGCTTCTCGTAGGCGCCGCAACGCGGCACGAGCGATGCAACGCCTCTGGACGCGATGCGTGCTCTTCGTTGGTATTTCGTGCTCGCGTTCGTGATCTCGTGGAGCGGCGTGTTGCTCGCGGCATCACAGCACCAGCTCTATTTGTTGTTCGTCGCGATGTTGATCGGACCATCGCTGTCGTCCATCGTGCTCACGGCGTACTACGAAAGGGCGCGCGGTTTGCGTGAGCTCGCGCAGCGCCTGGTCCGCTGGCGGTTCGGCTCGCGATGGTACGCGTCGCTGTTCGTCGCGCCGGTAACGCTCGGGCTAGTCGCCGCGGTGCTGTCGCTGTACTCGCCAAGCTTCCATCCGGGCTTCGCCGTTCCCTTCGCGCTGATCGCGGGCTTCGGCGCAGGCATCTTCGAGGAGCTCGGCTGGACCGGCTTCGCAACCCCGCGCTTGCTGCGCCGCTACTCGTGGTTCGACGCCGGCCTGCTGCTGGGCGTGCCCTGGGCGATCTGGCACCTGCTTACCGACTACATCGGTCGCGACGTACACGGCTGGTTGTGGATCCCGCACGCGCTGCAGTGGATCGTCGCGCTCTGCGCGTTCCGAATCTTCATGACATGGATCTACAGTCACACGCGCAGCCTTCTGCTCGGCATCTTGCTCCACGTCAGCTTCACCGGCTCGCAGGCGCTGCTCTGGCCGGTGAAGCCGACGCTGCCCGTCGAGCTCATCTGGTACGGCTTGTTCGCGATCGCACTCTGGATCCCGGTCGCGGTACTCGTTGCGAAGTCGTTCGCGAGCATCGGCGCGTCGGGCCGCGAGAAGACGCGCGCGATGCCGGGCGACCGCATCATTGCGGACCCGATGTTCACCGTCACGCATGCGATCACGATCGACGCTCCCGCGGAGCGGATCTGGCCGTGGCTGGCGCAGCTCGGCTCGAGCCGCGCCGGCTGGTACAGCTACGATCGCATCGATAATGGTGGGCAGCCGAGCGCCGACCGCATCGTCTCCGCGTACCAGCGAGTGCGCCGCGGCGATTTGATGCCTGCGCTGCCTGGCGCGACCGACGCATTCATCGTCGAGCGTATCGAGGCGCCGCACGATCTCGTCCTCACGGTTCCTGGCGATCCTGCGCCGATCCTCAGTTGGGAACACCTCGTCGAGCCGCTCGACGCAGGTCGCTCGCGCCTGATCGTGCGTGGCCGGGTGTCCCGCGCGTGGAAGCGAATGGCGCGCGGTGCCGGGCAGGCGGGCGAGAAGAAGGTTTTCATCGAGTACGTCTACCGCGTGCTCGGTCGACTGCCCGATATGCTGCTCGCGTTCATCGGCGGCGTCGGCCATCGCTGGATGGAGGCGCGCCACATGCGCGGCATCAAGGAGCGGGTCGAGGCGTCGGTAGGCTGATTGTCGTGCTCCTCGAGTCTGCCGGGCCGTGTCCGTCGCTAACAGGCACGTGTCGTGCTCTCCACTCGATCATGCCATACGCGACGAACGCCCAACTCCCAGACCGGATCCGCAAGAATCTCCCGCAGCACGCGCAAGACATATTTCGCGCAGCCTTCAACGCGGCGTACGAACGGTACGGTCCGAGCAGCGAAGACAGAGCGTTCCGGATCGCATGGGGAGCGGTTAAGCGAAACTACGTACAGCGCAGCGCGGGCATCTGGGTTCGGCGTCCCGCGCACGCGTGAGTCGGACTCGCGAATCTGTTGCGTGACCTTCGTCGAACCATGCATGCAATGCGTGGTCACAAGCGGGAGTACATCGCGCACGTTGGAACATGAAGTGCAGTGTCGTCGCCTACCAGCCAAGGAGACACTCGCGATGCTCGCAAAAGACTTGATGACAAGCCCGACGGTTACAGTCCACGTCAACGACCCGCTCAACGTCGCCGCCCAGAAGATGTGGGACGCAGATATCGGCGCGCTACCTGTCGTCAACGACGAAGGTCAGCTGACGGGCATGATCACCGATCGCGATATCTGCATGGCCGTGTACACGCAAGGCCGCGCACTCGACTCGCTGCTCGTGAACTCCGCGATGGCGAAACACCCGATCTCCGCACGACCCGAACAGCAGATCGGCGAGGTCGAGCAGCTCATGGCGAAGTATCAATTGCGTCGCATCCCGGTCGTCGATGCCACCGGCAAGCCGGTCGGCATTGTGTCGATGAATGACCTCGCGATCGAGAGCGTGCAACCGGACACGCAAATGAAGCACGGCCCATCGAAGATCGCGCACACACTGGCCGCGATCTGCCGACCGCGCATCGAGACGAGAAAGGTGGCCTGATATGAACGAAGAACCTTCTACCTGGGACGAGGTCCGTCGTATCGCGGACGAGCTCGAGCTCAAGATCCATCTCGCGGGCATGGATGCGCGCGATCGCTGGCGCGCACTGCAGCCGCGGATCGCCGAGATCGAGAAATCGCTCTCGAGTGCGGGCAAGCACGCAGGCGACGTCGTCGAGCGCGAGCTCTCGTCGATCGGGACCGCGCTGCGCCGCCTACGCGACGACGTCGCGAAGCCCCCGAACACCTAAGCGGGCTTGCTACCGGAACGCTGCGTGCACGCGACATCGGACATGACACCCGGAATCCAGAGGGTCGTCGCGCTGCCGTTCGAGACCGTGCTCGCGTTATTGCCCGACGCGCTCAGGTCCGAAGGATTCGGCGTTCTGACCGAGATCGACGTCCGGGACACGTTGCGACAGAAGCTCGGCATCGACTTCCGCCGCTACAAGATCCTGGGAGCCTGCAATCCGGCGCTCGCGCACCGTGCGCTGCAGGCCGAGCTCGGCATCGGCGTGATGCTGCCGTGCAACGTCGTCGTCTATGCGGACGGTGACAACACCGTCGTGACTGCCGTCGACCCAATGGAGACGATCGCGGCGAAGTCTGACGCGCTTCGACCGATCGCGGAAGAGGTGCGCGCCAAGCTCACTCGCGTCTTGGAGCGACTGCCATGACGAATGCGCGGATCGCATCGACGTTCGAGCGTGTCGCGGACTTGCTGGAGCAGCAGGCAGCATCTCCGTTTCCCGTTCGCGCGTGGCGCGAGGCCGCGCGCAGCGTTCGCGACAATCCACGCGACGCCGAACGCCAAGCGGGCTGAGTCCGACGAGACGCGTGCGATTCACTCGCTTGGGTCATGAGCTTGGAATTTGGGGCAGCTTCTGCGGCCGATATTCCAGCACCGGCTTGTCATCGTCGCGAACGAAGTGCGTCGTCTCGTTGTAGCGTCGACCGTCGTACCTAAGTGACCACGATACGCCCATGCGAGCGACGGCCATCGGTTGTACGTAAAGAGTAAAGTAGCTGTCGAGCGTCACCGTCGTACTCGGCCAGATCGACACGAGCTCCGGCCCGAGTGGCGTAACGGTCGTGAACACCGGCTTGGGCAACGCCTTGCCGCGCTTGTCGACAACGATTAACTGGAGCGCAGACGTATCAAATCGGATCACTGTCGAGCCTTTGTTCTCGATCTGGAATCCGATGTGCGTCATCGGCTCGTCGGTATTGCCGATATAGCCACCTTCGGACCATACGCGCACGTGCGCGATCCGTTCTCCACGCCAGCTCAGGTCATACGCAGCTGCAGGAGGATCCAGTCCGTCGCTCCGATCGGTCGTTCGAAAGGATGTCGTTTCGGGTTCGCATGTCGCGACCAGGGCAAGGGCGGATAGAGCGCGCAGCATGATCTCGTACGCTGCATTCTCCGAGCCTGGCCGTGAGCTCGACCGCAATCGACCCACATGCATGCTTGCGAGCCCTCGACCTCGATCGCGCCAAGAAACGACCGCATCTCGACGCTTCATCGAGCAAGATATTTGTATATCCCACTCGAGTATTCGCGCATCGCGTGCGGACGTCTCCGCGCCACCGCAGAAGCTGCGCGAAGATCCTTAGACGTCGCGCGCTCTCGCGACCGGTAGAACGACCTCGAGCATCGTCGTGTTGAACTTGTCAGCCTCGTCCGCGAAGATCTCGTGGCTCGACTCGTCGAACCAGATCACTTGCTTCGTCGGTGCGATCAGCGTGTCGATGTACGCCATGCTCGCTTCTGCGGGCACCCAATGATCTTTGCGACCAAGCATGAAGAACGTCGGCATCCGCAGCGCAGGCACCAGCTCAGGCAGGCTCAGGTTTGAGACTTCGCGCCACATCCGATCGAGTGTCCAGCGCAGCGCGCGGAAGGTCTCGAATGCGTCGAAGATCGATCCCTCTTTGTCGCGGAGCAGCGCGCGACCCATTTTCCACAGCACTTTTGGCTTCAGCGCGCCCTCGAGGCGGTTTAGCCACACGCGTTCGATCCACAAGCTCTTGCCGTCGTGCGGCGGCGGGCCGATCGCGAGCAGCTGTCGCTCGGCTTTGCGATTGCCGGTGCGGCGCGCGGCATCCAGTGCGATTGCATACGAAAGCGACTCGCTGCGTTGCGAGTCGCCGATCTGTGCGCAGCCGACATAGACCGCGACCTTGTCGGGGAACCGCGCTGCGTACAAGCAACCGAGCTGCGAGCCCCACGAATGACCGAGCAACGTCACCTTGCGCTTGCCAACACGGGCGCTGACGTAGTCGACGAGCTGATCCAGATCAGAAATGAACTGCTCGACCGTCATCGACGACAGCGGCGTGTCTGGGTCGAATGACTTACCGGCGCCGCGCTGATCCCAGTAAACAACGGTGAAGCTCTTCTCGAGCACGGCGTTGAAGCTGCGGAACAAGCTCGTCTCGCTCATGCCCGGTCCCCCATGCAGCAGGATCAACACTGGGTTCGTGATGTTCTCGCCACGAATCAGCACCCACTGATCAAGACCGCCGAGCCTCACCCATTTGATTTCCGCGATGCTACCGGGGACGGGCTCGCCATGTGGATCGCGGAACGCTGGTGTTCTGCCGAGGTTGTGCATGCCGTGCGAAGTTGCAAACCTCGAACCGAAGTTGCTCGATCGAGCTGTTCTTCGAGACTGGGAGGCAACGCGCGACTTTTCGCGCGGATCGAGGTCGGCGGGCAGTTGGATACGCTAGTTATCCGAACCTGAAAGCCCGGTAGCGTGGGCAAGAAGCTTCCAGCCACCAAGACTCTCGCCCTCGGCTACGTGTTTCGTGTTCGCAGGCTAGGATAGTTGCGCGCGAACTTCGTCGGCGGCGAATTGAAAACGGAGTTCGCGCTCGATGTCGGCTCTTCGATCGACGCGCGCGGGGACGCAGCACCGGCAGAAACAAGCCCACGAATTGGCCGGTCACGACGCGTGACTGCGCGAAGGTTCTTGGGAACGTGCTTCGAGGTCATGGCGTTCGGCATGCACGCACCTAGGAGCTGGAGTTGACTCCAGGTGCAATGCGTTTCGTTGCTCTTACAATCAATGCGGGGTTTGACGCGATTCCAATTCCAACCGTTCTGGGGACCGGCTGAGCAGGTGCCACTTCATGGATTCAGCTCCGCGCGATAGCCTGCCTTCTCGACCGCGTTGATCGCAGCATCGGCCATGCCATCACGACCGTCGTAACGGACCACTGCATTCCCGGATTGGAAGTCCACGGTCGCAGATACGACCCCAGGGACCTTCTTAATCGCGTTCGCGATCGTGCTCGTGCATTCTTTGCAGTCCATGCCGATCACGTTGAGGTTGAGCGACGCCTTGGCGTCCCCCTCGATGGAGCCGGCCGATACGTTGCCGTTGCCGAACACCGGATACGCGGCGAGAGCCACGGTAAGTAACGTCGTGATCCAAAGCCCGACGCGTGCAGCCTTTCGGCTTCGCGGGGCGGCGCAATCGCAGTCGTCCTTCTGTGGTCGGTATGCGAACCAAAAGCCGAGCGCGAGCGCGAGCGCCGTCGCCACGAGGAAGTGGATTCGATAGGGCGCGAACTTCGCGGCGAACCCAGCGCCCGACACGCCGACGAGCGCGAGCGCAACGGGGACAAGGCAACACGCTGACGCCGCGATGGCTGCGGTCACCGCGCCGACCATCGGTAACGCGACACGGTGCGCGCTCGGCGAGACCTCGCGAGTTGACACGAGACGTTCGCGAATCGTGGATACCTCCGGTGCGCGCCCGGCATAGAGCCGACAGGATGATGCGCCCGATCTCTCTTGTCCCGTGACGTCCTTGCCATCGATGAGGATCGTCGGTGAGCCCCATCCGCGCGCCCAATCGGGCGTATCAGCTCGTTCGACATCGATCTCTTCGATCGGGATCTCGAGCTTCTCGGCAGCGAGCGCATCGCGCAGAGCAGTGCGTGCGGCCTCGACGTTTGGGCACCCCTCGAAATGGAGCAGCTGAATCCTCATGCGCACTTCTCTTCGTCGCCGGAGGCTTGAGACTTGCCATCGAGCGGACGCCCCAGCTCATCGAGAAAGGGACACGAGCCGAGCGCCCCACCGCCCTCGCAACCCTGCGCGAGCCGCGCGAGCGCGTCGCGCATCTCGTGCAGCTCGGCAATGCGGCGATCGATGTCGGCGAGCTTCGTCAGTGCACGGTCGCGAACGCGCTCGCACGGCGTGCGTGACGACACGCGCAGCGTCAGCAGACTCTTCACCTCGGCGAGCGAGAAACCAAGTGCGGTCGCGCGTCGTACGAAGGCGAGACGGCGCACCGTCTCAGCGTCATACTGGCGCTGACCGGCAGACGAGCGGCGCACACGACCGAGCAGACCTTCGCGCTCGTAGAATCGAACCGTATCGATCGATAGTTTTGCGCTGCGCGCGACGTCACCGATCTTGAGTACCGGCTGCGCGGGGTCGGGTCTCGCGATCTGCATGAGGCACCTTAGAGCTGGAGTTGCCTCCAGGTGCAAGCCGTTTCATTGCTTCGCACGACCGACCCGTAGTTCGCACGGGATTTCACTGGGTAAGCGTCCGTCGTGAAACCGGCTTGCAGCTGGAGTGAGGTCCAGGTTCATCTTCATGCGCATGCGCTACAAGGCCCTCGCGTTCGCGATCGCGCTCCCGATTTTCGGTTGCGACTCGAAGAAGTCGACGCCGTCCGAACAGCCCGCGACGCAGCCGAAGCCAGCCTCGGCCCAGCGACCGGCCGCAACACTGACCGATCTCACGCCCGCATCGACGCTCGCGCCCGTGCGTGCTGCGTTCAATGCAAAGAAGGGCGAGGCGCGATTTCTGACGCTCCTCGCGCCTACGTGACCCGCGTGTATTCGCGGGGCCCGTGAGGTCCGCAAAGCTATCGTTGACGACCCGAAGGCTGCATCGATCGCGATGATCGTCGCGTGGATCCCGATGCTCGAATCCGACGACCGGCAGTCAGCCGTCGACATGACGAGGACGTACTCGGACAAGTCGATCCCACAGTTCTGGGATGGGGACCGGCTGCTCGGACTTGAAGTGAGCAGGAGCATGGGCATCGAGACCAGCAAAGCCTCGTGGGATATCTATCTCTTCTATCCGCCCGAGGCCGAATGGACGGATGCGGGACTTCCTCCGCCGGAGAAGGTGATCGTCCAGGCGATGGGCGTCGTCATCGGCGCGAAGGGTACGCTACCGCCCAAGGGTGATCAGTCACGCGTCCCAAAGTGGGCCGAGGGCCGTGCGGATGTCGTCGGCGAACAGTCGGAGCTTGCCGGTCTGCTCAGCACGCTCGTCGTAACGTTCATGGAGAAGTACAAAGCAAAGCCGTGACCCTGACGCGAAAGCTTCTGCGAGTCACGCGTGTAGAAGGGCTCGTCTCCGAGGTGGAGCCACTTCTAATTCGGCGCTATTGGTGTGACTTCCGTCGGCGCCGCTTAAGACGCGAGCGGGCAATGAGGAAGCGTTGGCGCTTGAGCACCGGGTCGAGGTCCGTGGTGGCGTCCGTCTTCTTCTTGTTCTTCCGGAATTTCTTCATTGGTCCGCAGCAACGTAACAGATCTCGATAACTGGCGGCCACCGTCACGGTTCGGGGTTCGAGCCTTCGCGAAGCAACGCGACGCTAGAAGCGCCGCTGAAGCTCACGGTGCGCTCGCGTGCGGGGCCCGTGGTCGACGACATGTGGAGCGCCGTCACCGACGGTCGAATGCGGCGCCGCATGCGCGCGTGGGGGTTGCTAACGTCGCTCGCGCCTGCGGTCCGTGTTCGCATTCAAGCTGGATCCCAACGCGGCTCATCGCCGCGTACGATGCTCTAAATGGCGGCGAGTGAGCTGCAGACGGAGGTCAACCGAATTGTCGTCGCATTCCTATCGCGGATCACCGAGCTGGCGCGTTCGGCGACTCGACAGATGGTCAACCGCGCACTCGAGATGAGCCCGACTCCGGCACGTCGTAAGCGCAAACGACCGAACCACGCGCCGGATTCGCTCGCGTTGTTCATCGCCGAGCACTTCAAGCGAGGAACACGCCCGCGACTCGTCGAGCTGCTCAGTACATTCGAACGCGAATACATTGCTCGCGCCTTAGCTCGGCATGGCGGCAACATCACGTATGCGGCCAACGAGCTTGGGGTTGCGCGACAGGCGCTCCAGCGAAAGATGAAGCGCCTCGCGGTTAGGAGGCGTCGTCTGCGCAATCAACGTCGCCCAAAATGAAACCGCCGACGAGTTGTCCGGTGCCGTTGGCGGGTACGGCCCATGCTGGGACCGAATGACCATTGCACGATTCCAACTCGAAACGAGACTCGTGGACAGGACCGGTTACAAACGCGGATCGTCTTGCTGCCCGACTGGCACGTCGTGACAGCTGTCGAGCAGATCAGGGAGGTGCTCGCGGCCATCCGCGCCGTCTTATCGCGACCGGAAGCAGTCCGCCCGAGCTCAGCCGCATGGTCGATGCTCTTTGGCTCGCATTCGGCCGGCAGACGCAAGCTTCGGTAGACCCCGATATCGCCGA
>Ga0070698_100008679_pt1 | contig 10952 bp, 10 predicted proteins | sample KBSK1502metaG_FD_65477 | JGI IMG/M metagenome (GOLD analysis project Ga0070698, IMG submission 65477) | Corn, switchgrass and miscanthus rhizosphere microbial communities from Kellogg Biological Station, Michigan, USA - KBS K1-50-2 metaG | ecosystem: Host-associated > Plants > Roots >...
GGTCGGCGACCGGATGCAGAAGGTCAACATGCAGATCGTCGCCATGACCGTCCCGGCCCAGGACGGCATCACCAAAGACAACGTGACCGTCCGGGTCGACGCGGTGGTCTACTTCCGGGTGGTCGACCCGATCAAGGCGACCATCAACGTGCAGAATTACATGTTCGCGGTCTCCCAGCAGGCGCAGACCTCACTGCGGTCGATCATCGGCCAGTCCGAGATGGACCAGCTGCTGGCCGAGCGGGACACGGTCAACCGGGAGCTGCGCCGGATCATCGATGAGCCGACCGAGGGCCCCTGGGGCATCCGGGTGGAGCGGGTGGAGATCAAGGACGTCTCGCTGCCGGAGAGCATGAAGCGGTCGATGTCGCGGCAGGCCGAGGCGGAACGGGAACGCCGGGCCAGGATCATCACCGCCGACGGCGAGTACCAGGCCTCCAAGCGCCTGGCCGCGGCCGCCAACGTGATGGCCCGCGATCCCGCGGCGCTGCAGCTGCGGCTGCTGCAGACCGTGGTCGAGGTCGCCGCCGAAAAGAACAGCACGCTGGTCATGCCGGTACCGGTCGAGCTGCTCAGGTTCTTCGACAAGTTGACCCCCCCGGGGCCCCCGGGCGACAGGAAGTCAGCCGCGGACTCAGCCTCGCTGGCCGACTTCGGCAACGAGGATGTGGCCAAGGAAGAGGCGGAAATCGAGAGCGGAGCGCCGCTCGAGATACCCGCGGTCCCGCTGATCCCCACGTTGCCCATGCAGGTGGGCAACGGCAAGGTGGCCGCCGCCGCAGCGGCCCGGCACAACGACGACGATGCGGACTCGGGCGCATAGGCTCCGCCCCCTGATCTGGGGGGACGCCGCCACGGCGATCATTGCCTGCCTTCCCTGCAGTTTCCGGTAGTTCGGTGCTGTTGCTGGCCATCAGTCAGCTTGGTGTGCGCGATCGCCCGCCGCATGGACGCCGGTGCCCGTGAATCCCCAGCTCCGCTGGAGGTTCACGCATCCCGAGCGTTGAGGCCCGCCGAAGCGGACCTTTCCGCTGGTCCAGGAAGGCCATGCGGGCGCTGAAGACGTCATTAGTGAGGGCGCCGGCCGTTGGGATAGGCGGCCGGCTGGGTTCGTTCTCCGGCGGCGCCGCGCCTGGCGACCATCAGCACACGCACCGCCCCGACAGTGGCGTCCCGTCCTTTGGGCACGCCGCCCGAGCAAGCCAAGAAGCTGCTCGCGCAGCGCTGGGGCGCAGGCGATGTCAAGTTCGCCGCTCAGCTCGGCGATGGTGATACCACCCGCGGCCAGGGCGGAAAGGGCCATGCCCGGAGCGGTCGTGGTGGCGGGGTAAGCATTCAGGCCTCGCCCTTTGGGCGTACGCGATGGCTGAGAGCAGCTCAGGCGTCGTCGGGAATGGGCGGCGCCCATCGGGGGCGGCGGATTAGGCAGAATGGATGGCCTGCCGGGTCGGCGTAGACGTCCTTGCCGTCGAGCTTGGTTGCACCGAGCGCCAGCACTTGCGGGCCTGCGGTTGCGACGTCTTCGACCATGATGTCGAGGTGGAACTGCTGGGGCACTGCGGGATCGGGCCAGGTCGGTGGCTGATTACCTGGGGCACGCTGGAATGCCAGGCCGGAGGACGTATCGTTGGCGGCGACCACGACCCAGTCGTCGTCCCGGTAGGTCACCGGCAGCCCCAGCAGCGCGGAGTAGAACGCGGCGAGGGCAGCGGGGTCTGGGCAGTCCAGGACCACATGGTGCATCCGTCCGATCATGCTGCTGATCATGCCAGGTATGGTGGCGCGGTAAAGCGCTTGCCGGGCTGACCCTGGCTTTTCGCCGGGTGGTGGCTGAGCGGCGCTCAGGAAACGAAGAGTGCTCCTGAACCGTGATGCCGGTGAATCAAGGGTAAGCACTTGCCGTCTCGGCCTATGTGGCTGCTGAGGGTGGTGCTGGTGACTTCAAGGCCGGCTCAGCGTGGCGGCTTGATTGCGCCGTGATTGTCCTGATCATGGTGGGCTGTGCCCCGAATGCCGCTGGACGCCGCCCGCGATGTGGTGATCGTCGCGCAAGCCCGGGTGATCGAGGTGTTGGCCGGGCAGGTGGCTGACCTGGCTGCCAGGGTGGAGCGTCTGGAGCGGCTGGCGTCCCGCAACAGCGGCAATTCGTCGATGCCGCCATCGGCCGATGACGTGCCGGGCCGCGCCGCCGCCGGTGAGGGAGAAGCGAGGCAGGAGTGGGCGCAAGCCGGGTGGGCAGCCGGGCTCGAAGGGGTCGCACCTGGCTTGGAGCGAGGCGCCCGACGGCGCAATGCCGCATTCCCCCAGGGGGTGTGCCAGTGCGGCGCGGCTCTGGCGGACGCGGTTGACCTGGGTGTTGCCGCCAGCCACCAGGTAATCGACGTCCCGCTGGAGACCGCGAAGGTGATCCAGCACGACCTGCATGAGGTTGCGTGCGGATGCGGGCGGGTGCACCGGGCCGCCACGCCGGCCGGGGCTGGCGCCCCGGGAACGGTTACCTACGGCCTGGTCCTGCAGGCGTGGTGTGTGTACCTGATAGCCGCGCACGCCATCCCGGTGCACCGCTGCGCCGAGCTGATCGAGGCGCTGACCGGTGCGGAGCCCTCGCCCGGGTTCGTGCACTCCATGCTGGCCCGAGCCGCCGCGGCGGTCGCGGAGGCGAACGCCGCGATCCGGTGCCTGATCATCTTGGCGCATGTGGTCAGCGCGGATGAGACCCCCATCCGGGTGGGCCCGGGCCCCAAGACTCGCAAGAAATACCTGCTGGTGGCCTGCACGAACCTGCTGACCTATTACTTCCTCGGCGACCGGTCCATGAAGACCTTCGCCGCGTTCGTCCTCCCGGACATGGACGGAGCCATCGTGGTGCATGACCGGTACCAGAACTATGACGCCATCCCCGGCCTGATCCACCAGCTCTGCTGCCAGCACCTGTTGCGCGACCTGGCCGACGCGGCCGAGACCTACCCGGATGCGCACTGGCCGGTCCAGATCACCCAGGCCCTCCAGGGCCTAGTCCACGCCGCGAACACCGCCCGCGCCCAGGGCCTGCCCGCCATCCCCGGCGACATCGCCGCACCTTTGATCCACGCGTTCAAGCACGGCGTCCTGGCCGGCCTGTCCGAGATCCCCCGCCGTCCCGGCCGCAAGCAGCGGCCCTGCCGCGACCTGCTGGAATGCCTGCGTGACCGGCAGGCTGACGTGCTGCGGTTCGTCTACGACCTGCGCATTCCGCCGACCTCAAATCAGGCCGAACGCGATCTGAGGCCCGCTAAGACCCAGCAGAAGATATCGGGCCGGCTCCGTTCTGAGCGGGCAACCCGCGACCGGTACGCCATCCGCGGCTACATCTCCACCGCCGCCAAGCACGGTGCCCACGTTCTGACCGCCATCCACGACGCCCTCGCCGGCAACCCCTGGATGCCACCCATCCCCAGCCCGCCATAGCCCCCGCCTCAACACCCCACACCTCTCGGCACGCCAATCAGATCGCCACAGGGACCTGAATGTTTACGTGGCGGGGGGCAGCTTGCGCGGACGGCTGGACTTTATGACAGTCAGCAGCTTGCGGACGCGCGGCGCGCAACCCTCGCGCCTTTACGGGCTTTGCTTGCGGCTCACGAAAGATTGTTTTCGAGGCCGTTGCGTGGTCGGCTAACGTCGGGGGGATCGCCGCGTATAAAGTTGCCTGGGAGTGCTGAGATCCCGTTTCGTTGGTGTCAAGCGTCAGTGTTGGCGCAGCCAAAGCGAGAAGGCCCGCTCTCAAGGGGGATGCTGACGGGAATTACCGGGCCGGGTGCTTCCCTGGTCGCCGCCGTATACGCAGGGCGCCCAGAAGTAGGGCGCCAAGGAACACGACAATGCCGATAAGCAGCAGGTAAAAAAGGCCCTTCACGACAACGCCCACGATACCCAGCACCATCGCGATGATCACCAGCAGTAGAAACAGGGCAATCATCCAATCCTCCGTGTTAGTCGGGCTGCTCAGCGGCGAGCCAACCGCCGCTCACCGCCAGCGCCCGGCTCGTATGTCAGGCCGTAATGCTTGAAGATCGCTTCTTCGTCGCCCGCGGGCAGCTCGCCGTCGGTGCCGATCGACGGTGCATCCTTCACTTGCTTCTTGTCGTAGCAGACCTTGAGGTATCCCGGACCCACCGTCGCCCGGTCAAGAGGTACGAACACGAGCCGGTGCCGGGTCGGCATTCCGACCTTGACCGTGCCGAACGAGGGCAGGTCGGTGCCGGTGTCAACGTAGACGGCCTCCAACTCACCGATCTTGTGACCGTCAGCGTCAACCACGTCGTGACCGCGCCATTCCCGGATGTTGGCAGCCTCGAACACGCCAGCCTTCCTCCTACAGCGCCACACCGCCTTTGTCAATGATGCTACCCGGATGGGGAGCCGCAGACACGAGGCACCAGGCTTGGTGGCGTAGAGGTGCCAGGAAGGACTCGCTGAAGTGGCTCGGCGGGCAGGCTTGTCACTGCACCCGCCAACGCATGAAGCCAGTCAGGCGCCGGAAACTGGCCGCTGAAGGCTGCCCGGATGATCTGCGCACTCGACGGGGACAGTTCGGCGAGTTTGCGTGGCGTCCCGATTTCGGGCCTGGCCAGCGGCTCCGGTGCCGAGCCTCGGACTTCGAATCAGGAAGGCTGACGTTGGAGGTGCCAGGCCGGACCGCCGAGCGCGATCAGGCGTCCCGGTCGTTGGCTCCAGTGCCCGCAGCACTGGCTCCGTAGCCGGCTCCGGCCAGCATCCGGCGCAGGTTGACAACTGCCTGGGTGTCGATGTCTTTATGGAGGGGCGGGTCGAAGTATTCGGTCTGGGACCCGATGGTCACGGCGATCTTGCCGCCGGGCTGCTCCTGGGCTGAGCCGACCGCTCCCAGCAGCGACAGCACGGCATGCCACTCGATGTTGTGGCCCGCGGGATGCTGGAAGATCTGGCGCAGCGTGTTGCGGTGATGGTTACTGAGGTGTGCTGGCTGCGACGGCGATGACATCCATGCTCCTGTCCGCTCCGCCATCATGGGCGGAGCTGCGAATTTCGGCCCGGCTGGGGCCACCTGTCTGGTGATGCGATGGCCGGGGCTCTCGCCATCGCCGGTGCCCGCCAGCCGGCTTTCGCAGGAGCTGTCAACACCATGGCACGGGCCGCGCTAGCATCTGCGCGGCCTTCCCGGACATGGCCAAGCCGGGATCCGCAGGGTCCGTTGCATACCCGGGGAACTGACCCCTGCTCGCGCCGCAAGCGGGACTGCTGAGCCTCACAATGATAGATGTCCGTTACGGTACACCTGCTTGGTCCTTCGGCCGAATCGTATGACGGCCCACGCCAGTTCAGGCCGAATTGCTTGCCGGCCCTGGGAGAACCATTCAAGCGTCCCGGATTCTCCGGACAATGGCCGCCGCGCGGCCGCTGCACCGGAGATCTGGCGCAACGCGTCTCTCCCCGCCCCAGGTGTCAGCGTTCTTATGTCTCATGGCACGCGATGATAAGAGCGGAAGCCCGGCAATTCGAACGCCGACAATAACGCCAGCACCGTCCCGGCTTCGGCAAACCCAGCACCGTAGCGACGATTCTCGCTGATAGGAAGCAGTGACGTGGCCGCACGTGACCACGCACCGGCCCGTGCGAGCAGTTCGAGGAGACGCACCGGCCCCTGCGAGCAATTCGAGGAGACCGCGGACTCGGCGAACCGTGCCATCGCGTAATGGTAATCAATACGGCCAGATGGGCACTTAGCGTAGAAAATATCTAAAACAGATGCACTCTTTTAAGGGATCGTTGACACGGCATGATAACTGTCCAATGATGTGCACAGTCGTTGCTCCGGACCTTGGTGGCGAACGGGAGTAGTCGTTGCCGAGGAGCTGATCCTGTTGCCTGTTCAAGCTGATGACCTGCAGGCCACGCTCATGGCCATGGACAGGCTGGCCCAGCTCTACCCGGATACGTTCAGGACGCTCTTGCTCGCTGCCAGGGAAGCGCTGCGGCCCAAGTGCACGGAAGCGCAGCTAGATGGCCAATCCCCCGCGCCCATCGCCATATGCTGGGAGCCCTGAGTAAGCAGCAGACGGTAGCAATCGAGGGCGGGTGCTGCAGGCCGGGGCGGTTGGCGTCGTCCTGATCGGGCGGATGTTCAGCCGGAGCGCGATCAGCCCGAACTCCCGTCTCGTCGATGATGTGCTGGTGCCGGGCGAAGATGCCGGGGGACGAAGCCGTCGGATATGCCCTCGATGAGGTGCCGGCCGACCTCGGCGCACATCAGGGTGCACGACTCGTTGGGCTCGACGACGACGACCCGGCATGATCGGTTGCGCTCGCGGAGGCACTGGCCCACGCCGACAATGGTGCCGCCGGTGCCGTGCTGTCGCGGGTGACGTACATCAGCACAGACAGGCCCTTGATCCACGGGGCCCCGGGTACCGTTCACCTCGGCCGTGGTCACGTTGCCCAGCCCTCAAGTTCGGGTGCGCGGTCGTCGTCATACGGAGATGCCTCCGGACTCAGTTGTTGTTGCGTCGGCGGCGGTGCTGGCCTCAGGCTGGTTTCCTCCGGTCAGTTGTCTCCCACACGCTGGCGCCCGCGAGGAGGGCGAGGACTTCGCCAATGGCGAGTTGCTGGCTGGTGGGTTCGGGCAGCGGCATGTGTGCCTGGATCTGGTAGCGGTTACGGCGTCCGTCTTTCTGTTTGACGACGTAGCCAGCCTCGGCCAGGTCGGTGACGATGCTGTAGGCGCTCCGCTCGGTGATGGCCGCCCTGGCCGCGATGTCTCGCAGCCGCACGCCTGGGTCATGCGCGATGCACAGCAGCACCCGGCCGTGATTGGTCAAGAAGCTCCAGCCTTCCATGGTTCAAATACTACCATAGATTCTAGAAATATATTGCTAGTTTCTGTCTACCTGTGTAAGTAAAGGCAGGCATCGAGGGAGCAGACGCTGACGGCGCCCAGCTACCCCGGGATCAACGAAGGGAGCACCCGCCCGCGTCGCACCGGGCGGCGCGTTCCTGACCGCGGCCCGGGAACTCGGCGTCGCGCCGGACGCCGCGATGGTCATCGAGGACGCCGCCGCAGGCGTCGAGGCCGCTAAGGCCAGCCACATAGCCGCGATCAAGCCGGGCTGGCCGTTGCGCCTTTAGTGAGCGCAGGCCCGATCTCGTGCCGGTAGACGGTCTCGGTGACGGATGTGCCGCTGTGGCCTACCAGGTCGCTGAGTCCTCGATGCGAACGCCGTTGGCGCTGAGGATCGACACGAACGAGTGCCGCAGTTCCCGGGGAGCCCACTCCTCCCTCAGCCCGGCGGCCCCGGTGATGGCGGCGAAACTCACGACCGACTGCCAGCGTCCAGCGGCGCGCCGGGCCCCGGTAGCCGCTCGGTGTAACAGCCCGGCGTGAGGGTACTGTGGGAGATCACCCGTTGGCCAGCGACGCATTTCGTGACGCGGTCGCTGCCCGGCGGACGCCGCTCAAGACCCTGGCGGCACGTCACCAGCCCGGTCATGATGTGCACCCAGGAGCCACCGCGATGCGATCCCACCGAGAGGCAACTGCCGCGACCCGGCAGCCCGTCCGGCCGCCCCCTCCGGCCCGAACACCGGCCGCACCGCAGCGGGGGAGCGATTACGCGCAGTTGTCCCGTCAGATCAAGCAGGCGGGACTGCTAGAACGGCGGCCCAGGCAGTACATCTGGAGGATCACGGTCACGGCCGCGCTGCTGGCTGCCGGATGGACCGTCTTCGTCCTGGTGGGTGACTCTTGGGGGCAGCTGGCTGTGGCCGCGTTCCTGGCGGTCATGTTTACCCAGGCCGGGTTCCTCGGCCATGATGCGGGGCACCGGCAGATCTCGGCTTCCCGGCGGGCCAGCGACATCGTCGGTATCCTGCACGGCAATCTCGGCATCGGGCTGAGCTGCGGCTGGTGGGTCGACAAACACAACCGCCATCACGCTCACCCCAACACCGAAGGCGTGGATCCTGACATCACGATGAAGGTGCTGGCCTTCACCGTCACCCAGGCTCGTGCCAGCCGAGGGCTGTCCCGGATGGCGTTCCGCTACCAGGCATACCTGTTCTTCCCGCTGCTGCTCGGTGAAGCCTTCAGCGTGCATGTCGCCAGCATCCGCGCCCTGGCCAGCCAGGATTCCCGCCGCAGGCCCGCGGAGGCGGCCCTGCTGGCCATCCACTTCGCTGGCTACCTCGCCGTCGTTTTCCTGGTGCTCTCACCGGTCAAGGCCGTCGTGTTCATCCTGGTCCAGCAGGGCCTGTTCGGCTTGTACCTGGGCGCCTCCTTTGCCCCTAACCACAAGGGCATGCCCATCCTGGACGCGGCTGACCGGAGCGACTTCCTGCGCCGCCAGGTACTCACCTCCCGCAACGTCCGCGGCGGTTGGCTGGCCGACCTCGCCCTAGGCGGCCTGAACTACCAGATCGAGCATCACTTGTTCCCTTCTATGCCCCGGCCCAACCTGCGACGCGCCCAGCCCCTGATCAAGGAATTCTGCCTGCAGCGAGGGCTGCCCTACTGCGAGGCCAGCTTCGGGGGCTCTTACGCCCAGGCCCTGCGCTACCTCAACACCATCGGCAGGCCGCCCAGCCCCGTCGCAGGGCCGCCGGTCCTTGCCACGTCCGCCTTCGCGTCAGACGCACCGCCAGCCACCCGCCAGTGACCCAGCCGAAGTTCGCCGGTTAGTCTGTCTCGCCGTACAGCTCACCAACTCGAAGGCGTAAGGGCCCGCAGACGAACAAACCGTCGGCGCGATCCCCCAACGGCCCAGGCCGCCGCGCTGACATGCCGCCAGAACCTGCGGTTTGTTCCGAGGCGACTCCTAACGGTAGGGGCTCCATGGCGAAAGGCCATGGAGCCCCGACCGCCGTTGGTTCAGGGGTAGTTGATGGGGGCTGCCCAGGCCGGTTACCTGCGGGGTGGCCGTGGATCAATCCGGCAACTTGGTGGCAGCCGAGGAGAACCGGTATGAGGTCGCTGTGGTCGCCGCGGCGACCGGCACCTTCTACGGGCAGGCGATGACCGCGGGGCACATTTACACCGTGGCTGGCAACGGAGTGCGTGGTGTCAGCGGATCGGGAGGGGTGGCGACGCAGGCCCCGCTGGGCGTGCCTGCGGATGTTGCCGTGGATCACCACGGCAACCTGGTGATCGCCGACGACAGCGGCCGGGTAAGGGTAGCCGCCGCCACCACCGGCACGTTCTACGGCGTCACCATGAAAGCCGGGGACATCTACACAGTTGCTGGTAACGGCGCGAGCGGATTCTCCGGCGACGGCGGCCCCGCCACCAGCGCCGCACTAGGCAGCCGAAGCGTCACCATCGACAGCACCGGAAACCTGATCATCCTCGACGCCGGCAGCAACCGAGTACGAATGGTGACCCGGTAATCCCCGGCCAGACGACACGGCCGTCAACGCGGCAAATGAGGATGTTCACCCGCAGTGCGGCCGGGAATTATGCGCTCTCGCGCGCGTTAACATGAGCGGTACCCGAGAACCGGGCCGGTTGCCCGACGGCGACTTTGCCCGTGCCATGGGCACCGGTCCACTCACCGGCGGTTCAGGGGTCGTGTAAAAGGCCTGCGGGGCCCGCCTGCGTCGATCGTCGAAGATCCGCAAGCCGGCTCGGCGTTCCCAGCACGAAGGCCCTCTGCCCGGGACGTTTCTCGCCCGGCCGCGGGACTGTGTGGCATGTTGCCGTGGCCACTGTGTCCCGGCATTTCAGAGGAGAAGTCTGTGGCTCGACCAGGCCAGCGCCAGCCGGGCGCTCGCCGTAGCGCCCCGCGGACGCAGCGACGCGCCCACCACCGCGGCGATCTCGTCCCAGTGCTCGCCCGAACCGTCCGTGAGGTCGAGGCGGCGGCCCGGCGCGGCCGCGTGACGCCTGCCGTGCGCACGAAGTTCCAGGCCGTCGCCCTGCTGTTGCGGGACGAGCGTGCCCGCGTCCGGGCGTTGGCCGGAAACGACAGTCACCGGGCCGGGCAGCTCAAGCGCCTCGATGGCGTCGCGGCCATCCTCGCGACGACCGCCGTCCAGGACGCTGGGCTACTGGCGCTGCTCGCCGAGGGCTCCGGCGTCTCCGACGCGGCCCGGTCGCTCGAGCGGGAGATGCTGCGGGACCTCGGCATCGAGCCGACGCGCGAAGAGATCGCGCCTACGCAGACGGCTGCGGCTTCCACCGGCTCGAAGCGGCGGGTTGTGCCGCAGTCGGTGGTCTCCCGGCAACTGGCGAACCCCTTTCTCGCTCCCGGCTTCTCCGCCGTTGCGCAGCGCACCTGCCGTCCGCGCCGCCTGGCTGGCTGGGAGCTGCTCGGCCCGCTGCTGAGTTCCTTCGAGCGTGCCCGCGGGGGAGCCCCGGCGTGCATGGCGCTCCCGGCGCCGACGGCACGGTTCACCCCGGCGGGCCTGGAACTGATGCCGCACCAGGGGCAGCTGGTCGCCGCGGCCGCGGCCGGCCACCGGACGTTCCTGCTTGCCGATGAGCCGGGCCTGGGCAAGACGGCCCAGGCGCTGCTCGCCACGGAGGCCGCCAGCGCCTACCCGCTGCTGGTCGTCGTGCCGAACGTCGTGAAGACCAACTGGGCCCGTGAGGCGGCCCGCTGGGCTCCGCACCGCCTGGCCACGGTGGTGCGGGGCGACGGCGAGGCTGTTGACGGCTTCGCCGATATCGTCGTTGTCAACTACGAGGTTCTCGGCCGCCACGTGGGCTGGCTCGGTGACTTCGGCTTCCGCGGCATGGTCGTGGACGAGGCTCACTTCATGAAGAACAAGACCTCGCAGCGCTCGCAGCACGTCCTGGCGCTCTCCGGCCGCATCCGGTCCGGTCCGGACCGGCCCCTGCTGATGGCGCTGACCGGCACCCCGCTGATCAACGACATCGAGGACTTCCGGGCGATCTGGCAGTTCCTCGGCTGGATCGACGACAGCAAGCCCCTCGACGAGCT
>Ga0070698_100008680_pt1 | contig 10951 bp, 8 predicted proteins | sample KBSK1502metaG_FD_65477 | JGI IMG/M metagenome (GOLD analysis project Ga0070698, IMG submission 65477) | Corn, switchgrass and miscanthus rhizosphere microbial communities from Kellogg Biological Station, Michigan, USA - KBS K1-50-2 metaG | ecosystem: Host-associated > Plants > Roots >...
GATTGGGGCCGCGTACTCGTATGGGAGCCGCCCGGACATCTCGTGCTTGCGTGGCAGGTCACGCACGGGTGGGCACATCAGCCTGATCTCTCGAAGTGCAGTGAGATCGAGGTGCACTTCCTTTCCCTTGGCCGCGAGACCACGCGGGTCGAGCTCGAGCATCGCTTCTTCGATCGTGCCGGTATTGGCGGCGATGCAATGCGCGCGGCAGTCGACGCACCAAATGGATGGAACAAGGTTCTGGGTCAGTATTCCGATCACATCACCACGTCACATGGGGGACAACTCGCATGACAACAAGAGAGACCGTCGAGCGCTATTTCGAGCGGCTCGAGAAAAAGGACGGCTGGCAGGCATCGCTCTCAGATGAGCTCGTTTTCGACAGTTACACGAGCCCGATAAAACAGATTAACGGAAAGGAGCCCTACCTTCAGGCCACCAATGGCTTCTATTCATCGATTCGGAAGATGCGCGTGCGAGAGCTGATCACGGATGGCAACAAGGCGGTCGCCCTCACGCATTACGATCTGATGCCTGCGCCGGGCAGAGAGATCTCAACCGATGTCGCCGAAATTTTTACGGTGCAAAACGGTCAAATCGATTCACTGGCGATTTACTTCGACAGTGCGCCATTCCCGAAGTAAGGATCGCAGCAGTTGAAATCATTCCCGTCGGATTTCCTGTGGGGAGCTGCCTCCGCTGCATACCAGGTGGAAGGAGCCTGGAACGCAGATGGAAAAGCACTCTCCGTCTGGGATGTGTTTACCAAAATTCCCGGAAAGACATTTCAGGGATCCAATGGGGATGTGGCGGTAGATCACTATCACCGCTACAAGGAAGACATCGCCTTGATGGCGGAGATGAGGTTGAAGGCCTATCGATTCTCGGTGAGCTGGCCTCGTGTTTTTCCGCGGGGGCGAGGAGATGTCAACAAAGCAGGACTCGAGTTCTACAGCAACCTCGTCGACGAGCTTCTATCCCATGGTATCGAGCCGATCCTGACTCTCTACCACTGGGATGTTCCTCAGGCTCTGATGGAGGAGTACGGCGCCTGGGAGTCCCGACAAATCATTGAAGACTTCGCCAACTATTGCATCACGCTGTACAAGCATTTCGGCGACAGGGTCCGATACTGGGTTTCCCTCAACGAGCAGAACTACAACTTCCATCACGGTTATCTGACGGCGCTGCATCCGCCGGGCGTCAAGGACAAAAAACGCTTCTATGAAGCAAATCACATCGCGTTCCTGGCGAATGCCAGAGCGATCGAGGCCTTTCGTCAACACGTTCCCAACGGAAAGATCGGGCCGAGCTTTGCGTATTCGCCGGCGTATCCTCTGACGAGCAAGCCGAGTGATGTTCTCGCGTTTGAAAACGCGGAAGCTTTCACAAACGACTGGTGGCTCGACGTGTATTGCTCGGGAAGATATCCGCAGGCCGCATTTCGTTATCTGTCACAGCAGGGCCTGGCTCCAACTATCCAGGAAGGCGATCTGGAATTACTCGGGAAAGGCATCCCTGACTTTATCGGAGTGAACTACTACAAGACGATTGCGTATGAAGCCAATCCTCTCGACGGCGTTTCTGAAGGAACGATGAATACCACAGGACAGAAAGGGAGTGGCCAGGACACGGGCGTTCCCGGTCTGTACAAGACAGCTCGCAATCCGCATGTAGAAACGACGAACTGGGATTGGGCGATAGACCCCGTAGGGTTACGCATAGCACTGCGTCGGCTGACCAGTCGTTACCGGTTGCCGATCATGATTACAGAAAACGGCCTGGGCGACTTTGACGTTCTGGAACTGAATGACATAGTGAATGACGAAGCAAGAATCGCGTATCTCCGTACACACATCGAGCAGTGCAACGAGGCCATCAACGATGGTGTCGACCTGCTCGGCTACTGCGTATGGTCGTTCACGGACTTATTGAGCTGGCTGAACGGATACCAGAAGCGGTATGGGCTGGTGTATGTCAATCGTGACGAGACTGATGAAAAGGATTTGAGACGAATTCGGAAGCAGAGCTTTCATTGGTATCGCGAGGTCATCGAGACCAATGGGGCGAACATCTAACGCCTGCACTCTGGTCAGTCCTCACGCTGCGATGAGATCACCAGGCGAAACCCATCTGGATCTCTGAGCCGAAACACGCGTGCGCCCCAGCCGTCAACGGGCTCCGTGTCGAGAACCGCACCGGCTCGTTTCGCGGCGGCGGCGAGCAAGTCGATGTCATCGGTTGTGGTGATCTGGAGCGAGAAGCCTTGACCCTTGGCACGCTCAGCCCCTCTCGCGCCATCGTCCTGCGTAAGCAGGATTCGAACAGAACCAGCACGAAGACTGACAGCGAACAACTTACCGTCTCGCTGAAACTCTCGATCTACTGCGAAGCCGAGAACGTCGCGATACCAGACGACGCTGCGTTGCAGGTCGGCGACGGTGAGCGAAGCCTGGAGATTTTGTCCGATCATTTGGGACGTTCGATTATCGGTTTCAGAAGATTCGTCCGAATCCGCGGTCAACTTCCGCTGCTGCTGTTGTTACGCCGCTCCTGATTCAAGCGATGGTAAGTTGCTCACGAGGACGAGCTTGCCTGTCACACCACCCTTTCCAAGCAACTCATGCGCCTGTCTGGCCTCGACAAACGGAAAGCGCTGCGCGATCAGCGGTTTGATCTTCTGATCCTTAAGGAGATCCAGCAGGACGATCAAATCCTGTCGAAACCATGCCGGCCTCAGCCGTTTGAACCATTGAATACTGTAGAGTACGACACGTTTTCGGCCGGGCAGAACCCAACCGCCGATGACGTAGACCAGGAAATGGCCCATCCCATGAAAGCGAGACCGGCGACCGGAAGCCAAGCGCCCTCCACGCAGGGAGCCGGTAAGGCCGTACTCGATTACCCGTCCACCAGGGCGCAGAGCGTTCCGTGAACGCCAGATATTTGTGCCGCCGATGCCTTCGAAGACAACGTCCACGCCGTCGGTTGTCAGCCGACGGATTTCTTCAACGAAATCATTCCGCTGGTAATCGATCGGGACAGCGCCCAAGGCGGAAACCGCCGACGCCTGTCGCGCTGAACAGGTGCCGTACATCTCCAAGCCAGCGATGCGCCCAAGCTGCAACAACGCCGTACCGACGCCGCCTGCGGCACCATGGATCAGCGCGCGCTGGCCAGGTTTGACCTTCGCGGAGCGATGCATCATCTGGTAAGCGGTGACGTAATTCAGCACGAGGGAGACAGCCTCGGCAGGATCCAGCTGCGATGGAACCGGGACCAGTTCCTCTTTTGGCAAGCAGATGAACTCGCAGTATCCACCAACGATTGGCAATGCCGCAACATGCAGTCCCAATTCGATACCAGAGACATCGGGACCGAGGCGATCCACCACACCGACGATATCCCATCCTGGCGTGTAGGGTACCTTTCGCGTTTCGGGATGAATGCCCTCGCGCATCAAAACATCCGGGAGTGATACGCCCGCTGCGAGCACTCGCACTCGCACATCACCACGCTTCGGCTCGGGAGCCTCTTCTTCGATGACCTGAAGTGAGTCCGGCCCGCCATAGTGAGTTACGACGACGCGTCTCTGTCTCATCGGTACCCCGCCGGCGGCAGGATCCTACGCTTTTGCCCAACCAGTTTCTACTCTTAACTCGGACTGCGATTTCAGCAATCAGGATTTCCCTCACCGCAGCTGGAATCCTTCACAATCCACAGCCCAGGATAGTCGGTAACCAAACCCGCATCATTCACCGTGAGCTCTCGCGTAAACTCGCCATCATCACTTTCGAACCGATAAGTCAGCTCGCCAGTCCTCGTATACTTTTGCTCGAACGGCTGCAATGCCACAACAGGAAACCGCACCCACGCCGCCCGAACGACAATACTTTCACCTACACTAAGACTCGCACGACGAATTGGCAGCGTGTTCGTGGACGGACTGAACTCGAAATCAACATCATCACAGCCAGTGACCTCCCACACCTTGCTCCCATTGACCGACCACTCTCCGGCAGCATTGCGAAGCAGCTCGAGGTCGATCGTGTCTGCACCGATGCTTCCACCTATGGTTGCCGATTCGGTAAGCCAATCCGCGTCGCACCTCACCTCGTACTCGACGCTGCACTGCACACCATCCGTAGTGAAGTCGGCGCATCCGCGAAGCAGCCACCCACCAGCAGTGCCAATCAGCTCGGCGGTCTCACGCCCCGGAGTATCGAGTCGCTGCCAGACGATTTTCCAACTGGACATTACTCTATATAGTAGACCGTGGCTTGGCTCGCCTGCAGCGGCCTCAACTTAGATTTCCCTCAATGAACAGACTGAAGAGCTACGCACAGGGCGAATGGGTCGAAGGCACCGGTAAATTCACCGACCTGATTCACGCTGTGAGCGGGGACAAAATCGGCGAAGCGTCGAGCGAAGGACTCGACTTCAAGGGAATGCTCGAGTACGCGCGCACAGTCGGCAACCCGAACATGCGCCGCCTCACCTTCCACGAGCGCGCACGCATGCTCAAGGAAATGGCAAAGTACCTCCTCGAGCGAAAAGACGAATTCTACAAGCTGAGCGAAGCGACCGGTGCAACAAAGGCTGATTCGTGGGTCGATATCGAAGGCGGAATCGGAACCTTCTTCGCTTACTCGAGCAAAGGCCGCCGCGAATTCCCTAACGAGACTTTCTACGTAGACGGAAACGTCGAGCCTCTCTCGAAGGACAACACGTTCGTCGGCCGCCACATCTGCGTTCCATTGGAAGGAACGGCAGTACACATCAATGCGTTCAACTTCCCATGCTGGGGAATGCTCGAGAAGCTCGCGCCCACATTCCTCGCAGGAATGCCCGCGATCGTGAAACCCGCGACGATTACGTCATATCTCACCGAATCGATGGTGAGAGCGATGATCGAGTCGAACATTCTTCCCGAAGGTGCGCTCCAGCTCATTGTCGGATCGACGGGCGATTTGCTCGATCATGTCACCGGCCAGGACGTCGTGACATTCACCGGCGGCGCGACAACCGGACGAAAGCTCAAAGCCGGAAAGGCAATCGTCGAAAATTCCGTCCGCTTCAATCAGGAAGCGGATTCACTCAACTTCTCGATGCTCGGACCGGAATCCGGTCCAGGGACTGACGAGTTCGAGCTCTTCATTAGAGAAGTGGTCCGTGAGATGACGACTAAAGCGGGACAGAAGTGCACCGCTATTCGTCGCACCCTCGTACACGACTCGATGACCGGAGACGTCATCAACGCCCTCATCAAGCGGCTGTCGAGCGTAAGAATTGGCGACCCGCAGGTGGAAGGCGTTCGAATGGGTCCGCTCGTTGGGAAATCGCAGGTCGATGACGTGCGCCACAACCTCGATTGCATCAGGAAGGAAACCGAGCTCGTCTACGGTGGTGATTTCGACAACTTCGAAGTCACCGGCGACAAGACGAAGGGAGCTTTCTTCCCCACCACACTGTTCTACTCGGACAAGCCACTCGACGCGGACGCGCCGCATACAATAGAAGCATTCGGTCCTGTGAATACGGTCATGCCGTACAACTCGATCGAGGAAGCGATCGAGCTGGCCAAGATGGGTCGCGGCTCACTCGTGGGCTCGGTCTTCACATCGAGCGACGATTTCGCCCGCGACGTCGTGCTCGGCACAGCGTCGTACCACGGCCGCATCATGGTGATCGACAAGACGAGCGCGAAGTCATCGACCGGACACGGGTCGCCACTGCCAGGTCTCGTCCACGGCGGGCCCGGACGCGCGGGTGGAGGCGAAGAGCTCGGCGGAGCGCGCGCGGCACTGCACTACATGCAGCGCACCGCGGTACAGGGCTCACCGAACACAATCACGAAAGTCTCGAACGAATGGATCAAGGGTGCCGCTGAACCGCTCGATCGTGTTCATCCTTTCCGCAAATACTTCGACGAGATCAAAGTCGGCGACACGCTCATCACGCATCGCAGAACGATCACCGAGACGGACATTGTGAACTTCGCGGGAATAAGCGGCGACTATTTCTATGCACACATGGACGATATCGCCGCACGCGAATCAATTTTCGAGAAGCGAGTGGCGCACGGATACTTCGTTCTCTCTGCGGCTGCAGGTTTATTCGTCGATCCTGCGCCCGGTCCCGTGCTGGCGAACTACGGTCTCGACAATCTGAGATTCGTGAAGCCTGTGTACGCGGGCGACACGATCCAGGTTCGACTCACATGCAAGCAGAAAACAGCGAAGGAGACTCCGCCCGATGTAATTCCTCAGGGCGTCGTTGCATGGGACGTCGAAGTCACCAACCAGAATCAGGAACCTGTTGCGGTCTACACGATTCTCACACTCGTGAGACGAAACGTCACTTGATGACTATCGGCTGACTCAAGCCCTCAGCCGATAGCCATACTTTCTGACTGTGAGCAGATGGCGCGGCTCGCGAGTCATCTTCTCGAGCTTTCGACGAAGCTCGAATACGTGCTGATCGAGCGTCCGCGAGCGTGTCTCCGCGGTCGTGTTCCACACTTCATTCATCAGTGCCTGCTTCGATGCGGGAGCTCCGCGCCGCCGTGCTAGCGCAACGAGCAGATCGTATTCCTTTGGCGTTAGACTCACTTCGACTCCCTCGCGCCACACCATCCGCATGTACTCGTCGACAGTGATATCACCGAACGTATAAGGCTCGGCAGTTTGATTCGGCATGTCGATCATCGGAATTCACTCTCCATGAAGTTGTGGTCCAACCGGTACCGGGTACCGCCCTTCTGATTGTTCGGGTACCCGATACCGCCATTCTGGTTTTCTTACTTTTCCGGGAATACGGGATTGGGCGAATCCCCCCCGTACGTGTAGACCGGTACACCGAGCGTCTCCAGCTCCTTTGCAGGAACAGGGAGATGGCGCGGCGTTCCCTTTTGCAGCGCGTTGCCTCCACGGAATGCCCACGTATTTCCAATCGGCAATCCCTGGTAAGTAAGACTGGTGTCGATTCGACGACGGTCAAACCAGCCCTGACCGGCGCCCGTGTTCATGAGCTCGACATCACGCTCGTAGAAAATCGCTGCGAGCAGATCGTTTGTGCTCGACGCTCCAGTCAACGGCGAGAGTCCACCGCGACCCACGCGCGTCTTGTTGATCAGCGTCGCTGCGCGAGCCTTGTCTCCACCCGTGCGGACCAACGCTTCGGCGATCAACAGATCGTTCTCCGCCGCAAGCACCCATGGAAGCGTGCCGAGCAGATCGGTGCCGTTCTCGAACGACGTGAAGTAGTAGCGGACGTGCTGCCACTGGCTGAAGAAGTACACTCCACGCGCCGGCGCATTGCGAATTACAGAGAAAAACTTGTAATCCGTTCCTGGCGCCGCCGTCGTGCCCAGTCGAAGATCCGCTGACTGCGCACGCGGTGGCGGTGTCGTGCTCGTATAAACCACCGGCTGCGTCGGATCCATCAGCTGAATGACGCGCTGATCGACACGAACCCAGCTCTCGCTCTCGCCATAATACTTGAGGAGATCATACCACAGCGTTCCGCCATCGCCTTCGACCTGAAGGTTGAAGGCCGTTGCGCCGGTGCTGATTCCCTTCTCCGCATACTGCAGCACTTTCGCCCAGTTCACCGCTGCGTTCTCTGCAGCAGTGCGCGGAGTGTACGCAAGCTCACGAGCGGCGAGCGTATTCGCCATGCGGCTGAAGCGGTCAGCCGTCAGAGTCATTCCAGGGGTGAATTCCGTCGGAATGGTCCATGTCTGTCCGGCAGCAGCGGCAATCGCCTTGTCGAACTTGGCAACCGCCGCAGTGCTGACGTCACTGTAAGGAACGAGCGTCGCAGTTCCGAGCGGCGTTTCTTCGTCAACGATGAAGCCCTTGTCGAAGACGAGTCCAACCGAGCCGAGCGCCATTCCCTGTACGAGATAACCGAGCGCCGTCATCTCTGGCGTTTCATCAGGCGCATCCGCAGCAGTCTTGATGACGATTCCCCGCTTGATTGCGCCGAGTCCATCGTTCACTGCGCCAAGCGCAGCGTAGAGCTGTTCGTACGGGTCGCTCGAGAGCCTGCCGTCGTCAGCCGCCGAGCTGTTGTTGTACGCGAGGCGCGGCTCCTGTCCATTGAAGCGCGCTCCGAAATTTCCGAATGACATCGATATCACGTCCGCCATGACTCCGGTGGCAATTCCGGGATAGGGACGCGCATTGCCCTGCATCGCCAGATAGGCACCGTTATACGAGTTGCCGATCAGGTTCCTCACATCGCCCGGCGTCGAAATCGCACGCTCGACGTCAGGGTTGTTCGGATTCGTAACGTTGAGATCAGGATTGCAGGCCGCGGCGAGCGCAACGATCGCGCTCATAGCCAGTGTCCTGCTTCGATATATGCGTTTCATATTAGAGTTTATGTTGACGTTAGAAGCCGATCTCGATCTGGCCTGAGAACTGGCGGAAGCTCGGATACCGGAAGCCGTCGATGCGGAAGTTGAAGTTCCCGTTCGAGCTCGCTTCTGGATCGAATCCGCTGTAGTTCGTCCACGTCTTCAGGTTGCGACCGATGATGGCGACTTTCAGACTTCCGCCCTGTCTGACAATCGGCAAAGCGCTGAGAAGCTTCTGGCTGAACGAGTAGCTGAGCGAGAGCTCGCGCAGCTTCACGTAGCTGCCATCCTCGATGAAGAAGCTGTTCGGCTCGAGTGCGTCGTAGAAACCGACCTGGTAGTAATCGATCGCTTTCTTGTTCTCCGGCGCTTTGCCCGTCTGATCGAGCGCCGCGTGACGCATGTCCTGGAACATCCACTGCTTGGTGAAGTTGTAGATGTTCCCACCCTTCGTTCCGTCGAGCAGCCCGTAGAGCGTGAATCCGCGCAGGCGAATCGTGTTCGCCATGCCGAACGAGTAATCAGGATTGACGTCGCCGATCTTTACATTGTCCGAGCCGGTCGGGTCGACGTATTTGATGGCGCGCTCGTCCTTGGTTCCGCGCGTTCCCTTCGCTACGGCGAATCCGTCGTCATTGAGCTCGTACAAGGCATTGAGATCCTTGCCCGCGTTGAGCGGATTGTCGGCGAGCTCAGCAATCGATGTCGCCCAGCGGTGACCATAGATCACACCGAGCTGCTCACCGGACTTGTAGAAGAAGATGTTCTGGTTCTGTGACGTACTTCCAACGCGGAACGGCGCGCGATTGAGCTCGTCGATCTTCTGACGCGATCTCTCCGCGGTGAACGTGAAGTTGTAGCTGAAGTTCGGCCTCTCGATCACGCGCGTGTTGAGCGAGCCCTCAAACGTGCGACCGCCAACTCGCGCAGCGTTCTGCCATTGTCCGAGGAATCCACCCGCCTGGCCGATCGACAGGGGAACGAGGAGGAATGCACCCTCGGTGTGACGATCCGCCTTCACGTACTCGAGGTCGAAGCGATCGAGGAAGCTGGCGTTGATGCCGATTTCATTCTCGGTCTGAACTGCCGGCTGCAGATTCTTGTTTCCAATCGTGTTCTTCTGAAGCGCACCGGACGTGACCGAGTAGGTCTCATACTGATACTCGAACCCGGGACGCAGGCCGGCCGTACCGCGGGCCGCACGAATCTTCAGCTCCTGGAATCCGGGGATCTTGAAGTCCTGCGTGATTCTCCATGCGCCCGACACGCCGTAGAAATTCCTCCAGCGATTGTCCGAGCCGAACAGCGACGAGCCGTCGCGACGTCCAAGCAGCTGAACGAGGTAGCGATCGTCGAAGTTGAAGTTCTGTGTGATGAATCCGTTGATCGTTCTGATCTGCTGAATCGCGGATCCATTTCCTGTTCCGTCGCCGCTTCCCGTGAGAGAAGTTGGATCGGCAGCCTGAATGTCAGGAACCGAGCCGATAGCGAGCTTGCTGAAGCCGACACCAAACGCGTTGTTGCGCTCTTCCTCATAGAGGTAGGTTGCGCGCGTCGTCGAGTGAAGCTTGCCAAGCGTGAAGTTCGCCGTCGCGTTTGCCTGTGTGTTCGATGCAACGGTGTTGACGGTGTTGATCTGAAGCGAGCCGGTTCCCGGCGTCTCGACGTCCGTATTGGACGAGAGCTTTCCGCGATCGTAGAAGTTCGTCACTCGCTGATCGAGACGGTCCGTTCCATATGATCCATCGACGCTCAGCCAGCTCCACGGACGATAGCGGCCGGAGAAGGAGCCGATGAGGCGCTGCCTTCGGTCGTTGTACGAGCGATTCGCGAGATCGTAGAGGGGGTTTCCGCGCGACGTACCGCCGGCTGCATCAGCAGGAATCGCGGGTGAATACTTGGTCGTGCCCGGGCCGTTCGGAAATACGAGATCGACATCTGGCGGCGACTGAAGGAGAGTGAAGAACGTCGAGCCCGATCCAGCCTGCGTTGCCGGAGTCTGATCGCTGGTCGAAAGTCCGTACGTGAAATTCGCCGACATGTCGGCTTTGTCGCCCAGGCCCTGATCGAGATTGAGGCGAAGGTTCTGTCTCTTGAATCCGTTCAGGATCGGCAGAATTCCGCGATCGGTGTCGCGGCTGAACGACGTCGAGAAGTTCGTGTTTCCACGACGTGTCGCAACCTGAGCATAGTTCGTGATCGTCTGGCCGCTGCGGAGATTGGTCTTGAGCTGGTCGCGATACGTGCCTGCTGGATACGGGTTGTCGATGTACCGGTCGGCCTTCACGATGCGCTGGCCTGCTGCGTTGACCTTGAACGTTCCATCGCCGTTCAGCTCGAACGGGTGATGCTCGAGAAGCGGAACGTAGTGCTCGATGGAGCTTGTTCCGAACTCGTTACGGGTGAGGAAATTGACTTTGCCTTCGGGCGAATCTTTGCCGCGCTTCGTCGTGACGGCGATGACGCCGTTCGCGGCATCGGATCCGTACGTATTCGCTGACGCGGCTCCCTTGAGGACTTCGATGGATTCGATGTCGTTCCCATTGAGGTCGGCAAGTCCGTTCTTGGAGATTACGCCGTCGATGAGAA
>Ga0070698_100008681_pt1 | contig 10950 bp, 9 predicted proteins | sample KBSK1502metaG_FD_65477 | JGI IMG/M metagenome (GOLD analysis project Ga0070698, IMG submission 65477) | Corn, switchgrass and miscanthus rhizosphere microbial communities from Kellogg Biological Station, Michigan, USA - KBS K1-50-2 metaG | ecosystem: Host-associated > Plants > Roots >...
GTTTGTATTTTTGCGCCTTGTGCATCAGCGTTGAGGTTTATAACATTCGCAGAACTATTATCAACAATCACCCCATCAATAATATAAAGAGGCTCAGAAGAACCAAATACCGAACCTACTCCCCTTAATTTTATTGAAATTCCGCCCGCAGGATCACCCGAATTTTGTGTTATTTGTGCCCCCATAACACGACCGTTAAGAATTGCATTTAAATTACTGGCACCGGTGTTCTCTAATTGTTTTGAGTTAATCGTTGAAATGGAATTTCCTAATTGTCTTTTAGACGTCCTGACATTTGTACCCGTTACCACAATTTCATCAAGGTTCAAAGCATCTTCAGCCAACTGTATATTCGCTGAATAAGAAGTCCCGGTTCCTACTTGTATTGCCTGCTCTTTTGATCTAAGACCAACACCGGTAAACTCCAATACATATTGGCCGGGTTTGAGATCAGCAATAAAACTGTAATTGCCATCCAGATTTGTTGAGCTACCGAAAGCAGTGCCTTTAACAATAACAGAAATATAGGGAAGTCCTTTGCCATCTGTACCAGTAACCCTTCCCGAAATAGTTACCTGGCTGAATGAGGCCATGGAAAAAAAACAAAGGATGAGTGCAAGACTCAATTGATAATACAATGGTCTTGAGAATTTTTTTCGCTTCATACATTTTTTGTTTGAGTAATAAAATGGTATACTTCTCTTTCCATTTCAAGGGGGCGGATCACTATAATATCTCTACGCCTTTTTCTCTATAGGCATCAAAAATTTTATCGCTGGGGTCCATGTCGGTTATCATTGCGTCCAATTCTTCGATCCCTGCAATTTTTATTTTTTGTAATGAATTGATCTTTTCAGCAATGGTTAATGCCACCACTTTTTTGGAAGACTGCATCATAGCTTTTTTTACCTGCACTACTTCCCAGTCATTATCGGTCAGACCATTCTCGGCATCAATAGCATTTATGCCAAGAAAACAAATGTCTGCATTGATCTGTTTGATCTTTGTTATTGCATCCCCGCCCACAGTGATCTTTGAGTTCTTTGAAATTTTATCTCCAATAAAAATCACTTCGATATTCGGATGTTGAATATATTCCATGGCAGCAGGTAAACTGCCAGTAAAGAAAGTTGCACGTAAATGTTGTGGTAATGCTTTTGCCAGTTCGATGATCGTGGTTCCGCCGGTTGTTAATACAAACATACCGTCACGTATGAGTCTGACAGCTTTTTGAGCGATCAGTTTTTTATTATCATGAGAATAGACACCATTTGTTTGAAATGAAACATGAAATGATTTTGATAAGGCGCCGCCATGCACTTTAATGATGTCACCTGTTTCGGCTAATTCTGACAGATCACGACGAATAGTATCTTCAGAAACGTTGATCGCTTCACACAGATCTGATGTCAGAACCTTATTATGTAGGTTGATCTCACGAAGGATAAACTCTTGTCGTTCCTTTTTCAGCATAAGCGTTCGTGTTGGTTGGAAAGACTAAAACTAAGGTAGTTTTTGTAAAACCCGCAAAAAAAAGCAGAAAATTTTTGAATTACCTGCAAAAACATTCATAAACCATTAACTTAGGTTACCAAAGCCTGCAAAGACTTATATTTAAAATATGAAGAAGAATATCAAAAAGCTGTATAACATCTCACTGAAAAAGAAAAAAATGGTGATCGGATTAATGAGCGGGACTTCTTTTGATGGTCTTGATGTGGCTCTTTGCAATATCAAAGGCAATGGTTTAAAGACAAAAGTAGAATTGGTAAAATTCGAAACTGCATCTTACGAACCTGAGTTCAAAGAAGAATTAAAAACTATTTTCTCACGCCGCGATGCTGATCTTGAAAAAGTTTGTTTGCTTAATGAATGGGTGGCCATTCAACACGCATCTATAATAAATGAGTGTTTAAAAAAATGGGACTATTCAAAAAAAGATATTGATCTGATCGCCAGTCATGGCCAAACAATTTATCATGCGCCAAAATTTTTACATGGAAAAGAGCATTTTCCAAATGCAACATTGCAAATTGGAGATGGCGATCATCTTGCGGTAAATACAGGAATTATAACCGTCAGTGATTTCAGGCAAAAACATATAGCCGCAGGGGGCGAAGGTGCACCATTAGCAGTGTATGGTGATCATCTTTTGTTTTCAAAGAAAGGGGAAAACAGGATCATGCTGAATATTGGCGGTATTGCAAACTTTACTTTTTTACCGGGTGATCTTGATACATCAAAAATATTCAGTACAGATGTGGGACCAGGCAATACAATGATGGATGCATTTGTACAAAAACATTTTCCAGGAAAATATTTTGATGAAGGATCAGCAATAGCTGAAAAAGGAAAAGTTAATGCCGATCTTTTATATCAATTAAAAGCCCATTCATTTTTTTCTAACGATTTTCCAAAAACGATCGGTCCTGAACTATTCAACCTCTCTTATTTAGAAGATGCCATTTTTCAAACTGCAAATGCATCGATAACTGAAGAAGAAATACTGGCAACACTAAATCGCTTTTCTGCAGATCAAATTGTTGAGGCGATCAAAAGCTGCATCGAAAAAACTAAAAATTACTCAATTTATGTAAGTGGGGGTGGTATGCACAATCCTTTACTGATGAAAAATATAAAATCGCAATTACCAAAGATGAAATTTCATACTACTGGTGATCTTCACATTCATCCGGATGCAAAAGAAGCAGTGCTGTTTGCACTGCTTGCCAATGAATGTGTTTGCGGGAAAAAAATCATTGTTGGTAAAGGAAGGAATAAAATTCCTGCCGTTACAATGGGAAAGATCAGCTTCCCTGATTAACTATTTGACATCAAAATCAACCTGCCTGTCACCCCACATCAAAGAAACTTTACCATTTTTACCGACAACAAAAGTCATTCTTTCCGAGAAAGCTTTTGTCTTACCGCCCTTTACTTTTACTCTTAAGGCATCGTCAGCTTCCTTATAATTAAATGCACCCCACTGATCCCATGTCTTATTAAAAATGATCGTCCACTCATCTCCATTAACTAATGTAAATAGCCCATACTTACCAGCTGGTAATGCTTGTCCTTCAACCTTTACATCTTTGCTGACCTCAAACACTGTGGCCTTGTTTGCACCTGTACGCCATACTTTTCCATCCATTGGCTCAAGGTCTTTACCGATCGTTCTTCCTTTTACTCCAGGCTGACTATAATCAATAGAAATAGTTGTGCCTTTCTCGGTAGTGCCGGAAGCTTTTGCTGGAGGACTTGGTATCGAATTCTGGCTGAATACACCAACGGAAATGAATAATACCGCTGAAAAAAGTAATTGTTTCATTTGATTAAATTTTAGTGTTTTTTTTTGGTCCCGATAGCTATCGGGAGAATTCGCCCTGAATATTCAATTATTAAACGCTAATGAATATTTCCTGGGCTCATTTCATATTAAAAGTTTATAATTAAAAATACAGAGAAGTATAAAATTAAGATTAGTTTATTGACGAACGGCGACCCTCACTCACCGCTTTCAGATTTGCCAGGCCCTGCTCCATGTGAGGGCCATAAATGTTCTCAAAAAAAAGTGATTTAAATTTTTCCCAGGGATACCATTTTAATTTAAGATCCATATACCATTGCACGGTAACACTATTTTCATTACTGCCTGGAAGCACTTTCCACCCTGTTTCCATCTGTTTTTTTACTTTCGAACCAACTTCACCGGCTGTAATAACACTATCGCTGACGTTTAAAATACAGAGCCCGGTCAAACCACTACTATCTAATAATATCCCTTTAGGCTTGCCCCCGATATATAAAATATCAAGTGAATCAGCACCGGGATACCATTCCTTCCAATTCAAAGGGTCAGCAATAAAACTTATTACTGCCTGTTTTGTATTATTAATATCTGTTGCCCTGGAAATACGAATATGAGAAGGGAAAAAGAGCGAGATAATAGTAACAAGAAGAAATAAGAAAATTAAACTCAGTATGCCTAATTTGATGACTCGCATAAATCAATTTAAGATTAAGGTTGAGATTGAGACTGAGCTTTAATCTTAGTCTCAATCTTTTCTTACTCCCACCTGAAAACCTTGATCGCAATAAAATAAATTACAATGCCCCAGGCCAAAAGAATAAGAATTTCGGGCCAAACATTCCAGATATGACCTCCTTCAAATGAGATCTGGCGTAATGAATCATTTAAGGCGGTCAGGGGCAAATATCTTACGACTTTCTGCAAACCTTCTGGTAAAGCACTATTTGGAAAAAATGTTCCTGAAAGAAAATACTGGGGGAACATAAGTAAGTTGGCATAAACAGGTATAACATTTTGATTTTTGGCAATGCCGCTGATTACATAACCAAAACCCATAAAAACAACGAGACCAAGAAAACTCAGGATCAACAGTTCACTAAATGTCACCCAGCCATTTGACAATGTAAAGTGATAAAAATATCTGCCGAATAAGATGAGTACAACTGCAGTTAACATCTGAAATATGATCCTTGCAATACTTTCGCCTACTACAATATATCCCCTTTTTATAGGTGTTGAATACAATCTTTTTAATACAAGTGTTTCTCTGAATGAATAGAAAACAAATGCAACTCCGAAGATCGCTGCGCCAATCAATGAAAACCCGATAAGTCCAGGCAATAAAAAATCAATGTAAGTATAAACCCGGCCAGGAATTTCTTCGGTAGTGATTAATTGCCTGCTTTGATTGTTTATAACTGATTGTAGTATGGAATTTAAAATAGGCAGATCTTTTTTACTGGCCGAAGTCGTTTTCAAATGAATAGTATAAGGATGATCAGGATTTGCATCAGGAATTTGTTTTATATCGATCAATGCAGTGACTCGGCCTTTCTTTAGCTTATCAAGCAATTCCTCCTCTGATCCATTTTCAACATGTAACACCGGGATATGAGTAAGTGTTTGATAAAGCCGGTTTGTGGTATCCGTTTTTTTATCGAATGCCACATCAACAGATATGCCTCCCCTTTGGCTAAGGGCGCCAAATATTACGATCAGCACTATTGGAAAAAATAAACTGAAGAATACAGCTTGTGGGCTGCGAAACATTCCTGTTAAACTGGCTTTTGTGATCGCCATCATTGCCCGGAACTGACTATATGGTTGTGGCATTAATTGATATTGAGAAGCAAATGTAAGTGTCTTGAATCATTTTCAAACTTGCCAATAATACAATGTAAAATGCCTTTTAGAATTACGCTTTAAATCATAAATTAGAGTGTTAGGGGCAATAGAAAAACGACGACTTTATGTATAAATCTATTTGTAGAGGGACATCTAATAAAAAAACCTTTTATTTTACATCCTAACATTTATGAGAAAAACAAGTTTGTACTTTGTGATCTGCGTTGTTTATTTGTCGTGCAAAAAGGAAGAAGTTGTTATTATAAATCCTGCAACGACAACCACAGCAATTCAATTAAAAATTGACCAGGTCATCAATGATTCTACCATTGTTTTGAAATGGTCAAAATTCACAGGTAATAATTTCCAAAAATATCGTCTGGTGCGTAATGCTACTTATTTAAAAAATGGCCAGTTCGGAGTTTTTTCTGAACCTGTAGATTCCAGCAAGGATGTAAATCATATAAGTTTTACAGAAAACAATATGCCTTTGGCAAGGGATATTTATTATGATCTTTATATAAGTAAAGACACAACACAAATCAATGGCGGGTTTCAGCATGTTGCCCAGGTTTATTATCAAAGACCAAACAGCCTTGTCTATGGCATACCAATGGATGTGTTAATTAACAAACAAAAGCAAAGGTTATATATAGTAGAATCAAATAAGATCACTCTTGTTGATTATACAAATGGCAGAACTATAACATCCAAAGAATTTCCTGTAAGTATTGGCTTCTGTAGCCTGGGTGATTTTAATGGAAGCACGGAACTGTATGTACCTGTTAATGACGGATGGTTGCAAATTCTTGATGCTAGTTCACTGCAACTGAAAGATAAGATATATGTTGCCGGGTATAGTATAGGTTCAGTTATCGTCGCTAACGAGAAGTTGTATGTTTCTTCTTCTGACATGACGCAAGGGGGATATAACAACTGTATAAAAGTTTATGACCGGGCCTCTAAAAACCTGATAGGTCGAACAGGCTATTGGGATCGAACAAGGCTATTACAACTGGAAGGCACCTCAGTTGAAATGATTGATCTTACTATAAACCTGATACCTATAGATCTTGCGTATTTCCAATTCAGTGCCACAGGCGTGCCGCTTGTAAGAATGCAAGATTCCTATCATGGTGATTACTCAATGGATGCCAATATTGTAAGATCGTTCCCTGACGGCAGTAAGTTTATAACATCGTCATCCGGAACAATCTTTAATAAATCCTTGATTTTTGACCGCTATGTAAAACAGTTTGGCAATTTTTCAGATTTTGCTTTTAATAACGACGGTTCGACCATTTATGCTGCTTACGGATTTCAAAAGAAAATAGATGTGATTACCTATCCTGCTCTGGCCACCACCAGCAGTTATTCGACCACTTTTTTTCCCTATAAAATTTTTCGTGATGGCAATGTGATGATTTGCGTAAGTAAAACATACACTAACCAGCAGATGACTTATCTACTTATAGAAAAAATTAATCTCTAATCCTCATGAAAAATATTTGCCCGATGCAAAAGCTGATTCTTTTTGTTGTTTTTCTAACGACAGTAGTAACTGCTTGCAAAAAAACAGAGACAATAACTATACAGCAGCCTACAGCTTGCTACACCGTGCTTTCACCAGATCCTTTTAGCAATTTTCTATTTCTTGGTTCTACCAATTATCTTGATTCTAGTTTCTATTTTCAGAACTGTTCTGATTCCGGCGTAAACATTACCTATCGTTGGGATTTTGGAGATGGCGCAACGTCTACTGACAAAAATCCAAGGCATAAATATGCCAGGCGGGGAAATTATTCCGTTACATTGATCGTTTCCAATGATAACAAGGCGTACGATTCCGTTAGACAAACTTTGTCAGTGATCTCCGGACAGCAGCATATCTCCTTTGGTGACGGAATCAATGTGTCGCCAATAGCAATCGAAGAAACAGCTACAAATGAATTTGTCCTGTTAGGCTCTACCGGCTATGGCACCAACTACCAATTATTTCAACTAGATAGCTTGCTGAAGCAAAAGAGCATGAAGACCTTCCCTGCCAATTATCGTCTTACTTCCATGCAATCAACAACAGACGGCAACTATATTTTTACTGGCTCTACGCAATCAGCAAATAAAGCCAATGAACTGATAAAGATGAGTGCAGATGGAACACAACTCTGGAGCAAGATCCTTTCAACAGATGATGGTTATACCTATGCAGCACCAACACCTGATGGTGGCTATAGTGTTATTGGCTCAAGACCAGTTCCGGATATTAATGGTAATATGAATTATTACACGATCATTACTAAAACAGACAACAATGGCAACCAGCAATGGCAAAAACTATTGGACCAGGAAAGAATGATACAAAGCAGGGACGCAGTACTTGAAAATGATGGAATTATTGTATCTGGTGTAAAACGCAATATCAATGGTCCCTGCTCTGACTGCGACTCCCTGTTGATCATAAAACTTAATAATTCTGGCAACATCATTTGGCAGAACACCGTCTTTTGGGGACTTAATACCAGCAACTGGTGGAACACTCGTATAATCAAACTCAAAAACGGTAACTATGCCGTTAACAACGAATATACAAGAGCTATTTTCTTCTTTTCTCCTGCAGGCAATTTTCTTGACCGTAAGCTTGCGACTAATCAGGTTTCATCAGTTACCAACGCCGGTGATGGGAACCTGGTAATTTTACAGAGTGAGCCAGGCAACGGAAACCGCATTGGCATTTCCAAAGTAACATTAGATGGTTTTGAGCAATGGTATACCTATCCTGATGGAAGACAAAAGGTATCAGGGGGCGTCAGTTGCTGTTCAAGCAGTTGGCCTATTGCTATTCGTCCATTACGCAACGGCGGTACAATTGTTACCGGGTATAGGGTTGATAACAATTCGACTGGTTCCGGTATTCACACAGTTATTTTATTGTTGGCACTTGACGAAGCCGGAAAGTCAAAATAAGAACAACTATTATCATTAGTTATAAAGAAATTGTAACCGGTGCTACCACCAGTTCTTTCCTAATTAATAAAAAACTCAAACGGCAATCTTGCCTGCGCTGAATTGGTCATCTGCTTTACACGAAGCATCTCATTGTAAATTTTAAACTGATCTTCACCCAATTCTTTTTTAAGCATTTCTGTTTTTAGTGTATTGTCTTTTGAACCTCCGAACAAGCGATCAAAAACATTTTGTATCTCCGGGTATTCACGTAAACGATAATCTTTAAGCTTTGCCATTCTTGCTGCACAATCAACCGCATCCTGCAAACCACCAAACTTATCGATCAAACCATTTTCTATTGCTTTACTGCCACTCCATACTCTGCCCTGGGCAATACTGTCAATATAGTCAACAGTTTTTTTCCTGCCGTCGGCAACTCTTTGTTTAAAGCTCAGGTAAATTTCATCGATACTTTGCTGAACAAATTTTTTTTCATTTTCATTCATTGGTCTGTACACAGAGCCAAGATCAGCATAAGGGGCTGTCTTTACTCCATCAAAGGTTACTCCTAATTTATTTTTAAAAAATCCTTCCATGTTTGGAATGATGCCAAACACACCAATAGAGCCGGTGATCGTAGTTGGGCTTGCAAAAATGCTATCGGCTGCACATGAAATATAATAACCTCCGGATGCTGCCACATCACCAAAGCTTACAACAACCGGTTTATCTTGTTTGGCTAATGAAAGCTCCCGCCAGATCGTTTCACTTGCCAGTGCACTGCCGCCACCACTGTTTACACGAAATACAATTGCTTTGATCGTTTTATCTAATCTTGCCTTACGAATAAGTTTTATATAATTAGCACTGGCAATTTGCCCCTGGTCATCACCACCGCCATCAATTATAGCTCCCTGCGCATAAATAAGTGCGATCCTTTCGCCAGATGATCTTTTATAACCGCCAGCCTTGAGGTAACTATTTATTGAAATGAAATTTATTTTATCATACTTGCCTAATTTCAATTTATCTTTTATTTCATCTTTTACTTCATCATCATATTTCACAGCATCAATTAATTTATTTGCAACTGCATCTTGTGGGTTTTTGATAGTTCCCTCATTTGCGAGCTTATGAAGTGTGGCAGTATCTGTTTTTCTTGCTTCGGCTGCTTTTACTAAAAAATGAGAATAAAGATCACCAAGCCATACTGATGTTTGCAGTTTATTCTCTTCCGTCATCTTATCAGTACGGAAAGGTTCTGTTGCGCTTTTAAATTTACCCGCATAAAAGATCTGCGGTTCTATATCGAGCTTTTCCAATGTTCCTTTTAAAAATAATAACTCAGAGCTAAAACCCGTCCAATCAAAGAACCCTTTGGGGTTTACATAAATTCTATCGGCAACATTCGCTACATGATATGATTTTTGATTCATCATTTCGCTGTATGCAATAATGAACTTTCCTGACTTCTTAAATGCAAGCAAGGCATCTCTTATTTCTTCTGATGTAGCAAAACCATTTGAGCTGATCCCACTCATCAGGTAAATCCCTTTTATCTTATCATCGTTACCAGCTTTCCGGATCAGTCGTACGACATCATAAACGCCGGGAATGCTCAGCTCATCATTGCTGCTAAAATTAGCCAATGGACTCTCGAATAGCTGTTCCTGGAAAGGCTGGCTAAGATTAACAACCAAAACTGAATTTCTTTCAACAACAGGTTTATCGCCTGTAGCCAGGCCTTTGGATAGACCTGCTATTAATGCGAGAAAAATAAAAAAACCAATTAAAGAAAATATGACCAATGCCAGCAGCGATGCAAAAAACATTTTAAAGAATCCACCCATGGTTCAGAATTTTTAAGACGGTAAAAATAAAGATATTTGCGGCTCCCACGATTTTTGCAATTATGAGGACAGCTTATTTACTGATAGGAGGCAATTTAGGAAACCGCAAAGACAACTTGCTAAAGGCGACTTCATTTATCATTGAACAATGCGGAGCTTTAACAAGATCTTCATCTATTTACGAAACAGCAGCCTGGGGCATCGCAGATCAGCCATCATTTCTTAACCAGGCGCTGGAGATCTCAACTTCATTAAATGCACGCCAGCTATTGAGAAAGATCTTAAAGATTGAAAAAGAAATGGGCCGTATTAGAAAAGAAAAACTTGGCCCACGGATCATTGACATTGATATTTTACTTTTTGAAAATGAGATCCATGATCTGCGTTTTCTAAAAATCCCTCATCCTGAAATGCAAAACAGGCGGTTCGTTCTTACACCACTTGCTGAGATCGAGTCTGGAATAATGCATCCGGTATTAAAAAAAACAATCGCCCAGCTTTTAGAAGAATGTCCTGATAATCTTGAAGTGCGTAAAATAGATTGAGAATAAGGTAATATGATGTTTTAATCCTTCTATTAAGGATATATCCTTCCTCACATAAAACCTTATAACCTTAGTAGAAAAAGCGGCAATGTTGTACATACCTTATTACCTTATTTAATCAATAGAAGACCACTACTGGTTGATTTATCCACAATCTATTCTTTATTTAATTTATAAATTATCATTTCAATTATTTTGCAGCTCTTCATTTTCCTATTTGCTAATTTGCACATTTGCATATTGTATAAATGAATTATCATTTCATAACTATAGAAGGAAATATTGGTGCGGGCAAAACCACATTATCTCATTTGCTCTCAAGGCATTTCAATGCAAGGCTCGTGCTTGAAGGGTTTGCCGACAATCCATTTCTTCCAAAATTCTATGAGAACCCAAAGCTATATGCCTTCCCGCTTGAGTTGTTTTTTATGGCCGAACGTTACAAGCAACTCAA
>Ga0070698_100008683_pt1 | contig 10946 bp, 11 predicted proteins | sample KBSK1502metaG_FD_65477 | JGI IMG/M metagenome (GOLD analysis project Ga0070698, IMG submission 65477) | Corn, switchgrass and miscanthus rhizosphere microbial communities from Kellogg Biological Station, Michigan, USA - KBS K1-50-2 metaG | ecosystem: Host-associated > Plants > Roots >...
TCGGTGAACAGCGAGATCGTTCACGGGATACCGTCGCCGAAGCGGAAGCTGAAGGAAGGCGACATCGTTTCGATCGACTTCGGGATGGAAGTCGATGGGTATTTCGCGGATTCGGCGGTGACGGTTCCGGTTGGAAAAATCCGGCCTGAGCTGCAAAAGCTGCTGGATGTAACCCGCGACTCGCTTGACCGCGCTATCGACAAGATGCGCGCCGGCAACCGCCTCGGCGATGTTGGCCACGCGGTGCAAAGCCTGGTCGAGGAGAACGGTTTTTCCGTAGTGCGTGAGTTCGTCGGACACGGCATCGGCACCAAGATGCATGACGAACCGAACTTGCCGAATTACGGGGAACCGGGGCGCGGCGCGCGATTGCAGGAAGGCATGGTCATCGCGGTCGAGCCGATGGTAAACGCGGGGCGCCACGAAGTTCGCATGCGGGACGAGTGGGTGGCGGAAACCGCCGATGGCAGTCCTTCGGCGCATTTCGAGCACACCATCGCGGTAACCGCAAATGGTCCGCTGATTCTGACACGGCCCAAGGAACTGACCGGCCCGTCCTGGTAAGCAGCAAGAGCAGATTCTGGGAGCTTATGGCGAAGCGCGAAGACGATAAGAAAAAGAACGACTCGGGGAATTCGAAAGAGGATGCCATAGAAGTCATGGCAACCGTCATCGAGCCTCTTCCGAATGCGATGTTCCGCGTCGAACTGGAAAACAAGCATCAGGTTCTGGCGCACGTTTCCGGCAAGATGCGCAAGAACTTCATCCGGATTCTGGCCGGAGACAAAGTGGCGGTGGAACTTTCGCCTTATGATTTAACGCGCGGCCGCATCGTCTATCGCTACAAGTGATGCGCTACGCGGTTTTGCAGTGCCGGGCTTCAGCCCGGTGATTTCGATGTTGGTTCGCGCCAGGTTGGTAGCGGCGGGTTTATCCCGCCGTCTGGCGAAGTGAGGAGTCAGGCAACATGAAAGTACGGGCATCGGTAAAAAAGATTTGCGACAAATGCAAGGTGATCCATCGCCGCGGCGTGGTTCGGGTGATTTGCTCGAACCCCAAGCACAAACAACGGCAGGGATGATTTTGCATTTCGAACGCAGCAATTCTTAGGGTTTTGTAGCGACGGGTTCATCCCGACGCGGTTTCAGGAACAGGAGAAGTCATGGCACGTATCGCAGGTGTTGATCTTCCGGTGCAGAAGCGCCTTTGGGTCGGTTTGACCTCGATCTATGGCATCGGACAGGTGCGCGCAAAGAAGCTCGCCGAAAAAGCTGGCGTGGATTACACGAAGAAGATCCGCGATCTGACCGAAGATGAAGTGAACAAGCTTCGTCAGGCCATCGAACAGGAAGGCCGCGTGGAAGGCGATCTCCGCAAGGAGATTCAGATGAATATCCGCCGCCTGATTGAAATTCAGGCCTATCGCGGCATCCGTCACCGCCGCAACCTGCCGGTTCGCGGTCAGCGCACCCACACCAACGCTCGCACCCGCAAGGGTCCGCGGCGCGGCGCAGTGGCTGCCAAAAAGCAGGTGAAGGGCAAGAAGGGCTAAGTTTGCAGGAGGCCCCAGAGCTTGGTCATAAAAGAGGAAGGATCGTACCTCTTTTCCAGAACGAAACGGAGTGAATCGTGGCAAAAGAGCAACAAAACACAGCACCTGACGCAGTTGCCCCGGCGAAACCGGGAGCAGCAGCCAAGCGCAAAAAAGAGTTCAAGAAGAAGCGTGAACGGCGCGTGGTGCCGCACGGAGTCGTCCATGTGGCGGCATCGTTCAACAACACGCAGATCACTATCACGGACACCGACGGCCGCACCCTGTGCTGGTCCTCGGCCGGCGCGATCGGCTTCAAAGGCTCGCGCAAAGGGACTCCGTACGCCGCACAGCAGGCTTCGCTGAACGCCGCCGGAAACGCGCGCGATCAGTACGGCATGAAGAGTGTCGAAGTCCGCGTGCAAGGCCCTGGCTCCGGCCGTGAGTCTGCCGTGCGCGCTCTGGCTGCCGCGGGATTGCATATCGTCGTGATTCGCGACGTTACGCCGATTCCGCACAACGGCTGCCGACCACCCAAGCGCCGTCGCGTCTGATGCCTTCAGAGCACAGCCACTCTTAGCTGTGCGGCGGTGTCAGCAGGGGGAACAACGCCGGCAAGATTGCCGGCGCTACAAAAGATTTCGAAGGAATTGGGAAGGGAGAAAAGAAGTTGGCAAGACATCGTCAAGCAGTATGTCGTCTCTGCCGTCGCGAGACGCAGAAGTTGTTCCTAAAGGGACTGCGGTGCTTCACCGAGAAATGCGCCATTGAAAAGCGCAATTTCGTTCCGGGTCAGCACGGGCAGTCGCGCCGCGCGAAAATTGCAGGCTACGGTTTGCAGTTGCGCGAAAAGCAGAAAGTAAAGCGCACCTACGGGCTGTTGGAACGCCAGTTCCGCAACTATTTCGAAAAAGCCGAGCGGGTCAAAGGCCCCACCGGCGAAAACCTGATCATTATGCTCGAACGCCGCCTTGATAACGTCGTGTGGCGCGCCGGTCTGGCGTCCTCGCGTTCGCAGGCGCGGCAGCTCGTGCTGCACGGACACGTCCGCGTCTCTGGCAAGAAGGTGAACATTCCTTCTTACCAGGTGAACGTCGGAGAAGAAATTGCCATCAAAGAAAAGATGCACCAGAACGCGATGGTGATGGAAGCGCGGAACGTTGCACAGAGCCAGGGCAGCGTGCCATGGCTCGAACAGGACCGCGAGCAGTTCAAGGCCAAGGTCGTGGCTCTGCCCAAGCGCGAAGACGTGCAGACCCCGCCCATCAATGAACAATTGATCGTTGAACTCTACTCCAAGTAGCAACAGGGTGTCATAGTTTGTGAGCACAAACCCTGAGTTAACAAGTCTTTAGCGGTTTTGGGGAGCCGGGACTCCGGCTTCCAGAAGGAAGGAATAATATGTGGAAAGGTTTTCAGAAGCCGAAGCGGCTTGCGCCGGAGCTGGAATCGTTGACAGAGAAGTACGCGCGTTTTTCCGCGCAGCCGTTTGAACGCGGATGGGGCACCACCGTAGGAAACGCGCTGCGCCGTGCGTTGCTCAGCTCGATTGAGGGAGCCGCCATCACCGCGGTGAAAATTGAAGGCGTGTTGCACGAATTCTCATCGATCGCCGGCGTGGTCGAGGACGCAACCGATATCATCTTGAACCTTAAGCAAGTGCCCATCAAGCTGAATACCGATCTGCCGAAGACGATCTACGTGAACGTCGAGCAGCCCGGTCCAGTGACTTCCGCGCAGATCGAAGAAGACGCCGATTTCGCGGTGCTCGACAAGAGCGTGTATATCGCCACGGTTAGCGAAGGCGGCAAGCTCCAGATTGAGATGCGCGTCAAGAACGGCCGCGGCTACGTCGCGGCGGACCGCAACTACGATGAGGATCTGCCGATCGGCTACATCCCGGTCGACAGCGTTCACTCGCCGGTACGCAAGGTCAACTATTCGGTTGAATCCGCGCGTCTGGGACAGATGACCGATTACGAAAAGCTGATGCTGGAAGTGTGGACCAACGGTGCCATCACGCCGAATGATGCGATTGGCCTGGCCGCCAAGCTCGTCAAAGACCACATGAGCATCTTCATCAACTTCGAGGAACCGACGGATGTCGTCGAAGCGCCTCCTGAGCTCACAAACGATCCGCGCCTCGAACATCTCGACCGTTCCGTTGAAGAACTCGAGCTCTCCGTACGCTCCTACAACTGCCTGAAGAACGCGAACATCCAGACCATCCGCGAGCTGGTGCAGAAGAGCGAAAACGAAATGCTCAAGACCAAGAACTTCGGCCGCAAATCACTCAACGAAATCAAGGATATACTGGTGAAGATGGGCCTCGCGCTGGGCATGAAGTTTGACGAACACGGCCGCATCATCTGGCCGCCGCTCCCGAGCCAGACCGCTGCGCCGACCACTGAAGATTCGGTTGGACTGTAAAGGACCAGGGGGAAGAAGCGAGACATGCGACACCTGAAATCAGGATCGAAGCTTGGCCGCAATCCGTGGCATCGCCGTGCGACGCTGCGGAACCTGGTCACTAATTTGTTTGAACATGGCCGGATCACCACCACGCTGACGCGGGCCAAGGCGGCGCGTCCGGTAGCGGAAAAAATGATCACTCTCGGCAAGCGCGATACCCTGACGTCGCGCCGTCAGGCTGCCGCCTACATCATGACGCCGGGCGTCACCAAGAAGCTGTTCGGGGAGATCGCTCCGAAATTTGCCGATCGCGCCGGCGGCTACACGCGGATCATTCCCGCGGGCGTTCGCGTCGGCGATGGAGCGAAAGTCGCCATCCTCGAACTCGTCGGCTACGAGTTCAAGAAAAAGGAAAAGAAAGAAAAAGCCAAGAAGGAAGAACCAGTCGCAGCCGCCAGCTAAGACGGTTCTTTTGTTCCGAGAAACCTTTGCCGCCCGTCCTCCTGACCGAGGGCGGGCGTTTCGTTGTGGCGGCCCTTCTGCGTTCCCCGCGGCTTGGGCCGCCGTGAGCGGTTCCACGGTAGCCGCGTCCGAGGCAGGCTACTTGACCGACGGCAGGTTCATTTTCGTGGCGATGGCGGAGTAGACCGGGTGGGAATGGAGCGAATCGAGACCTGGATTGTGCTGTAGGTAGACGAGCTGGGGATCGCGCTGCTCGAATGCCAGTTCAAGATAGCGGATTGCTTCTTCGTGACGTCCGGCGCCCGCCGCCAGTGCAGCGATGCGTATGGGCGAGACATATCTGCTTGCCGATGCGCGCTTCAAACGGTTCAGGTGTTCCAGATTGACGGCTTTATAGCCGCCTGTTTGATAGGCGCGTTCAATCCTTGCGGCACGCCGCTCCTCTCCTTCGATCACGTAAGCCTTCTTCATCTCTTCCATCGCGTTTTTGTAGTCGCCCTTGTAAGCATAAGTCTCCCAAAGAAAAGCGTGAAGGATTGCGGAGTCGGGGCGGGCTTCGGATCGTTGAGAGAATTCCTTCAAGGCTTCGTCGAAGCGGCGGGCGCGCAGCAGGCCGTAGCCATAAGCCCAGGGACGCGCGAAAGGATCCAATTCGACGGTGAGTTTGTCTTCGCGCAATGATTCGTCCGTGCGATTTAGTGTTCCCAGGATGTAGGCGTGCAGATGGCGGGCTTCCGCAAAACTGGGATTCAGCTCGATGGCGCGCTGGCTCTCCTTTTCCGCGGCATTCCAATTCCAACCAAAGAAAAACTCCACGGCCGCCATCGCATGGTGAGCTTCCGGCAGAGAGTCGTCCAGTTCCAGGGCCTTTTTTGCGGCCGCTTCGGCGAGAGGCATGGCATCCAAAGGACGAAATTCTCCGGAAACGGCGGCGGCAGTATAACTGTCCGCCAATCCGGTGAAGGCGGGGGCATAGTCAGGATCGAGACGGATGGCTTCTTGAAAAAATTCGCGACTCTTTTCGTAACGTTCGGAGAACCAGTAGTATCGGCCGCGGAGATAGGCATCCCGCGCAGCCGGATTGACCGGAACGCGCGCAAGTTTCGCCGAGGTGCTGGGAGGGGAAGAAGCAAGATTGACGCGTTCCGCGATGTTTCGCGCGAGCTCCTGCTGCAGAGACAGAACGTCGCTGAGGTCACGGTCGTAGCTCTCCGCCCAGAGATGCGTATCGGCCGGCGCGTAGACGAGTTGCGCCGTGACCCGAACCCGATTCTGGGAGCGCGATACCGAGCCTTCCACGATGCCCTCCACAGCAAGCTCGCGAGCGATCTCCGGGAGGGGCCTATGTACGTTCTTGTACTGCATGATCGAGGTACGAGAGATGGCGCGCAGGGATTTGTACTTCGCGAGGGTGGTGATCAGTTCGTCGGTCATGCCGTCGGCAAAGTAGTCGTCGGCGGCGCCACCGGAAAGGTTTTCGAGGGGCAGGACGGCGATGGAGCGGATTCGGGGCTGCGCTGACACAGAGCGCGTCAAACTTGAAAGCGTGAACTTGTAGGCTGGCCATGCCAGCAGAAGCGGGACAGCTGCAGCAACGATCCAGGGGATCCTGCTGCGGCGAGCAGGAATATTCTGCCCTGTGGATTTTTCAGGAAGGGGAGCTAAGGGGACGGCGGCTTGCGGGTCCTGGTTTGGCGGCTGGCCAGGGGACTCCTTCGCCGATTCTCGAATTGCCTCGACATCCGCACGACTGACCGAATTCATTGGGACTCGGCTAACTACTGCGATGAACCGGTAGCCCTTACGCTGGACGGTTTGCACGAATCGCGGGCTGTCCGAGTCGTCGCCGAGAACCTGGCGGATCTTGCGAATGGCGGTGTTGATGCCGTGTTCGGCGTCGACAAAAACGTCTTTTCCCCACAGGCGCTCTTCGATCTCTTCCCGGGTCACGAGGCGGCCATCGGATTCGGCCAGTAGCTGCAGCAGCTCCATGGGAATTTTTTCGAGCCTGAGAGCGTGGCCGTTGCGGCGGAGCTCATAGCGCGAGCAATCGAGCTCGAAGTCGGCGAATTTGAGCAGGGCGGGAGTCACGGGTGCCCGGAACGAATTTTGGCGGAGTATACCATCCCCTCCCGGTGCGGCCAAGCAACGGCTGTGTTTTCAGCTTGTTATGCCTTCACCAAATCTTCACCGCACCTGGAGAGGCGCTCCATTGCGGGGAGCAAGGGCGATGCTACTTTCCCGGCAGGGCGGCAGCGACCCGAGTTCAGGCTTTCGAAATGCGAAACCCGAATCCCGTGCCGACCCGAAAAGGGGAGAGTCCTATGAAGAACAAGATTCGAGCGATTGTTATCACCTTTGGGATGTTGATGGTGGCGAGCGTTTTCGCTGTCAATGCAGGAGCGCAATGCGGAGCTTCGGATGGGCCGATGACATCCAACACTGCGACCGCTCTACTGCTGCGTTCGGCGCCGTTGAAGGCATCGACGGCACCTGCGAGTGCGCAGACTACGGGGGCCTCGCAGCCGGCACCTGTTGGTGCCGCGGTTGTCGGCTTCTGGCATGTGAAGTTCATTTCTAAAGGCACAACCGGCATTCCGGACGGTGCGGTTGTTGACATGGGCTTTTCGCAATGGCACTCGGACGGAACGGAGATTCTGAACTCTTCGCGCCCCCCGGCAACCAGCAATTTCTGCCTGGGCGTTTGGGAAAAGACGGGACCTTTCGAGTATAAGCTCAATCATTTTGCGTTGAGTTCGGATCTGAGCGGCAACATGATTGGACCGGCGAACATTCGTGAAGATGTGACGGTGGACGTGCATGGGAAGAGCTATTCGGGGACGTTTTCGATCGATCAGTACGATACGTCCGGAAATCGGCTAGTCCACATCACGGGCGAGGTGAAGGCCACTCGCATTACGGTCGATACGAAGATTTCGGACATCCTTTGAGGACCGGTCGCGGGCAGCTGATGCCGGCTGCCGTACGTGACACCGCACCGACGGATGGCTGCGCTCCCCGGCGGCCATCCGAATTCTCCGGAGCGATTTTGAAATGCGGAACGCGAAGTGCGAGAAAACCCGGATTTAGTCTGCAGCAGCCACGATGGGCGGTGGATTGCGACGGAATCGAAACCAAGAAAAAATGACTACCGATGCGACGAATGCGCCAACGGAATCGAGCAACGAATCCCACGGCGAAGCCGTGCGTGAAGCGACAAACGCCTGGTGGACTTCGTCGAGGGCGGAATAACCGGCTGCGATTGAGAGGGCTGCGAGCGCCCAGGTCCATCGCCAGCCCGGTCGGCTGCCGCGAACTGCACGAAATAGCAGAACACAGAAAACGAAATATTCTGTGAAATGAGCCGTCTTCCGGATGAAATGGTGGATTGGTTCGAATTGATCAAGGGTCAGCGACGGAATCAGCCAGTGGAAAATCGGATACAAAAACGAGTTTGTGTGGTCGGATGAAAACGAGTCCGTAGAAAGCGCAAAAATGATGCATGCCCACAGCAATGCCGGCCACCAGGCGCGGACGAACTGCGGCACGAAATTTTTCGGGGGCACTCGATGCCGAATGTCGGCCAATTCCGGCGCAGGTCTCGGATTACGCCACGGTTGTTCAGGCAATTTCAGTTCTCCCCTAGCACGAATTATTCCAGCCGATAATTCGGCGCTTCTCGAGTGATGACCACGTCATGAACGTGCGACTCGCGGAGACCTGCCGCGGTAATACGCACGAAGCGACTCTTCTCATTCAATTCGGTTAATGTGCGAGCGCCCACGTAGCCCATGCCGCTCTTCAATCCGCCGACCAATTGATCGGTAAGCGCGCCGAGAGGTCCTTTATATGCAACACGGCCTTCCACGCCTTCCGGAACGGACTTGCCGCTCTCGCCCGTCTCTTGCACTACGCTGTACCGATCGGAACCCGCAGCCATGGCTCCGATGGAGCCCATGCCGCGGTAAGACTTAAACGTGCGCCCTTGAAAAAGAATTGTTTCGCCGGGCGATTCTTCCGTGCCGGCAAACAAGCTGCCGATCATGACGCAGGAGGCTCCTGCGGCCAACGCTTTGGTAATGTCACCCGAAAATTTGATGCCGCCATCGCCGATGATAGGCACATCGGTTCCGCGCGCCGCACGCGAAGAGTCGATGATCGCCGTGAGTTGCGGCACGCCCGCTCCTGTAACCACGCGGGTGGTGCAAATTGATCCTGGCCCGATACCCACTTTTAATCCGTCAATGCCCAGTGAAATTAAATCTTTTGCAGCTTCGTAAGTCGCGACGTTTCCGGCGACGATTTGCATGTCCGGCAGGCGGTGGCGAATGGTCTTGATCGCTTCCATTACCCTTGCGGTATGCCCATGCGCGGTGTCAATCGCGAGTGCATCCGCCTTTGCTTTTGCCATTTCCACGGCGCGTTCCAGGAAATCGCCTGTCGCGCCTACCGCTGCGCCGGTGATCAGCCGGCCCTGGCTGTCCTTTGATGCGTACGGATATTCCAATTTTTTCTGAATGTCCTTTACCGTGATCAGCCCCTTCAGGTTAAAGTCCTGATCCACGACCAATAATTTTTCAATGCGGTGCTTCTGTAAAATCTTTTCCGCTTCTTCGAGCGTCGTGCCGACCGGCACGGTGACCAGATTCGCCTTGGTCATTACCGCGCTGACCAGCTGGGTATGGTCTTTTTCAAAGCGCAAATCGCGATTGGTCAGGATTCCTGTCAGGCGGGTACCGCGCGTAACGGGAAGTCCCGAGATGCGGTACTTGGTCATAATCTCAAGCGCCTGGCGCACCGTGATGTCCGGCGAGATGGTCACAGGGTCCACAATCATTCCGGATTCGGAGCGCTTTACGCGGTCCACTTCTTCCGCCTGGCGCTCAATCGGCATATTGCGGTGGATCAGGCCAATGCCGCCTTGACGAGCCATGGCGATAGCGAGACGCGATTCGGTCACCGTGTCCATAGCCGCCGAGACCAGCGGCACGTTGATTTTCAGTTTTCTCGTGAAGTTCGTTTGCGTTTCCACGTCGGAGGGAAGCACCGAGCTCTTCCCCGGCACGAGCATCACGTCGTCGAAAGTAAGACCTTCCTGAATGGGACCATCAATCATTCCAGCCTCGCGAATCAAGTTGGCGCCTTAAAACAGCGCAGCCCAGCGGGTGGCCGCTGGGCCGAAGGGAAAATTCATCGAATCGAAAAAATGAATCACCGTGGAATTATTAGTTTAGGGGTAGAAGCAAGTTGGGTCAAGTTGACGCTCAAGCGCGTCGGCTCGAAAAACCACTCGCCTGCCGTGCAGCGGCCGATGGCCGTAAATCACGAGTCGCGCTGGGAACTCAGTTTCTAGACCATTACCAACTATAGTGGGCCTTGTAGTGCTGCGTCTTTTCTTCGTCGGCCGGAATCCCGACGACATACTCCACGGTCCGGCTATCAAGCTTTTTGAAAGCCTCGGAGTTCTTTAGGATGTCCCAACTCGTCCAGCGGTAGAGATGCTCGACGATGCGCACTTCGACGGCTTCGCTCTTGTGATTTCGCACCCTGATTTCGAACGATTCATCTAACCAGCGAGCGTTGAAATCTGCCCGGTACTCCGTGCGGGTTCGCTCGCCGGTAATGTCGAAGGCATTGCCGGTGTAGAGGCGAATTGTTTCGTCCTTTGGAGTGTGATCGATGTTGTTCTCGCCAGTGAACTCGAGCTGACCATCATCGTCGCGCCGGTAGAAACGTACCCGACCCTTTGGAAGCGGCATGCCAAGATGGTTCTCGGCGGTGTTTTTGAACTCCTGCATGACCCAAACTTTCGGATTGGAGAGGACGCCATAACTCTCCTGCTGGCGGATGTTTTCCATCGGCCAATTCTGATAATTCTGTTCGACTCTCATCCCGTCGTAAACGTAGATAGCCCTGGACTGGATCCCAGTGGCACGGATCATTTCCACTTGTTTTGTTTCGCGGTCGTGGAGCGTGGTGGAGTGCTCGAGTGTGTAGAGATGATATTCGTCGAAAGTCTTCTCCGTCAACGGCGGACCCGATTGTCCGCCAGCAATTCCAGACGCCATTCCAGAGGCCTCCATCCTGTCAAGACCTGGTTGCGGAACCTTATTCACGTCACCGGCCATCAACTTGATATGTGCATCGCGAAAGGTTTTACCGCTCTGATTGTCCAGCGTGACCCAGCCGACGAGTTCGAGCACGCTCGATTTCGGCGGCGCAATGACGTTGTAACTCGCGTCCCAGTTCATACCTCCGGTCACGTAGCTGAACTCCGTCGGAGAAGCGCCCGGCTTGTCAGCAAGTAGTTCCCAGGAGAGCGTCGGCTTGAGCACGGTGTCGTCCGCCAGCGCCGGGAATAGGGGCTGGCCCGGCAGCGAGAATCGCAGCTTCCCGTCTACTTCAATCACAGGCTGTTCGCTGCCCTGCGCAACAGCAGCCTGCCGGGCGTAATACTGCGGACCGTAGGTTTGGAAGGCGGCGTAATGCGGCACATACCCGCTGCGGATGATCCTGCCCTGCACAATCCTCTTATTGGCCG
>Ga0070698_100008684_pt1 | contig 10946 bp, 4 predicted proteins | sample KBSK1502metaG_FD_65477 | JGI IMG/M metagenome (GOLD analysis project Ga0070698, IMG submission 65477) | Corn, switchgrass and miscanthus rhizosphere microbial communities from Kellogg Biological Station, Michigan, USA - KBS K1-50-2 metaG | ecosystem: Host-associated > Plants > Roots >...
ACGTGGCCCTTGACCTGGTCCGTGGGCGGGATGATGGTGCGCGGGATTCCGAGGAGGAAGTCGGCCACGGAGTATCCGCTGAGCTGGCCGTTGAAGTCGAACCGTCCACGCGGGTCGTTGGCGGCCTGCCGCGCGGTGCTCTGCCGGCGGACGTCGAACCCGGCGCGGATGTTGTGCGATCCCCGGTTCCAGGCCACGACGTTCGAGAGCTGGAACGTCCGGTCCCACTGGGGCCAGTTGGTGCCCCCGTTGCCGAGGCCGTTGAAGCCGCTGACGTTGATCGAAGGGATGCCGGGATTGTTGAACCTGGTGTCGCCGTCGAATCCCTGGATGCCCAGGCTCGTTCCGACGTCGGCCGGACCGTTCACCTTGAAATAGTTGGTGAGCGTCTCGTCGACCCCCAGATAGCCGACGCGGAAGTCGTTGACGAGGTTCGACGTGAAGGTCTGGGTCCAGGCGAAGAGCGCGTTCTTGTTCTTGCGGGGGATGATGGTGCCCCCCGTCTGGATCGCGCCGAGGTCGGTGAGGTTCTCGTCCTGCCAGTTGAAGCGGGCGTACAGGCGCGCCTTGTTTCCGATGTTCTGATCCACGCGGGCCAGGACCTGGTCCGTGTTGACGCGGCTCAGCGTGGGGCCGAGGAAGTTCGCGCCTGTACCCGCCCGGTTCGGCTGCGGGTACAGCTCCAACAGCTTCACCGCGACGGGGGACCAGTCCGACCGCGGGATGATGTTGCCAGGGTACGCCACTCCCGTCCGGGGATTCTTGATCGGGGTCGTGATCTCGGAGAAGTTGCCCTGCCGCATCAACGCCGTCGGCACGGAAGCGATGGCCGACCCGGTCAGCTCCTGCCGGATGCCTTCGTAGGCGAACATGAAGAACGTCTTGTTGTGGCCGTTGTAGAGGCCCGGGATCACGACCGGCCCGTTGATCTGGCCGCCGTACTGGTTCCGGCGCAGCGGGTTCTTGGGCGCGGTCGGGTTGTCGAAGAAGCCCCGCGCGTCGAGCTTCTCATCGCGGAAGAACTCGAACGCGGACCCGTGGAGCTGGTTGGTACCGCTCTTGGTCACCACGTTGATGTGGACGCCGAGGTAGGACCCGTACTCGGCGGACGTGCTGCCGGTCTGCACCTGCACTTCCGTGACCGCGTCGGCGATCGGGCGCATCGTGGTTATGGGCAGGAGGTTGTTGGACGAGGCGATGCCGTCGAGCGACAGGCTGTTCTGGATGTTGCGCTGGCCGGCGCCGAAGAAATTGCCCGCCGGCGTGGCCGTGCTCTGTCCGGCGACTCCCGTCGAACCGGCCAGCACGCCGGCCGTCATGGTCGCCAGGTTCCAGACGTTGCGGCCGTTGCCGACCGGCAGCTCCTGGACCTTGCGCTCTCCGATCGTCTCCGAGAGAGCCGCCTTGTCCGTGTCGAGCGCCGCGCCCGCGCTGGCGACGGTCACCGTCTCGGAGATGCCGCCGACCTGCAGCGTGGCGTTCGTGCGCACCACGCGGTTGGTGGGAACCTCGATCCTGGTGGCCTTGAACGGCTGGAAACCGGAAGCCGACACCGAGATCTCGTACTTGCCCGTACGGACGAACTGGATGTTGTAGTACCCGGAGGCGTTCGTCGTCGTCTCGTAGGTGTCCTGGGTGCCGAGGTTCACGGCGACGACGTGGGCGTCCGACACCACGAGCCCGCCGCTATCGGTCACCGTGCCGACCAAAGCCGTCTGGGAGGCGAGTTGCGCCCAGGCGCTGGTGGCGAGAAGCAGGCCGAGACCCGCGCCCAACGAGATTCGTGGTCGCATCATGGGCACCCCGCTAGTGATTGTTGTCTTGACGCGTGCGTATACTCCTCGCCACGGATCCCTGTCAACTGTTCGAAGCCTCGTCTGTCGAAGCCTCGTCCACTCCTGTCGCCGACTCGCAGCTCGATCCGGCTGATCGCGATCCGGGCGGCGATCGCGGCGGGGCCGGGCGAGCCGAGCGGGCTCTTTGTGGACTCAGAGCCGAAAAAGGCAGCTCAATTTGATGAACAGTTCCCGGCCCGTGAGCATGCCCGGCAAGCGCAGGGCACGCAGAGCCGGCGTCGTGAAAGGACCCGCGACGTCTTCGTAGTGGGTGTTGTAGCCGACGTAGAGCGCGGTGCCGGGGCTCTGAAGCCAGGTCAGCAGAAAGTTCCCGTCGAGCCGCCTCGAGTGCTCCAGTTGGATCAGCGACCGATCGGGCTTCACCGCGTCGTAATCGAGCGTCCCCCGCAGGGACAGCGCGCGCGTGAACTGATACTCCACCTTCAGCCGGGCGAGCCGGTTGACGTAGACCGTGTCCTGTGCCGCATTACGGAAGAGCAGCGGACCTCCGAGCCGCCGGTAGATGTAGGTCTGTTCCAGACGCATTCGGCTCGACGGTCGTAGCGTCAGCCCGACCGAGCCCGCGACCGAGTTGGCGAGGAACGGCGAGCGGCCGGGAGCCGGATAGTAGTTGACGTCCGTCCCCTGACCGTACGAGGCCGAGACCCCCAGCCCCTGCAGGCCCTCGGTGTAGAACGACGCATTGGTCCCGTTCTTGCGAAAGCGTTGTCCGGCGAAGATCTCGAGGGACTCGGATCGCGAGAGCTTCAGCTCCGTCGGTCCGGAGAAGAGGACGCTTAGCTCCGTCCCGAGGAACCAGTCCTGGACCTGACCCTTTCTGTCCCAGTTCACGAGGCTGGTGACCGAGGGCCCCACGTTGACCAGCACGCGACCGCCCGGCCGCCAGGCGTAACCGGCGTAGTGCTCGGTCTGCCGGATATCCACTCGCGGTACGAACCCGAGCGCCGCCCGGAAGTTGGGATCGATGTCCTGATAGCTGGCCCCGTACGTGAAGTTCCTCCCGCTGTAGAGCAGGTTCGCGAAATACTCCGATCCCGAGAGCGTCGGGCCGCTGCCCTCCCTTGTCTCGCTCCGCGTGAGCTGCCCGGTGAGAACGAGGTTCGGGCTGAGCTTGAGCCGGCTGTCCAGGGAGAAGACACGGTTGAAGTCGGAGCCCAGCGCGCGGCTGGTGGCGAAGAGTCCGACGTCGGACTGCCCCTTCAGCTCGCGCTGCAGACGCACCACCGCAATCGCCGCGTTCCGTGCCCGGGAGGGGTCGAATTCGGTCCCCGTCGTCGAGAAGCGGTCGTTCATCCCCAGGGCGCCCACGGCCCAGCCGCCCGCCTTGCCGCTGAGCTTGACCCCGAACTGGGGGTCGAGGATGCGGCGGGAAAAGAAGAGCTTGACGGGAGTGTCGAAGAAGCCGGCGTTCTCGGTGAAGAACGGCCGCTTCTCGGGGAAGTACACCTCGAATCGCTGGTTGACCGTCACCTGCGGATCGTCGGCTTCCACCTGACTGAAGTCAGGCTTCCACGTGCCGTCGAGCGCGAACGCGCGGGCCATGACGACCTTCGCGTCGAGGCCGCCCCGCCGGTCCTGCTGCCGGTCGAATGTGGCCTGCGAGGGGGCGCGGGAATCGGCACGGCTGAAGACGCCGTAGGGAACGACCTGGACGTTGGACCCCGACGCGATGTTCTTCATTCCCTCGAGGGTGGCCATCTGCTGGGAGAAGCCCTCGACGCGATTGGTGATGTACGGCCAGAACGAGTCCTCCTGGTTGTGGGGGATGAAGCGCCCGAGGGCGATGCCCCATGTCTGTTCCGGCGCATTCGGGAAACGGAGGCTCTGGAAGGGGATCGCCATCCAGACGACGAAGCCGCCGGGCGTCAAGCGACCCTTCGAGTGCCAGACCGTGTCGAAGCTGAAATCGGGGCTCTGACCCTCGGTGAGGATGAGATCGCTCTGGATTCCGAGAGGATTGGCGGCGAACACGTAGGCGCGCCGCCGATCATGGAATGTGTCCAAGTAGACCGCCACCTGATCATCGCTTCCGATGTCCTCGCGCTTCGCCATCCGGGCTCGAACCCTCGCCGGTTCCTCCCGGCAGACCACGACCACGTACAGGTTCTTGTGATCGTAGGAAAGGTAGGCGGAGGTCTCTTTCGAGGCTCGGGCGCCGTCGCTGGGCTCGCGCTGGCGGAAATCCGTTATGCGGCCCTCGGCCTCCGGGCGCTCGCCGTTCACGAACTCCGCCAGGTTCGGCGGGCGGGAGACTCGCGGGATCTGTAACGTGGGCCGCTCCTGCCCGACTCGAGCCCGCTCGCCGGCGGTCTCTCCGGTCTCCCGCGCCGCCGCTTCGGCCGCCAGGGGCTGCAGTGGCACGACCACGACGGTGGGTGGCCGGCGCGTCCAGCTCCAGTAGGGAAGCTCCCAAGGAGGGATGATCCGCACGGTCCTTTCGACGGTTACGTAGCCGCGCTTTCGGATCGTGAAGGTCACCGTGGCGGGCTTCTCGAGCAGGAGACGGAGACCCTCTCGTGTGGTCGTCCCCAGGTGCAGGCTGAAGACCCAGACGTCGGCCCCCTCGGGCTCGGTGATGATCCGCACTTCCCAAGGATTGACCTCGGCCAAAGCGGGCCGGGCGGCCCCGGCCAGCAGCATCAGCGTCAGAGCCCCGAAGACCGCTACTCCTGCGCGATCAACCGTGGGCTTCACCGGGGCGAGTCCTCTCCCCGCCCAGTCCCTCGCGGAGCACGAGGCACAACCGCCGCGAGTCCTGCTCTGGTCGGAACGCGGTCCGACAAGACGCCATTCCTAGGCCGCACTCTTTCACCGACGCCACCAGCAGCAACCCGGAGGCGGCGGCGAGCATTCGGGAGGCGAGTGACTCCCCGTCCAGACCCGCCCACACGGACAGCAGCGCGAATGCAGCGATGAGCGCCACTCCGAGGGGTGAGTACCTCGGCCATACCCGCACCCGCACGAGCTGCCGGCCGGCACCATGCTCTTCGAGACCCATGCGCACCCGGACGCAGCCCAGCAAGCCGCCGGGGAGCTCCAGATCCCACGCGTCGAAATCGCCGCCGCGCCGTACCACGGCGTGCCGTGAAGCGAGCGCGGTCTCGACGGAAGAGAACCAGGCGCTCGGTTCCCGCCGGCGCTCGCTCCAGATCTGAAAGGCTCGCGGCCACGGGAAGACGAAGCCGGGGGCGCGGAGGGCTCGCCAGGGTGTGAGGCCGTGGCGGATGCGGCCGAGAAGCCTGGCCAGGGGCTGAATCACGTGCAGCAACGCGGTGAGTGCCCGCAGCCTCAGCCGCCCCAAGGGCGACTCGGGCCGGCTGGAGAACGACGTCCGCGCGACGACATTGAGCACATAGGCAACGGGGACTCCGACCGAGGCGGCGAGAAGGGGAGCGGCGAGGAGAGCAGGGCGCCAGAGCAGACCGAGCAGGGAGAGCAACGCCAGGACGAGGTTGACGAGGTACCACTCGGGCATCAGCGGCAGCGAGGCCAGGGTCTGCGGTCCGGGCTCGTAGAGCGACTGGAACGGGGCGTCGCCGCAGCGGCCATGCCGGATCCGCGCGCGTCCCCAGGGCAAGGGGCGCGCGAACCCTTTGCCGTAGAGTCGGCCGGCCCAGCTCAGGTGACCCGCCGCGTTGTATTTCTCCGGCCATTTCCGCGCGAGGAGCGCTTCCGCCCTGCCGTAACCCTTCTGCTGCTTCCAGTACGCTCGGAGCGAGCCGCGGCGGTGGTGCCACACGACGGCCGCCGGGTGGAAACCGATCGTGAAGCCCTCCTTCTGGATGCGCCAGCACACATCGACGTCGTCGCCCGCCGTGCGGAACTGCGGGTCGAACCCGCCGATCGCCTCCAGGCAGCTCTTCCGGAAGGCCATGTTGCAGCCGGGCACGTGCTCGGCCTCCTCGTCCGAGACCAGCACGTGGATGGGGCCGCCCGGGGCGTTGGCGACGCAGTCGGAGGTCGGACCGTCGCCCGGCGGCGGCAGGTTGGGCCCCCCGATCGCCGCGTGGTTTGTGCTTCGAAAGGCCGACGCCAGGTATGTCAGCCAGTGGGGGTCCGGGTACGCGTCGTCGTCGATGTAGGCGACGATCTCACCCGTCGCCACGAGCAGGCCGCGGTTGCGGGCTCGGCTCAGCCCGCCGTTGGGATAGCTGAACAGTCGCACGCCGGGAGACGCGGCCGCGATGTCCGCCGTCGAATCGGTCGAGCCGTCGTCGATCACGATGATCTCGTAGCTGGGGTACGAGACCTTCTGCAGATGAGCGAGGCATTCGCCGATCGTCCGCTCCCCGTTGTAGCTGCAGACGACCACGGAGATCTTCGGCCAGCCTCGGCCCGGCGTGAGCGGCGCCTGCGCGAACGCTTCCCTCACCGCGGTGAGGGCGGGCTTCGGCCCTCGCCCGCGCGTGGTGAGGCCGAAGTCCCAGTCTTCGATGTCGTGCCCTCCCCGGTGCCACTCGTCGGTCCAGGAAAAGACGAAAGCGCCCGCGCATCCCCCCGCGAAGGCGGCGCGGACCTGCCAATCGAGGGCTCGCGCTTGCGCCTTCTGACCGTGGCGCCGGCTGTCCAACCCGATCTCGCCGATCATCAGCGGTCGGCCGTCCGCGAGGTTCTGCAGGCGGGCGAGATAGGCCGTGAAGCGCTCCGGCGCCTCGAGGTAGACGTTGAAGCAGAAGAAGTCGACGAAGCCGAGCTGCAGGTATTCGGTGGAGGGGAAGTTCACGTACGTGCAGAGCGCGGCCGGGTCCTCCCCTTTGGCGGCTTCATGGAGCCGCTCGAGGAACCTTTCGATCGCCCGCGGGCCGGACCAGCGCACGATCGAGGCCGGGATCTCGTTGCCGATGGCGTAGCCGAGCAGCGCCGGGTGCCCCGCGCACGCGCGCACGCCGGCGCGTACCCTCTTCTCGATGTCCGCGGCTGTCCGGCGGTCGTCGATGAAAGCCACGTGCTGCTCCCACGGCAGTCCCACCATGACGAAGAGGCCGTATTCCTGGGCGAGGTCGAGCAGGAAACGGGGCGGGACGCTGTACGTGCGCACGGCGTTGATGCCGTTCCTGGACATCAGGGCGAAGTCGTGCTCGACGCGCGCCGCAACGTACTCTTCGCCGGACGCTCCGGGCCGGAACGTCCCGTAGGTCACGCCCCGCACATAGAGCTTCTCGTCGCCCAGGAACAGGAACTTCCCCAGGGCTCGCGGTCGCGAAGGCTTGGCCGCGCGTTCACGCCACGGACAGACCCCGTCCGGGGTCTCGGCGGCGGTCAGCTCTTCGGTCCGGCGAGCTCGGGCAAGGGCGGCAGCGTCAAACGGAAGTCGGCCCGCAGAGGAATCCGCGAGACTCCAGCGCATGGGTTGGGACCCTCCCAACTGTTCGGCCCTAGGGCAGCGGCCTCTCGGTCACTCAACGGCAACCCCCTCCCGGGGTCGCCATGACACTGATCGCCGTGCCCGCCTGGCTTAGGTCTTCCTGGGGGGAGGGAGCCAGAACGCGCGCCGGTGAGGATCGGCCCTCGTCGTCGCGCAATACGGTGACCGCGAGCACGCGCGTGAGCACGGGTGACTGGCGTCACCACGGGAACGGTTCCCTTCAGGCAGATTCTTGCCGGCGCGTTCCGCCGTTTCGTTCCGGACCGGCATGCGAACGAGCGCCTCATTCGTGGCACGAAACGAGGCAACGGTACGAGCAACCGGCGAGCCGACGCGTTGCGTGGCCGGCATTCCCAGGCGCGGATCTTTCGCCGGCTACTGCCTTATCTCCAGCCCTACCGGGGGTCCGTCATCGTCGTCCTCGCGGTGCTCCTGGCGCAGGTGGCTCTCGGCTTGCTGGAGCCTTGGTGGATGCAGGTCCTGGTCGACAACGGCCTGCTCGGAAGACCCCTGCCCAGCTGGCTGCGGCAAGCCCTCCCCCCGCTCGGAGCGGGAACGGGCCGTGCGATCGTCGTCTTCGCCGTCCTGCTGGGGATTGCGCTCTGGCTCGCTTCGAGGCTGCTGGAGATCGCGGGCGATTACCTGAAGTCGCGGGTCAACGCGCGCCTGACGCTGGCCTTCCAGGCCGATCTGTTCAACCACCTCCAGCGGCTCTCGTTCTCGTACCATGACCGCACGTCGGTCGGCGACTCCCTGTATCGGCTGAACAACGACGCGGGCTTTGTCAGCACGCTGCTGTGGGGCAACTTTCGACACCTCTTGTCATCGGGCCTGACGCTCATCGGTGTCTTGTGGGTGGTCGTCCACCTGGATGCGCAGCTCGCGCTATTGGCCCTGCTGGCCGCGCCCTTTCTCTACGCCTCGGTCGGTTTCTATGGCCGGCATTTCAAGGCGCGATCGCTGCGTGTGAAGAGCATGGAGAGCGCGTCGCAGACGATCCCCCAGGAGGTCTTCTCGTGCCTGCGCGTCGTCAAGGCTTTCGGGCAGGAGGAAAGGGAGGAGCGCCGGTTCCGGGACCAGAGCTGGGGCGCGCTCCTGGCCCGGCTTCGTCTGAGCCTGCAGCAGAGCCTCTTCTCTTCGGGTCTTGGGCTGGTCACGAAGCTCAACCGCAGCCTGATCCTCCTGATCGGTGGCTTCCACGTTCTCGAAGGGCATCTCACGGTCGGAATGCTGATCGTCATCCTCGACTACGTCGGTCGGATCCACCAGCCTCTTCAGGAGATCGGAGAGACGTTCACCGACATCCAGCTTTCCCTGGCCAGCGCGGACCGGATCCTGGACGTGCTCGATGTCGAGCCGGAGATCCGAGACCGACCGGGGGCCAGGGCCCTGGGCGCGGTTCGCGGTGGCTTCGCTTTCGAGGACGTGTGCTTCGCCTACCGCCCGGGACACACCGTGCTCCACCACATCAGCTTCCGGGCGCGCCCGGGCGAGGTCGTGGCGATCGTGGGGCCGACGGGCGGAGGCAAGTCGACGCTGGCGAACCTCATCGCCCGCTTCTACGACCCCGAGCAGGGGCGCGTGACACTCGACGGCCATGACCTGCGCGACCTCACGGTGGGGACGCTGCGCGCGAACATCGCGCTCGTCCTGCAGGACCCGATCCTCTTCAGCGGAAGCGTTCGCGACAACATCGCGTACGGCCGGCCGGGCGCGAGCATGGACGAGGTGGTCGCCGCCGCGAAGGCCGCGCACGCGCATGGGTTCATCACGGCCCTGCCGGGCGGTTACGCGAGCCAGGTGGGCGAGCGCGGCGGGCGGCTGTCCGGAGGCGAGCGCCAGCGCATCGCCATCGCGCGAGCCTTCTTGAAGGCGGCGCCCGTGCTCATCCTCGATGAGCCGACGTCGTCGATCGACGCCGGCACCGAGCTTCTGATCGTCGAAGCCCTGGATCGATTGATGGTCGACCGCACCACTTTCATCATCGCGCATCGTCTCTCGACCATCCGCCGCGCGGACCAGGTCCTGGTCATGGACGAGGGACGACTCGTTCAGCAAGGCACGCAAGCCGAGCTGCTCTCCCGCGAAGGCCTGTTCGCCCGGCTGCACGCGATGCAGACCGTCGGGCCGCGGCCTCGCGAGGCCGAGGTGCCAGCGTGAAGGCCCTCGCCTTCGAGGGAGCGGCGCCCGAGCAGGCCGCCGCCGGGCGCCGCACGCCCCGACAGGCGCTCGAGGCAGGGCTGACGCTCCGGCGTGGCCGGCCGATCCGCGTCGTCGCGCTCGAACGCCGGTCCCTGGAGGCGCGGAGCACGCACCCGATCGAGCGCCTGAGCGTCCGCCTCGATTCCGGCGAGCGACTCCGGCTCGTCTTCAAGCGATTCCATCGCCGGAGCACGGCCAAGGGAAGCCGGAGAGAGGTGTTGATCTATCGCCGGCTCCTCGAGTGCCGGGGCTTCGGGGCGCCGACGGTCCATGCCTCCGTCTACGACGACGTGCTCGGAGACTACTGGCTGTTCCTGGAGGACGTCGGGGAGCGCACGCTCGAAGAGGGCGATCGGGACGAGTGGCTCGCGGCCGTTCGATGGCTGGCGGAGATGCACGGCACGTGGTGGGGCCGTACCGGCGAGCTTCGGGCGGTGGCTTGCCTCGACGACCACGGGCCTCACTACTATTGGAGGATCGCGCGCACCGCCCGCCGCCATCTCGTTCAGGCCGGCCATCGCGAGGCGGTCCGCTGGTTCGACGGCCTGATGAGGGGGTTCGACTCGGTGGTCGCCGATCTCATGCGCCAGCCGCGGACCCTCGTGCACGGCGACGTGTTTCCGCATAACGTCCTCCTCCAGCCCGGGCCGCGCATCCGACCCATCGACTGGGAATCGGCCGCGGTCGGCCTCGGTGCCTGGGACCTGACGCGGCTGCTCGACGGATGGGGAAAGGACCGGCCCGCCTTCCGAGCCGCCTACATCTCGGAGCTCGCGCGCCACTCCCCTTTCCCGTGCGACCCCCGCTCGTTCCAGGCGACGTTGGCGCGGTGTGAGGTCGTGGATGCCTTGTGGCATCTCGCCTGGGAGGCGAAGGCGTGTCGCGAGGAGCCCTTCGTGCTCGGCCTGCTGCAGGCGATGGAGACGGCGTGGCTCGGCCGCTGAGGATCGCCCAGGTCGCGCCCATCGCCTCCGCGGTGACGCCGACGAGCACCGGCTCGATCGAGCAGCTCGTCTTCCTGCTGACGGAGGAGCTGCAGCGTCGGGGTCACCAGGTGACGCTCTTCGCGACCGGCGACTCCCAGACCTCGGCGCGCCTCGAGGCCACCTACCCGCGCGGCTACGGGGACGACCCCGACCTCTGGAACTGGCAGCTCCACGAGACGATGCACGTCGCCTCCGCGTTCGAGCGAGCGCGCGAGTTCGACGTCATACACAGCCATGTTTACCATTACGCCCTGCCGTTCACGCGCCTCACGGGAACTCCCGTGGTCCACAGCTACCACGTGATCCCCGACGACGACGTCGTGCGGCTCTACGCGCGCTACCGCGAAGCAAGCGTCGTGGCCATCTCGCGCTATCAGGAGGGGTTTTTCAAGGGCAGCTCGAGCGTCGCCGTGATCCCCCACGGCGTCGACATCGATGCCTTTCCGTTTCGTGCGGCAAAAGGGGACTATCTCCTGTTCCTCGGCCGCATCCTCCGAGGCAAGGGAGTGGTGGAGGCCGTGCGCCTCGCTCGTCTGA
>Ga0070698_100008685_pt1 | contig 10945 bp, 6 predicted proteins | sample KBSK1502metaG_FD_65477 | JGI IMG/M metagenome (GOLD analysis project Ga0070698, IMG submission 65477) | Corn, switchgrass and miscanthus rhizosphere microbial communities from Kellogg Biological Station, Michigan, USA - KBS K1-50-2 metaG | ecosystem: Host-associated > Plants > Roots >...
GGCTCGCGCGATATGCGCCGCGGTGCTGCCGCGGGTGAGCCCGACAATGGCGCCTCTTGCATACGCATCCCAGTGTGGAGCGCCCAGGCCGACAAAGGCTGGAACAAGATACACACCGCCGTTGTCTTGCACACTGCCCGCGAGAGTTTCGACCTCGGGGGATGTTCGGATGATGCCGAGACCATCACGCAACCACTGTACGACGGCCCCTGCAATGAAGACGCTTCCTTCGAGCGCGTATTCGGTTATATTATTCCGTCGGGACGCAATGGTCGTGAGGAGATTGTTTTTTGACGGGACGGCTTCGGTGCCGGTGTTCATCAGCATGAAGCAACCGGTTCCGTAAGTATTTTTAGACATTCCGGGTTTACTGCACATCTGGCCGAACAAAGCGGCTTGCTGATCACCGGCGATCCCTGCGATGGGAATTCCGGCTAACGTGCCGGCTGCCGATTCTCCGTAGACTTCACTTGAACTCTTTGCAGCAGGCAGCACCGAGCGTGGTACGTGCAAAGCGTTAAGAAGCTCGTCATCCCAATCCCGGGTGTGAATGTTGAAAAGCATGGTTCGCGACGCATTGGTTTCATCCGTCACGTGAACTTTGCCATCTGTCAGTTTCCAAATAAGCCAGGAGTCGACTGTTCCAAATGCGAGCTCGCCGCGCTCAGCCCTTTCCCGGACCCCAGGAACGTTGTCCAGGAGCCAGCGCACCTTCGTTCCAGAAAAGTAGGCGTCGATCACCAAGCCCGTTTTGCCCTGGATAAGCGGCAGCAGGCCATCGGCACGCATCTGATCGCAGATCGGAGCGGTTCTGCGGTCCTGCCACACGATCGCATGAAAGACGGGTTCGCCCGTTTTTCGATCCCACAGAAGCGTGGTCTCGCGCTGGTTTGTTATTCCGACGGCGGCGATGTCCGCCAAGCTGATATTCGCGCGGCCGATTACGTCCGCTGCGACAGCAATCTGGCTTGCCCAGATTTCATTCGGATCGTGTTCGACCCAGCCAGGCTGGGGGAAAAACTGGGTAAATTCCATTTGTGCGACGGAGACAACTTTACCCGAGTGATCGATCACTAGAGCTCGAGAGCTCGTGGTACCCTGATCCAAAGTAAGTAGGTATTTCATATAATTTCCTGAGATGCGTTTAGGTTAGTGGGGGGCCGGGGCACTCCCGAAAGTGGCTGCATAGACAAGGGCGCCGATTACACCGCCGATAATTGGGCCGACAACGGGGATCCAGCCATAGGCAAAATCCGAGTCACGTTTGCCCGGAATTGGCAATATTGCATGAGCAATGCGAGGTCCAAGGTCACGCGCAGGATTGATCGCATAGCCGGTGGGACCGCCTAGCGACATGCCGATGGCCCAAACCAGAACCGCGACAACCCATGGTCCCCACGTGCTTCCGACTTCCGCCGGCGTCTTTGCGCCGGAGAAATAGGTCATCGAAAGAACGCCGAAAACCAGCGTGAAGGTTCCGACGATCTCGGTCACCAGATTTGCCGCGTAATCACGAATAGCTGGCCCTGTGCAGAAAACAGCCAGCTTCAGGTCGGCGTTTTCTGTTGCCTCAAAATGTCTCCTGTAAGAGATCCAGACAATGACACCGCCCAGGAAGGCCCCGATCATTTGAGCGATAATGAATGGCAGCACGTTTGCCCAAGAGAGTTTGCCGATGACCGCGAAGCTGATTGTTACAGCCGGGTTAATGAAACCACCGCTGATCGGCCCGGATGCATACACGCCCACGGCGACCGCCATGGCCCAGCCGGTGGTTATCACAATCCAGCCGGAGTTCTGTCCCTTTGTCTTACTTAAGACGACGTTAGCAACAACGCCGTCTCCGAAAATTATGAGCAACATCGTGCCGATGAGCTCGCCGATGAATGGATTATTCATGAGTTACGTTTGATGGGGGGATAACAAACTACAGCATTTACGCTAGAATGTCCTACGAACAAATGTTTGTAAGAATGTAGTGTCTTCTAGAATTCAACCCGCGCGGAGGCAAGAAAAATCTGTTAAAAGAATGTTGCCTTTTGCTAAGCCTGGGACCTGGTCGGCATCGATTCGATGCATTGCAAGAGGATCGCGCCAATGTCAGTCCAGATGAACATCTGCTAATTTTCTGGCCGTGGGAAGAGGATTTACGAGTGCGAAGAACCGTGAGAGCAAATGCCAACTAGAATTAGAAATTGTCAAAGGCAGCCGGGCGCAACGATTGACTGCGTCGATTCGCAAGCACGGGTTGGCGGAAGAATACCGGCAGAGACGCAAATCACGCGCCACGGAACAATTCTGATTCGGAAAGTTGAAACTGGGTTGCCCCCTGCATCAAGATGCGGAAGTAAGTTGATTTAGTTTCAACCTTTTGGCCTCAACCGCCTCAGCATGAGCAAAGCTACCACAGCGCCGAAACAACGACGGAGCAAACCGCGAACGGACCTTTCTGAAGCTGCAAGAAAATACGCGCGGAAGAAAGCTATGCAGCCTTTCATCGCATTGGCGCCCTCTTTTCTGCTAACGATAGGAATTCTCATTCCCGTTATCGTCGCAATTTTCTATTCGTTCACGGACCTGACCCTTCGCAGTTCTGAGTTTAATATCATTGGGATCGGCAACTTCGTCGACACTTTTACAAGTCCCGATTTCTGGCATTCGGTATCAATTACTTTGGGATACGCGTTTTGGGCGACGGGGATTGAAATGGTGCTTGGTCTTGGAATCGCGTTGCTTCTGAATGAAGAAAACTGGCTATCGAAGTTTTTGCGCCTGGTGCTGATTTTCCCTCTGATGATCGCGCCGGTCATTGGGGCGCTTGTGTGGCAATTAATGACCAACCCATCTGCTGGGATTCTGCGATTTCCACTCTCATGGATTGGACTTGGGGGCTTCCGATGGAGTGCCGACTCAAATTACGCTCTATTTTCTGTGATCCTTATAGACATCTGGATCTATACCCCATTTGTCGTCATCCTGGCGCTCGCCGGTCTGCGTTCCTTGCCGAAATCTCCGTACGAAGCCGCATTGATTGATGGCGGTTCTGCGTGGTTCATTTTTCGTAACCTGACGCTGCCGATGCTAGCCCCGGTTTTGCTAATCGCGTTGATTTTCCGGTTGATGACCTCCCTGCAAGAATTTGCAATTATCTTTGCTTCAACACGCGGCGGTCCAGGAGACCGTACATTAAGTGTTGCGATCGCGGCTTATAGCCAGGCATTTTCTTTTTATAATCTGGCTGGATCGATTCCCATGCTTCTCTTCCTCTGGGCGTTTATTTACGCCGTCTGTTTCATTCTGATCAGCTACTGGAGGAAGGCTCAAAAAATCTCATTGTGAGCGGTGTAGATTATGAAACAGGAAGGCAATGCTCTTGGTGGGTTAGGATCGGCAGCGAAGACTTTTTTGCTGATTCTTTATGCTCTATTCGCTTTGTTTCCTTTGCTCTGGATGCTGATTCTTTCTTTCAAACCGGACAGCGAGATGTTCACAACGACCTTTATTTTCACACCAACCTTAGAGAATTTTCGAGCGGTTTTTGCCGAATCAGATTTTCTGAGAACGCTCTGGAACAATCTTGTTGTCAGTGTGCTTGCAGTTGGGCTTTCGCTCGTCGCCGGTGTGCCTGCTGCCTATGCTCTGGGTCGTTTTGATTTCAAAGGAAAGGAGGATATCGCGTTCACCTTGCTCTCTTTCAAGTTTGCGCCTGAGATCCTGGTGATCATTCCTCTTTACCTTATTTATCAACAACTTCACCTGATCGACAGCATCGTCGGACTGATCTGGGTCTACCAGCTCATCAGCCTTCCGCTCCTGATCTGGATCTTGCGTGGCTTCTTCGAAGATCTCTCGAAGGATATGGAGGCGGCGGCTCAGCTTGACGGTTACAGCTGGTGGCAGGTATTTTTCAAAATGCCACTGCCTCTGGTCAAACCGGGGTTGGTCGCTGCCGGCCTGCTTTGCTTCATCTTTTGCTGGAATGCATTTACGTTCGCGTTGCTGTTGGGTGGAGGGAATACTCGGACTTCGACCGTGTCGATGACAAGATTTCTTGCGTCCGACACCGTCCATTACGGATGGGTAGCGGCAGCGGCATTAATCTGCGCGTTACCTGAAATCATTCTGGCGCTGCTGATTCAGAAGCACCTGGTTCGTGGCCTGTCATTCGGAGTGGTTAAAGGATAATACCGATGGCGAGCGTTGAATTAAGCGGTTTAACCAAGTGGTATGGGAAGCGACGAGGCGTCGAAGACCTGAGCCTCAACATTGCCGACAAGGAATTTGTCGCAATGTTTGGTCCCGCGGGGGCGGGGAAGACAACAACGCTGAATCTGATTGCCGGGATCGTCACTCCTAATCGCGGTACGGTGAAAATTGCGGGCAGGGATATTGATGGACTCGAACCTGCTGAGCGAAATGTCGCAATGGTGTTCGAGAGCTATGCCCTCTATCCGCAGCTAAGCGTCTTCGATAACATGGCGTTTCCTTTGCGCAGTCCCAAGTTCAAGCTGCCCGAGGACCAAGTAAAACAGCGGGTAACCCAATACGCGAAAGTGATGAAAATTGATCAATTATTGGGGCTCCAAATCACAGCGCTGAGTAACGGGCAACGTCAAAGAACGGCGCTTGGCCGCGCGCTTGTTCGCAAACCCGATATTCTTCTTCTCGATGAACCTTTGAGCCAGTTGGAAGCAAAACTTCGGCACTCCATGCGGACGGAACTAAAGGAAATGCGCGGCGAGTTGGGGACCACAACGCTATATGTCACCCGCGACTATCGCGAGGCGATGAGTCTCGGAGATCGAATCGTCGTTATCAACGAAGGTCGCACGCTTCAAGTTGGCACTCCGAAAGAGATTTATTTGCGACCCGCAAGCACGCTTGTCGCTCAACTCTTTGGTGACCCTGAGTTCAATCTTGTTGATGGATTGGTGAAAGCAAAGGATGGCACAAAGCTCGAATTCGAAATTTTGGGAGAAAAGATCCCAATGCCGATTCCTGAGGATGTGGCACAGGTGCTGAACAAAAAAGGCAGGGGAAAGATTCGGATCGGGTTTCGACCTTCCGATGTAAGCATTGTGCGGGATGGAAGCAAAAATGTCTTTCACGGAGTTGCTTACAGCTTCGAACCGCTGGGTGCGAGATCTGTATTGACGGTTCAGGCCGTTGATGGGACGCGAATCCGGGCGTCAGTTGATGGACATCTTACGTTCGAGATGGATCGACGGGTGCAGTTTTCGATCGATCCGCGTTCAGTCCTTGTTTTTGACGCAGACACCCAGAGCTTCCTGGCGCGATCGCAGCTTCCATCGGGGGATGGAATCCATGGCTGAGCTAACTTTAAAGAACGTTGTTAAACAATATAGTCTCGCTGGGCCGCGGGTGGTAGACAATTTAAATCTTGAGATGCGCGATGGGGAGTCTATCGCATTGCTCGGCCCGTCAGGCTGCGGGAAATCGACTACGCTTCGGATGGTGGCGGGTCTGGAGTCAATCACTGAGGGCCAAATGCTTATCGGTGGCAAGGTGATCAATGACATGCATCCAAAGGATCGCGGAATAGGGCTGGCATTTGAAAACTATGCTCTTTATCCACCACTGAAAGTTCGCGAAAATCTGGCGTTTAACCTGAAGGCTCATGGGGTAAACCAGAGCGAGATCGACAAGCGCGTTGCCGAAATTTCGAAGTATATCCAGATAGAGGATCTGTTGGATCTCAAACCGGCCCTGCTAAGTAGTGCTCAGAAACAGCGCGTCAGTATTGCGCGGGCCTTGATTCGGCGCCCGGCGGTTCTCCTGCTCGACGAGCCGCTTAGCCGTCTGGATACCGCACTTCGGGCGCAGATGCGGACGGAGATCAAGCGACTTCATACGGAACAGCGCCTCTCAACAATCATTGTCACTCACGATCAGCTTGAAGCAATGGGGCTGGCGGATCGAATCGCAGTTCTTAACGAAGGGAAGTTACAGCAATTCGATACTCCTCTTCAGGTCTTTAATCACCCCGCTAATGAGTTCGTTGCCGGCTTTCTCGCTGAGCCACCGATGAACATTTTCTCTGTGCAGGTGGATTCCAGCAGGCGGTTAGTTGTGCCTGGAACGGAGTTCGCCTTTCCTATTACCGGTTATGTGCAGCGGTTATTGGGCAACAGATCCTCGGCGAAACTCGGCGTACGTCCGTGGGGTGTAAAGGTCGGCTCAAATGCGTCGCAAGCCAGCGTACCGGGAACTATTTCCGTTGTAGAAAATCTCGGGGACGAGACGCATGTCGGTGTCCGGTATGCGGAGTTGCTGCTTATGGCGAGTTTACCCGTCACGGAGCGATATAAACCGGGCAGCCGTGTGCATCTGAGCTTTAATGACCAGGATCTAAATCTTTTTGACCCGCAGAACGGGCAAAGGCTTGTAGCGTAGTTTAACAGTTGCACTACGCCGAGTTTATGCGCGGTGGGACGGGGCGGCAGGAATGATCCTTCTTTGAAGGAAGGCAGGGCGCGCGATTTTTGCAGCGGAAGCGCCAACTAAGTTGGGTTAAGATACTTGGCATGGCTTCGGATTTGCAAGCCTCTCCCACTTCCTTGGCGCGGAACTCTCTCATCGAGTACCTGAGCATCCCGCGCGAACTTGCGTGGGGCTATGTCGGCCTGTTGCTGTTCATGATGGGGGACGGGGTGGAGTCAGGGTACCTGGCTCATTACCTTCACGGCGAGGGGATTTCCGAGGGAAAAATCGCGGTGATATTCGCGGTTTATGGCGCGTTCGCGACAATGGGGGGCCGCTATTCGGGCACTTTAGCCGATGTCTGGGGGCCGCGTTTGGTGATGTGGATCGGTCTTCTGACTTGGACTGCATTCCAGGTCGTCTTTTTGGGCTTCTCGCTCCCGACGGGTAATTTCCCTTCCATGCTCGTGAGCTACGGGCTCCGGGGCTTTGGCTACCCGCTGTTTGCCTATGGCTTCCTGGTTTTGATTACGAACGCTACTCCGCCGAAGCGGCTCGGATCAGCCGTGGGATGGTTTTGGTTTGCTTTCAGCGCAGGACTGCCGACCTTGGGTGCTTTTCTTGCCAGTCTGCTCATTCCCCATCTCGGCCAGTACGCGACCTTCTGGTGTTCGCTTGCGATGGTGATTGCCGGCGGTGTCGTCGCTCTTTTGGGACTGCCAAGAAGAACCCGCCTATCTGCGCCGGGCGCGCCTGAAAAGAAGACGAGCGATTCACTTTTCTCCAGCTTCTCGATCGCATGGAAAAAACCAAAGACAGCGATCGGTTGTGTGGTGCGCATGATCAACACCGCCCCGCAATTCGGTTTCCTGGTATTCTTGCCAACTTTTTTCACAACCGCTGTCGGATTGCTTCTTAGCCAATGGCTGCAGTTGCTGAGCTACATGTTCCTGAGCAACATGGTTGCGAGCCTGTTGTCGGGGATCGTTGGGGACAAACTCGGTTGGCGGCACACCGTTGCCTATGTTGGCGGGATGGGCTGCACGATCACGACGCTTCTGCTTTACTACGTGCCAGTTGCACACCGGGGAAATTTCGGGTTGGCCGTCGTGGTTGCCGTTCTTTACGGGGCGACCCTTGCCGGCTACGTCCCGCTTACCGCCATCATGCCGCTCTTGGCGCCGGAAAACAAAGGTGCGGCCATCTCGATGCTAAACCTCGGGGCGGGGGCAAGCGCTCTGCTTGGTCCGGCGATCGTTGGCGTCTTCATTGGGCCGCTTGGGGTTGAGGGGGTGATGTGGATCTTCGCCGGGCTGTATGGGCTCAGCGCGTTGCTGGCTCTGTTCCTGACGTTACCGGAGGAACTGGAACGAGGGACCCTTGGGTGGAGTGGCATCGGCGAAGCAGCGTTCGGCGCGTCTGCGAGTCTGCTGGACCATCCCCCGGCGATGGCGGCTCTGGCGGGCCAGCACGACATCGATCTTGTGCTGTTCGACCTTGGCGGGACAATTTATGACGACTCAACTTACACGAGGGCGTTGCTGCGGGCCGTTCATGAAATTGATCCGAAGGTCACGGAAGAGGAATTCTGGGCGGTTTATGATGCCGAACGGATGAAGGCATCGGGTTCGCTGCGCACTGCCATCGCGAACCATTTTGTTCCTAATCGGGATCGCGAGAGGCTGACGACCCTCGCAAGGGGCTATTGGGAATACCCAGCGTCGGCCCTTTACCCGGACGTGAGACCTACGTTGAAGGCGCTGGCGGACCACTTCAAATTGGGGCTGGTAGCAAACTCGGGCGAGGCGGCTCTCAAGGCGTTGCGACGGGATGGTCTCCAGGACCTTTTCACCGTCGTTGCCCTCGCAGACTTCGTTGGGGTGGAAAAGCCCGATGAGAGGATCTTCCATTACGCACTGAAAACCGCCGGCGTTTCGCCGAGTCGCGCGGTGCACGTGGGTAACCGTCTCGAGAGCGACATCCGACCGGCTCAACGATTGGGGATGCGGACCGTGTGGCTGTTGCGGGGCGACGCTCCTCCAGCGCCAACCTTGGACCAATTGGTTGAACCGGATGCCGTGATCACTTCGCTCGTGGGTTTGCCGACGGCATTATCAAGGTTAACGGGCGGTACAGAGTTTAAGTCATCCCCAGCGACTTCTGCGGTTAAGGGCCTTTCGGAAGCACGTCTGGAGCGCATCAAAGCTTTGTAATCAAATTGAGTCCATGTTACTCGCAACGGCTACGAGGGCCCTAGTGCATAAGCGCTAACTTGAGCGCACGAACGCTCACAAACGCGCTACGATGTAGGCGAACCGTCTCGGTTTGCTTGGTTTTGAAGCGTGCAAAGCGGGGACGCTTCGCCTACTTTGCGCTCAAGTTAGCGCTTATGGGACCGCAGCCCTATAAGACCAGAACGGCCAATGAAGTTGCTGGCGCGCGCCCTCGATCAGGTCGCTAGAAATCCGCCGTCTATTGGCAGGGCCAATCCATTGAGCATAGCTGCGGCATCACTTAGCAAAAAGCAAACCACCGACGCTATATCCGCACACTCCGCAAATCGGCCCAATGGAATTCGCTGAAGCATCGGTCCCCCTTTTTCAGGATCACTCCACGCCCGTTTCCCCATTTCAGTCAATACGACAGTAGGATTTACAGAGTTAACGCGAATGCCATGTTTGCCAAGCTCCACAGCCATGACTTTGGTCAACTGGTCCAGCCCAGCCTTGGAAGCGCAGTAGGCAGCATGTTTTTCCAGTGCCTGAAATGCCGCCATACTGGAGACGTTGACAATCGACCCTCGAACACCGCGCTCAATCATTTGTGTGGCGATTACCTGTGAAATAATAGCTACCGACCTAAGATTGACCGCCATCGTCAGATCCCATGCGTCTACGGTAGAGGTGAGAAAAGGCTGCAGAATCGCTATGCCGGCGTTGTTCACGAGAAGATCAACGTCCCCCGCCGACTCCGCTGCTCGCTTCGCGGACACGGGATCGGCAAGGTCCGCGATGATAGTCTCGCAACCGATCTCTTCCGTGAGGCTTTGTAGATCCTTTTCGGTTCTGCTGAGCGCAATGACTCGCGCATTAAAACGAGTCAGCATACTGGCCATCTCTCTGCCAATGCCCTTTCCGGCACCGGTAACAAGTGCACGCCGATTCTTAAAGTCGATTTGATGAACGATAGGATCGAGTTTCATGGGCTGAGGAGAAGAATGGATAATTTCTCTTCGCAACTATCTTTTGACAGTCCGTACCGCTGAGAAATTCCGGGTTGGAAAGTTTGTCTATTCCCAGCGAATGCTACGCTCCAGCCAAGGTGATGGCAATCCAAATACGGCCTCAAACTCAGGCGAGAAGCTTCATACTCTCGTAAAGCAGATTGGTAGGACCGGATCTCCGAGTCGGCCGCTCTTACTCGTTAGGCAAGGCGTTATTCTCGGCGGGTAGCTCGGAGATCTGCCCCATGAGACATGAGCGCTAACTTGAGACGAGTTTAGTCTGCGATTCGAAAAAAGCGGGGTCGGACTCAGGACGGATCTCTTACCCCGAAGCCACGAAAAGGACAGGGCACCGGAGCTTTTGTCCCGAAACGCGGCTCGCCGGGAGGCTCGCCCTACCACTGATGCGCCAGGGAAACCTGACCCAACAACGGTAGGGCGAAGCTCTGCTGAGCCGTCGCAATTCTCGACCACAAACTAACCTCGCGATACATCATCCCAAATAAATCTTCCAGCTAGGAGCTCATAGCATATAAAGGCACTAGAGTTTGGTCGTCACGCAGCAACCCGAATAGGTTTGGCTGCGGGCCGTACGACCGGATGCGCAATTGAAAGGTAATGTTTTCTGTATGAAATCGGAAATCGAGGAGCTGCAGCCGACAATTCATGACTTGGACTGCTTTGCGCTGTTCAAAAGCAGATCGAGGGCAACTGGCGGAGACGACGATTGAGGGGACGAAGGATGGCTAAGGTCGTCATTCTTGGCGCTGGCGCGCTTTTATTCCGAGTCTGCCTCGTCAGAACGGCCGGCTCGGAGATCCGGCCCTGTCCCTAGAAAGAGCCCCTCGCTTCAAAATCTTTCCGCAAAAATTTTTAGGCGACAGTTAATTTTGACCGGGCCAGCCATTCGAGCATGCGCAGCGGAGCTTCGCCCTACCGTGTGGCGTCCCGCTCCAATGGGACGTGTTCCGCGGGGTTAAAGAACCCAGGGCTGAGGCTTCCTGTCCCTTCGGGACAGCAATTGGACAGAGGCACGATTCGGGTGGAAATTCCGATTTAGCTGGAGAGATCCGATGTCAACTTCCATTTTCCGTTTTGTTTTGGTCGTCCTGTTGTTTGTGGCGGGTTTTGGCCCCCGTTCAAACGGCGAAATGATTGATCAACGTAACTTTGCGATTGATACCTATTATCCTGGGCCGAATGAAATCCGTTTGGCCGAGCAACGAGCGCGAAACTATTGGGCCAAGAATGCGAATCGCTATGGGTCCAATCCTGTTTATC
>Ga0070698_100008686_pt1 | contig 10944 bp, 11 predicted proteins | sample KBSK1502metaG_FD_65477 | JGI IMG/M metagenome (GOLD analysis project Ga0070698, IMG submission 65477) | Corn, switchgrass and miscanthus rhizosphere microbial communities from Kellogg Biological Station, Michigan, USA - KBS K1-50-2 metaG | ecosystem: Host-associated > Plants > Roots >...
TGTTCCAGATGGTCGCAGTCAGGGACTTAGGATCACTGATGCTGATTTTCCGATCGAGGGGTCGTTAGCGAAGCCGGAAATTTCTTCAACCGTCGCTGTTTCAAACGGCACTCTCGTTGGTCCCTCATTAGTGCTTAACCCTTCGCTCAATGAAGCGGTGCGGCGCGAAACCGCCAAATACAGCATCGATCCGCTTTTGATCTATGCCTTGATCGCGCAGGAATCAGGCGGCAAGGTGCGCGCCGTTAGTCCTAAAGGAGCGCGTGGGCCAATGCAACTCATGCCGGCAACGGCGGCGCGTTTCGGCGTGCGTAATCCTCATGATGTTCCGCAGTCAGTGCGGGGTGGTGTCGAATATTTTGTTTGGTTACTTGATAAATTTGATGGTAATGTATTGTTAGCCTTGGCTGGCTACAATGCTGGCGAAGGCGCTGTTGAAGCCTACCGCGCGGGACGCGCCATCATATTACCTAACGGCCGGGTCATTAACCCGCGCAGGCTACGAACCGGGGGAATCCCTCCATATCCTGAAACTCAAGCATACGTAAGATCGATTGCGCTTCGGTATATCCGCATGCGCACTCGCAGCAATATCCCTATAAATTAAGAGGAGACCTCTATATGGAAGAGGCAATCGCAGGTCGCGCCTCTAATGGTCTTGCCAAATTCCCACTCTGCGCTCTCGTTGTCGATGACGAGCCCGAAGTAAGGCGTGTTATCTCACGAGTGCTTGAAGATGGAGGCTGGATCGTGAGCGAGGCGGAATCGGCAGCGCGCGCCAAAGAACTCCTGGACGCGCAGTCGTGGATGCTGATCTTTCTTGATAAATGCCTGCCCGATGGTGACGGACTTAGCATCCTGCAAACGGTAACCAAGCAGCATTCGGAGACCTCCGTAGTGATGATTACCGGTCAGGGCTCTTACAACGAGGCCATCTTGGTGATGACTTCAGGTGCCCTCAACTATCTCTCTAAGCCCTTCACTATTCCTGAGGTGCGGGAGCAGATCGAGCGCTGTTTGGCCCGACTCGAACAACAAGAGCTGGGCCAAACGAGTGTCCTTGCGCCTAACGAAGAAGGGCTCGTAGCGCGAAGCGCTCGGATGATCGAGATAGGCGTGCAGCTACAGCGAGTGGCGAAAACAGACATTCCGGTGTTCATCTCGGGGGAAACCGGAACGGGCAAAGAGGTCGTCGCGCGCGAACTGCACCGACTCAGTGCACGTGCATCGAGTCCTTTTGTGACCGTCAACTGTGGCGCGATTGCGCCGCAGTTAATTGAATCGGAACTCTTTGGCCATGTGCGCGGCGCTTTTACTGGAGCTGATCGTGATCGCAAAGGTCTGCTTGAAGAGGCTAACCAAGGGACAATCTTCCTTGACGAGATTACCGAAACACTGCCTATGTTTCAGGTAAAGCTGCTCCGGGCACTGCAGCAGGGAGAGATTCGCAAGGTTGGCTGCAACAACGTAACGAAGATCAATGTTCGCGTAGTGACGGCAACGAATCGGAATATCAATGAAGAGGTCGAGGCCGGTCGTTTTCGTATGGATCTCTTCTACCGGCTTAACTCTTGTATCCTTGAGATTCCCGCACTCAAAGAACGACTCGAAGACATTCTTCCTCTGGTCGAATATTTTGCAGCCTGCGCGGGAAGGTCGGTAGGTTTCTCGGAGTTAGCTATGACAGCTCTTCGTAATTACTCATGGCCTGGAAACGTGCGCGAGTTGGAAAACGCGGTTACGACGGCTGTCAAGACCTGCGATGGAATTGTCCAACTACGGGATCTGCCAAAGAGGATGTGGCACGCTACTTCTACCTCGAATGCCGCGGAAGCGGACGCGCTAATTGGAAGGTCGGAAGAGTTCCTACCGCTCAGGGAAGCCACACGAAACTACATTGAGAAGGTCATGGCGCATACTGGCGGAAACAAGTCCGCGGCGGCCCGAATCCTAGGCGTCAGCTATCGTTCGATGTTCCGGATGTTAAAGACCGGAGATGATGATACCCAGATTCAGGTGGAGCAAGGTGAGGCAACGTGCTCCGAGTTGCCCTTTGAGGCGTATCGCGAAGCGAACGGATAGAGTCGCGAAATAGTGTCAGGAGTTAGCGCAAACCGTGGATTCCGATTCACACCTTGGTGTGTCTGATCTCTGGTTTTTCGCCAACATCTCTTCGATTCGCGCAAGCAGTTGGTCTCCATCAAAAGGCTTAGCGAGGAATTCGTACCCCTCTTCGGTAATCGACTGGTCCTGCTTGAAGGAGATTCCATAGCCGCTCGTTAGTAGCACCGGGACTTCCGGGTCAATGGCGTGGATCTTTTGACAAACCATTCGCCCGTCCATTCCTGGTAAGCCAACATCCAGGATCACGAGATCCACATGGTTATCTTCTCGTCTAAGTTTCCGGAATAACTTGAGAGCTTTATCGCCAGAGCTAACGGTTACGACGCGGCTACCGCCCCGCGTGATAATGCGTTTGAAGAGCATGCGCACATTGTCGTCGTCTTCGGCGACTAAGACTAGGCTTCTCCTCACCATTGCTCCGGATTTGGCGCACGCTCTGGCATGCGTGTTTGATGGGAGGCGCCGATGGTGTGCCTCCGCAAGAGGCAAATAGATGTCGAAGCGGGTTCCTTTACCTAACTCGCTTTGGACGTCAATGTAGCCATTGTGCTGTTTGACGATCCCGTAAACCGTGGGGAGTCCCAGCCCACTGCCTTGGCCTTCACCTTTCGTGGTAAAGAAGAGATCGAAGATCTGCGTAAGGGTCTCCTGGTCCATTCCCGTCCCGGTGTCTGAGACGCTCAAACGAACGAAGTCACCGGCGGTAGCCCAGACCCGCGTTGCCGTAAAAGAACTGTCTAGAGTGATGAAGGCGGTTTCGACCAGCAAGTGGCCGCCATGTGGCATCGCGTCCCGTGCGTTTACAAGAAGATTCCAAAGTATCTGGTCTATTTGCGAGCGCTCGGCATAGATCAGAGAGAGATTCTGTTGGGCGTGAAAATTGGTGGTGACTCTCTCGCCAAAAAGTTTGCGAGTAACGTACATCGTGTCGGAGACCGCTTCATTGAGATCGATGGGCTCTCTGGCTAGTTGCTGTTGGCGCGCGTAGGCAAGAAGTGTTCGAATGAACCCCGCGGCTTTCCGTGAGACTCTTGTAATGTCATCCAAGTACTTCGGCGCACGCGCCCACTCTTGCTCGACGATTCCTGATCCCTGTGCCTGATCATTCGAGAGCCGGCCAACCATCTCGCTGACCAACTGCGTGTTACAAATGATTGAGGTCAGTGCGTTATTGAAGTCGTGGGCAATCCCCATTGTCAATTGGCCCATAAGCCGCATTCTTGCTGTGTGCGGATCGCCTTCTTCTAACTCGCTCGTCGAACTCACATTTCGCAGGAGGATCATGACATGCACCTCAAAGGCACTTGGCTGATCCGGATAGTCGGTCGGAATAACAATTAGTTCAATCTCGTTCGCGAGGGGCTTTGATTGGTAGAAAACCGTTTCTTTCGTATTTAAGGCACGCGTTATGGGATGGATTTCCTTGTCCCTTTCGACAGAGGATGGAAACAGTTCCTCGACGGCCTGGCCCAGCATTTCATCCTTCGAGTAACCAGTGATAGCGGGGGCAGCCTGGTTGGCGAAACTGATCCGTCCACTTTGATCGATAGTTAAGAAACCCTCCCCAATATGGCTGGCTAATGATGTGATCATCGGATGAGTGCCAACCGACAACGTTGAATTCGATTCTGTCATGATCTTCCTTGTATGTACCCCCCTGAGTTATCACAGGAGAGATCCCTTATGGAGACGCCGAGCGTTCTCCTGGTTCGTGTGCCGTTATGTGAAGACCCCACGGAGAAGACTTAATGAGATCCGGCAAATGCCAAAAACCGCCAAAGTACTCTATAGAGAAAGAGTGTGTCGGTCTTTAGCTAGACTCAGTCTAGATGCAGACATAGCGGAGATTAATTTCAAGCGGCGAGAAAATGGTCGAGGCTCTCGGCGACGATCCGATAGCACTCGCAGGCGCTCTGTTCGAGACCAGGCCTATCAATGATGGTAATTTTGCCGCGCTTGTAGCGGATTAGGCCGGCTTCCTGAATTACGCCAGCAGCCACCGTGACCCGAGTGCGTGGCGTGCCGAGCATAAAGGAGATGATTTCTTGGGTAAGATGAAAAGTGTCTCCCTGTACCCGGTCGTGTGTTGTTAAGAGCCAGCGGCAGAGGCGCTTTTCTACTGTGTGGAAGCGATTGCAGAGGGCCGATTGGGAAATTTGGGTAAGCAGAGTGTGCGTGTAGCCGAGCAGTAGGTCTTGTAACTCACCGCCGCGCTTGAACTCGGCAGAGATCACCTGCGCCTTGATTCTCAAGGCATCGCCAGGGACCTGCAGATTAATCCGATAGGGTGCTTTTTGAATTCTGAGAATGATGGGAATACCAACCATTCCTTCGTTGCCTACCATCGCGATCTCTACGGTCCCGCCGCTTTGAGCAACGGAAAGCAAAGACACCATACCGCTGTCAAGAAAATAAGCGTGCGAGATAAGGTCTCCGATCTCATACAGGGTTTTGCATTTTGAAAAGTGGACTAACTCTAAGTGCGGCTGGAGCCGCTGATATTCTGCATGCGGCAGGGCAGACAGAAGCCGATTGTTAACCGCGTAGGGTTTTGCGGTTGCAGTCATTGATCACCTCTGGGGTGCCCTGTGCCAATACTTGCTTCGGCAACAGAGCGGTGACTGATTTCAAGGAGTCGTCTGTGCGGTCAATTACCGTTTTCGTCGTACCCGAGAGGCCGACGCGCGAGCGGACTCCTTGTGATCTGGAACGCTCGGCAGCTTCTCAGGCAGATCCAACTTGTCATTAATAAGCACGTCCATACACACGCCTGCGATCTCCGAATACTTCAAGAGGATGGGAAGGGGCGGCTCCCGCGTACCAAGTTCATAGCCGGAGATGCTGGCTTGATAAAGTTCTTCACTCAGACCCAGGCGGCGGATTATTTGATTTTGTGAGAGTCCAAGACGTGTGCGGATCTGAAGAAGTTTTTCCGTCAGACGAGCTGGCTTCGATCGTCGGCTTTTTCCCATCAGGATGGTCCTCCTGATGGCAATGAAGCCTTTTTGGGAGATCGACAGCTAAAACGAATTCGTTTTAGCCTGGCCTCGTGTTCTGTTACCGCCGGGAAGTCATAGGTCTTTGACTCCCTTGCAGCACTCATCAGGTGTGATGTCGTGCCGCCTCACGCATGGGCCAAAGCAAGCGATCAGTTCTAAGACAGTATGGCCCCCCTTCGCTTGAGATGCCAACTCAAACGGCAAGTATCAGGCCGGGCAAGTGGCTGGTTGCCGAGAACGGGCGAGACAGAATGAGGCTATAGCCGGGTAGTGCTGTAAATCTGTGATGCTGGCGTCTGTGAGTGGCATAGGGCTTGAGGTTAGGAGCTGTCGGGAGGATCGAACATGCCCAAATCAAAACGAAGCAAAAGCAAGCGCCCAAAGGGAAAGGCAATTTCTAAGCAGTCTGAGTACCGGGGCTCTGGTCCTCCAATACCGGGAAACTCAGGGTACGCCGCAGAGACAGCGACCGGATCGCAACCCTTGAAAGTGACGGACTCATCGAATGGAAAGACTATGGAGCCGCAGCCCATAGGCATGCCGCCTCCCCACCAAAACTCAAGCAGATCGAGATCGTCGGTTCGCCACCGCAAACTACCACGCGAACTGAGGAGAATACTTGCCGAGCAAGATAGAATGATGCGCCAAGGCCAATCCTCGATCATCCAAGCGTTTATCCGATGCCGGGCATCTTCAAGTGTCAAGCCAGATACACTCATATATGAAGTCCTTAAGGGCGAAGCCGGTAAACCACAAGCCGATTACATTGCCAAAGCTTTTTAAGTGGGCCATCTGAGCGGCAATAGTACCACTAACGGCGCGTCACTGACGCGAAGGCTATCGGCTCTAGTCATCCGCCTTGTAACCCCTCCTAATGAGTAGTAGTCTCTCGCCAATGAAACACATTCTCTTAATCGTTATGATGATCACATTGGCGGGTGTTGTGCGCGCTCAAGACAAGCTGCCGGAATACGGAACGATCGACGATATTAAGAACCTAACGAAAGTCTACGTCACCGCCGATGATGATGGCGTTCGCTCAACGATTGTCGGCATGCTGCATGGCTACGAGAGGCTGCAAGTGGTCAACTCACCGAAGGAAGCCGAGATTGTCTTGGAGTACACCACTCTGACGCGAGATGTCGCCGCGAATCGCGGACCGGGCGCAATGGGCGCATCGATGGCACTAAAATCTCAGATGCGTGCGTCAGTTTTGAGAGAGGACGGTGCTCGACTGGTTGCGTGGTCTAAAACTGAGACCTATAACGTGACGAATGGGTTCGTCTTAGGTGCATCGAATGAGGTAAACCTAACACACCACTTTGTTGAGGCGATCCAGAAGGCCAGAGGCGAGAAGCCATCCTCAATGCGGCAACTATTCAAGACTGCACAGCAATACAAGAAAGACGAAAAAAAGAAGAAGAACTAGCTCTTGTCAATTTGCCGTCGTTCAATCCCCGAAAATAACAATACATCAAAGCCTTTGAGGTTGTTGGACTAATAAGGAGCATGGAATGAAACGCGCAATTGCCATCCTGATCCTATGCCTCTCAGTCGGTACGTTAAGCATGGGTGACGAGCGCACAACTCTTTTTGAGGGTCTAGGGTTGCGGCTTGTCTCCATTACTGATTCGATGACAGATAAGAAGCAATGCGCTCTGTTTGTTAATTTCGAGTTCGGGCCACTTTACCTGTCCATTGAAGGAGCCGATAAAGCTACGATCTGGCCGAAGGACAGCGATCTGTTTTTCGCGCCCGATAGTGACCATTTGATCCGTCTTGGCAAATCGTCTCCATTTAAGCTACAGGTGCTAACCAAGCGAAACGGCCTAGCAATACCGAACGGTTCAGAAGTGATGGCGATAATCAAAACATTAGCTAAGGGAGAAACATTGCGCGTGAGGTATGTCGAATGGCCTTCGCACAACCCAGTTGATATTGAGGATCTTTCCAGCTTTGCCTTTCCCTACGTTTGGTCAATTGCGTCGGAAAAGTGCGGATGGCCAGCTCTTGATGGTCCAAAGGATTTACCCCCAGCAAAACTTTACATCCACGAATCGGAAGATAAGGACAACAAGGGCTACGCCTCACTCTCCGTAATTGGCAACATGGACTTGGGAATGATGAAGACCGCTGATACTTCTGGCGGAGGCTGTCAAGCCACGATCAAGGGCCAAGAGAACGTGGGATTCAAGAAAAAAGTTTGGACAAGCGAAGTAGTTGACCGAAGCGGAAACCAAAAACTTATTGTCAGGGATAAGTCGGGCACTATTGTGTTTGAAGGCAAAGTACCCACCGAGTACGGTCGCTCATCACCAACCCCTTGGCCGCTCGGAGAATCCGCAGCTCGCGCGATGTGGCAACAAGCTCCACTCGGGAGTGTTGAAATCGAGGGTAGCCCATATCAGCCACGCACAATCCTCTATGGTTTTAGGGAACTGTGGGCTTGGGGCCAACAGAACTGCCAACTCCCGGCAGTTGATCACTAATCGCGGGTTTCTAATATTCGACATTCCCCGGAGTGGATGTTTAGACCTGTCACGTCGCCCATAAGGGGGTCGTCCCATGATGCCCCGAAATAGTTTTGGCCATATCCAGACCTTTACCCACCTATAGCCGAGGAGAGTTGACAGGTGTTGTCACTTATGACAACATTGCCTAGGGAAGACATTGGGCGAATCAGCGACACGATCAATACCGATATCGAATGACGAGAAGCACTCGGCCCGTTTCGTGGATCAAAGCGGCCCTCAGGGAATTCGAGACTTTCCCGGATGGGGCGAGGTCCACTTGTCTGACTGCCTTGACGATTGCGGCTGAGGGCGGCAAGGCCGACATTGCGAAGCCTATGCGAGGTCTAGGCTCGGGAGTGTTCGAGATTGCCTTGCCGTTTCACGGGGACGCGTTCCGCGTGGTCTATGCGGTGCAGCTCGGCGAGGACATTTGGGTTGTCCATGCGTTTCAGAAGAAATCCACACGGGGCATCAAGACACCCAAAGCTGAAATCGATCTGGTCAAGGACCGTTTGAAGAGACTGAAGGAGATGTTGCGATGAAGAGCAAAAAGCTAGAGGTAGTAAAGGGAAGCGGAAATGTTTTCCGCGACCTGGGACACAAACATGCCGATGCCGATCAGTTCAAGGCAATTCTGGCCGCGGAGATCATCAAAGCGCTCGATCGGGAGGGGCTAAGTGTTCGCGGGGCGCAGGGGCGCACCGGAATTGCGGCAGCGGACTTCTCGCGCATTCGCAACGCGGATCTCGGGCGGTTCACTGTCGATCGTCTGATGTCGATCATCAACCGTCTTGGATCACGAGTGGAAGTGAAGATCAAAGTGCGACGCGCTGAAACGATCGAACATGGCATGCCTGCGTAGAAAGGCCTGAAAAGGGGGGGTAGTTCCCCAAAAATCCCTAACGCATTTCCAACGAGACCTCCGAACTTACTTCTGTCCACTTGTTCCCCCATTAATGGATAACCTTAAAATTCAGGACGGGATGTAACTCAACGCCACTTGGTAATGCCCTTCCAATTTGGTCGTGCATCCGGTCGAAGAATCCTACTCCGATAACTTCTACGTTAGTGTTGTTTCCAGACAGGAACTTGCTTACTACGGTCGGTTCAGTAAAGGCCGCTAGAAAATCGCGCCTAGCCTTTTTCATATCGTTGAGCTTACTTGATTGCAGTACGAACTCACATGTTGGGTCTGGAATCTCCACTATCATCGTCTGACTGTGATTCAGCGGATTCATTATGACGACATGAAAGTCATGGTCATCCTCGACGGTGTAATCCCTAACGACGCCTTTAATCTTGAACGTCATAAACTCTACGCCTGGAAGCCGTCTGCACTTAGGAAGATGAGGCGGACGAGTGCGAGAACGTAGCCATTGAATGCTCTTTTCTTTGGGGCTGAAATCAATACTGTCAGCGTTGTCATCAGTCAATGTCTTGACGTTCCAGCGCTCCGCTCCGCATCCATCTTTACAATCAATCGGGACAGCTGGAGAAACCAGCGGAGAAACGAGCGCAAACGTTGTTGGTTTACTACTGCCTAGGGCAAGAAAGAAAAGCGTCAGCGCAAGCAACAGAAGCAGGCGTTTCATTGTGAGACCTCCGCGCTTGCTTGTATGCCAGTCGAGAAGGGAAGTCAATGATTCCGGCTGGGAATTTCTTTTCGAAGTATATCCAAGCTAGATACAGAACAACTCGCGCGAGTCCCGGGAGAAGAGGGCTTTCGAGCCGTCTGGATAGGAGGAAGCGCGAACCGTAATAGTTTGAGTGTTGTTCATCGCATTAGCTGATTAGAGTCGACTCTTGATCGGGCGTTGCGTCGTCCGACATTGCTTGTTTGTATCCTGCTTCAACTGCTTGTTCCACGGCCTTTGCAAATTCGTCCAAATCCTCTTCAGTGTGATTGACGTAGACTTGGGCTGTCGTTTTGGGATCTTTGTGGCCTAGAGCGTTGGCTATGTTTCCCATGCTAATCAGTTTTTGTACTCTAGTGCCGGGGGTGTGTCTCAGGTCGTGAAAGTGCAGGCCGACGTTACTGAGGCCTGCGTCCTCTAAGGCTCCGGCCCAGGCTGTGCGGACGTTGTCGGAGACGCCGAACACCAATTGATCAGAAGGCTTTTCCCCGGCTCGGTTCGCACGAAAGGCTTTCTTGCCAGGATTGTTGGTGATATCTAAGAGTGCTTCGCGAACTCGTACTGTCATTGAAGCGTTGCGGAGCTGTTTATCTCCGCCCAGGTCTTTGTAGTTAAGTAGGCCGAGGATTTTTCCAGCGCGAAAATCGATTTGGGACTTGGTTAAATTTATCAATTCGCCGAAGCGGGCGCCAGTATCAACGGCAACTATGATGAGGGCGCGAAGGTGCCGGCGATCTTCTGTTTCACAGGCTTTGAGTAGTTTGATTTCCTGGTCGAAGGTCAAGAAAAGATTTCGCTTTTTGCGATCACTGGACTTGATGAGTTCGTTCTTACGGGCAAACTCAAAAGGATTGTGCTTGATCCATTGGTTACGTTTGGCTTCATTCAACATGGCGCGTATCGTGCCCAGCTCGCGAGCGACGGTTCCAGGTTTAATGTTAATCCTGGTGTCGTTTGGGCCACGCCGGGTGCAGCCAAGCCGATATGCGCGATATTCTTTTAAGTCGGCGATGGAGATACTTGTGAGTTTTGTGGTTCCAAAAAATGCTCTGGAGTGCTTGAGGTGGGCTTTATAGGTGCTGACGTCTCTAACGCCTCTTTGTTTTTCTCCATCGTCGTTATATTCGGCCTCGATGTAATTGGATTTTTCGCAGTAGTCGGCTAAGTCGGACCAGGTTACGATTTTTCTTTCCAGGGCTTTGGGGCCCTGGTCTTCAAGTTTGTTGAGTTCGATTCTTATGGCTTCTCGCGCTTCGGATTTGCTCTTCCGTTCGCGGTGTATACTTTTGCGTTTACCGCTCTCGTCGTAATAGTGGAGGTATCCGTCATAACCGACAAGTTTGCCGTTGCGTCTTTTAGGGGCGACACCCATTGAGTATTTCATCGAAGGTCCTTTATGGATTTAGAATGTGGTTGGGGTTGTGCCTCCACGAGGATGAGTGGAGGTGAGCTAAGGCAACTGTAGCACAGAACGAAATGAAATTGGTCGGGTAATTGGTCGGGTTGGACTACATAAATGATAAAAAAGCCATTATAATTAGGGTTCAGGAGAACAGAGCGCTGCCTCGACACGGCAGAGGTCTGGGGTTCAAGTCCCCACGCGCCTACCAAGCCCTTCAATAAATACCGGAAAATTCTCAGTGGAGTCCACACAGATCCAACCGCATGAAGTGG
>Ga0070698_100008687_pt1 | contig 10943 bp, 9 predicted proteins | sample KBSK1502metaG_FD_65477 | JGI IMG/M metagenome (GOLD analysis project Ga0070698, IMG submission 65477) | Corn, switchgrass and miscanthus rhizosphere microbial communities from Kellogg Biological Station, Michigan, USA - KBS K1-50-2 metaG | ecosystem: Host-associated > Plants > Roots >...
TGGCGCAGACGGTCGATCGCGAGCTCGCAAGCGGTCAGGTCGCATTGCTAGTGCTCGCCAGATCCACTCATCTGGCATCGGGCGATCTTGCCGCATTTCACCGCCAGGCTCAGGACGCGATGCGCGATCTGCCCGGCGACAGTCTGGTCCTGAGCGACGCTTCGGGCCAACAGCTCGTCAATACGCTGCGGCCATTCGGCGAGGCGCTTCCCCTGCGCGGCAATCTCGCCCAGTTGCGCCGACTCTTCGAAATCGGGCAACCCGCCATCTCGGATCTTTTCGGCGGCCAAGTTATTGGCCGACCGATCATCGCCCTCGACGTCCCCGTGCGCCGCGGCGATCGGGTGGCTTTCGCTCTTGCCCTTGGAATCTTCCCGGAACGCCTCGGCGAGATCCTGGCGCGCCAGAAAATTCCGCCGGATTGGGTGGTCGCTATCCTCGACAGCCAGGGCACGATCGTCGCCCGCACTCGTGCGGCAGAGCAGTTCGTCGGGCACAAAGGCCCGCCTGCGCTCGTGCAGCGCATGGCGCAGGTTGCCGAGGGACGAGTCGAGACCCACACGCTGGAAGGAATCCCGGTAGTGGCGGTCTTCAGCCGCTCTGCAATGTCCCAGTGGTCGGTGGCGATCGGGATTCCCCGCACCTCCATGACCAGGGCGTTGTGGGATCCCATCGGGTGGGTCGTCGTAGGTGCCGTTGTGTTGTTCGGGGCCGGGATCGTAATGGCGCAGAGGCTCGGCGCCCGGATCTCCCGCTCGATTCACGGTCTGATTCCGCCGGCGGTCGCGTTGGGCCGCGGCGACCCGGTGGTCGTTCCGCCGTTGCACCTGCGGGAGGCGGACGACGTGGGACGCGAGCTTGTGAACGCCTCCGAGCGCCTGCACGATCAGGAAGAGACGCTCGCGCTCGTGAGCCACGATCTGCGCAGTCCTCTGGGCGCGATCATGATGGGCACATCCACCATCGAGCGCTTGGCCTCAAAGCTTCCCGGAGGCGAGCCGATCCGTGACGCGGCCGCCTGGCTCACCGACGTAACGCGCCGCATGTCCGGCATGGTGGACGATCTGCTCTCAATCGCGGTCTCGACCGGCGGCGGCCGCTCGCTGCTCAAGATCGCACCCGTGAGCGCCGCGTCGCTGCTGAAGCGAGCTGCCGACGCCGCCCGGCCGCTTTTCGAGGGTAGGGACATCAAGCTGGAGGTCGAAGCGGGCGGCGCGCTTCTTGAGCTCCGCGTGGATTCGGACCGCGTGCTGCGCGTATTCGCAAACTTGATCGACAACGCGCTGAAGTTCACGGATCGGCAGGGGTCGGTGGTGCTGCAAGCGAAGGCGGAATCGGACGGGATGCTCTTTTGCGTGGCGAATAGCGGGCCGGCGCTTTCCGCCGCACAGCTGCGCAGCATGTTCAAGCCGTTCTGGCAAGCCGCGCAAAGCGACCGGCGCGGAGCGGGGCTTGGGCTATCGATCTGCCGCTCGATCGTCGAAGCGCACGGCGGCAGGATCTGGGCGGAGCCGGAGCCGGGCAAGCGAGTGCGAATATGCTTCGCGCTGCCATTTGATGGTGTCAGCTCGGCCGCACGTGCGGTGTGACGCGGACCGTCGCGAGTCACCTTCCGCTACGTACACACGGCGTCTTTAACGCGCTAGTCCCGTCGTACAAGTGGCACTCGACGATTCCGTCCGCCTTGCGGATCGGCGTCGGCGGCTCGGTGCGGCAGCGGGCCATTACGTGCCGGCAGCGCGGATGAAACGTGCAACCGGCCGGCGGATCGATCGGATCCGGGTACGCAAGGCCGAGCTGCGCATCCGGGATGCCGCGGCCCGGCTCCGGCGTCAGCACCGAATCCAGCAACGCGCGCGTATACGGATGCCGGGCGTCGCGAAACAGGCTCTCGGTATCGTTGTCTTCTACGATCCGGCCGAGGTACATGACCGCGACCCGCGTCGCCAGATGCTCGACCACGGCGAGGTTGTGGCTGATCAGGATGTAGGTGACGCCGAGCTCGCGCCGCAGGTCGAGCAGCAGGTTGAGGATCTGCGATTGCACCGATACGTCGAGCGCTGAAGTCGGCTCGTCGCAGATCACCAGCTCGGGCCGCATCACCAGCGCGCGCGCGATCGCGACGCGCTGGCGTTGCCCGCCGGAGAGCTGATTCGGATAGCTCTGCGCGTAGCGGCGCGCGAGCCCGACGAGATCGAGGATCTCGAGCACGCGCTTCTTCTGCTCTGCGGCGCTGCCGACACGGTGCACGCGCAGCGGCAGCGAGACGATATCGGCAACCGACTGGCGCGGGTTCAGCGAGGAATACGGATCCTGGAAGATCGGTTGCATGCGGCGCGCGCGCTCGAGACGGCTGAGCGTCGCGAGCGGCTTGCCCTCGAGCAGAATCTCGCCGCCGCTCGGCTCGAGCAGGCCGAGCATCATTTTCGCGAGCGTGCTCTTGCCGCAGCCGGATTCGCCGACCAGGCCGAGAATCTCTCCCTTCTCGACCCGCAAGCTGACGCCGTTCACGGCGCGCAGGACGCGCGACTGGCGGAACGCATTCCCGCCGATCCGGAACGTCCGCTCGACCGCTCGGGTTTCCAGCAGCACGCTCACAGGATGCAGCGCCTCGCATGCCCGGCGACTCCGGGCCGCAGCTCGATATCGGCCTCGCACTCGGGCTGGCGGAATTCGCAGCGCTCGCGAAAGCTGCATCCCGCCGGTACCCCTACGAGCGACGGCACCATGCCGGGGATCGAGCCCAGGCGGCTGCCGCGCGCGACTTTGCCGGGCACGGGGATGCAACGCATCAGTCCCTGCGTGTACGGGTGCAACGGCTCGCGAAACACCGCCGCGACCGAGCCCTCCTCCACCACCTCGCCGGCGTACATGACTGCGACGCGGTCGGCGATGCGCGCGACGATCCCCAGGTCGTGCGTGATCAGGATCAGCCCCATGCCGAATTCCTTCCGCAGCTGGGCGAGCAGGAGCAGGATCTGCGCCTGGATCGTCACGTCGAGCGCCGTGGTCGGCTCGTCGGCAATGATCAGGTCCGGGTTGCACATCATCACCATCGCGATCATGACGCGCTGGCGCAGTCCTCCGGACAATTGGTGCGGATACTGCTCCAGCCGGCTCGCCGCCGCGGTCATGCCGACTTTCTCGAGCAGCAGCACTGCGCGCTCGCGCGCTTCGCGGCGCGTGACCTTGCGGTGGCGCAGCAGCATCTCTTCCATCTGGTTGCCGACCGTGTAGCACGGATTGAGCGAAGTCATCGGCTCCTGGAAGATCATCGCCATCCGGTTGCCGCGCAAATCCGCCAGCGCCGACGCCGATGCACTCATCAGGTCGATGCCGTCCAGCGCGAGCCGGCTCGCAGTGCGCGTGGCGCGCCGCGGCAGCAGTCCCATCACGGCGAGCGCGGTCAGCGACTTGCCGCAACCCGATTCGCCGACGATGCAAAGCGTCTCTCCGCGCTCGACCCGCAGCGAGACGCTGCGTACCGGGTGCAGCGTTCCGGCCGCAAGAGGAATCTCGACCTCGAGATCGCGGACTTCGAGCAACGCGCTCAGTTGCGATTCTCCGGCGCGTGGAGGTCGCGAATGCCGTCGCCGAGCATGTTGACCGCAAGCACCAGCACCGACAGCGCGATGCCCGGGATCACGATCACCCAGGGCTCGAACAGCAGGTGCTGGCGGCCTTCCGCGATCATCAGGCCCCACGACGGCAGCGGCGGCTGCACGCCCAACCCCAGAAACGACAGCGCGGCCTCGAGCAGGATCGCGTGCGCCACCTCGAACGTCGCGACGACGATCAGGCTGCTCATCACGTTGGGCAGCACCTCGGTCAGGATGATCCGCGGCGTCGATGCGCCGACCGACTGCGCGGCGACGACGAAATCGAGCGCGCGAACCTGCTGCGTCGCGCTGCGCATCACCACGGCGTAGCGGTCCCAGAGCAACAGACCGAGCACGGTGATCACCACGACGAGCGAGCCGCCGATCACGGATACCACGGCAAGCGCGACCAGGACCACCGGCATCGACAGGCGCACCGCAAGCACGTAGCAGATCAGCGCATCCACGCGGCCACCAAAATATCCGGCGGTGACGCCGAGCACCGCGCCGATCAGCCCCGAGATCAACGCGGTCAGCAAGCCGATCATCAGCGACACCCGGGCGCCATAGATCACCCGCGACAGATAGTCGCGCCCGAGTCCATCGGTGCCCAGTGGATGCGCCCACGATCCGCCCTCCATGAAGGCCGGGGGCACGAGCCGGTTGCCGAGGTCCTGCGCGTACGGATCGTATGGTGCGACCAGGGGCGCAGTGAGCGCCATCAGCACAATGATCCCGAGGATGGCGCCGGCAATGACGAATCCCTTGTGCTGCAACATGCGCCGCGATACGCCGCCCGGCGCTACGGTCGCGAGATCGACATCGGCCGTCGAGACTGCAGGCAATGCGGCGGGGTTCGCCATGGCGCCTCAGCCCGCGCGGATGCGTGGATCGAGCCACGCGTTGATCAGGTCCGAGGCGAACGTCAGCCAGACGTAGAACATCGAGACGAGCAGCAGCACGGCTTGCACGACCGGGAAATCCTGCCGGCTGATCGACTCCCACGCGAGCTGGCCGATCCCCTGCATCGCAAACACCGTCTCGATCACCACCGAGCCCGACAGCATCAGTCCGAACTGCACCGAAGCCAGCGCCACGACCGGGATCACGGCGTTTCGCAGCGCGTGCTTGAAGAGCACCGTCCGGTGAGGAAGCCCTTTCGAGTAGGCGGTGCGAATGTAGTCGGTGGCGAGGACTTCCAGCATCCCCGAGCGCGTCAGCCGCATGACCGCCGGCGTCGAGTAGTACCCGAGCACGAAGCTCGGGAGGATGAAATGCTGCCAGGTATCGGTGCCGCTCATCGGCAGCCAGCGCAGGACGAGGCCGAACAGGATGATCAGCAGCAGTCCCAGCCAGAACGTCGGCAGCGCCTGCCCGAGCACGGCCAGCGTCATCGCCACGCGATCGATCAGCGTATTCGGTCGCAACGCCGCCAGCACGCCGAGCGGAATCCCGATCGCGAGCGAGATGACGAGGCCCCAGCACGCGAGCGTCAGCGTTACCGGCAGGCGCTCCCGGAGCAGCGTCCATACCGGCTCGGGGTAATAGAACGAACGTCCGAAGTCGCCTACCAGCGCGCGCGTCGCCCAGTCCCAGTACTGCGACAGGATCGGCCGGTCGAGGCCGAGCTGCGCACGGAGGCGCGCGATGTCCTCGCCGCGGGCGGATTCGCCGCCGAGCGCGGTGGCGAGATCGCCCGAGACCCGCAGCAGCATGAAAGCGACGAACGAGACGGTGATCGCGACGAGCGCCGCGACCAGCAGCTTGTGGAGCGTGTACTTGAGCATGCAGCGCGGGGCGTGGCGGGCGCGGCAGCCGGCGGAAGGCTACTTCCAGCTCGCGCGGTACATGTGCGGAATCTCGTCCGGCGTCGGCTGGAAGCGCAGCTCGTCCGTCATCACGTAGTAATACACGTACGACCACAGCGGCACCCAGTAGACGTTGCGTGCGATCAGCGCATGCGCCTCGTCGTACATCGCCAGGCGCTTCGCCGCGTCGACTTCCGCGCCGGCTTTCTTCAGCAGCTCGACGACTTTGGCATCCTGTGTCGTATCGTCGGGGCCCTTGGCGAAGAAGTACCCGGTCGAATTTGCGACGTCGCTGATCGAAGCCGAGCCCCAGGTCATGAAGTTGAACGGGATCTCGCCCTTGCGCACCTTGTCGCGCAATGGCGAGTATTGCAGCCACTGCAGCTTCGCGCGGATGCCCACCTTCGCCAGGTCTCCCATGATCGCCTCGGCAAGCTGCCGGTCGCGATAGCCGTAGAAGTCGACGTCGAAGCCGTTCGGATAGCCGGCCTTCGCCAGCAGCTGCTTCGCCTTGGACGGGTTGTAGTCGTACTTCGGCGCGCTTTTCGACGCGCAGCCGACCTGGCTCGGATAGCAGGTGAGATCGAGCACGGTGCCGCCGCCCTGCAAGGTCTTCGAGATCGCCGCGCGGTTCACTGCGTGTGCGATGGCCTGCCGTACCTCCAGCTTGCGCACGGGGTCGGCAGCCGCACCGGGGCGGCCGGTGATGTCGAACTGCAGATAACCGTAGCGCATCGTGTCGCCCACCGTGACGTTGAGCCCCCGCCGCCCCTTCATCTTCTCGGCCTGGTCCTTCGGGATGCGCCAGATGAAATCCGCGTTGCCGGCCATAAGCTCGGCAATCTGCGTGTTGTACTCCGGCACGAAGCGCATCACGATCTTGCCGATCTTCGCCTGCCCGCGCACGCCGCCGAAATATTCCTTGTAGCGCTCCATCACGATCTGCTTGCCGCGCGCGACCTCGGTCACGCGGTAAGGGCCGGTGCCGACCGGCGCCCGGCTCATGCCGTCCGAACCCTGCGCCTTGGTATAGGCCGCCGGGTAGATCGGCACGCTCGACTCTAGAAAGGCCATTGCCGCCGCAAACGGTTCCTTCAGGTGCAGCCGCGCGGTGAAGATGTCGACCTTCTCGGCGTTCTTGACCCAATCGGTGCGCGAGCGCGCCGCGACCTTGGTGTTCTGCGGATCGTTTTGCCAGTTGAACGTGAAGACCACGTCATCGGCCGTCAGCAGATCGCCGTTGTGGAATTTCACCCCGGGCCGCAGCTTCACCTCGATCGTGGTCGGGTTGATGAAGGTCACCGAGGTGGCGAGGTGCGGCTTGAACTCGCCGGTCGAGAGGTCGCGCTCGATCAGCGTGTCCCAGACATGCTTCGCGAGGACGACGCCCTCGCGGTTGGTCTGCGCGTAGAAGTCGTAGGTCGGGGGCTCGAACTCGGTGAGCCAGAGCAGCGTGTCGTTCTTCTTGCCGGCTTGCGCGTGACCACTACAGAGCACGAACAGCGCAGCGATCGCACTGAGCCCAAGGAACTGCCGGAAACGCGACGTCACTCTCATCGGATCCTCCCCCGAGTACCCACTGCCATCATACACGGCATAAGATATCGCCATGCGAGTCCTGATCGCGCAGTTTGCGCACGAAACCAATACGTTCTCGCGCTTGCCGACGACGCTCGAGGACTATCGCCGCCGCTGGCTGCTGGAGGGCGACGAGATCGTGCCGCGCTTTCGCGGCACGCGGACCGAGATCGGCGGGCTGATCGACCACGCCGAGAAGGTGGGATGGCAGCTCGTGCCCACGGTGGCGGCGAACGCGACGCCGTCCGGTAAGCTCACGCGCGAGACCTGGGAAACGATCCGCGACCGGATCCTCGCGCGCGCGCGCAAAGTCGCGGACGTTTCGGGCGCGGTACTCGCGCTGCATGGCGCCATGGTCAGCGAGACCGAGGACGACGCCGAAGGCGCGTTGCTCGAAGGCTTGCGCGGTGTGCTCGGCGCGAGCGTTCCGATCATCGTCACGCTGGACCTGCACGCCAACGCGACGCCGCGGATGGCGAAGCACGCCAATGCCCTGATCAGCTATCGCACGTACCCGCATACCGATCAATACGAGCGGGCGCAACAGGCAGCGGCGCTGCTCGATCGAATCGTCGCCGGCAGCGCGAAAGCGCAGACGGTGCTGGTGCAGCCTCCCACACTGGTCGGCGCCGACCACGGGCGCACCGTGCAGCCGGGCCCGATGCGCGACCTGCTCGCGATGGCCGAGCGCTTCGAGCAGGAGGACGGGATTCACGTGGTCAGCATCCAGGCGGGCTTCATGCCGGCCGACATCGAATGGGCCGGCCCTTCGGTTGCGGTATCGCACGATCCGGCGCGGGCCGATCGCGCGCTCGCGATTGCCAACGAGCTATCCCACGAAATCTGGCGGCGGCGAGACGAAGAAACGATCACCTATCGCAGCGTCGACGAAGTGATGCGCGCAGTGAAGGTCGATCCCGGCGGCGGCCCGCTGGTGATTGCCGACGGCACCGACAATCCCGGCGGCGGTGGCTACGGCGATGCGACGAACCTGCTGCGCGCATTGATTTCAGGCGATGCAAAGGGTGTCGCGGTAGGGCACCTCTACGATCCCGCCGCGGCGCAGGCAGCGATCAAGGCCGGCGCCGGACAAACGCTGCGCGTGAGCCTCGGCGGCCACGTCGATCCGGCTTTCGGCGCGCCGATCGAAACCGAAGCGCACGTCCAATCGCTATCCGACGGATCCTTCATCAACGACGGCCCGATGGCCAAGGGCGTACGCAGCGAGATGGGGCCGACCGCTGTGCTGCGCATCGGCGGCGTCGAGGTGATCGTGATCAGCAACCGGCTGCAGAACACCGACCTGCAGACGTTTCTCAGCCAGGGAATCGACCCGCGTCAGCGCCGCGCAGTGGTGGTGAAAAGCGTCCACCATTTCCGCGCCGCCTACGCACCGATTGCCCGCGAGGTGATGATCGTCGACTCCGGCGCGCTCTGCACGCCGGACCCGAAGCGCCACGCCTACACGCGCCTGCGCCGGCCGATCTGGCCGCTCGACGAATTTCCGGGCGGCTGATCGGCGGATCGGTTCAGTACTGGCCGAGCGGCGAGCCGGGAGGCATCGTGCGGCGATCGTTGCGCACGGGAATCCGCGCCCTGCGGCGCTCGGCGATTGGCCGCTCGCCGGGTGCTGAAACCGCGGCGCCGTGCACGAACACCATGTGCCCACCGAGCCAGCCGGACGCCAGCAGCAGCAGGACCGCCAGCACGGACAAGAGGAAGGGCGTGCCCTCGCTCGTGCCGCTGGGCCACCTCAACAGGAAATTGCACACGTACAGCGCGACGATCACGAGATTGATCACCATGTGGGCAATGCCGATCTTCTTCACGCGCTCGTCGCTCATGGAGAGCAGGTCGATGAGCCCGAACGGCGCGGCGAGCAGCGCCCCGACGATCCCGCCGCCCATGCAGTAGAGCGCGACGGTGGACCATGCGTCGCCAAAGCCGGCTCTGACCGCAAGATCGGCAACCAGAGAAAACACGAACAAACCGATGGGAATGGATACCAGCATCGGGTGAATCGGATGTCCTGCAATGCTTGCCTTGCTTGCCATGTTGGCCTCCTGAGTGGACGGGAGTTTTCTCTAGCCCGCCGCAGTTACGCGCCACACCGCGTTGCCGACGTCGTCCGCGACGAGCAATGCACCGCGCTTGTCGATCGCCACGCCGACCGGCCGGCCATAGGCATCGCCGTCGGCGCTGACGAAACCGCTCAGCACTTCCACCGGCAGGCCCGATGGCTTGCCGCCGCTGAACGGAATGAAGACGACGTTGTAGCCGCTGCGCGGCTTGCGATTCCACGAGCCGTGCTGGCCGATGAACATGCCCTGGCCGAATGGCTTGCCGAGCGCGCTGCCCTCGGACGTCACGAGCCCGAGCGGCGCGACGTGGCTGCCGAGCGCGTAGTCCGGCTTGATCGCTTTCGCGACCAGATCCGGCCGCGGCGGCTGCACTCGCTCGTCGACGTGCGCGCCGTAGTAGCTCCACGGCCATCCGTAGAAGCCGCCGTCGCGGACCGACGTCAGATAGTCGGGAACGAGATCATTGCCCAGTTCGTCGCGCTCGTTGACGACTGTCCACAGCGCGCCGCTCTGCGGCTCCCAGGCGAGTCCGTTCGGGTTGCGCAAGCCGGTCGCAAAGAGGCGCTTACCGGGCTTCTCCGGGTCGACTTCCCAGATCGCGGCGCGGCCTTCCTCGATCTGCATCCCCTTCTCGGCGACGTTGCTGTTCGAGCCGACGGTCACGTAAAGCTTGCGGCCGTCGCGGCTCGCGATCAGGTTCTTCGTCCAGTGGTGGTTGATCCCCGCAGGCAGGTCGGTCACTTTCTGCGCGGCGCCGGCGATGCGCGTGTCGCCGGTCTTGTAGGGGAACCGCACGATCGCATCGGCGTTGGCGACGTAGAAATGCCCGCCGACGAGCGCCATGCCGAACGGCGAGTTGAGGCCCTCGAGGAATGCGGTGCGCGTTTCCGGAATTCCGTCGCCATCGGCATCGCGCAGCAGCGTGATGCGATTCGCACTCGGCACCGCCGAGCCGGCCTTCTTCATCGTCCTCTTCATGAACCAGGCCTTGAGGCCGCCGCCGTTCTCCGGCTTGGGCGGCGCGGCACTCTCGGCAACGAGCACGTCGCCGTTGGGCAGCACATAAATCCAGCGTGGATGCTGCAGCCCGGTCGCGAACGCCGCCACGGTCGTCCCGGGAGCGGCCACTGGTTTCGCGCCTTCGGGCCAGCCTTTTGCCGGCGCGATGTGCACCGTCGGGATCAACGACTTCGACGGCGGCGGCAGCTTGGGATCGGGGCCGACGGTGGCTTCGGGCGCCAGCTCCGCCATCGCGCTGCATCCGGCGAGAGCGACTACGGCAACGACGCACCAGGCAATCGATTCGCGCATGAGGAGCCTCCATGCAACGATTGTTGGACTGCCGCGTTCGCCAATAAGTTGCGAGTCAAGAAATGGGGACGTACCCCATTTTCTAGTCGTCGACGATCTGCTCGTGCCCCTGTGGACAGACCGCGCGCGTGCAGTCGTAGAAGCCCTCGTCGAATTCGGGCGGCCCGATCCGCCAGCACCGCTCGCAATAGCTGGTGCCGCATTCCCTGCAGTGAAATGCGATGAAATCGGCGTCGACGCGACGCGCTGCGGCGTAATCCGCGGCGCGAATCACGTCGAGCAAGCCGCGCAACCCGGCGTCTTCGCCGAATTTCGTGACCTGGCCCATGAAACCGGCACGTTGCAGACCGTGGCGTGACGGCATTTTCTCCGCCGGCGCGGGATACAGCGAGAACTCGGCCGCAATGCCGCCACAACCAGCGCAAGAAACGGTGACAGGCCGGGTCACTGCAACCGCTACAGCGGGCGCCGCCCGTGGTAGGCGTCCCGGAGGAGTTCCAGCACGTGCTCGTAGACCGGCGGCCGCGGATTCGGATACGGACTCTCGGTGGCGATTCTCGCCGCTC
>Ga0070698_100008689_pt1 | contig 10941 bp, 9 predicted proteins | sample KBSK1502metaG_FD_65477 | JGI IMG/M metagenome (GOLD analysis project Ga0070698, IMG submission 65477) | Corn, switchgrass and miscanthus rhizosphere microbial communities from Kellogg Biological Station, Michigan, USA - KBS K1-50-2 metaG | ecosystem: Host-associated > Plants > Roots >...
AACGTGTCGGTGATATCGACGAAATGGGTCAGCTGCGGGCTCCCGGAGATCCAGACCTCCCGCACGATCCACGGTTCCAGGCCCTCCTCGGCGAGTTCAGGAAAGGCGAACGGATTGCGCGCGTCTGGATAGACCGCGTCGAGAGCGGCCGAGCCGGCCGCCCGGTGATCTGGATGGCTGGCCGGGATCCTGGCGTAGTTACGCTCCGGCGACGGGCACGCCACCCGGTCCGGCCTGGTTTGCCTGATGACCCTGGCCAGATCCCTGCGCAGGTCGAGCGATGCCTCGAGCCGGCCATCCGGATAGCCGAGAAACCGCACGTCGCTGACCCCGACACACTTGGCCGCAGCGATCTGTTCCGCCTGGCGGAGGATGACCATATCGGCGCGGCTCACCGACGGATCGCTCCCGCCGGCATCGCCATTGGTCACGATGCAGTAGACCACCTCGATGCCCGCATCGGTCCACGTCGCTACGGTCCCGGCCATCCCGAAATCGACATCGTCCGGGTGGGCGGCAACCACCAGGATCCGGGCAACCTCACTGTTATCGCGCATCCACAAATCGTACGGTCGCCCAGCCTGTTGCTAAGCCGTCTGGTACGGCCCCCGACCGGCTGGCTCAGTCGACGCGGGTTCGGCGGGTGCCGGAGGACAGCTCAGTCGAGGGCTGACATGACGTGCTTGACGCGGGTGTAGTCCTCGAAGCCGTACATCGACAGGTCCTTGCCGTAGCCGGAGTGCTTGAAGCCGCCGTGCGGCATCTCGGCGACCAGCGGGATGTGCGTGTTGATCCACACGCAGCCGAAGTCCAGCCGCCTGGCCATGCGCATGGCCCTGCCGTGGTCACGGGTCCAGACGCTGGAGGCCAGCCCGTACTCGACGTCGTTGGCCCAGGCCAGCGCCTTCTCCTCGTCGTCGAAGCGCTGCACCGTGATGACCGGGCCGAAGACCTCCTGCTGGATCATCTCGTCGCTCTGCTCCAGGCCGGCAACCACGGTCGGCTCGTGGAAGTAGCCGCTCCTGGAGACGACGGCATGCCCGCCGGCGAGCACCTCCGCACGGTCGGGAGCGCGCTCCAGAAAGCTCCGCACACGGGTGAACTGGTTGGCGTTGTTCAGCGGCCCGTAGTCGGCGTCCTCGTCTGGCCCGCCGGTGGTGGTGCCCTTGGCCTGCTCGACCAGAGCGGCCACGAAGTCGTCGTAGACGCGCCCGCCCGCGAGCACGCGGCTGGCGGCGGTGCAGTCCTGCCCGGCGTTGAAGTAGCCGGCGCCAGCGACGGCCGCGGCCGCGGCCGCCGCGTCCGCGTCGTCGAAGACGATCACCGGCGCCTTGCCGCCGAGCTCGAGGTGCACCCGCTTGAGGTCGTCAGCGGCCGACCTGGCGACCTCCATGCCCGCGCGCACGCTGCCGGTGATGCTCGCCATCGCCGGGACCCGGTGGCGCACCAGCGCGGCGCCGGTGTCGCGGTCGCCGCAGATCACGTTCATGACGCCCGCCGGCAGGAACTCGCTCATCAGCTCGGCCATCCACACGGTGGTCACCGGCGTGGTGTCCGAGGGCTTGAGCACCACCGCGTTGCCGGCGGCGATCGCCGGCGCCCACTTCCAGATCGCCATCATGAACGGGTAATTCCACGGAGTGACCTGAGCGCAGACGCCGACCGGCTCACGCCGGATCATCGAGGTGTGGCCGGCCATGTACTCGCCGGTCGACAGCCCGCTCAGCACGCGCGCGGCGCCGGCGAAGAAGCGGATCTGGTCGAGGGCGGGCGGCACCTCCTCGTCCATGGTGAGCTGGAAGGGCTTGCCGGTGTTCTGGCACTCCAGCCGGACCAGCTCCTCGGCGCGCTCCTCGATGGCGTCGGCGATCCGCAGCAGCGCCCGGCTCCGCTCGGACGGCGTGGCGTCCCGCCAGGTCTCGAAGCCGCGAGCGGCCGCCTGGCAGGCGGCGTCCACGTCGGCCTCGCGGGAGACCGGGGCCTCGGCGAAGGGCTGCTCGGTGGTCGGGTCGACCAGCGCGGCGGTGCGCCCTTCGGCCGCGTCCCGGTGCTCGCCGGCGATGAAGTTCTGCAGCTTGAGCATGGCCGTCCTCTCTCCTAGTCGAGCTTGCGCCGGCGGGCGGCCAGGACCTGGATCACCGCCAGGGTCACTCCGCCGAGGAAGATCAGCGTGCCCATGACGTTCACCTGCGGCGGCACGCCCACCCGGGTGGCCCCGAAGACCCAGATCGGGAAGGTCTGGGTCTGGCCGGAGTTGAAGTTGGTGATCACGAAGTCGTCGATCGACAGCGCGAACGACAGCAGCGCGCCGGCCAGGATCCCCGGGAAGATCAGCGGGAGGGTCACCTTGCGGAAAGTCGCCCACGGGTCGGCGCCGAGGTCCTGGGCGGCCTCCTCCAGGGTCCGGTCGAAGCCTGCCAGGCGAGCCCGCACGGTGACCGCGACGTAGGCGATGGTGAACATCACGTGGGCCAGCAGGATGGTGAGGAAGCCGCGCTGGAACTGGACGCTGATGAACAACGTCAGCAGCGAGGCGCCGAGCACCAGCTCCGGCGCGGCGATGTTGGCGAACATCAGCAGGTCGGTTGCGCCCTGCCCGCGGAAGCGGTAGCGGCCCAGCGCCAGCCCCATCATGGTCCCGAGCACCGTCGAGATGATCGTGGTGAACAGCGCGATCAGCAGCGAGTTCCGCAGCGCCTGGGACAGGTCGGGGATGTCGAACAACTTCCCGTACCACTTGAAGGTGAAGCCCTGCCAGCGCAGGTTGACCCGGGAGTGGGTGTCGTTGAAGCCGAACGCGATCATCACCAGGATCGGCGCCGTCAGGTAGAAGATCATGAACCACGTGAAGGCGCCCAGCAGGCGGGCGATCAGCCGGCTCTGCCCCCGGCGCCGCGGCCCCGGGCCCGCCCGCTCACGGGCAGCCGGCTGCCCGACCGGCCGCTGCGCCGCGGTGGTCGTCATCCGCCCGCCACCTCGTAGACCCGCTCGGTCCCGAGCACTCTCGCGTAGACCATCACGCCGACGATCAGCACCGCCATGAGGATGAACGACAGCGCCGAGGCCAGCGGGTAGTCGTTGTTGGTCAGATAGAGCGTCTGGATGACGTTGCCGATCATGGTCGTCCTGGTCCCGCCCAGGATGCTCGCGCTGACGTAGTCGGCCGCGGCCGGCACGAAGGTGAGCAGCACGCCGGCGAACACCCCGGGGATCGACAGCGGGAACACCACCCGCAGGAACGCCCGCACGCGGCTGGCGTACAGGTCGTTGGCCGCCTCGACCAGCTCGGGGTCGATGCGCTCCAGCGAGACGAACAGCGGCAGCACCATGAAGGGCAGGAAGTTGTAGGTGAGCCCGCCGATCACCGCCAGCGAGGTGGCCAGCACGTGGAAGTTGGAGGGCAGCAGGTGCAGGTCCTTCAGCGGCCCCAGCAGGATGCCATTGTCGGAGAGGATGAACTGCCAGGCCACGGTCCGGATCACGAACGACACGAAGAACGGCAGCAGCAGCAGGAACAGGTAGAACGACTTGCGCCGCCCGCCGTGGAAGGCGATCCAGTAGGCCATCGGGTAGCCGAGCACGAAGGTCGCGCCGGTCACGGTGAGCCCGTAGAAGAGCGAGCGCACGAACTGCACGTGGTACCGGCCCATGGCGTCCGAGTAGTTGGCGAAATGCCAGGTGAACTGGAAGCCCCGCTCGACGTCGCCGGTCTGCAGCGAGACCGACAGGGTCATCACGATCGGCACGACGAAGAACACGGCCAGCCAGACAATCCCCGGCAGCGCCAGCAGGTACGGGGCAAGCCGGAACCGCCGCCGTGCGCTCACCGCGCTCATCAGGCCACCGCTACGACTGGACGATCGGCTCGAAGATGCTGTTCCACACCTTCTCCTCGTCGACCGTCAGCACCCGGTAGCGGTGGGTGTTGGAGAGGTCCTGAGCGGTCGGGAAGATCAGGGGGTCCTTGACCGCCGCCTCCAGCGTCGACTTCTCGTCCCCCTTCGCGGTGGGGATCTGCGACTGCATGGCCGCCTTGGCGCCGTCCTGCGCGGGCGTGATGTACTCGATGAAGGCGGCGAGCTGCGCCGCGATGTCCGGCTTGTAGACGAAGTCCATGTAGGTGAGCGCGTCGAGCGGGTGCTTGGCCTTCAACGGGATGCACATGTTGTCGGTCCACAGCATCCCGCCCTGCTCGGGGATCACGAACTTGATCGCCCCGGCCTTGCCGGCCTTCTCCAGCTCGGCGTTGATCTGGAAGATGTCGCCGGAGTAGGCCATCGAGAGCCACAGATCGCCGGACTCGAGCCCCTGGATCTCCCCGGCGTTGTCGATGTACTTGCGCAGGATCCCGCTGTCGCGCTGCTGCTTGAGCTTGTCCGCGGCGCGCCGCCAGTCGGCCTCCGTGGAGGTCTCCGGCTTGATGCCCAGCCCCACCATGGTGAAGTTCGGCAGGTCGACGTTGTCGCCGAACATGCCCACCCTGCCCTTGAACTTGGGGTCGAACAGGTCGTCGAAGCTGGTGATCTCCCGGCCGGTCAGCTTGGGGTTGTAGCCGATCGCGGTGATGCCCGACTGCCAGGCGACGCTGTGCTTGTTGCCCGGGTCGTAGCTCGGGTTCTTGAACTGCGCGGAGGCGTACTGGTTGAAGTTCGGCATCCGGGCGGTGTCCAGCTCCTGCAGGAAGTTCTGGCGGATGAGCTTCTCGATGGAGCCCCCGTTGGTGATCACCATCAGGTCCCAGCCGGTGTCCTGGCCGGCCCGCAGCGACGGGGTGATCTTGCCGAGGAACGAGTCGTTGTCCTGGATCACCTCTTTGTAGTTCACCTTGATGCCAGTCGAGTCGGTGAACCGCTGGAGCGTGGTCTTGCCGTTGACCGGGTCGGTGTCGATGTAGGCGGGCCAGTTCGCGAAGTTCAGCACGTTGGCCTTGGTCTGCTTGTCCCAGAAGGCCTTGACCTCGTCGGCCGGGGGAGCGGCCTTGGAAGTGCCCTTCACGCCGCAGGCGGCCAGCGCCGCGGCCATTCCCGCCAGTCCGGCGCCGCGCAGCGCCGCGCGCCGGGTCATCCGAGGCATGGTCAGTCCGCGCAGCAGCGCCGGGTCCACCATCGGGCGTTGGTTCTCACTCATGATCGCGCTTCCTCCTTGGCGGTCGCCGTGCCGAGCACGTAGGAGTGCTCCGACGGCCACGAGAGCCATCCCACCTGGCCGGCGGCGACCTCTTCGCCCGGCACGGTGGCGGCGTTCTGCCGGTAGACCGAAACCTGGGCGCCGCCGTCGGTAACGACGCTGTAGCTGGTCGAGGTACCGAGGTAGACGACCTCGGCGACGGTGCAGCGCAGCGCGGACTGCCCGTCTGGCGGGGGGTCGCCCGCCGCGTGCAGGGCCATCTTCTCCGGTCGCACCACGATCTCGACCTCCTGGCCCGCCTGGAGGCCGTCGGTGCCGCGCACCAGCACGCGCTCGCCGCTACCGAGCCCGGCCAGCGCCCAGCCGTCGCCGGCCCGCTCCAGCCGGCCGCCGAGGATGTTCGAGGTCCCCAGGAAGTCCGCCACGAAGCGGGTCGCCGGCCGCTCGTACAGGTCCCGGGGGGTGCCGAGCTGCTCGATCCGGCCGGCGTTCATCACCGCCAGCCGGTCCGACATGGTGAGCGCCTCCTCCTGGTCGTGGGTGACGTAGACGAAGGTGATGCCGACCTCGCGCTGGATGCGCTTGAGCTCGAGCTGCATGGCGCGGCGCAGCTTGAGGTCGAGCGCGCCGAGCGGCTCGTCCAGCAGCAGCGCGCGCGGCCGGTTCACCAGCGCCCTGGCGAGCGCGACCCGCTGCTGCTGGCCGCCGGAGAGCTGCCGTGGCCGCCGCTGCTCCCTGCCCTCCAGCTCGACCAGGCGCAGCGCATCGGCGACCCGCCGCCGGATCTCGTCCTTGGCGACCTTCTTGTGGCGCAGGCCGAAGGCGATGTTGTCGTACACGTTCATGTGGGGGAACAGGGCGTAGTGCTGGAAGACCATGTTGACGTCGCGCCGGTAGGGCGGCACGCCGACCATGTCGTTGCCGTACAGCAGGATGCTGCCGCTGCTCGGCTCCTCGAAGCCGGCCAGCATCCGCAGGGTGGTGGTCTTGCCGCACCCGGAGGGACCCAGCAGCGAGAAGAACTCCCCCGCGCCGACCTGGAGGTCCACGTCCTCGACGGCCACCACGCTGGTGGTCGGCGAGGGGAACTCCTTGTTCACGCCGATCAGCTCGATCGCGGCGAGCTCCCCTGAGGCCGGCGGGCTCGTCGGGACGCTCGGCGCCAGCTCGGTCTGCCCCATGTGTCCCTCCCTGCCGCGACCGCCACACAGGCGCACGCTACTACGACGGATTCAGAAGTCAAAGATACGATTTCATTGACGAAAGGATTGGGATTCGCCGCTTGGGCGACCCAGATGTGATCTCTTCCGCTTCCGTGCATTTGTCAGCACACCGCCGTCCGGTTGGGGACCATGACGACGATCGGCTACACCCCGGCGGCATCGGCATCGGCAGGGGTCACGGCCCCCACCTCTTCTCGGAACCAAGTGGCTTCACTCTACACAGCGCCGGCCGGGGCGCCACCCCCGGCTGGAGCATGCCCTGCTGGGGAAGCTGGCCTAGGCCACTTGCCCGCCATGCGCCTCTGCGGGTTTTCGACGTCCGAAGCGATAGAGTGGTATTCCATTGCGGGGCCCGTCCCCCGTATTGAGCGCGGGCTCGCGACATCGGATGGAGGAGGCATGACCACGGGCTGGAGCCTGCGACCTTGAACGCTGGTGATCGGGTCCAGCCGACCCGGATGCAGCGCTACCACGGCCGGCATGCCCGCCGCCGGCAGGCGCGGCTGTCCGCCGAGCTGCCGGTGCTGGTGCTGACGGCGTTCGTGCTCGCCGTTCTGGTCAAGGGCTTCCTGGTGCAGGCATTCTTCATCCCCTCACGGTCGATGGAGCCGACGCTCGACGTCGGCGACCGGGTGGTGGTCAACCGCATGGCCTACCGGCTCGGCGAGCCGCAGCATGGCCAGGTGGTGGTGTTCGTTCGCGAGACGGCCGACAAGCGGCCCGCCGACCAGGGCCCGATGTCCTGGGTCCGGCGCGCGGTCGCCCAGGGTCTGGGCGGGACGCCTCCCGGCAGCGAGGACCTGATCAAGCGCGTGGTCGGGCTGCCCGGCGACATCGTCGAGGGCCGCAACGGCAAGCTGTGGCGCAACGGCCGCCCGGTGGTGGAGGCCTACCTTCCCCCCCGCACCTTCACGTCGGACTTCGGCCCCGTCAGGGTCCAGCCCGGCCACTACTGGATGATGGGTGACAACCGGGAGGACTCCGCCGACTCCCGATATTTCGGTCAGGTCCCCCGCTCGGCGCTGGTCGGCCGAGCGTTCGTGAAGGTCTGGCCAATCCCCCACGTCGGCGGCCTGTAGCGCTCGATTCAAGCTCCACCGCGAGGCCGTCCCTCCGGCCGGCCCGGCGGGGGTGTCTCAGGCTTGGGGGAAGATCGGTGGGATGCTGCCGCCGATACCCAACCAGCGAGCGCCCGGCAACCCGATCGCGGGGTGGGACTATCCGCGCAGCTGGGAGGAGTTCCTCGCGTTCTTCCCGGACGAGCCGGCCTGCGTCCGCTATCTCGAGCGCCTGAGCTGGCCCGACGGCTTCGTCTGCGCGCGCTGCGGCCGCGGCGGAGAGCCGTGGCGAGGGTCGCGGCGGCGGCTGGTCTGCCGCTCCTGCGGCCAGGGGACGACCATCACCGCAGGCACGCTCTTCCAGGGCACGCGCACGCCCCTGACCACGTGGTTCGCGGCCGCGTGGCACCTGAGCACAGCCGACGAGGGGATCTCCGCGCGCCGGCTGCAGCGCGAGCTCGGGCTGGGAAGCTACGAGACGGCCTGGGCGATGCTCCACCGGCTGCGGCGCGCGATGGTCCGCTCCGGCAGGCCCCGGCTGGAGGGCGTGGTCGAGGTCGGGCGGACGTTCCTGCCGGCCGGCGCCGACCGGACGGTGATCGCCATCGCGGTCGAGGACCGCGGCGAGGAACCCGGGCGCGTACGGATGCAGCCGCTCGCCTCGGCGGCCGACGCCAGCCTGATGCGCTTCGTCGCCTGGGCGGTCGAGCCAGGCACGGTCGTGGTGCCGGACCGCCTGCGCAGCCCCGCCGCGCTGGCGCGTCTCGGCTGCCGCCCCGCCAACGCTCAGGGCACCGTTTCCGCGTGGATCGGCTCGCGGCCGTTCGCCCATCTCGGGACGGTGGAGCGGCGGCTGGGCGACTGGCTGCAGCGGACCCATCAGGGCTCCACCGGTCGCGACCTGCTGGACTGGTACCTGGACGAGTTCACCTTCCGGTTCAACCGGCGCTCCGCTCGGCACCGAGGCCTGCTGTTCTACCGGCTGCTGGAGGAGGCGCTGGTGACGCCCCCGCAACCGTACGGTTCGATGCTGGCCCCGCGCGGCGGGACCCGAGCCTAGCCGAACGCCAGCCCGCCGCTGTGCCGCGGTCCTGGCCGGGCGCCAGCCTGCCCCGGTCCCCGGGCCCGCGCGGCGGGCCCGTCCCCTCCGCGCTCGATCCGAGCGCTCAGAGCGGGCGAACTACAGCCTTCGCGTTCTGTCGCCGTATTCGCCAGGGTCCTGCCGCTTCGCGCATTTCACTGGCGCAAGGGGGATAGGCCCGGCCCCGACGTGGATCTTCGCCGGGAACTTGACTGCGCATCGCGATTAGTCGAACATATGTTTGGATCGAACAAATGTTCGAGTAGAGTCCAGCCGGTAGCCGAGTTCACGTGAAGGGGAAGCCGTGAACAGCACCACCGACCGCCGCACCGGGCTTCCGGCAGCGGCGTCCAGGATCTGGGCCCGCCCGGCGCGCGAGCGAACCGCCGCCGGTCAGGTCCGTACGATCCTGCTCCGCTACCTGGTGCTGGCGGTCGTGCTGCTCGGGGTCGTCGCGATAGCGAACCCTCACCGGCCAGACGACCCGGCGGCCCCGACGTCCACCCCCTGGGAATACCAGCGGGAGTCGATCGACGTGCAGGGTCACGGCATCCTGAACCTCTACTCGCGCCAGCTCATGCACGGCACGGCCTGGCTGGCCAAGGCCTCGATCGAGCGGCAGCGGGACGTCTACCGCCTGAACCTGTTCGACTTCCTGGTGGGCACGCGGACCGCCGCCTCGGTCGCCGCATGGCGCGCGGGCCACCGGCTCGTGCTCGAGGGCATGACCGAGGCCGTGGTCGTGGCGCTGATCGCCTACGGGGTGATGCTGCGGCCCTCCCGCCGCACCTGGGCGCTGGCCCTGCTGCTCGTCCTGGCCAGCACCGTGCTGATCACCAAGCCGCAGGCGACCGCGCGGGTTGCGGCCGTACCCGGGGTGGCGATCCCCAACCTGATGCTCGACGTGGTCGCCACGGCCGCGCCGAGTGCGCGCCTGAAGGCGACCTCCTCGCCCCAGCAGGCGCTCCAGGAGCTGTCCACGCAGTACTGGACCTCGTTCGTCGCCAACCCGCTGTCGCGGGTGCAGACCGGCAGCGGCGTGCTCACCGACGCGGCGCCGGGCAAGAAGGCGGGCGTGCTCGACGTCATGCGTCGCGGTGTCAGCAGCGTCAACGACTGGACGATCGGCCGTCACGGCCCCGAGCGAGCCTTCATCACGACGTCCGCGCTCGGCTACGTGCTGCCGTTCGCGGTGGCGCTCGGGGTGCTGGCGATGCTGGCGACCTGTGCCCAGGCGCTGCTGTTCGTCCTCTGCCTGGCCGGGCTGCTCACGCTGCCGTTCGCGGTCGAGGGGCCACGGCGCCGGGGCACGCTGGTGCGCTACTGGCTGCTCCCCGTGCTCGCCTGCGTGGTGGTCCTGGGGCTGACCTCGCTCGGGTCGTTCGCGGTCATGCGGCTGGCCGAGGCGCTCCACCGCAGCGATGAGTACGTCGGGCTGCTGCTCGCCGGCTCGACCTGGCCTGTCGTCACAGCGGCGCTGCTGGCACGGCGCGCCATCCGACGCTGGCGCGCCTGACCGGCGCCCAGCGGGTTAGACACCGAGGAGCTGATCGAATGAACGCCGAGGCAACCGCTGTTCGCGACACCAAGGCCATCGGCACGGCCATCCCGGGCCGCTGGTCCACACCCCCGTCCGACGCCGCCATCCGGGCTGTCGTACGCCTCGGGCTCATCCCCCTGCACCTGCTGGCCACCCGGATCGGCCGGCGGCTGATGGCCACGGCGGTCCTGTCCATGATCCTGGTCGGAGCGGTGAGCGCGCTCTACGACCACGCGGACAGCCCCGCCTCCCCGCCCCGGCCGCTGGACACCGCCGTGCGGGCCGCCGCGTCCAAGCCCGGGACCAGCGGCAACGCGGGCACGGCGGGGGTCCAGGCGGCGGGCGCGGCCAAGAACGCCGGCGGCTCCCGTGTGACCTCGCTGGCCTCGATGGCCGCGACCCGCCCGGCCAAGGACGCGCAGAGCGCGGCGGTCGCCTGGTACGCCAACCGGGTGCACGTCTCGCCGGATCGCGTCCAGGCGCTCCAGCAGCAGCGCGTCAACGGGACCACCACGAAGGTCCTGGTGATGGCGCAGGTCAGCGAAACGAACGTGCCCACAGCCTTCGTGACCGTCAGGCGTGCCGGCGGGGGCTGGAAGGTGTCGTGACCCCAAGCGTCAAGCGCAAGCTCACCGGCGCGATCGTCGCGTTCCTCATGCTCGCCCTGCTGACCGATCGCGCCTCCCCAGGCTTTCCCCTGGCCAGGGTCGGGACGGTCGTGAGCCGCGCGATCCACCAGACGCTACGCCCGGCACCCGCGAAACCCGCCTCGCGCGTGGTGCCGGGCGTAGCCAAGGCGAGTGCGTTTGCGCTGGCGGATATCCCCTCGGGGTACCTGGCCCTGTACCTCCAGGCCGCCCACACCTGCCCGGCGCTGACCTGGCAGCTGCTGGCCGGGATCGGCAAGGTCGA
>Ga0070698_100008690_pt1 | contig 10941 bp, 11 predicted proteins | sample KBSK1502metaG_FD_65477 | JGI IMG/M metagenome (GOLD analysis project Ga0070698, IMG submission 65477) | Corn, switchgrass and miscanthus rhizosphere microbial communities from Kellogg Biological Station, Michigan, USA - KBS K1-50-2 metaG | ecosystem: Host-associated > Plants > Roots >...
CCATCGAACCCGGGGGGCCGCCCGGCGGCAGGCAGCGGCCGCACCGTGAGGCCGGTGGCGGAGCTCTCCACGCTCTGGCGCCGGTCTTCTCCGGCGGAAGCGCGGCCGCCGGGCTGGACCCAGCTGAGCCGCGCCGGTGGAATCCGGACCGGACCCGGATTGAGCGGGTAGACCGTTTGAAAGCCGACGAAGAGATCGTAGGTCTCTCCATCGAGGACGCGGCTGGCCACGGCGCCGGGCACCGAGGCGCGCGGGGTGGACCAGACGCCGGGAAGCGACGGCGGCGAGAGCGAGGGCGGCTGCCGCAGCCGGAGCCGGAGCCCCCGCGGGAGCCAGGCCGCGGTGAGCACGTTGACCTGGTCTCCCGCGTAGACCTGCTCGCCCGAGGTCACCACGAACACCGATGGACCGCCATATCGTGGCGACGGCACCCGGGGAATGAGCGCGAGCATGTCGCTCTCCAGCCGCGGCGAGCTGCCCGACGAGGCATTCACCACGTAAACCGAGACCGCGGGCGAAAACGCCGCGGCGTCTCCCTGTTCCACCCGCATCGCGCCGATTTCCCAGGTGCCGACCTGCTCGGCGCGCAGCTCGAGCTCGAGAGTGAAGGCGCGGGTGGCTTCGCGGGCGATGACCACGTCGGTCCGCTCTCGCCGCTCCACCAGGGCGAAGCCGTCGAAGCTGGGCAGCTCCACCCGGAACGCCGCGGTCGAACGGCCGATGGCCTTGAGGGTGAAGACGACCTGCTCTCCGACGGCGACGCGCTCCCGGTCCACCGTCGCGCTCACGTCGAGCGTCGGTGCCTGGACCAGGAGCAGTGCCAGCGCCGCCAGCATCACCAGTCCTTGCTCGCGGCGCTCTGCACCACGCGCCGGCGCCGCGCCTGATCGGCGCGGACATCACGCTCGGTGCGGTCCACCGAATTCAGGATCTGCTCCGCTTCGGCCTGGGACAGCGTGCTGCTGCCGGTCGGCCTGGGGGTCGGTGGAGTCGCGCGCTGCTGGGTCGGCGGGGGAGTGGCGCTGCCGCCCCCGCTCGGCGGAGGTGTGGGCTGCTGGACCAGCTCGAGGTTCCACTTGGTGTCGCGGGAGCCCGGTGACAGGAGCAGCGCTTCGCGGAGGTGCTGGGCCGCCTCGTCCTGGAGCGCGGCGCGCTTGGCCGTGTCGGCCCGCGACTCGAGCAACGCCACCAGCCCGAGGTTGTACAGCGCGCGAAACCGGAGGTCGGGATCGAGCGAGCGGGAGGCCTGGGTCAGCCATTGGCGCGCCGCGGCAAACTGCCGCTCCGCCAGCGCCGCCGTGCCGGCGTTGAAGAGCGCGGTATCCTGCCCCGGCCGGCGGGCCGCATCGAGGGAGAACGCTCTGGCGGCCGCCGCGGTATCGCCCCGGCGGAGCAACCGGTCTCCCGTCGAGGGACGCTGCGCCAGCGCGGGCCCGGCGAGCGTCGCCAGCGCGAGCACCGCCAGCGCGGGTCCCTTCCGGAGCAGCGCCTGGGCGACCACCAGCCCGATCGCCGCGAGCGCGAACCACCAGGCTCGCGGCGTGAGGTCGTCGCGCCGCTGCTCCCGAAACGCGCGGCGCTCGAGCCCGGCCAGCACGGTGTGCACCGCCCCGGCCTGGTCGGCCGCGTCGGACGGAACCAGGATGCCGCCCGCGGCATCGCTGATGGCGCGCAGGACGTCGTCGCGGCGGGCGGTGCGCGCGACCCGCCCCTCGGCGTCGGTTTTGTAGCCGAGCAGGGCGCCACGCTCATCGCGCAGCGGAATCCGCGACCAGGTGCTGTCTCCCTCTGCCACCAGCACCAGCGTCACCCCGGCCGAGCGAATGGCCCGCGCGGCGGCCACGGCGTCGTCGAGCGAGCCGTGGGTTTCACCGTCGGTGAAGATCACCAGCGCCCGGGCTCCGCCTTCCGCCGCGGCGGCAAGCAGGTCGCGGCCCTGGGTCAGCACTCCGGCGAGGTCGGTGCCTCCCTCGCTGGCCACGTCGGGATCGAGGGCGTCGAGCTGCAGGGAGACGGCGCCGTCGTCGAGGGTGAGCGGTGTCATGATGTAGCTGCGCCCGGCGAAGGCGAGCAGCGCCACGCGGTCTCCCCGGGCGTCCTGGACCAGCCGGCGCGCCTCGCGGACCGCGCGCTCCAGCCGGTTCGGCCGGGTGTCCTCGGCGAGCATCGAGCGGCTGATGTCGATCCCGAGGGCGAGGTTGAGCGAACGTCCTTCCATCTGGGTGTCGCTCTTGCCCCAGCGCGGGCCGGCAGCGCCGACGCCGGCCACCAGGCAGGCCGCGCCCAGCAGCCATGGACCGGTGCGGCCCGATCGCGGCGACGCGCGTTCCGGCGACCAGAGCATGGTGGCCCGGATCCGGGAGCGGCGGGCGCGTGCGGCCAGCATGCCCGCGATCAGCGCCAGTACCGGCGCCAGCGCGAGCAGCAGGATCGAGTCGATGCTCATGGCGCGCGCACCACGACCGTGGACCCCAGCAGAAGCGCCACCGCCATCATGCCGAGTCCGGCCAGCAGGAACGGCGCCGGCACTTCGTCCGCGGCCCGATACCGCCGGGCATCGACCCGGGTGCGCTCGAGCTGGTCGATCTGCTGGAAGATCCGGCTCAGTGAGGCGTTGTCGGTGGCCCGGAAATACCGTCCCCCGGTCTTGGCGGCGATTTCCTTGAGCAGCACCTCGTCGATCTCCACCGGGAGCATCTCGTAGCGGAACCCGGAGAGTCCCCGTCCGGTGGGGATACGCGCCTCGCCATGGGTGCCCACCGCCACGGTGTAGACCTTCACGCCGTACGCCGCGGCGACATCGGCGGCGGTGCGCGGATCGATCGCACCGCGGTTGTTGACGCCGTCGGTGAGCAGGAGGACGACCTTGGATCGAACCGCGATCCGCCGCAGCCGGTTCACCGAGGTCGCGAGGCCGCTGCCGATCGCGGTGCCGTCCTCGAGCGTCCCCACGGTGAGGGCGTCCACCGCCTTTTCCAGCACGGCATAGTCCAGCGTCACCGGAATCTGGGTGAGCGCTTCACCAGCGAAGGCGACCAGCCCGATCCGGTCGCCGTCGCGGCCGCGGATGAATCGGATGGCCTGCTGCTTGGCCACCACCAGCCGGTTGGACGGCGCGAAGTCCTCGGCGAGCATGCTGCTGGACACGTCGATGGCGATGACGATCCCGATGCCGTCCTTCCGGACCGTGGACGGGCCGCCGGGAAAGATCGGGCCTGCCGCGGCGACGATCCATCCGGCGATCGCGAGCGCGCGGAGCACCGGCGGGATCCAGGGGATCCAGCCCCGTCCCGCGGCGGCGACCGCCAGCGCACCGTCACCCACCGGCGCGGCGGGCCCCTTGCGGCGCAGAACCAGCAGCAGCACGGGGAGCAGCAGCAGGAGGAGCAGCAACGGGCGCGCGAAGGTCATGCGGCCACCAGGCGGGCCGCGCGCTGACACAGCGCGGCCAGCGCCGCCGGACTCTGCGGCGAGAAGCTGTGGAGCGAGATCTCGTCGAGCAGGCGCTGCAACGCGGCGGTTTCCTCCAGGTCCTGGGAGGTGCGGAGACGCTCCGCCAGCAACCAGGCCCACTCATGCAGCGCGGCGCGATGCTCGCCGTTCCGGGCCCAGCTCGCCAGCACGTCGGGCGGCGTCACCCCCATCTCGGGCAGATGGTGGACGCGGTCGCGGCCCCGGCGCCGCCAGCGCAGCGCAGCGACCGTGAGCACGGCGAGCACCAGGCCCACCAGCACGGCCAGCGGTATCCAGGCACGCGCCTCCAGCGGAAGCGGTGCACTGAGCGGCCGGGGAGCGAGCCGGTCGCGCTGGGCATCGTCGGGAAGCACACTGGCCAGGCGCACCCGGACGGTGCCGGCCGGGAGCGTGTCGGAGCGTCCATCGCGCCGCACAAGCACCGGGCCGGGCATGGTGAGCACGTGCTCGCCGGGATACCAGATCACCAGCGCGTAGCGAACCAGCGCCCCGTCCTGCCCGAGCTGAACCGTGGCGGGCCCGAGCTGTTGTCCGAGCGCGCCCAGCGACCAGGGCTGGGGCCGGACGACGGCGGTCCCGACCTGGCCCACGTTCCGCTCCACCCAGACGGTGTCGCCGATACTGGGGATCGCGGCTTGCGCCAGCAGCAACAGGGCGAGCATCACCGGCGCCTCGCGCCCCGCCGCTTGCTGCGCTTGCCGAACGCCCGCCGAAGCACCACGCCATAGTCCTGGTCCAGCTCCAGGGCGACGTGCTCGACCCCGGCGCTCCGCAGCCGTTCGGCCCGCTGAGTGCGCCGGGCGCGAGCGGTGTTCTCCCAGCGGCGCCGGGCGGCCGCGCTGCCGGTGTTGACCAGCGCACGGCGCCCGTTCTCGGCGTCTTCCATCTCGACCCAGCCGGACTTGGGCGGCGCCACCTCTCGCGGATCGTCCACCGTGATCGCGATGACCTCGTGGCGGATCGCGAGCTCCCGCAGCGCGCGCTCCCAGCCCTCGGCCAGAAAATCCGAGAGGATCACCACGACGCTGCGATGACCCAGCACGTTCGACGCGTAGTGAATGGCCTGGATCAGATTAGTGCCGCGACGCTCCGACGCGAAGGCGAGCAGGTCCCGGATCAGCCGGAGCGCGTGGCGACGGCCCTTGGCGGGTGAGACGACGTGTTCCACCTTGTCGCTGAAGAGCAGCGCGCCGACGCGGTCCTGCTCCCGCGCGCCGGCCAGCGCCAACACGGCCGCCACTTCGACCGATCGCGCGGCCTTGGTGACCGGCGTGCCAACCCGGGTCGAGGCGGACTGGTCCACCATGAGGAGCAACGTCAGCTCCCGCTCTTCGGTGAAGATCTTGACGTGGGGGGACCCGAGCCGGGCCGAGACGTTCCAGTCGATGGCGCGGAAGTCGTCACCCTGTTCGTAGGCGCGGACTTCGGCGAACTCCATCCCCTGCCCGCGAAACACGCTGCGGAACTCGCCCGAGAAGAGCGAGTCCACCACACCGCGCGTGCGAAGTGCGATGCCCTTCACCTGCTTTAGGAGTTCCGCTGGGACTGGAGGCATGGAGCTATGGGCTATGGGCTATTGGCTATGAGCGATGGGCTACTGACTGGCTACTGGACCATTAGCCAATAGCCCATAGCCCATAGCCGTCTTCAGGGAGCCTTCACGGCAGTGAGCAGCTGGGCGATCACCCCGTCCGACGTCACATCCTCCGCCTCGGCTTCGAAGGTGAGCACCAGGCGGTGGCGCAGCACGTCGCCGGCGAGGGCTCGGATGTCTTCCGGCACCACGAAGGTGCGGCCCTGGAGGAAGGCGTAGGCCCGCGCCGCCTGGGCAAACGCAATGGACGCCCGAGGCGAAGCCCCGAACGCGATCAGAGGCGCGAGTGCCGGCAGCCCCACGGTGGCCGGCTCGCGGGTGGCCCGCACCAGGTCAACTATGTAGTCCACCAGGCGCTGATCGAGGTGAGTCTCGGCGATGGCGGCGCGGGCTGCCAGTATGCCTGCCGGATCCAGCACCCGCTTGACCGGGATCGGGGCGCCGCTGCTCATCCGGACCAGCACCTCTCGCTCCTCGAGTCGGGAGGGATACTCCACCCGCACCTTGAAGAGGAAGCGGTCGAGCTGCGCTTCCGGCAGCGGATAGGTGCCTTCCTGCTCGATCGGATTCTGGGTGGCGAGCACCAGGAACGGCTCGGGCAGAGGGTACGTGGTTCCGCCGATGGTGACCTGGTGCTCCTGCATGGCCTCGAGCAGCGCCGACTGCACCTTGGCCGGAGCCCGGTTGATTTCATCGGCCAGCACGACGTGAGCGAAGAGCGGACCTTTCCGGGGGTAGAACTCCTGGGTCTTCGGGTCGAACACCATCGTGCCCACCACGTCGGCCGGGAGCAGGTCGGGCGTGAACTGGATGCGCGAGAAGGTGGCGTGCAGTACTTCGGCGAGGGTCCGCACCGCCAGCGTCTTGGCCAGGCCCGGCACGCCTTCGAGCAGGATGTGCCCGCCGGTCAGGAGCCCGATCATCAGCCGTTCCACCATGACGGTCTGCCCGACCAGGCGCCGGCCGACTTCCTCCGCGACGTGTCGGAGCGGAATCGATTCCGGTGCCGGACTGTCGGATCGAGACGCGGGCTGGGCCATCACGGACCTCGCGGAGGCATCAGGGGGAGTGCTTGATCGCACGGTAAATAGCCTTCTCCTCGGCCGCCGTGAGCCGGCGCCATTTGCCGACGGGCAGCTCGCCCAGCCGGATCGGCCCGTACGCCAGCCGGGCCAGCCGCTCCACCTTGAATCCCAGCGCCTCGGCCCAGCGCCGGACGATATGCTTGCGTCCCTCGGCGAGGGTGACGTCCACGATGCTGCGGCCCTCCACACCCGGACGCACCCGGGTGGCGAGCGGTTCCACGGCCCGCCCCTCGACCATGACCCGGCGCTTGACGGCTTGCTCGATCTGCGCGGTGGGGAGCCCGTGTACCAGCGCGGTGTAGCGCCGCGGCACGTGGTACTTCGGATGGCTGAGCCGTTGGACCGCATCGCCATCGGAGGTAAGCAGCAGAAGACCGGTCGTCATCACGTCGAGCCGTCCGACGTAGGTCAGTCCCTCGGTCCGGGGAACGAAATCGAAGACGGTGCGGCGCCCCTCTTCATCCTTGGCGGTGGTCACCACGCCCAGGGGTTTGTGGAACACGATCCAGGTCCGCGGCTTCTGGGTGATTCGCTTGCCGCGAACGGTGATGACCTGGCGGTCGGGATCCACCTTCGATCCGAGGGTGGCCACTTCGCCGTCGACCCGGACCACCCGCTCCTCGATCAGCACCTCGGCGGCGCGGCGCGAGGCCACGCCCGCCCGCGCGAGGGCCCGCTGCACCCGCATCAGGGTCACGCGTCGGCGGCGACGTAGGCCGCGGCGTCGTCGTCCGGGCCGGCCATCTGCGGCTTGGCCGGCTGCAGCGCGATGGTCAGCTCCTCGACCCGCGGCAGGTTGGTGAGGTCGGGCAGGCCCAGCAGCTCCAGGAAGAGCGGCGTGGTGCCGTAGAGCAGCGGTCGGCCCAGTCCTTCGCTGCGGCCCGTCACCTCGATGAGGCCGCGCTCCTGCAGCGAGCGCAGCACCCCGCTGGCCGACACGCCGCGGATCTCCTCGATTTCGGCCCGGCCCACCGGCTGCCGGTAGGCGATGACGGCCAGAGTCTCCAGCATGGCGGGCGTGAGCCGCTGCTGCCGGGCGCCCAGCTGCGCGCGCTCGATCGCCGCCGCGAAGGCCGGCCGCGTCACCACCTGGAAGCCGCCGCCGAGCTCGAGCAGCTCGACGCCGTGTCCGTCGAAATCGTAGTGCTCCCGGAGCTGCTCGAGGGCCGCGCGCACCTCGTCGAGCGAGGCGTCGGCGTCCAGCGTCACGAGCTCTTCGGCCGTGACCGGGCGTGCCGCGGCGAACAGCGCGGCTTCAATGAGCTGGGCGAGAGGATTCACGGCGAACCACGAGCGGTGCGAAGACCGCGAGTTGGATCATGAAGCACTGCCCGCGCCGGGCGAGCTCGAGCAGCGCAAGGAGAAGCGAGAGTACATCCGAGATGGTGGGATTCGGACCCAGGGCGCTGGTCCAGACGAATTCTTCCTGATCGGCCAGCAGCGCCTGCACCCGGAGCGTGGCGCCCTCGACGTTGAGCGGCCGCGCCACTACGCTGTGCATGACCGGGTGGAGAATCGAAGCAATAACCCGCTCCACCGCGGTGAGCAGATCCAGCAGATCCAGGCTGAGCGGCAACGGGGGCAGCTCCGGCGGCGGGGGCAGGTAGCCCCGAGCCATCCGCAGCGCGCGGCGGTCGGCCGCGGCGGACATCCAGTGGGCGATTTCCCGGATCTGCTGATACTCGAGCAGCCGGCGCACCAGCTCGGCCCGCGGATCCTCCCAGGCTTCGCCATCCTGGTTGCGCGGAAGCAGCATCTGGACCTTGAGACGGACCAGCCGGCTGGCCATCTCCAGATAGTCGGCCGCCTGGTTGAGCCCGAGGTGCTTGATGGCCGAGAGGAACTGATCGGCGATCCGCGCGATCGGGATATCCGCAATGTCGATCTGCTCTTCGCGGAGCAGGTGAAGCAGCAGATCCAGCGGACCCGAGAATGCATCCAGCCGAACTACGAATCCCAGACCCCCGAGAATCGCCGCGGCCTCGGGCGAGGGCGGGGCCGAGGGCGAGGGCGAGGCAATTAGGGTTGCCGGAGCGTCCGGAATGAGCTCGGTGGCGGGCGCGGAAGCCGTCATCGCTGAAAGATGTTCCATTCAGGGCCCGCGGCGAAGGGGGCGGCGATTCCGAAGAACAAGTCCATGCCGGCGTAGGCGGGCTTCAACAGCACCTGGAGCACCATGGGAAACAGCAGCATCAGGGCCAGCAGGGGCAGAAAGCCGAGCCGCTGGAACGCTCGATAGCGTTGCCGGAAGCCCGCCGGCAGGAAATGGTAGAGCACGTGCGACCCGTCGAGCGGCGGGATCGGAATCAGATTGAAAAACCCGAGCATCAGGTTGAGCCAGACGCCCCAGGCCAGCATACGCTGACCCATAGCCAGCAGATGGCCATCGCCCGGAATGGTGCGGGCCAGCAGCCCGACGAGCACGAAGGCGAGAACGCACGCGAGGCAGATCACCAGGTTGGTGGCCACGCCGGCGAGGGAGACGATGATGTCCCCGCGCCGATAGTTGCGGTACCGGTCGGGACGCACCGGAACCGGCTTGGCACCGCCGAAGACGAAGCGGCCGTCGGTTTGCCACCAGAGAAGTGCCGGGACGATGATGGTGAGCCACAGATCGATGTGAGCGATCGGGTTGAACGTCAGCCGTCCCTGCACCAGGGCGGTATCGTCCCCCTGCTTGAGCGCCGCGTACCCATGGGCGTACTCGTGCGCCACCAGGGAGAACGCGAGTACGGGCAGCGCGAGTATGAAGTCGCCGAGCAGGGCGTAGTCCTCGGGTTGAAGCGGAGAACTTACTCACGGAGCGCCGCTCCAGTCAACCTGTACTCTTGCGTCAAGATATTGCCTGGACTATACTTACGGCTTCGCCGGCAGCGGCCCACCGCCCTGCCCCAGGACCGTTCCCGACTCCCGAGGATGCGCAGTGCCGAGAACCCGATCCGCCAAGAAGCAGATGCGCCAGACCAAGGCCCACACCGCCCGCAATCGGGCCCAGCGGAGCGAGCTCCGCACCGCGCTCAAGAAAGTTCATGGAACCCTGCCCGCGAGCGACATGACGGCGGCTCGGCAGGAAGCCGTGAAGCTCCTCGATCGCGCCGGCCGAAAAGGCCTGATCCATCCGAACACCGCCGCACGATACAAGAGCCGGATCGCCAAGGCGGCCAACAAGAAGTGACCGTGACCGGTAACCGGTAAAAGACGAGGGGGGCTTCGATGGTCATCGGAGCCCCCCGCTCACCGCTCACCGCTCACCTTAGAGCGCCGCCAGTTCCGCCCCGCACCTCTCGCAGTACCACTCGGTCGGCCGGTTGAGTGAGCCGCACTCCCCGCACTTCAGCGTCTTGGCAACGGTCGGCCCGGGCCGCTCTTCGCCGAGCGGGCTCACGGCCGCCGGCGCCGTGTTGGCCGCAGTGCGCGAGCCGGCAGGCGGAGAGTCCAGCGTCACCGAGCGCAGAAACGCCAGCTCGTCCTGTTGCTGGCCGCCCGTCTGCGTGGGGGGAGCAGGTGGCATCGGTGCCTGAGGAAACGGAATGGCCCGGCTCGCACCAGAGTCGCGCGCTTTCGGCGGGGTGCCGCGGGGAACAAACCGGGGAGCCTCAGGCCGGGGAAGCGGCGCCGAGGACGGAGCCTGGTCCTTGACCAGCGTCAGCGCCGGCTGATCCTGGGCCTCGTGCATCGGAGGAATCTCGACGCCGTGCGTCACCATCAGCTCGGAGTCGGGGACCGGCCGGTGCGGCGGGGGCGGCGGCTCGTGGTGTGCGGGCAGGGGCACCGGGGCGATGAGCGACTGCACTTCCTCGAGCCGGCCGATTTCGATGGAGAGCCGAGTGAGCTCCTGATCGAACCCTTCGATTTTGCCTGAGCTCTCCAATTCCACCAGCTGCCATTCGTCGTCGGTGTACTCGCCAACGGCGTGCCGCAGCTCCGCCTCGGAGCGGACTTCGAGCTCCTCGCCGCGGAGCTGACCGAATTCCCGGGACTGTGCCCTGAGGCCTTCGAGGGTGGAGGTGATGAGCTCGGCGTGGGTCCCCAGCTGGGTGACGACCTGGGCCAGTCGGGCCCGGTAGTCCAACCGGACCTTGTTTCGAACCGCTTCCGGTGCCCGCGAACCCGCGGCGTCGAGCCGGTCGAGCCAGCCGGTGAGCTGTTGCCGGGAGGCCAGGAGGCCCTCGATCTCGGCGATGTTATGCGACTTTTGATCGCTCATGCGAACCCCCGGCAAATCACTGGACCAGACTCCCCCAAGTCGTTCCAATCTAATGAATAAGCGCAATAGCGAAACGTGTCATCCTTCCTAACTGTCAAGGGACCGGACGGTCTGCCCGATTAAAGACCACGCGACCCCCGACAATGGTCACATCTGCCTGTCCCACCAGCGTTTCGCCCATGAAAGGCGAGTTCAAGCTCCGGGAGTGCAGATCCTCGCGCCGTACCGTCCAGCGGCGGGCCGGGTCGAGGACCACCACATCAGCCGGGGCGCCGACCGCCAGGCTTCCCCCCGGCAGGTGAAAGATCCGGGCGGGCACGGTGCTCATCCGGGCGATCAGCTCGGGAAGGGAGATCAGCCCCGGTTCCACCAGCTCGCGGACGGCCAGGCCGAAGGCCGTTTCGAGGCCGATGATGCCGTTGGGCGCGTCGTCGAATTCGCGCTCCTTGGTGTCGTAGTGATGGGGCGCGTGGTCCGACGCGATGCAGTCGATGGTGCCGTCCTTGAGCCCGAGCCGGATGGCGTCGCGATCGGCGGCCTCCCGCAACGGGGGATTCATCTTGGCGTTGGTGTCGTAGCCC
>Ga0070698_100008692_pt1 | contig 10940 bp, 19 predicted proteins | sample KBSK1502metaG_FD_65477 | JGI IMG/M metagenome (GOLD analysis project Ga0070698, IMG submission 65477) | Corn, switchgrass and miscanthus rhizosphere microbial communities from Kellogg Biological Station, Michigan, USA - KBS K1-50-2 metaG | ecosystem: Host-associated > Plants > Roots >...
CCGCGTAACCGCTGGCACGTCGGCCCTACCGTCGACTGGCCGCTGGTCGTGACCGTGATCGATGAGTGTCACACGTTCTTTGACCTCGATGCGGTCAAGGGCCAGCGGGAGGCCGAGGCTCACGTCCGGGCCTGCCGGGCTCTCACCGGCCAGCTGGTCCGTAAGGGCCGCGCGCCGCTGTTCCTGACCATCCTGATTACGCAGAAGCAGACCAGCGACGCGATCCCGACCGCCATCCGGGATAACTGCGGGCTCGGTCTGTCTTTCGCGGTCAAGACCCGTGATGCCGCGGTGGCCGCGCTGGGCGAGCACATCCGCGAGTACCCGTCGTTCTGTCCGACCACCCTGCAAGACTCGGAGTACGTCGGAGTGACGACAGCCTCGCTGCGCACCGGGCACGACCCCTTCGTCCGGGTCAGGGTGCCAGCGCTCACCGAAGAGGCGGCCCGTGAGCGGGCCAGGGCAACAGCCCGTATCGATCCCACATCACCACTCACGCCGGGTCTGCCACTCATCCCGGCCCAACCAGAGCCCGCTTTGCTCTGACTCCTGCCATTCCTCCCCCTGACCCGATAGGCGCCGGTCGTTTGTGGCGGCCACGGTTCAGTCAAGGGTCGGGCTTGCCCGATCGCGCAGCGACGCGAAGCGCCCTTGACGGGTTCTGGCCGCCGCAGACAATCCCCGGCCGGGTCAGGGGGAGTGCCCGGCCACCGATGAGCGCTAGCGCTACACCCGCCGTCACACTGGCCGCGCCGGCGCGCCTCCACCTAGCCCACGGGCGGGCCGGCAACGCTGCTCCCCAGAAAGCTTTGAGGGGCCCTTACGGCGCTGGCTGCGCCGGGCCCCTCGCTGAACGCACCACTTCCACTGAGGACGTTCACGGTGATCGTAAGTGACGCGAGGCGGCCCGCACAAGCGCCGCGCCGGAATTCCCCCTCGGGCACTACCGGAGCGTTTTCGCATGTCCGTAGGGCTGCCGCGGCAGCGCAGCGGCCCGGCCGGGCCTGTGAGGCAGAGGCCGGGGCCGCGGCAGCCGCCGCCGAAGGCGGCGCCTCTCGGCACTACGCGAAAAATGTTTCCGCTTGGCTGCCCGAGGACGCGGATACCCGGCTGACCAGGCGGCACGTCCGGTACGCCCAGCGCGGCATCCTCTGGCGCGAATCGGCGCTTGAGCGGGTCCGCAAGTGCGGGAGGGTGCCGACCGGTGATGTGCAGGTCAAGGTAGCCGGTGATGTGGCCCACTACGCCGGGCTGGTTACGTGCGGGAGCGTGTGGAGTTGCCCGGTCTGCCAGCCGAAGATCCTCAACCGCCGCGCGGAAGAGATCTCTCGTGCTGCCGGCCGCTGGCACAAGCGAGGCAACAGCGTCTGGCTGACCACCCTCACGATGCCTCACGACGCCGGGATGCCGCTCGCCTCGCTGATGCAGGTTATCGCCGGTGGGTTCCGCGCCGTGATCAGTGGGCGCCCCTGGCTGCGGCTGAAAAAGGCGCTCGGCATCGTCGGCACGATCCGCTCTCTTGAGGTCACGCACGGGGTCAACGGCTGGCATCCTCACCTGCACACGCTGACGTTTCTCACCGGCGATCCCGGCGCCGCAGGTCTGGTTGCGTTTGACGGCCACATGCGCGCCAAGTGGCGCCGGTACGTCACCGGCGCCGGGTACCGGCCGCCTGACGACTACCACGGCGTCAAGGTCGATGTCTGCACCAGCGCCGAAGAGGCAGGCGCTTACATCGCCAAGACCGACAGCGGCCGGGCTGTTGGCAACGAGCTCGCCCGCGGTGACCTCAAACAGGGCAGCACCGGGCACCGGACCCCGCTGGAAATCCTCGACGACTTCCGCTGGACCGGCGATCGTGCGGACCTCGCGCTCTGGCACGAGTACGAACGCGCCACCTACCGGCACCAGCGGATCACTTGGTCAAAGGGGCTCCGGGCGCTGCTGCTGCCCGGTGAGGACGAACAGACCGACGAACAGATAGCCGCCGAGGACGTGGGCGGTGAGGCCGTCGCGGTGATCGACAAGCAGGCCTGGCGGACGGTCGTGTCGGTCCCCGGTTTGCCCGCCGCGCTGCTGGACGCTGTTGAGCGAGGCGGCCTGCCCGAACTAAAGGCCGTGCTCGCCCGTTATGGCGTGGATGTCATCGAGGGAGGCCCCAGCCCATGAGCAAGCGCAACACGAAGGCAGCGAAGGCCCGGCGCCGGGTCGTGCGGGCACAGGCAGCCCGGAGGCCGCCAGAGCCCGACCTTCATGCCCTGGTCGACGTGAAGTCCTGGGATGAGCTTGTCGGCTTGGCCCATCGTGGCGAATGCCTGCCGTGTGGGTGTGACGCGCACGCGCTCCTGCACCGGATGCTGCGCGAGCGCGGCCCCCGGACCATGATCATTCGGTAATGCCTAGGTGTGTGGCGGCTTCAGCCTTGCCGATTGGTGCGGAGTTCAGCGAGCACGCGGGCTGAGCACGACGGCGCTTCGTCGCCGGTGATGACGCGGATCATTGCCCGGACGGCGTCCTGTACGCCTACCCGGGGTGCGCCGATCGTGTCGGCCGCTTCGCGCGCCCAGCCGTCCAGCTGGCGGAACAACTCAGGCGGGAAGTTGAGCGTCACCCGTACCGGCTTCGCCTGGACGGGCTTTGGCGCTGGCACTGCTGCGGTAGGTGCCGCGGCGGCCGGGGGACCGGCCACACCACGGCGCAGACCGGCGACACTGCTGGGCTTGCTGGTGGGGCTCATGACTTCAACTCCTAAATCAGCCCGGCCTTGAGAAAGAGAGGGGGTGCGGGGTCTCCCCGCGCTGGTCCAGCGGAGAGCTGGCGCCGCCCGCGCAGGGATGGGGGTCATTACACTAGGGGCGCCGAAGCCCCTGAAGCCCGGGGGCGTGGGGGCGGGCAGCCCCCACATACGCGCGGAGCGCGCCCAGTGCCCTTGCTTCCGACCTGGCCGTTTCCGCACATGTCGCAGGCGGCGAGCACGTACTCACCGTCTCGGGCCTGGTAATACTCCTCGCCGTTGCCGTTGCATCGCGGGCACTGGCCTGTGACGGTGCTCATGCCTTCAACTCCGTGATTAGGTCGGCGTAGGCGCCGAGGTCGGTGGGCGCGGTTCCGAAGCTGGCCGCGTACATCTCTGCGAGCGGGATTTCCGTGTCCAGCACGGGGTAGCCGACTTCGGCCAGGACCTCGCGGACGCCTCGCGCGCTGAGCGTGCCTCGCCGGATTTTGGTGAGCAGGACGCCGACCTCTACGGGGTGGACCGGTTCCAGGTCGGCCAGCAGTTCAAAGGTCGGCATGAGCCTGTTGAGGTCCAGCCCGGTAGGTGCTGCGGGGACGATCGCCATGTCTGCGGCCATCACGGCCGAGCGGATGATGCCGATATCGCCTGGTGGGGTGTCGATGATGATGTGCTCGTAACCGCGGCCGAGGTCGGCCAGGCGCCGCGGCAGATCCCGGACCGGCAGGCTCACCACGGTGAACGGGAAGATCGGGTCTGCTTGCGACCAGAGCAGCGCGGATTCTTGGGGGTCGGCGTCGACCAGCAGCGTTCGGCCCTGCTGATGCAGACCGGCTGCCAGGAAGATCGCCGTAGTCGTCTTGCCGACTCCGCCCTTGGTGTTGACGGTGGCCAGCTTCATGACTGCTCGGCAAGCCGCTCGGCCAGGTCCGCCAGTTCGGCCAGCAGCCATCCAGTCAAGCGGTCACGATCGTTGTTGCTGGCGCGTAGTGCGGGGCCTACCTCGCGGGCACGGGCGATCACGTCCCGGTCGGTCTCAGTGAGGTTCGCCATGTCTGCATCATCGCATCGTTGGAGCGTTGAAGCAATGAAGCGTTGATGCACGAGGCTTAGTCGAGTGGCGGCAGGTCGATTTCTTCGAGCGCGGCGATGGCATCGGCGTTGGTGAGGCTGCGGAGGTAGCGGTCAGTCACGGCCAGGGATGAGTGACCGAGCAGCCGCGATATCTGGAGCGGGCGCATCCCAGAGCGCTCCAGCTCGGCCGCGTAGGCGTGCCGCAGCCCGTGAGGGTGGACACGGCGCTCTATCCGGCACTCCCCGGCCAGGCGCTTGAGAAGCGCCCGGACGTACTGAGCGGCGATCGGGCCGCCGTCCAGGGTGCAGAACAGCGGCGCCGGGCTCTTGCCGTTCCTGATGCCGAGGGTCTTGCGGGTGTCCATCCACCGGGCCAGGGCATCGGTCACGGTCGGGTGAAAGCCGCGGGTCTGCGGCTGTCCGCTCTTGGTGGACAGCACTCGGATGGAGTGATGGGCGAGGTCCACGTCGACGGGCCGGATCGTGAGGGCTTCGTTCAGGCGTAGCCCGGAGCGGAATAGCAGCATTAGCAGCGCGCGGTTGCGGATGCCGCTGGCCGACTTGGCTGAGCACTGGCCGATGATCTCTATGACCTCGGCCGTGCTGAGCACTTCGGCGGGGTAGCGGCTGCCTTTGTTGGCCGGTTCTTGGCCTTTCACTGATCCCAGCCTTCTAGTTGAGGTTTTCGTCATAAGCGCAACTGTACTACTCACACTCTGCTTGTGCCTAGCAAAAGCACAACTAGAGTGTGTCGTCAGATGGTCCGCAAGACCTCCTGCAAGCGCCCGGCCGCCTGTTCGACGGTTACGCCATCCCGGTCGGCCAGCAGCCGCATTGCAAGATCGCACGCGACGAGCAGGGTGTCGATCAGCCCGGCCTGATCGGCGTTGTCGCGGATCACCCGGGCGCCCTCTTCGTCGCCGCTGAGGCTGGCCCCGATGAGCGCCAGGCCGTCGCGGAGGTCGTCCCGAGTCACGCTCGCTGCTCCTGGCGGTCGCTGTCGTGGTAGGGGCAAGCGCCGTCCTGGCAATCGCCGCTCATGTGGGCAATCCAGCGGTCGATGTCGCTGGCCGCGCTCAGCTGCTCTTGCAACCGGCCCAGCAGCGATCGCGCGTGATCGGTGGCCGCTTCGCCAAGGTCGGCGCTGGTTAGCCGCAAGTGCGCATCGACATAGGTTCGGTAGATCCTGGCAATGTTCAGCCGTTCGGCGCCGGTGGGCCGCGGCAGCGTGGCCGTGAAGACTCCGGCGTTGTTGCCCCCGGCTATGCCGGCGATCCGCATTGGCTGCCGGAGCTTGCCCAGTTCCGCCATGGCCGCATCGAGGGCCCGGAGTGCGGCTTCGACGCGCCGGGCTTTCGCGTCGGTCTCCCGCGCTGCCGTGGCCGCCGCGGTGGCGCTGTGATCGAAGCTGACCCCCATGCGCTTACCGGCCCGCGCGACGGTGCTCGGCGCGATGCCAAGTTCTCGGGCGATCGCCCGGACGCTGATCCCTTCCTCGGCTAGCTCCGCTATCCGCAGCTGGGTCTCTGCGTCGATCGGCGGTTGGGGCATGGTTGGGTCCTTTACGCGCGTGGCGCGGCTCGGCAACGTACTCGCTTCGTCACGATGTCTTCGTGCGCCGGGGCCGCATCCTTTGCCGGTAGCGGCCCCGGCGCACGTAACCAACTCCACCCGCCAGGGCCGAAGGGACCGGGAGTGAGCACGTGATCACCTCCTTCGATTGCGCCTTTTGGCCCGCTTGGGGCTCTTGGTGATCCCGCGGCGGGTGCTGACCGTGGCCGCTCCGTGTGCGTGGGCGCGCTGGTTTGGGTCGGCCATGAACCGGGCGATTGCCTGTTCCACTTGGGCTGTGTTTGTGCTGTCGGCGCCGGGTCGTTCCGCGGGGGGTGCGATGAGCCAAAACGGTCTGCCGGTGCCGTCGTCGGCGTTCCTGAACGCCTCCCATGCAGCGGCGAGGCCAGTGTCGAGTTCCGCGGCCAGCCATTCCGGGTCGGCGGGCTGCCGCTTGCGGGTCGGTCTCCCGGTCGCCCGGTCGAAGGCGACACGGGCGCAATGCAGCAGATCACCGGCGCCGGTGGCGAGCAGCCAGATCATGACCGTGAGCCAGTGGAGCCGCTCGGCCTGGTCGTTGGCGATGACGGCCCGCGGCCCTGGCCCATGTTCGCGGGCGACGTCGGCCCAGTCGGCGCCGAGCAGCTGCTGATCGGTGGCCAGTGCGGCCACGAGGCACCGGGTGGTCCAATGCTTGGCCGGTCCCTTGTCTGGGACCTTGGTCAGCCAGCCCGGCCGGGACGAGCCGCCATCGGGGTACATTTGCCGGGCTGCGGCTTCCGGCAGGCCCGTGCCGGTGATGAGCGCCGCTTGTTCGACATATGTCGGCATGGTGGCGAAGTAGGCGCGCCAGCAGCGCTCGTTTGCTTCGCGTGGCGTCAGGCCGCTGAGGATCTCTTCGGCAATGAGCAGGTGGAAGTACACATTTGCGAGGACCGCGGCTGCGATTTCTCGCGTCTCGTTGGTCGGTGTGTGGTTCACCGGCGGGCCTTCTTGCCTCCCCGGCGCTTGGTGCCGCGCGTGGTGTCGGCCAGCGCTTGGGTCGGTTCTTCGCCGCGCGTGATCCGCGCCGAGGTCTCACGTGCTGCCTCGCCCGTCCGGCCCCGGCGCTTGGTCTCGGCCACTTCCCGTTGGACCGCGGCGCTGGTCTTTTTGCCCTCGGCCGCACGTGCTGGCGCCGGGGTGCGTATCCGCTTTTTCAGCTTGGTGCTCATCGCCGTCCCCTTCGCTTTGAGGCCCCGAAGCCGAGATGTTTTAGCGCGCCCGACTCCACCAGGGCTGCGGTCTCGGCTGGGCTCAGTTGGAGGATGTGTTCCTGGCGGGCGAGCCGCGTCCCGGCTTTGACCTCCGCGACCTCCTGGCGCAGCCGTGCGGCCCGGGTATTCGCGTCCTCGGCTTCACGCCGGGTGACTTCGGCTTGTATCCGGGTAGCGACCTCCGCGAGTTCGCCATCGCTGGCATTAGTGAGGTCGGGGGGCTGGTCAGTCACGGTGGATCGTCTCCCAGGTGATCGGCTCGCCGCGGTAGTAGGCCTCCCGCTCAGCGAAGGTGAGTTCGTGCAGCTGCCCGGCGTCGATACGGCGTTGGAAGGTGCCCCCCTTATCGGCGCCGATCGGGACGATGATGCCGCTCTCGCCCAGCATTAGCCGCTCGTCGGGGTCGTGCTTGGGGAGTTCGGCGCTGGCCGACGCGATCGCTGCTGGGAGGTCGTTTGTGGCCGCCTCTTCGTCGATGTACGTGATCACCTGCCGCCGCACGATCACTCTCGGCTTGCGATCGGTGATCCCGGCCCAGACGTGGGCGCTGCTGGGCAACGGCATCCCGCCCGGTGGGAGCGGATCTGGGCCGAGGGTGACACCCCGTGCCGCGATCTCCGCGAGGCCCTGATTCCACTCAGCCACGCGTGTGCTGATCGCCTTTACCAACGTCTCGATAGAGGCGAGATCGGCCAGCGTGGCGTCACGGATCGCTGCCAGGGCTGCTGCGTGGCTGAGAGCTTCGCTGCCGACCGCATCGAGGCCCTGAAGCCGGATGGCTGCCGCGTGCCTCGCCGCCTGCTGGGCGGTCAGTGCGGCGCGGAGACGGGCGAATCTCGCGTGCTCGCGGAGACTAGCCGCTTTGTCGGCGCCGAGCCTGCCAGCGATCGCCTTGCGCTCAGCGTCGGCCGCCGCTTGCTCGGCCTCTTCGGCTGCTCGTTGTGCTGCCTCGACGTCGGCCGCGCTGACCGCCTCGACGTCATCCGCGCTCGCCAGGTCCACGACGGGAGGCCCGGCAAGGGCAACTGCGGCCTGTTCGTCAAGCGGCACGGTCTCGGGCCCTCCTGATCCTGATGTCCTCGATCGCGTCGGCCGGGCATAGCCAGTCCCGGCCTTGCTTGTGAGCGCCGCGGATCCGGCCCTCAGCGGCCCACCGGCGGATCAGTCCAGGCGAAAGACCCAACCGGCGGGCCGCTTCCGGCACCCCAACATCACCCGGGCTCACTCTCGCCGGTGCTGTAGCGCTAGCGATACTTCCGTTGCTGGCAAGCAGCTGGATGAGCGGCACCAGGCCGTCAGGCATCACCGGCAGGCCCCCGTTAGCCCGCTCGGCCGCCTCGATGCCCTTGATCGCGTACCAGGCCAGCTGCCGCCCGACCTCGCCCAGCTGATCGGTGTGCAGCCGGTCGCATGGTCTTGGGTCAGGCCGCATAGCGGCTCACCGCACGCCGCTTCGTTGTTGTTGACCAGGCCCACCGGCCGCGGTTATCGAGGGCCATCCCGAGCGCCGCAGGATCAAGGCACCGGACGGGATGCATCGCGCCGTACTTGGTCTGCTGGTGACTGTCGAACGCGCTGAGGGTGGTGAATTGCTGGTGGCAGAGCGGGCACTCGCACACGGGCCGGTCTCCAGGGGGATCACGGGTGGTGATCGGCCCCGGACGCCTGGTCCGGCGAAGCCTCTCTGGGCTCCCCGGCGCCTGGCCGGGCATGAGCCCTGACGGTGCTGATGCTAGCTGATGCAGTTGCGCTTTTGTATTAAGGCGCTTCCGGCGTGCTCAACGGTGGTGATTGTAGTTGCGCTTTGGTATGAAAGCTCTACTGCGCTGGTGCTTGTGACTCAGCTGCGGAGCGTCCGGGCGAGGTAATCCCGCACGGGCTCGAACATGCCCGGCAGCAGCTCGTCAGCTTCGGCGAGGCTGACCCACCGGACCTCGGCCAGCTCGTCCTCATCACCGACGTAGACCCTGGTGCTGCGCCTCGCGGGCCGGGCCGCGACATAGACCATGTGACGCCCGGTCTTCGGATGGACGCGCTCCCCGAGGATGTCACCGGCGACGATCTCTAGGCCGGTCTCTTCCTTGACCTCGCGGACGATCGTGTCGGCCGGGCTCTCCATCGGCTCATTCTCACCGGCGATGAAGGTCCACGGCGGCTTGCCGTCGTTCCGCTTGCCGACAAGCACGCCCTTGGTGCTCGTCACGATTGCGGTAATGACGGCCGGGCGCTGAGGCTTGGTTGCCGGTGGTTCGGGCACGGGCGCTCCCGTCGGCTGGTCGGCGCGCAGCTGGCGCCGCAGGTCATCGATGTCCCAGCGGTATTCACCGTTAGGCAGCCGCAGTGCAGGCGTGACCCGTCCTGCCTTCGCCCATCGCTGCAAGCTCTCAGGCACGACGCCGAGAGCTTCGGCCGCTTCACCAGAGCGCACGAGTCGTCCTGTCATGCCTCTCAGGGTCGCACGAGTACGCCCCAGTAGGCGAATGACCGCGCTTTAGGCGTGCCCAAAGTCGCCTTGGTATGCCAGAATCAGTGCTAGTCGGCTCGGATCGGTCCGAGTCAGTCTCTGGGAGGTATCCCATGCCAGGAACGCTGGCGATCGACGCAACCAACACGTTCGAGACCGCCCTGCTGATGTCCTCGGCGCCGAAGCCGAAGTTTGGCGCGTCGACGGGTGAGATCAGCACCAACGCGGCCGGTGTGCCGCAGTACGCGCTGAGTGTGGCCGTGACCTACCTGCCGGGTCCGTCCGGCCGGAAGGTCTCCGAGGTCATCTCCGTGACCGTGGCCGCGCAGCAAGACCCGGCGAAGGATATCCCGGCCGGAAGCCCGATCGTGTTCGACGGTTTGCGCTGCGGGGTGACCGAGCCCGAGGCCCGCGAGTCGGGTAAGGGTATTCGTGGCGGCAAGATCTGGTTCTCCGCGAACGGCATCCGTTCGGCCGCTGGTGGCTTGCGTTCGGTTGAGAAGGCATCGTGACCGGGCGCAGCCTGGTGCTGACCGAGGACCAAGCCGCGCTGCTGGTCTACGCCCTGGCCGATGCCAGGGACTACCGCACCGGCCTGCTGATCGGCTGCGCCGACTGTGACCGGGCAGAGGCCGCGGGCGAGCCGTCGGCCGCGTGCGAACGCCATCGGCCCGACATGGAGCAGGGCGATCGCTACGACGAGCTGGGCCAGCTGATCGGCGCCTGGGTCGAGGCCGGCGATGGCTGACACCCTCGAAACCCTCTCGGCGCGGCTGGCAGCCGTTAACCGTCGCCTCGATGCGGTCTTCGAGGCACTACGGGCCGAACTTGAAGGGGCACCCCCCGAGCCCGCCTATCTGGCCGCCGCCCGGGTCCAGGCCCGGCGCCGGGCGATCCGGCTCGTGAGAGCAGGTGAGTCGTGACCGTGCTCGTGCTCGCGCTGGCCGCCGCGGCGGTGCTTACCCGCCTGGCGGTCGCTGCCGTGCGCTTCGTCCGGCTGACCCCGGCCGCCAGGCGCAACTACCCGGCCGTGCTGTGGTCGCGGATCCGGTGGCCCTGGCTGATGCGGAACTGCCATCTCGCCTACATCGACCACTACCACCGGCGCATCTGGCCCCGCCTGCCCGGCACTACCGGGGTCCGGGTCTCGCCGGTACAGCGTCACAAACTCCGCTACCCGGCCGCCCGGTTCCGCGCCGATGACTTCGGCCTGGTCGCCACCGTCCGCACGGTCCCCAACGTCGGCCGTGCCGAGTTCGACAAGCAAGCCCCGCACATTGCCGACGCCTGGCGCTGCGTCCGGGTCCAGGTTGCCCAGCCCAAGCCCGGCCGTCTGATCGTCCGGGGGCTGCGCACTGACCCGCTGAGCCTTCCCCTCCCAGCGGATCAGGCGCCCCCCGGCGTGTACGGAGCTACTTCCGTACAGCACCCCCTCAGGCTGTATCTCGGCCTCGATGAGTGGGGCGATCACCGCTGGGTCATGCTGCTCGGCTTGACCGGGATCACGGTTGGTGGTTTGCCCGGGTACGGCAAGACGGAACTGGTCAAGTCCTGGCTGATGCAGCTGGCCGGGCTCCCGGTTGCGCTCGTGTTCATCGATGGCAAGGGCGGTGGCGATTACACCGACTGGGCCGACCGGGCGTGGATCGTCACCGGCGACGAGTTGCCCGCGGCCGCGGCCGCGCTCGAGGACACCCACGGGCTGATGCGCTCCCGGTTTGCTCGAGCTGGCGATGGCGGTCCGCGTAACCGCTGGCACGTCGGCCCTACCGTCGACTGGCCGCTGGTCGTGACCGTGATCGATGAGTGTCACACGTTCTTTGACCTCGATGCGGTCAAGGGCCAGCGGGAGGCCGAGGCT
>Ga0070698_100008694_pt1 | contig 10937 bp, 12 predicted proteins | sample KBSK1502metaG_FD_65477 | JGI IMG/M metagenome (GOLD analysis project Ga0070698, IMG submission 65477) | Corn, switchgrass and miscanthus rhizosphere microbial communities from Kellogg Biological Station, Michigan, USA - KBS K1-50-2 metaG | ecosystem: Host-associated > Plants > Roots >...
GGTCTTCTGTTGTCCACACACCTTCGGATCATCGGGCGGTGGCCGTGTCACGTCCACCGTCCTCACACGCACAATCACGAAGTGTCGCTGGAGGATTAAGCGACAAACAGACCTGGCCGGATACCTGCTCCGAACGGAGACCGCCACAGGCGGGCCGGACACGAGAACCCCCAGCGGGCTCGCGTCCCTGACAGGAGGAACCCACCATGACCTAAAGGAGCACGCCCATGCCCATCGCCGGTACCGGCGACGGCGGAACGCCCGAGCGGCTGTTCACCGTCGCCGAAGCTGCCAAGCTGCTGCGCACATCCGAGCGGTTCCCGCGCCGGCTCATCGCCGAACGCCGCATCCGCTTCACCCGGATCGGACGGCACGTTCGCATCCCCGAGTCCGCGCTAACCGAGTTCATCGCGGCCGGGCTCGTCGAACCCGTCATTCCAATCCGCCGCCGCCGCGCGAAGGCCGCTTAGCGATGGCCAAGCGACGATTCGGCAGGGTCCGGCGACTGCCATCCGGGCGGTACCAGGCCCGCTACCCAGGCCCGGACGGCAGCGACCGGCCAGCACCGGACACCTTCGTCACCAAGACAGACGCCGAGGTCTGGCTCACCATGAAAGAAGCCGAGATCCGGCGCGGCGACTGGCTTAACCCGGACGCGGGCACGGTCCTGATCGCGGACTACGGCGCCGCGTGGATCGAGGAGCGCCCCGGCCTGCGGCCCAAGACGGTCATGCTCTACGGGTATTTGCTGCGTGCTCACATCACGCCGTACTTCCAGACGGTCACGGTCGCCGCCATCACGCTGGCCGCTGTCCGCCGCTGGCGTAAGAAGCTGCTCGACAACGGCGTCAGCCCGGTCACTGCTGCCAAGGCCTACCGGCTGCTGCGCGCCATCATGAACACCGCCGTAGATGACGGGCTGGTCCGGCGCAACCCATGCCGGATCAAGGGCGCTGGCAACGAGGACTCTCCTGAGCGCCCCGTGCTCACTGTCCCTCAGGTCTACGCCATTGCCGACGCCATCGACCCCCGCTATCGCCCGCTGATCCTGCTCGCCGCCTTCGCTAGCCTCCGCTGGGCCGAACTCGCCGCGCTCACTCCGCAAGACATCGACCTGGACGCCTGCACCGTCCGCGTCATCCGCCAGATCATGTATCCGCGCGGCGGCGGCCACTCGTTCGGGCCTCCTAAGTCGCGCGCCGGTCGGCGCGTCGTCTCCTTCCCTGATCTCATCGCCCCCGATCTCCGCGAGCATCTTGACGGGCTCGGCCCTGCCGCGCCCCTCGTCTTCGCCAGCCCGGACGGCGCCCCGATGCGTCACAGCAACTTCTACCGGCGCGTATGGGAGCCTGCCCTTGCCGCTGCTGGTTTGCCTGGCGTTCACTTTCACGACCTTCGGCATACCGGGAACACTCTGGCTCGCGATGCGGGCGCGGACCTCCGCGACCTGATGGAACACATGGGCCACGACAGCACGAGGGCCGCCCTCATCTACCTGCATACGTCCGCCGAGCGCCAGCGAGCGATAGCCGATCAGGTCAGCAAGAACGCCAAGACGGCACTCGGCAAGCGATCGGGCACGCAGCGGGCACGCCGTCGCAGCAAGCCGTCGTGATGGTCATCTACGGAGGGCGAAAATCCCGCTCTACGCTGCGTAGATATTGCGTGCGCCCGGCAGGATTCGAACCCGCGACCCGCTGCTTAGAAGGCAGCTGCTCTATCCGACTGAGCTACGGGCGCCCGGTGACCATTGTGCATGGCGAAGATCACACGTAGGCCACACACAGGTCGCATTGTGTGGCGACGCGTGTCACTGACCGTAACGGAGCACGACGGCGTCCGTGAAGAAAAGATCAACCCCATCATATCGAACGTCCCCGGCTTTCTCCCGACCGCACCGCCTGCCCGTCCTCGCGCGCCGGCCCAAGCGGACAGCTGCGTAGCGATAGGGTTCTGGTATGCCCGACACGGTGCTGTACACCGCGGAGGCGGTGTCGACAGGCGACGGCCGGAACGGCCATGTGACCTCCTCAGACCGGCGGATCGACCTGGATCTGGCGGTGCCGGCGGAGATGGGCGGCACCGGCGCGGGAAGCAATCCCGAGCAGCTGTTCGCGGCGGCCTACGCCGGCTGCTTCCACAGTGCGCTGCGGGTGGTCGCGGGCCGCCAGCACACGCCGCTCGGCGATTCGACGGTGACCGCGCAGGTGGGCATCGGGCCGGAGGGCGACGCATACGGGCTGGTGGTCACCCTCGTCATCCACGTTCCGGGTATGGAGCGGGACAAGGTGCGCGAGTTCGCCGATGAGGCGCACCAGGTGTGCCCTTACTCCCGGGCCACCCGAGGCAACATCAGCGTGGAGCTGCGCGTCCTGTAGCGCGGCTCACCGTGCCGCCCGGCTCCGCGCCCTCCGCTTCAACCCGGAAGGCGGCGGGCACCGTAGTGGGTATGACCGACATTGACTTGGACGCGATCGCCGCGAAGCGCGCCCGCTTGCAGGCCGAGTACATCACCGCGGGCCGGCCGCCCACGTCGGCGCGCGGTATCCACCACACCGCGCTGATGTGCTCCGACGTCGAGCAGACGATCAGGTTCTACCAGGGCGTCCTGGAGTTCCCGCTCACCGACCTCTTCGGGAACCGCGACTACCAGGGGTCCACCCACTTCTTCTTCGACGTCGGCAACGGGAACCTGCTGGCGTTCTTCGACTTCCCCGGCCTTGGCCTCGGCCCGTACCAGGAGGTCCTCGGCGGCATCAACCACATCGCCATCTCCGTCACGAAAGAGAAGTGGGACTACCTGCGCGGCAAGCTCGACGCCGAGGGCGTGCCCTACCAGGAGGCGAGCGGCACGTCACTGTACTTCCGCGACCCGGACGGCGTCCGGCTCGAACTGCTCGCCGACCCGCTCGGCGAGATGTACGGCACGAAGGTCCTGTAACAGCCCCGCGTGAGTCTCACCCCCGGGATGAATGTGACATTCAGCCGCCTATAACCGGCTCGCTGTCACATTCATCCGGTCGTGACGGTCTCCGCGGCGGCGGGCGCCGCCTCCTGGCGGCGGATGCAGGCGCGGCCGAAGATGAGCCAGCCGGCGAAGCCGATCACCAGCGCCACGATCACGCCGAGGTTCGCGAACTCCCAGGTCCCCGTCTTGCCGCCGAGCCCGAACGGTCCGAGCAGATACCCCTGCCAGGACAGCCACGAGGCGTAGCTGTTGGTGACCAGTCCCCAGCCGACCACGGTGCCGCCCACCAGCAGGATGGCGGGCGCCCAGCGGATGGATCCGTACCGGCCCGACGAGGAGAACAGGTCCGCGTCCGAGTACGCCGAGCGCCGCAGCAGGATGTCGGCGAGCATCACGCCGCACCAGGCGGAGATCGGCACGCCGAGGGTGATCAGGAACCCTTCGAACGGCCCGATGAAGTTGGACGAGAAGAACACCACGTAGATCGTGCCGGCGATCATCAGCGCGCCGTCGATCAGCGCGGCGGACCAGCGCGGCACTCGCACCCCGGCGGCGAGCAGGGTGAGGCCGGAGGAGTAGATGTCCAGCACCGCGCCGCCGACGAGGCCGAGCACCGCGACGATCACGAACGGGACGAGGTACCAGGTCGGCAGGATCGTGGCCAGCGCGCCGATCGGGTCGGTGTTGATCGCGGTCAGCAGGTTCTTGGACGACCCGGCGAGCAGCAGCCCGAACGTCAGCAGGAACAGCGGCGCGATCGACGCGCCGAACGTCGTCCACCAGACCACACCGGCACCGGACGACCGGCGCGGCAGGTAGCGCGAGTAGTCGGCGCCCACGTTGACCCAGCCGAGCCCGAACCCGGTGGCGACGAGCACGGTCACGCCGATCACCTGCTGCGCGGACCCGCTGGGGATGGCCGACACCGTGGCCCAGTGGATCTTCCCGGCGACCAGGATGAAGTACACGACGGTCAGCACGCCGGTCACCCAGGTGATGACCGTCTGCAGCCGCATGATCGTGTCGAACCCGAGCGCGGCGCTGCCGACGATGAGCACGGTGATGATCAGGAAGGCGACCACCTTGGTGCCGGTGCCTGCGCTCCAGTGCAGCTGCGCGAACACCGTCGCCGTGGCCAGCGTGGCCAGCACGGTGAGCACGATCTCCCAGCCGACGTTGAGGATCCACGACACCAGGGCGGGCAGCTTGTTGCCCTGCACGCCGAACGCCGCACGGGACAGCACCAGCGTCGGCGCGGACCCGCGCTTGCCCGCCACCGCGATGAAGCCGACGAGCAGGAACGACACCGCGATGCCGATGAATCCGGCCAGGCACGCCTGCCAGAACGAGACCCCGCCTTCCAGCACGTAGGCGCCGTAGGCGAGCCCGAGAACCGAGATATTGGCGGCGAACCACGGCCAGAACAGGTCGCGCGGCGAGCCCTTCCGCTCGTCCTCGTCGATAACGTTGATCCCGTTGGCCTCGTAGCCGAGCGGGCGTTGCTCAGTAGTGGCAGTCACGTCAGGCTCCCTTCCTGCTTGGCAGCATAAACCCCAGCATAGGGGAGTTTCTTCCAGGGAGGCGAAAACTCCGTGTCCGCAGCGGACCGCGCCAGGGGCGCGTTGTACGGCCTGGCGATCGGCGACGCGCTCGGCATGCCCACCCAGCTGCTGTCCCGGCGGCAGATCACCGCGCGCTGGGGCCCGCTGCTCACGGGCTTCGAGCCCGCTCCGCCCGGCCACCCGATCGCGGCGGGCCTGCCGCCCGGCGCCGTCACCGACGACACGGAACAAGCCGTCCTGCTCGCCCGGATGCTCGTCAAAAACCGCGGCGTGCCCGGCCCTGACGACTGGGCGGCGGCCCTGATCGGCTGGGAATTCGACATGGCCGAGCGCGGCTCCCTCGACCTCCTCGGCCCCTCCACGAAGCGCGCGCTGACCGCGGTGCTGGAAGGAACGCCCCCGCAGCAGGCCGGCCGGCACGGCGACACGAACGGCGCCGCGATGCGGATCACGCCGGTCGGCATCGCGTTCGCGGCGGGGCTGATCGACCGTGTGGTCGAGGCAAGCCTGGTGACGCACAACACGTCGGTCGCGCTGGCGGGCGCCGCGGCCGTCGCGGCGGCGGTCAGCGCGGGCATCGACGGCGCGAGCGTGGCCGGCGCCACCGACGCAGGCGTCGCCGCCGCGCGGCAGGCGGCGACGCGCGGCCACTGGATCGCCGGCGCCGACGTCGCGACCCGCATCCGCTGGGCCGTCGAGCTGGCCGACGACGCGACGCCGGACCGGGCCGCCGACCTGATCGGCACCCTGGTCGGCACCAGCCTCGCCACCCAGGAGTCAGTGCCCGCCGCGTTCGCCGTGCTCAGCGCGATACCCGACGACCCATGGCGGGCGTGCCTGCTGGCCGCGTCGCTCGGCGGCGACACCGACACGATCGCCGCCATGGCAGGGGCGATCGCCGGCGCCTGCCACGGCCAGTCCGCGTTCCCGCCGCACGCGATCGCCATCATCGACGCCCACGGCTTCGCCCTCCCGGCCCTAGCCGGCTCTCTCCTCGCGCTGCGAGAATCATGATCATCCAGAACGTACGCATCCGACTCCGCACCCTCCGATGAGCCCCAGGAGGCTCGTTTTCGCGGGCCAGGCGATCGTCGACGTCGTGCTGCGCGTTCCCGCCCTCCCGGAGCGGGGTGGCGACGTGATCGCCACGTCCGCCGAGATCACGACGGGCGGCGGGTTCAACGTCATGGCCGCCGCCGCGCGGCAGGGCCTGCCGGTGCTGTACGCCGGCGGCCACGGCACCGGCCCGTGGGGCGACCTGGTCCGCGCGACGCTCGCCGCCGAGGGCATCACGATCCTCCGCCCGGCCGACCCCGGCCGCGACACCGGTTTCGACATCGCGCTGGTCGAACCCGACGGCGAGCGCACGTTCGCCACCCATCCGGGTGCGGAAACGCTCAACGGCGGCTGGCCCGGCATCCCGATGACCGCGGAGGACGTGGTCTACCTGTCCGGCTACGGCCTCCCGGGAATCTCCGCTCTCCCCTCCGCCCCCCAGGTGTTCGTGGACCCGGGGCCGCTCGCCGCCCAGATTCCAGCGGACCTGCTCGATCCGGTGCTCGCCCGCTGTGACTGGCTGAGCTGTAACCAGCGGGAGGCCGGGCTGCTCACCGGGAGCGCCGAGCCCGTGGCGGCGGCGCGGCTGCTGCTCGGACGGACCGATCACGCCAGCGTCATCGTCAGGACCGGGGCCTCGGGGTGTGTCCTCGCGGTCCGCGGACAGGAGATGACCCGCGTCCCCGCGCCCGTGGTGGAGGCCGTCGACACGACGGGCGCCGGCGACACTCACGCCGGCGTGTTCATCGCCAGTCTCGCCGACGGGCTGCCTCCGGCGCGGGCCGCTGCCCGCGCCAACGCCGCCGCGGCCTTCTCCGTGACCCGCCCGGGGCCGGCGACGTCTCCGGCCCGCGCCGCCCTGGACGCGTGGCTGGCTGAGGGGCGCGGGTAATCCACGGCTATGTCGTGTCTGCCTGGTGAATCGCGATACCCGCGATGACGAGCGCGATGCCGGCCAGTTCGCGGACGGACGGGATCTGGTGGAGCACGACAGCGCCGATGACCACGGCGAACGCCGGGAGCAGCGCGAGCATCAGCGCGAACGTGGCCCGCGACAGCCTGGCCATGGCGAGCTGGTCGGTGACGTAGGGGATCACCGAGGAGCACACTCCGACACCGATGCCCCAGGCCAGCCAGGCCGGGTGGGTGAAGGCGGGCAGCGCGGCGCCGAGGCCGGCCGGGGTGACGGCGACGGCGGCGATCAGCATCGCGGCGCCGAGCTGGTCGATCCCGCCGAAGACGTCGCCCACCCTGGTGTTCGCGACCCGGTGGCCCAGCATGACGTAGAGCATGAAGCCGGCGCAGTTGCCGAACGCGAGCACCAGGCCAAGCGGGCTGGCCCCTGCCTGGATCGCGGTCAGCACCGCGACGCCGCCGACGCACAGGGCCAGCGCCGTAGCGTTGCGCCGGGTCCTGGCGCCGAGCGCGGCCAGGACGACGGTGCCGAGGAACTCGATCGCCCCGACGGTGGCCAGCGGCAGCCGGGCGACCGCGAGGTAGAACAGCGCGTTCATTCCGGCGAGGACGCCGCCGAGCGCGAGCAGCGTGACCAGCTGGCGCCGGTCGAGCCGTCCTGCCAGCCGCCACGGCCGCCGCCATACCGCGAACACCGCCGCGGCGGCGGCGATCCGCAGCCACAGCACGCCAGGCGCCGCGATGCGCGCGAACAGCAGCACGGCGAGCGAGGGGCCGAGGTAGTGGAAGATCGCCGAGACCACGAAGAAGGACACCGGGGGCAGGCCCGCCGCAGTTCGCGTGAGCCGGGTGCCGGGCGCGACAGTGGCCATACCGCAATGCTGTCAGCTAGATTCGGTAGGGAGAATGGCATGCCATAGCCCTGGAGGCCGACTTGCCTGATAATCGACAGCGGGTGAGGCCATCTGCCTACGATCACGAAGATGGCCCGCTTGACGACGTCAACCTGCGGATTCTGGCCGAGCTGCAGGACAGCCCGCGCCTGCCGATGGCGGAACTGGCCCGCAGGATCGGCATGTCGGCCCCCTCCGTCTCCGAGCGAGTGCAGCGGCTGGAACGGGCCGGCGTCATCACCGGCTACCGGCTGGACATCGACCCGGCCGCGGTCGGGCTCCCAGTCACCGCGTTCGCCAGGATCAGGCCCATGCCGGGCAGCCTGCCCAAGATCGCCGAACTCGCCGCCGAGCTGCCCGAGGTGACCGAGTGCTACCGGGTCACCGGCGAGGACTGCTTCCTCGTCAAGCTGCACGCCCCGGCCATCGAGCAGCTCGAAGCCACCCTCGACCGGTTCCTCGCCTACGGCAGCACGACCACGTCCATCGTGGTCTCGACCCCGGTCCCCAGGCGCCCGCCCCCGCTGCCCGGCCCGCGGGCCTGAGGGCCGGGCCGGGCGCGGAGTACGGGCAGGCCGGTCAGGCCAGCTCGACGAGCACTTTGACCGGGTTGGTCACGATGTCGAAGACCGCCGAGCGCTTCTGCGACTGGGCTACCAGCGCCTCGAGGTCGTCGCGGGACGCGTCCGCGTCGATGCTGAACCGGACCGTGACCGCCTCGAAGCCGTTGCGGATCCCGGGGTCGGCGCCGAGGATGCCCAGGACGTTCATGTCGCCTTCGATGGCGGCCGTGACCGAGCGGAGCTGAATGCCGCGGTGCTGGGCGACCGAGGCGACGCCGGCGGTCAGGCATCCGGCGAGGCCGACCAGGACGAACTCCACCGGGGTGGCGCCCTTGTCGGCGGACGCGAAGCACTCGGGGTGGTCGACGTCGAACTCATAGGTGGTGCGGTGCCGCTGCTCGCCGCCGAGGCCGGTGAACCCGGCCACGGTGGAGTGGCTGTGCGTGCCGTTGCGCCAGGTGCAGCTGGCCCGCCAGGTGAACTGGGCCGCTTCTGGCGCGGCGGACAGCGCGTTGCGCGCGTCGAGCAGGGCCTGTACGTTCACTCCGTTGTCGGCGGGGCGGTCGGTGGTGGTCATCGGTCTCTCCTTGATTTCGATGGTGGTCCTAGCACGACGGGCAGCGAGGCGAGGCCGCGCAGGACCAGGCCGTCGCCGTGCGTCCAGGTGAGCGCGTCACGATCGGCGGCCAGCAGCAGGCCCGGGTGCCGGCCGAGCAATGCCTCGAACGCCACCCGCGCTTCGAGCCGGGCCAGCGGCGCGCCGAGGCAGTAGTGAATGCCATGACCGAGCCCGAGGTTCGTCCCGTCGCCGCGGCCGATGTCGAGCGCGTGGGGCGCCGGGAAGCGGCCGGGATCGCGGTTGGCGGAGCCCAGGCACACCAGCACCTGTTCCCGGGCGGGGATTTCCACGCCGCCGACGGTCACCGGCTCGGTCGTGACCCGGAACGTGGCATGGGGGACCGGGGCGGTGAACCTGATGAGCTCGTCGATCGCGGCGGGCATCCGCCCGGGATCGGCCAGCAGCGCCTGGAGCTGGCGCGGATAGTCGAGCAGGGCCACGACGCCGTTGCCGATGAGGCTGGCCGTGGTGTCATGACCGGCGACCACGAGCTGGAACAGGGTCGACAGCAGCTCTTGCGTGGTGAGCATGTCGTCATCGACGGCGACAAGGACGCTGACCAGGTCCTGCGCCGGCTGCTGCCGTTTGCTCTCGACGAGCTCGCGCAGGTAGGCCACGATGCCGGCGGAGGCCTCGACGGCCTCCGCCGGCGGGTCGCCCGCCCATCCGGTCAGCAGCACCTGGAACCACGCGTGCAGCCGGGGGCGGTCGGCCGCGGGGATGCCCAGCAGCTCGCCGATCACCTCGAACGGCAGCGGATAGGCGTACCCCTCGATGAGGTCGACGGTGGCGCTGGGGCCGGCGGCCGCCAGCTCGTCGAGCAGGCGGCCGGCGATCGCCCTGATGGCCGGCTCGAGCGCGGCGACCCGGGCGGGCGTGAAGGCCCGGGCAACGAGCCGCCGCAGCCTGGTGTGGTCCGGCGGGTCGACGTTGAGCATGTGCCGCGAGAACTCCGGCCCTGGCAGGCCCTCGGCCACGACATCGCCGTTGTCCCGCAGCGCGGCGAGCATGTCCTTGGAGATGCGCGGGTCGTTGAGCGCCTGCCGGGCGGCGTCGTAGCCGAGCACGACCCAGGCCGGGTGACCGTCGGCCAGCCGGACCCGCTGCACCGGGCACCGGGCCCGGGCCGCGGCGAAGTGACCGAACGGGTCGTCGCGGATCGCCGGCGGCCAGCCGCCCCAGGTGGCCAGGGCGCCGGCCATGGTGTCAGCCATCATCGGCCTCGGGACGGTAGCCCGTGCAGACCAGGTCGATCCGGGCAAGCCTGCCATCCTCGCCGGCATCCCCGTAAGCCTGCTGTTCGACGGTGAACCAGCCGGCGCCGAGCCGCTCGGCCCGCAGCCGCAGCCGCCAGCGCAGTTGCAGGCGGCCGCCGACATCGCCGAGGGCGGCCTCGACGAGCTCGAAGTCCTCGGTGTCGCCGAACCAGCGCGCGAACTGGCCGGCGACCGCCTCGGCGCCGGTCCATTCCCGCAAGCCCTTCGGCAACAGGGCGCGGAGCCGGGCGTCAGCGGCGAGCGCGCCGCCGAGCTGGGCGAAGTCCTGATCAGCCAGGCCCTGAAGGAACGCCGCCGCGGTAGCCGCGGCGTGGTCAGTCGGTGCTGTCGTCATGGATCCGTTGTACGGATCCGGCGCCGGGAGCGAATCGGGTAACTACCCGATGTTTCTGTCAGGTTCCAGAGTCGCCGCCATCCCGAGCAGGCCGTGCCGCATGGCGAACAGGGCGGCCTCGGTCCGGGTCTTTACCCCCAGCTTCGCGTAGATGTGCTCCAGGTGGGAGGACACCGTCTTGCGGCTGACGTGCAGCTCGGCGGCGATCTCCGGGTTGGACCGGCCCTGGCCGAGCAGCACGAGCACCTCGGCCTCGCGGGCCGTCAGCCCGGACGGCAGGCCGGCCCGGCGGCGCACCCGGTGGCCGCCGGCTTCGAGCACCGCCTGCACCGCGTCGCCGTCGAGCCGCCCGGCGCGCACCTCGTTGCGCATCGTCCGTTCGGCCTCGCCGGCCTCGAATGCCTGGCGGTGCGGACGGGGCTGCCGGAGGGCGCTGTAGACGTCGGCGGCCCCGAGGATCCGGGCCGGCAGCGAGATGGCCTCACCCCGCAGCCCGTGCGGGTACCCGGAGCCGTCCAGCCGCTCGTGGTGCAGCGACGCGCAGTGCGCTACCTCGGCAAGCAGCGGTGTGCGGGCCAGCATCCGCTCGGTCAGGTACGGGTGGGTCCTGGCCCGCTCGCGCTGGGAGACGCTCCACTGGCCGGGCTCCTCCCAGACGCCGCTGGGGATGCCGATCATGCCGATGTCGTGCACTAGCGCCGCCCAGCGCAGCATGCCGACGTCGGCGGCCGGGAGCCCGAGCGTCGTGCC
>Ga0070698_100008695_pt1 | contig 10936 bp, 11 predicted proteins | sample KBSK1502metaG_FD_65477 | JGI IMG/M metagenome (GOLD analysis project Ga0070698, IMG submission 65477) | Corn, switchgrass and miscanthus rhizosphere microbial communities from Kellogg Biological Station, Michigan, USA - KBS K1-50-2 metaG | ecosystem: Host-associated > Plants > Roots >...
GAGATGACCCTGCCCGACGGCACCGTGATACCCCCGACCGGGAAGGCGTTCGACGTCGAGTTCGGCCAGACCACCAAGTGGGAAGGCGACCAGCTCATCGTCATCTCCGCGTTCTACGACGCCGCCCTGCTGCGGCAGCAGATCGGCCTCGCCTAGCAGCGACGGGCGCCGTGCGGCTCGCGGCCGATCTCGCGAGCCGGCCGGCGGTCCGCAATGAGTCAAGCAGCGGCTTGGGGTCCTGGCTTCATCCACCGCGAATGGCCTGGTGACAGGCACGCGGCGATGGATTCCTCGCCGGGGTGGTGCTCAACCTCGTTGACCGCGATACCGCCAGCCACCCAGTCTTCCGCTCGAAGCTGGACGCGCTCGGCTACGGGTTCCTCATCCCCGTGTTCTTCGTCTCCAGTGGCGCCGGGTTCGACCTGGGCGCCCTGACGCGCAGCCCATCCGCTGTGGCGAGGATCCCGCTGTTCCTTTTCGCGCTGCTGATCGTGCGAGACGCACCAACGGCCCTGTACGCCCACACGGTCGGCAGGCGCGGCGCGGTTGCCGCCGGGTTTCTGCAAGCCACCTCACTGCCCGTCATCGTCACCGCGGCGGCCATCGGAGTCGCGATCCAAGTCATAGCGCCCGTGACGGCCTCGGCCCTGGTGGCCGCCGGCCTGTCAACAACACCCTCCCTCGGAATTACACCTTGCGGTAGTAGTGGTCCTGCTCGAGGTCCTCGAGCAGGCTGGGTCCGGTCGGCTCCCATGCGAGCAGCTCCCGGGTTACAGCAGCGGAGGCGGGGCTGTCCACGGCGACGAAGTGGCCCAGGTGGGCGAAATGTTCGACGGCGTCGGCGGGAGCCACCGACGCCGTAGGGATGCCGAGGTGACGGCCCAACGCCTCGGCGATCTCCCGGAAGGGAACGCCCTCGTCGCCCACCGCGTGCAGGACCGAGCCGGCCGGAGCGGCCTCGACGGCCAGGCGGGCCAGGCGGGCGGCGTCGGAGCGGTGCACGGCCGGCCAGCGGTTGGTGCCGTCACCCACGTATCCGGCCGCGCCCCGCTGGCGGGCGATGCCGACGAGGGTGGCCACGAACCCGTGGTCGCCGTCGCCGTGGACCGTCGGGGGGAAGCGCAGTACTGACGAGCGGACGCCGGTGCCGGCCAGGGACAGCGTGAGCAGGGCGGTGGCCGACCGGCGCCCGGCGGGGTTGGCCCGAACCTCGGCGCTAGGCACGAGCCCGTCGTCCTCGGTGGCGACCCGGCCGGCCGTCAGCCCGAGCATGCCCGAGGCGAGCACCAGGGGCCGGTGCGAGTCGGCCAGGGCCGCGCCCATGGCCTCCACGGCCCGCCGGTCGGCCGCCGCGGCGGCGGCGAAGTTGCCGCTCCAGGCCACCTCATGCTGGAACGCCAGGTGGATTACCCCGTCGGAGTCGGCGGCCGCCTTGGCCAGGCCGTCAGGGTCGTCGACATCGCCCCGCTGCACGATGGCGCCGGCCGCTTCCAGCCGCTGCGCCGACGCCTCCGAGCGCGCCAGGCCGACCAGCTCGTGGCCGGCCCCGAGCAGCTCGGGCACGACAGCCGAGCCGATCCAGCCCGATGCGCCGGTGACAAAGATCCTCATGATGATACCTCCAGGGCACCCTCTGATGTCAGTAACTGCCATCAACATAGGCTGGATGTCAGTGACTGTCAACGTTAGGATCGAGGTCATGGGTCGATGGCAGCCGGACAGTCGCGGGCGGCTGCAGGAAGCGGCTCTGGCTCTGTACGCAGAGCGAGGGTTCGACCAGACCACCGCCGCCGAGATCGCCCTCCGAGCCGGGGTCACCGAGCGCACCTTCTTCCGGCACTTCGCCGACAAGCGGGAAGTGCTCTTCGGCGGTTCTGCCCTCCTCCAGGAGCAGATCGTGGCTGGGGTGGCCGGCGCGCCGGCAGCCGACGGTCCCTTCGACGCCGTGGCCCAGGGCCTCGACGCTGCCGCCACCATGCTCGGCGAGTTCCGCCGGGACCTGTCCCGCCAGCGCCACGCCGTGATCGCCGCCAACCCCGAACTGCGGGAGCGGGAGCGGACCAAGCTGGCCGACTACGCCGCAGCGGTCGCCGCCGCCCTGCGCCAGCGAGGTGCGGGCGAGCCGCAGGCGACCCTAGTTGCCGAGGCCGGCATGACGGTCCTGCGTGTGGCCATAGAGCGCTGGGCCAGCGGAGACGACGACCGGGACCTCGCCGTCATCATGCGAGACTCCATGGCCGAACTGCGGGCGGTGGCGGCCGGCGGCTGAGGCCGCTTCACCCATGACAGCGAACCCGATGGTCACGCCGAACCGGGCGGTCGCGACGGCGATGGCCAACCGGCCGCGGGCCGGCCTCGCCCTGGTCGACGGTCTTGGCGTGCGCCTCGGCGACCATCATCGCCTGCACGCGGTCCGGGCGCGCCTCCTGGAGCAGGCGGGTGCCGTCGAGGCCGCCGCCGACGAGTTCCGCGCGGCTGCCGCCCGCCCCGGCAACCTCCGTGAACGCCATTACCCGGCCAGCCAGGCGGCCCGTCTCACTACGGAACCTCGCCGAGCAAACTGGCCATTGACAACGTGTCGTCACATTGGTCGCGGGGCGCCGAGTACGTGGGGGTCCTCGCTCACCACATAGCGACCTAATCTGCACGACGGCAACCATCAGTTGACCCCAGCCAACCAAAGTACAGAACAATTAGATGACATGCATCGGGCCGGGCTGAGGTCGCTGGCCGGGTGCTGGAGACCTCCCAGCTCAGACGCGGGTCACGCTTGACCGCGTAGGCATTTCGCATGGGGGCGCGTGCGCCCCCTCGGAGCTTGAGGAGGTCCCGATGCCCATCGTAGGCGGGCTGGATATCCACCGGAAGCAGCTGACCTTCGACTATCCCGGCACCGTGACCGGGGAGGTCCGGCGCGGCCAGATCGCCCCGGCTGACCGGGAGCACCTGCGTGCCTGGCTGGCGCGGTTCGCCGGCCGCGGCGGCGTCGCGTTCGCGGTGGAGGGGTGCACCGGGTGCTGTATGTCGCCCATGAATCCCGCGCGGTTCCTCCGCACATCCCGTGACGGCACTGCTGTACCAATGGGCATCTTCATGCGATCTCCATAGCGGATGCGCTTGCCGTCCATGTGCCGGTTCTCAGATAGACCAGGGGGATCGGGACTTCCGGCCCGGGTGATCCGCCCCTGCCCCGCGCATCGCGTGCCCGTGTCATGTGGCATCCGCAGGCACCGACGAGGAGGAAACCATGGACCGGAACTATCCCGTGCAGGTGCGAGCTCGCCTCGACGAGCCGCTAAGCCGCTGGCTGTGGCTGGTCAAATGGCTGCTGGCGATCCCGCACTACATCGTGCTGTTCTTGCTGTGGATCGCGTTCGTCGTCGTCACCGTCATCGCGTTCTTCGCCATCTTGTTCACCGCGCGCTACCCCCGCCCGCTGTTCAGCTTCAATCTGGGGGTGCTGCGCTGGTCGTGGCGGGTCGCCTACTACACCTACAGTGCCCTGGGGACCGACCGCTACCCGCCGTTCAGCCTGGATGAGAAGCCGGACTACCCCGCGACGCTGGACGTCGCGTACCCCGAGCGGCTCTCCCGCGGCCTGGTCCTGGTCAAGTGGTGGCTGCTGGCCATCCCGCAGTACGCCATCGCCGCGATGTTCGCCGGCGGCGCCGCCTACACCGCGACCGGGGCCACGGGGGAAACATGGCAGGCCGATGCCCTCTCCGGCGGCCTGATCGGGCTGCTCGTGTTCTTCGCGGCCATCACGCTGCTGTTCGCGGGCCGCTACCCGCGAGGGCTGTACGACTTCATCGTCGGCATGAACCGCTGGGTGGTGCGGGTCATCGCGTACGCCGCTCTGATGACCGACGCCTACCCGCCGTTCCGTCTGGACCAGGGCGGCGCCGGCGTGCCCGCCCCCGCACCCGATGACCTCGCACCAGTTGCGGCCGCTTCGGCCCCGGCTCCAGCCCCACGGGCCAGCTGAAGGACCTACCCGCAGCCGGGTCAGGCACGTGTGGCGCAGCTCTCGCGGACAGCTGCCGCGCTCTGTGCGCGTGCCCCCCTTGCGGCGCGGCCGTCAGTCCGGCTTGCTGCGCCCGGCGGCCCTCGGCCACGCTGATTGTCAGGACGTCCCCAGCGGTGGCGATGGTGAGCCTAAACGTAGACTCCGGCCACGACCCGCAGACGCCGCAGGTCGCGCGTCCGGCCGAGAACGATTTAAGCCCGAGGGCATGCTGGGCGCTGGCAGCATCGACAAAAGACCCGACGATGACCCGGCAGTCTAGATCACGCGGAGCCCGCGGTCACGCGCTGGCGGGTACTACCAGGCCGCGTTCTTGTTCGCCTGCCCGCCGGAGCACGCCGTGTAGTACCGGGCTAGGCCTCTCCACGCGCTCCCGGGGGGATGCCGTCGGCGCGGCGTTCGCTGCTGGTGGCCCTGAGGGATGCCTGTCTCACCATGCTCGATTCCGGCGGCTGGCTCACGCTGGGAGGAGCGACGCCTGCATGATGCGGGCCAGCCACGCCTGGTAGCGCTCGGCCGGCCAGCCCCGGTCGCCGGCCAGCGCCGTGTACAGCGCTGAATCCTTCAACAGCCACAGGACGTCGGTCGCCGCGTCGAGGTCGAGGTCGTCGCGAAGCGGGCCCAGAGCAGCCAGCGCCTCGGCCGCAACGCGGGCGCCGGCGAGCCGCTGCTGCTTGACGGTGGCGTAGAGCCTGGCGATGTCGTCGTCGGTGGCCGAGGCGTTTCGCACCGCCTCGAGCAGGGCGGCGACCCGCTCGCTGATCATGCGGTCGTTGCGGGCTTCGAGCTCGAGCAGGCGGCGGGGATCGCGCTGGCGGAGCAGCTCCTGGAACCAGGGCCGGTCCCGGACCGGGACGGGGGCGTCATCGCCCGCCAGCAGCAGGTCGACGGCCTCTTTGAGGAGGGCCGGCTTGCCGGTGAAGGCGGTGTACACGGTGGGCCGAGCTACCCCTGCCCGCGCCGCGATCTGCTCGATCGAGGTCTGCGGGTAGCCCTGGGCCGCGAACAGTTCCGCGGCTGCCCGCACGATCCGGGTCCGGGTGGCGGCGGCCTGCTCACGCCGCAGCGCCGACTCGTAGCGGCGGGGCTTGACTTCTCCCGGCATTTGGTTATACTCCAAATCTATCGAACGTATCGTAAGTATACCTGAAGGGGAGATGGCCATGCCCGCACAGGCCCGGCCGTATGCCCTTGATCCCGGCGACGGCAAAGCCCACTGGTTCTTCGGCAGCCTCGTGACGCTCAAGGCCGCCGGGGAGCACACGGACAGCCGGTTCGCCCTGACCGAGTTCGTCAACCCCGCTGGCTTCGCCAGCCCCCTGCACGTTCACCACGACGAGCACGAGGCCTTCTACATCCTCGAGGGCAGGGCACAGGTCCACTGCGGAGGCGAGGTGTTCCGCGTCGCCCCCGGCAGCTTCGTGCTGCTGCCCAGGGGGATACCGCACTGGCACCAGGTGAGCTCCGACGCACCCCTGCGCAGCCTGGTGCTGACGACCGGGCAATTCGAGCAGTACGTCGCCGCCTGCGGCGAGCCGGCCCAGGCACGTGAGCTGCCCCCGCCGGCAACCCCGGACATGGGCCGCGCCGCCGCCGCCGGCGAGCGCTTCCGAATCGAAGTCCTCGGCCCGCCCCCCGCGACGCTGCGGCCGTCGGACGAACCACAACGGCTCTGAGTTCACGCGCCGTAGCCCAGCGATGATCTCGCTGCCGATGGAGTCAGCATGGCCGAGGCCAAGACCCTGAAGCGTTCCGCGGGCTACCTGCCCTACCAGGCCGCGCAGGCATCCTGGAAGCGAAAGGGTTCAACCCGGTGAACACGATCGATCCGCTTCCGGGTGGCAACCAGGCACCCGGCGGCTATCTACATTGCCGCCCTCAGGCCCACCCGGTGAGCAGTGCCGACTGACAATTATGCGAGTGACCGGCGATCGGTCAGGCAAGTCGCAACTGCGCAGGTAACGGCGGGTGGTGCGCAGTCAGCAAGAGGTCTCCGCATTGTCGGAGGTCCGGCACTCCGGGGTACGTCCCGCCGACCATACTGCATATCTATTCTATTCTATCCATCACCACCCGTGCTGAGAACGCGCGCATCTGCCGCGAGTGGAGCGGTCAGTCAGCGAGGCGCTTGCGGAAGAACACCCGCCGGAAGCCGTCGTGCTCGGCCCGGTGGCTCTCCACGTAGCCGTGCCGCGGATAGTAGACGAGGTTCTCGGTCATGGCTTCGTTGGTGTAAAGCCGGATCTCGCTGAGATGCAGGCTGCGCGCCTGCTCCGCCAGGGCCAGCAAACGGCTCCCGACGCCGCTTCCCTGAGCGGCTGGCAGGACAGCCACATTCTCCAGCAGCAAGTAGCCGGGCCGAGCGACGAGGATAGCGAGGCCGACAATCCCGCCACGTTCCACTGCCACCCAAGCCTGGCCGCTCCGGACAGCCTGTGCGTAGTCAGCAGTCATCGGGGCCGGGACGCGGCCAATCCTGGCCACGTAATGTTCGTACGCCGCCGCAGCGATCATGCGGAGCGCATCTATGTCGGCATCGCCGGCCGGACGGAGGGTGACCACCTGCCAACCGTAGGCCGGGTTCTGCGCATCCGCTTCTGCCGCGATGACGTACGACCGCACCAGCGTGCGACCCGCGGTCAGCGGCTGGAAAGCGATCCGTGAACGTCGCCGGCGCGGGTTCCCCCACAGGACCGCCTTACCGGCGCGGGCGTGGCTGGAGGCGGTAAGGGTGCGGGCATGGCCCGCCGTTTTACCGCGCACCTGGCCTTGCCGTGGCCTGGCCGACCTCGATCAGGTGGCCATCCGGGTCGCGGATGTAGGCGCGGATCTCGCGCCCGTGGTCCTTGGGCTCGGTCAGGAACTCGGCGCCCCTGGCCGACCACTCGGCGTAGGCTGCGGCGATGTCGGCGACCCTGATGTTGAGAAACGCGCTGGCCCGGTCCGGGTCAGCCGGTGGCGCGAGCGTCACCGCGGGCTTGTCATCGGTCGGGCCGCCGCCCACGTTCAGGATGAGCCAGCTGTTGGCGATCTTCATGATGACCGGGTCGCGTTCTGCCAGCACCTTCGCCCCGAACACCGACTGGTAGAAACCACGGGAGCGGTCCTGGTCGGAGACCACCAGGAAGTGGGTGACCACGAAACCGCTCGCGGGGTCGGGGAAGTCATCCTGGCTCATCTGACACCTCCGTAGCTAGGGAACGCCGCTCGCCCAGACCAGAGCGATCACGAGGGCGCTCAACTCATACCTTCCTGCTTACACCCTCGCCGCGAGCCCTACGTCCGGTCATGCCGCATACAGCGCGTGTCAGGTCAGGCAGGACCTGGCCACCGGCGGCCGAGGCGTTCCCTCGCATAATCGACGGGCACCAGGGCCTGGCGGCGACCTCCGGGCCAGTCCCACCACGCCCGAGTCGGCGGCCGGCATCCGCTACGTCGATCGACAGCATCACGCTGAGTGACCGGAGGAGGTCAGGGAGAACCCTCGCCGAGCCGCCGATATGCACGCTTGGGAGAGCTGCCAGAGCCGTGCGGGATCGCAGGGAGACTGGCCTGCTCCGGGGCGGCAGCCTGCCGCGCCCTACGGGCGGAAGCCCACCGGGCGCGGCGCTGCCGCCAGGCGGCTGTCCCCGCATCCGCAGGCAGCCAGTCCCGTCCGCAACGCGCCGCGCCCGCAGAACTGGCCGGGCCGCCGTCGTGACGCCGGGCAGGCTCACGCCGCGCAAGATTACAACCCGGCGGACCGGCCAAGGTGCCGGGCGGCCGTTAGGGCGGGAATTGGAGGCGGCTTCGCCGCCCGGTCCTACCAGGTGCGCCGCGCATGGTACGGGGCCGCCGCTCCGGCCTCAAGACTGCTTCGCACCGCGCATCCGCGCGGCGGCCTTCGGCCGGTCCTGACCCCGGAGCCTCTGCGCCCCCCTCCGGGCAGCATGCGCGGGCAGGCCAGCTGGCCTGCCCGGAAAGCGCGCAACGCACACAACCCCGCCGGGCACTGCGAGTAACTAACTGAGTAACTATGGCCGTCGCCAGCGATAGACGCCAGTGGACACCGATGGACGACGGTTGCCAGGTCAGGCATGCCGCGTCGGAAGCAGTCCGCATCGTTCGTTGGCCTCGGGACGAAGGGGCCAGGATCACCGGAACGGGGCAGCCGCTGATGCCTGTGAGAGCAGGTCAAGCGCTCGCAGCTCGGGCTCGATAGATTCATCATCGGCCGTGTCTGCGTTGATCTGATCATTCCAGGAGACGATCTCGGCGACCGTAGACATTGCGCCACCCATTTCCCTGCTGACCAGCTGGTGGGCCAGCCGCGTATAGGCGCCCGCCTGGGTCCCTGCGTACTCGCCAGCCATGACAGCCATCTGCGTCGCGACCGCCTGGCCGTGATCGGAAGGTGGCGGCGAGGGCGGCGAGCGCGAGCCGGCAAGCGGAGGGCTCGCTGGCCCAGCGGGCCAGCAGCCCGGGTGTGACGCTGCTGACCGCATCCCTGACTTGCGCAGCCCATTTACTGGGCTGGGGTTCCCGCCCGTAGACCGCAGCCACGTCGCGGCCATCGATGATGTCTGCGTAGTACTGCCAGGCCGACCACTGCAGGGCCACGTAGATGTCGCGCCGTTTGGCTGCGGGCAGCGCGCCGGATGCGGCGAGGCGGGCCAGCGCCACCAGGGCGGGCGCGGTCGCCGAATAGCAGGTGCCCTGGTGCACCAGGCGGTTGAAGACCAGGTCATCGAAGCCGGACTTCCAGCCGCGGCGGCCCTGGGCCAGGCCGGTGATGAGCGCGGGGATCTCGGCGGCCGGGCCGCAGGCGGCCGTCAGTTCCTGCCACCGGACTGCGTCCAGGCTGAGGCTGTCGGGCCGGATCAGCACCCGCACTGGCGAGTCCGGTGTCAGGGATAGCTGGCCCGGCGGCGGCGCTGGCAGTGCCTGGACGAGCAGAACCGGCGGGCGAGAGCCGGGATTGAGCCGCAGGATCGGCGGGCAGGCGTGCTGCAGCGAGGGCACGTCCCGGCCAAGTCTGGCCATGAGTATCGGGAATCCGCCGTGCGCTCGCGCGATGGCGCGGGCCTGCCGCTCGACGGCCCCCTGCTGCCGGTAACCGGCCAGACTACGCGGGTAAAGACCCTCGTCAACAGCCTGGACCTCCCACGACATCCCGGGATCCGGCCGGAAGGCCTGCGGCGGCAGAGGGCGGGCTCCGACCTGGGAGAAGCCGAAGGCTGCCAGCGCCTCGACAAGGCGTTCAGCAGCGGCCCGGTCATGCACCGCAAACCAATAGCTGCCTGCCACCGCCGTCAGAATTCCATCTCAACCGATGCCCCAGCCGTATTCCGCTTGCCGCAGAGCAGAGAGTTCCCTGGTCTGCGGACCAGACGCGGACCACAGCCGCGCGGGTTAGACATTAGCGCAGCTAAAGTCGTGAGGGACCTACCCCCTCCGGAGCCGTGAGCCTACCTCGCCTGTGGTGTTGCTCCAGTAGCCTTCTGTCATGACCATCAAGGCCTGGTTGGATGGCGACGACGTCGACCTCAGGTGCCTTGCTGACTTGCTTCCCCTATAGGGGCGATGGCAGCTTTTGGATCAACCGGCAAGGTGGCGGCAGGTTCTACCTGAGCGCGCCAGAGCTGGACCACCCGCCTGCCGGGGTAACCCACCTGCAGGTCACAACGGCGTTGCTCGCCAAAGCTAATGGCATTGCGCGCACAATGTATCCGCACTTCAAGCCAGTGAGTACGCCTGGGAGTTTCAGCGAAGACGGCAAACCAAATTTCGCTCAAAAGGAACTCACGATCGAAATGCGACCTAACCTCAGCGCGGGCCTGACAGCCGCTGGCCCATCACCTAGTCTAGCTCCGGTATATGCCGATCTCGTGAGCAAGAATCCCGACCTGGACGAGGCTATTGCCCTTATGGGTGAACGAGATGGTGAGCTGAATTTCGAACAGCTTTACAAGATCCGCGAAATTATTACGCGCGCGGGAATGATGAAAGCTGCGAGGATGTCCGCCAGGATCAGTGACGCCGACGTGAGGCTATTCAAGCCAGCCGGTTTGCTGGTCACGGCATGCAGAACGGCGCGTCATGCGCGGACGCGAACGCCGCGGTGCCACCGGGCCGGCCAAGCCAGGAGACAGGCTCACCCCGCCGCGCCCGGAGCGCGGTACTGCAGCCCGCCGCCCCGGCTGAACGCGTCCAGCGCCGCGCACGAGCATTCCCATCCCTGGCGGAGGCTGCCCGGGCGGGCTGTCTTGCCCGTCGTGTTGCTGCGGGCCTACGGTGGTGGGGTCGCGCTCCTGGGGAGGTAGGCCATGCACGCGGTGCGCACGCTGAAGGTCCTGGGCCTTGCCGTCACCGTCGGCGGGATGATGTTCCTGCCCGCTGTCGCTACCGCCTCTTCTGCGGGTGCGAGTCCCGCCATGGCGGAGGGTGTGCCCGCGTTCGGGCACGTGTTCTTGATCATCGGGGAGAACACCGGCCTGACCCGGGTCAACAAGACCGACATGCCGTTCTTCGTCGGTTCGGTCAAGCCGGGGGCGGCCTGGCTGACCAATTATTCCGGCGTCACGCACTTCTCCGAGGCCAACTATGTCGCGATGACCTCAGGGCAGTTCACCGCGTGCGAGCAGAGTGACGGGGCGCCCGCCGACTGCCACCAGGACGTGCCGAACCTGTTCGGCCAGCTGGACGCGGCGGGCCTGTCGTGGAAGGTGTGGGCAGAGTCGATGCCGGCCGGCTGCTTCCTGTCCAGCGCCGGCTCGGACGACACCCTCAACCCCTATGCGCCCAAGCACAACCCGGCGATCTTCTTCGACAGCATCGAGGGCGCGGGCGGGGTGTGGTCGGCGACCAGCCAGTCCGCCGAGTGCCTGGCCAACGACACCCCCGCCGGCACGACCGGGCCGAACGACATGAGCA
>Ga0070698_100008697_pt1 | contig 10936 bp, 8 predicted proteins | sample KBSK1502metaG_FD_65477 | JGI IMG/M metagenome (GOLD analysis project Ga0070698, IMG submission 65477) | Corn, switchgrass and miscanthus rhizosphere microbial communities from Kellogg Biological Station, Michigan, USA - KBS K1-50-2 metaG | ecosystem: Host-associated > Plants > Roots >...
AACTTCCTCGTCTTCGCGTGGAGCGACCTCGAGAAGAAGAAGCAGCGCGACCCCAACGGCATCAGCGCCTTCATCGTCGAGCGCGCGTTCAAGGGATTTTCGAGCGGCACGCTGAAGGAGAAGTGGGGCATCCTCGCCGGCAACACCGGCTTCTTCAAGATGGACGAGGTCGAGGTGCCGCGGGAGAACCTCGTCGGCCGCGAGGGCGAAGGGTTCAAGATCGCGATGTTCGCGCTAGACCAGGGCCGCTTCACCGTGGCGGCCGGCGCCACGGGACTCATTCGCGCATGCCGCGACGCCAGCGTCAGCTACGCGAAGCAGCGCAAGGCCTTCGGCGTGGAGATCGGCTCGCATCAGCTGGTGAAGGAGATGCTCGCGCAGATGGAATCCGACTACCAGGCGTCGCGCCTGTTGTGGATGCGCGCCGGGTGGTTGAAGAATCTCGGACGCCGCAACACGCGCGAGACCGGCCTGGCGAAGTGGTTCTCGACCGTGGCGTCGGAGCGCGCCGCGTCGGACGCCGTCCAGATTCATGGCGCGAACGGCTATTCGGACGAGTACCCGGTCGGACGTTTTTATCGCAACTGCAAGGGTGCGGTGATTTACGAGGGCACGCGTGAGATTCACAAGTTGATGCAGGCCGACTACCTGCTCGGCTACCGGACCGATCGTCCAACCCGCTGCGAGCTGCCTCCCCATGCTTGATTCAGATCTGTCGCTCGATTTCCTGCGCGTCGTCGAACAGGCCGCCATCGCGTGTGCGCAGACGATGGGACAGGGCGACCGCCACAAGTCGGACGCGGTCGCGGTCGAAGCGATGCGTCAAGAAATGGATTCGGTCCCCATCAACGGCACCATCGTCATCGGTGAAGGTGAGCGCGACGAGGCGCCGATGCTCTACATCGGGGAGAAGGTCGGGATGGCGAACAAGACCCCGAACGGCCGCACGTTTCCACAGGTCGACATCGCCGTCGATCCGCTCGAGGGGACGAACCTGTGCGCGACCGGCGCCGCCAATGCCATCGCCGTGCTCGCGGCGTCCGAGAGCGGCGGGCTGCTTCACGCGCCCGACATGTACATGGAGAAGCTGGTCGTCGGCCCGAGCTCGCGCGACGTCGTGGACCTCGACGCGCCGGTGCGTTTCAACCTGCGCGCGATTGCCCAGTCGCTCGGCCGCGGCGTCGAGGACCTCGTTGTGATCGTCCTCGACCGGCCCCGGCACGAGAAGCTGATCACCGAGATCCGGGCGACCGGCGCCCGCATCCGGCTGATTGGCGACGGCGATCTCTCGGCCGGCATCGCCGCAGCGGTGGTCGGCAGCGGCGTGCACGCCGTCATGGGAACCGGCGGCGCGCCGGAAGGCGTGCTGACGGCGGCGGCGATGCGGTGTCTCAATGGCGAGATCTACGCGCGGCTGGTGATTGCAAAGGCGGGCGACGAAGAGCGCGCCCACGCGATGGGCATCAAGGATCTGAACAGGGTCTATCGCTCGAAAGACCTCGCGCCCGGCAACAGCATCATCTTCGCCGCCACCGGCGTCACGGAAGGGTCGCTGATGAAGGGGGTCCGCTTCTTCGGCGACGGCACGCGAACGAACTCGCTGGTGATGCAGACGAACCCGCACAGGATTCGTTTCATCGACAGCATCCATGTGTCGAATACGATCTCGATCGGGGCAAAGATACGGTTCTAGCCGTGGCCAAGCGCCCCAAGGCAACACGGCTTCCGCGTGCACCGTTGCCCAGGCAGACTGGCGGCGCGCACGAGGACAAGACGAAGCGTCCGTGGCGGCGTCGCAAGCACAAGAAAGCGCCTGACAGCTGAGGGTTATGGCTCCTGCACTCGAACGCGCCGCACTCGTAGGCCTGGTCACCCCTTCCACCCGCGCCGACGCGGATCATTCGCTCGACGAGCTTGCCGGCCTTGCGGACGCCGCGGGAGCGACTGTCGTCCTGCGGATGCTGCAGGAACGGCCGAAGCCCGATCCCGCGACGTTCATCGGCTCGGGCAAGGTGGCCTCGCTGGCCGCCGCGTGCGACGAGGCGGCCGTGGACGTGGTGATCTTCGACAACGAGCTGACCCCCGCCCAGCAGCGGCAGCTCGAGGAGCGGATCGAGCGCAAGGTGATCGATCGCACGCAGCTGATTCTCGACATCTTCGCCCGCCGCGCGCGCACGCGCGAGGGCAAGTGGCAGGTGGAGCTCGCGCAGCTCAAATATCTGCTGCCGCGCCTGGCCGGCTCCGGCACGGCGCTCTCGCGGCTCGGCGGCGGCATCGGCACGCGCGGACCCGGTGAGACGAAGCTCGAGTCGGACCGCCGGCGGATTCGCGTCCGGATCCAGGCGATCCAGCACGAAATCGACCAGGTGCGCCAGCGCCGTTCGCAGCTTCGGGAGCGCCGCCACAAGCAATCGGTGCCGACGGTCGCGCTGGTCGGCTACACGAACGCCGGCAAGACGACGTTGTTCAACCGGCTGACGAACGAGACCGCGGTGGCGTCGAATGCGCTGTTCGTGACGCTCGATCCTCTCGTCCGCCGCGTGCGGCTGCCCGACAACCGCGAGCTGCTCGTCTCCGACACGGTCGGCTTCATCGACCGCCTGCCGCACGCGCTGGTGGCCGCCTTCAGCGCGACGCTCGAGGAGGTCGCCGAGGCGGACCTGATCCTGCACGTCATCGACTCGGGCAGCCCCGATCGGGAGCGGCAGATTGCGGCGGTGCGCCGCGTCCTCGACGAGGTGGGCGCGGCGGACGTACCGATGGTTGCGGTGTACAACAAGATCGACACGATCGGCGCGGACGAGCGCCGGCGGCTGCGCGACGCGGACCCGTCGGCCGCGCTCATCTCGGCGACGACCGGGGCGGGGGCGGGGGAGCTGCTGCAGATGATCGCGTCGCGGCTGGCGCTCGATACCAGGCGCGTGACGATCACCTTCGACAGCGGCAAGGAGTTCGACCGGCAGCAGATTGGGCGGCTGTATCGCGTCGCGCGCGTCATCAGCCACGTCGCGACCAACGGCCGCGTGGTCATTGAAGCCGACGTGCCTCGACGGTTCATCGAGCGCCTGACGGCTGTGGAATCGGCCGACGCGCCGACGCAAGACTGAGATGTCACTTCGCACGCACTCCTCACTTCGCTCGTACTTCGCACTTCGCGCGTCGACCTTCGCACTTCTGCTGACGAGCGCGGCCTGCGCCATGAAGGAGGCGCCGTCGCTGCCGCCGGGCCTGAAGTACCCGGAGTTCGTGTACCCCGCCGCCGTGTCTGCCGCCGGGCCGCAGGCCGCGGCCGTCGATCGCGGATGGCGCTACCTGCAGAACGACGACCTGAGAAGCGCGGAACGTGAATTCGCGGCGGCCCTGAAGGCCCTTCCGGACGACGTGCCCGCGCGAACCGGCGAAGGCTACCTCGCGATGGCGAGGCAGGACCACATGCGCGCGCTCGACCAGTTCGAGCTGGCGCTCCGCGGCGCGCCTGCCTACGCCCCAGCGCTCGTCGGCAAGGGACAGGCGCTGCTCTCGCTGAACCGCGACAGCGACGCGCGCGCGGCCTTCGAGGCCGCGCTCAAGGCCGACCCGTCGCTTGCCAACCTCGGTCCGCGCATCGACGTGCTGAAGTTCCGCGAGATCCAGAACCTGATTGCCGCGGCGCGGCAGGCGATGAACGCAGGGCGCCTGGACGAGGCGCGCGGAGCGTATCAGCGAGCCATCGCCGCGACGCCCGACAGCGCCGTGCTGTACCGCGAGCTCGGGATGGTCGAGCGACGGCAGGGCGACACGGCCGCCGCGCTCGAGCAGTTCAATCGTGCGGTCGCGCTCGACGCGACCGATGCGGTGTCGCTGGCGCAGGCGGGTGAGATTCTCGAAGAGCGCGGCGATTTCGCGGGCGCCGAGACCGCGTATCGGAATGCCGCGACCGCGGATCCGTTCTCCGGCTACGACCGGAAGGCGGAGGCCGTCGCAGCCAGGGCACGCGATGCCCGTCTGCCCGCGGAATTTCGCGCGCTGGCCGCCGCGCCGCAAATCACGCGCGGCGATCTCGCGGCGCTCATCGGCATCCGCCTCGACGACCTGCTCCGCGCGGCGCCGGGCACGCCCGTGGTCACCACCGACACCGCGGGGCACTGGGCCGCGCCCTGGATCTCGCAGGTGGTCGCGGGGGGCGTCATCCCCGCCTTCGACAACCACACGTTCCAGCCGCGCGCGCCGCTGCGCCGCGTGGACCTCGCGGAAGCGGCGAGCGCCGTCCTGCGCCTGATCGCGCGGACGCATCCGGCGCTGCAGGCCCAGCTTGCCGCGCGGCCCACGGTCAGCGACATGAGCCCGTCGCACCTGAGCTATCCGGCCGTCGCCGCGGCGGTCTCGGCCGGTGTCCTTCCTCTGCTCGCCGATGGGCGCTTCGACATCGAGCGCCCCGTATCCGGCGGAGAGGCGATTACCACCATCGATCGGCTCCGCGCGCTCGACCAGTCGCGCTGACGACCGTGCGGTACCTGACGCTCGCGAATCAGATCACGATTCTGCGGATCATGCTGATTCCGGCGTTCGTGCTGCTGACGGTCTACGGCTATCTCGGCGCCGCGCTGGCCGTCTTCCTCATCGCTGGCGCCACGGACGCCATTGACGGCCTCATCGCGCGCCTGACGAGTCAACCCACCAGCTTCGGCGCGTGGCTGGACCCGATGGCCGACAAGCTGCTGCTCGTCACGACCTTCGTCGTGCTCACGCTGCCGCAGATCGACCTGACGAACCACGTGCCGCTCTGGCTCACCATTCTCGTCATCAGCCGTGACGTCGTCATCGTCGGCGTCGTCGCCATCGTCAACCTGGCGATCGGTCCGAAGACGTTCAAGCCGTCGCTGTTGGGCAAGCTGGCCACCGGGACGTTCATCCTGGCCAACATCGTCATCATGTATTTCAACTGGAGGATGGAGAAGTCGCCGCTCGTGGACGCTGCTATCTGGTTGGCCCTGGCGTTGACGTTGACGTCGGCGGGCGACTACTTCTTCCGGCTTCGGCGGCTCATCAACGTGCCGACCTCGTAGGCCGGTCTGAGGACCGCCCTACGGCCGTAGAGGCCGACCTTCAGGCCGGCCTTCGAGCTTCGCCTTGAAATAGGCCACGGTCTTCAAGAGTCCTTCTTCGAGACCGACCTTTGGCTCCCACCCGAGGATCGTCCGCGCGCGCGTGATGTCGGGCTGCCGCTGCTTCGGATCGTCGACGGGCAGCGGCCGGTACACCAGCGTGCTCCGCGAGCCGACGAGCTTGATGATCGTCCGCGCGATCTGCTCGATGGTCACCTCGTGCGGGTTGCCGACGTTGACCGGATCGTTCGTGTCGGAGTCCATCAACCGGAGGATGCCGTCCACCAGGTCGCTGACGAAGGTGAAGCTGCGCGTCTGCGTGCCGTCGCCGAAAATCGTGACGTCCTCGTCGGTCAGCGCCTGCGACATGAAGGCTGGAACGGCGCGGCCGTCGTGGAGCCGCATGCGCGGGCCGTACGTATTGAAGATCCGGACGATCTTCGTATCGATGCCGTGGGTGCGGTGATAGGCGAGCGTCATCGCCTCGGCGAAACGCTTGGCTTCGTCGTAGACGCCGCGCGGCCCGAGCGGGTTGACGTTGCCCCAGTAGGTCTCCTTCTGCGGGTGCTCGAGCGGGTCGCCGTAGACCTCCGACGTGGACGCCAGCACGAACCGCGCGCGCTTGTGCATCGCCAGGCCGAGCGCGTTGTGCGTGCCGAGCGAGCCGACCTTCAGCGTCTGGATGGGCAGCTCGAGATAGTCGATCGGGCTCGCCGGGCTCGCCCAGTGCAGGACGAAATCGACCGGCCCTTCGATGTCGATGTGCCGCGTGACGTCGTGGCGGATGAACTCGAAGTCGCGGTTGCGCAGGTGCGCGATGTTGGCGAGATCGCCGGTCAGCAGGTTGTCCACGCCGATGACGGAGTGCCCGCGGTCGAGAAGCGCCTCGGTCAGGTGGGATCCGATGAATCCCGCGGCCCCGGTGACGACGGTTCTCACACCCGTTGAAAGAGGCCGCGGAAGATCGTCAGCCACATGATCTTGAGGTCGAGTGTCACGGACCAGTTCTCGATGTAGTACAGGTCGTACTCGATGCGCTTCTCGAGCGACGTGTTGCCGCGCCAGCCGTTGACCTGGGCCCAGCCGGTGATGCCCGCCTTCACCTTGTGGCGCAGCATGTACTGCGGGATGCGGTGCTTGAACTGCTCGACGAAGAACGGCCGCTCGGGCCGCGGGCCGACGATCGACATGTCGCCGCGCAGCACGTTCCAGAACTGCGGCAGCTCGTCGAGGTCGAGCTTGCGGAGCCAGCGGCCAATCGGCGTCGCGCGCGGGTCGTCCTCGCGCGCCCAGACGGGGCCGGTGGTCGTTTCCGCGCCCTCGTACATCGATCGGAACTTGTAGACCGTGAACCCCTTGCCGTCGAGCCCCATGCGCTCCTGCGCGTAGAAGATCGAGCCGCGCGAGGTGAGCCTCACGACCACGGCGATGACGGCGAGCGGGATCGCGAGCACGAGCAGCGCGGCGGCGGAGAGCGCGATGTCGATCATCCGCTTGAGCCACGAGTTGAACCCCTGCAGCGGCACGTCGTTGATGTTGATGATCGGCAGGCCGTCGAGGTCCTCGAGCCGCGCGCGCAGCGTGATGAACTGCAGCAGGTCGGGGACGACCTTGACGTCGATGCACTCGCGGCTCGTGATCTCCACCAGGTCGAGCAGCTTGGTGTGCTCCTCGAGCGGCAGCGCGACGTAGAGGTGATCGATCCGTTCGCGCTGCGCGATGTCGCCGACCTCGGCCAGGGTGCCGAGCAGCGGCAGGCCACGGTAGCCGATGTGGTCGCCCCCCGCACGGTCGTCCACGAACCCGATGACCTGGAACCCGAACTCACGATGCTGGAGCACGCGGTCGGCCACCATGCGCCCGAGATCGCCGGCGCCGGCAATCAGAATCCGCTTGAGGCCAACCCCCGCGCGCCAGCGGCGCTCGAACATCTCGCGCACCGCCTCGCGCGAGAAATAGGTGAACAGGACGTTCAGGACGAGGAAGAGGCCCCAGACGACCTGCGACACTTCGTAGGCGCCCTGCGCCTTTTCCTCGGCCGAGACGTAATAGACGGAGACGTACAGCGTCGACATGACGCCGAAGACAACGGCGAGGATGCTGCCGATGAGGACAGCGAAGAAGTCGTCGACTCGGGAGCGGCCGCGGCGCAGGCGATAGACCCCCTGGAGCTGGAACGCCAGCGGCGTCAGCACCGCCACGAAGGGCACGATGTGCAGGTACTGCTCGATGGGCGGGTAACCGCGGATGACGGGGATCAGGCCGCTCTCGAACCGGATGCCATACGCGAGGATGAACGCCCACACGGCGAGCAGCCCGTCCGTGAGGACGTAGAGCGCGACCAGCAGCCGGTTGTACCGTCTTACCACGTCGTCCCCGCCGGACGATCGAGCGTGTCCTCGATGACGGCCCGCATCCGGTCGATGTGACGGTCGCGGGAGAAGCGCTCGGCGTGCGCGCGCAACCGACCCGCATCGAAGTGTGTCGCCGCTGCCTGCTCGAGCGCCGCCGCGAGCGACGCGGAGGTGAGCTGGTCGAACAGGATGCCCGTCTCGCCCGGAATCACGGTTTCGAGCGCGCCGCCTCGCGCGAAGGCCACGACCGGCCGCCCGCACGCCTGCGCCTCCACCGGCACGATGCCGAAGTCTTCCTCGCCCGGCAGCAGCACCGCGAGCGCGCGGCGGTACTCGTCGCGGATCTCTTCGTCGGTGGCGCGGCCGATGAACTCGACGTGACCGTTGGCCTGCCGCTCGAGCCGTGCGCGGTCGGGGCCGTCGCCGACGATGCGCAGCGTGGCGCCCACGCGGCGGCAGGCGTCGATGGCCACGTCAATCCGCTTGTACGGGACCAGGGCGGACACCATCAGAAAATGCTGTCCGGGAGGCGTCGTGTCGGGGTGGTAGAACGTCGTGTCGACGGGTGGATACACGATTGTGGCCTCGCGATTGTAGTATCGGCGGATCCTCCCCGCAACGTGGTGAGAGTTGGCGACGAAGCGTCCGACGCGCGACGCCGTCGCGGCATCCCACCGCGCCAGCCGCCTGAGCATGGGCGCATAGAGCCACCGGCTGGCGAACGCGCCGACCCGTTCGGGCCCGAAGTACGCGTCGAACTGATCCCAGGCGTAGCGCATCGGCGAGTGGCAGTAGCAGATGTGCGTGGCTCGTCCGGGCGTGACGACGGCCTTGGCCGCGCAGTGGCTCGAGCTGATCACCAAGTCGTAGGCGTCGAGGTCGAACTGCTCGATGGCCGTCGGATACAGCGGCAGCAGCGTCCGGTACCGCGTGCGCGCGAACGGCAGCTTCTGCAGGCTCGACGTGACGATGCGGTGTCGCTCGATCGCCGGCGATACGGAGCCCTGGACATGAAACAGCGTGAAGATGTCGGCCGCGGGATACCGCTCGCAGAGCGCCTCGAGCACCTTCTCGCCGCCGCGCATGCCGTTCAGCCAGTCGTGGACGAGGGCGACCCGCTGGTTCAGTTCCATCCGCTCACCAGCCGGTAGATCTCGTGGGTCCGCGCGACCGAGCGCTCCCACGAGAAATCGCGCGCGCGGATCAGCCCCCTCCGCCGCAGGTCTTCCGCAAGCGCCGGGTCGCTCAGGACGCGCCGCATGCCACCGACGATCGACGCGACGTCGTACGGATCGACGAGCATCGCGGCGTCGCCCGCGACTTCGGGCAGCGAGGAGACGTTCGACGTCACCACCGGCGTGCCGCTCGCCATCGCCTCGAGCGGCGGAAGGCCGAACCCCTCGTAGAGCGACGGGAAGACGAACACCGCCGCCAGGCGGTAGAGCGCCGCGAGCGTCTCGTCGGGGAGGAATCCGAGGAACCGCACGTGCTTGTGCAGCTTGTGGCTGTGAACGGCGCGGCGCAGCGCGGGCAGCTTGGAGATCTCGTCGCCGATGATCAGCAGCTTCAGCTCCTCGAATTCGCCCTTCCGCAGCTCGGCGAACGCCTCGATCAGCCGCACCAGGTTCTTGTGCGGCTTGATGCCGCCCACGTACAGCACGAACCGCTGGTGCAGCTGGAAGCGCTCGCGGACGCGCTCGATCTCCTCGTCAGTCGGCTCGACCCAGAACCGTTCGTCGATGGCGTTGTAGACGACCGAAATCTTGTCCGGCGCCACGTTGAAGAAGTGCAGGATGTCGCGCTTCGAGGCCTCGGAGACCGTGAGGATGCGGTCCGACCGCTTCGTGGCGTTCCACATGACGCTGCGCGCGTAGGCGTGCGCGGCGCGGTTCGGCAGGTACTGCGGAAACATCAGGTGGATGCAGTCGTGAATCGTCACGACCGACCGGCAGGGAACCGCCACCGGCAGGACGTAGTGCGGCGCGTGAAAGACGTCCGGCTTCTCGCGCATCAGCACCCACGGCACGTGGACCTGTTCGACGACCGAGTAGTTGCCCGCCGCCTCGAGCACGCCGCGGAAGTTCCCGCCGAGCGTCTTGGCGACGCCCATGTCGGGCTGGCGGCAGAGGAGAACGTACTCGTTCTCCCGATCGATGCGCGCCAGGTGCCTTAGAAGGTTCCTAATGTAGGTCCCGATGCCGAAGTCGTGGAGTTTCCTGGCATCGATGGCGATTCTCACTGATGGAATCTTAGCGGGATTTCGGCCGGGATCCGGGATCCGCGGCTTGGGATTTGGGATTTGGGCTTTGGGCTTTGGGATTTGCTATCGATCCCACCCGGTCCATTCCATCTTGTACTTCCGCCGGATGTCTCGAATGGTGCCGGGATACACGTCGTCGCGGCGCGCGGCCTCGCCGGCCTGCTCCATGCGGTCCTTGATCTGGTTCGCGGAGCCCTTCATGTCGTCGATCCAGCTGAAGCAGTCGTACGCGTTGCTGACGGCGGTCTTGACGCCGTTGGCCACGTACAGCGCGAACCACGGGCGGTCGCCGCCGGTGGCGACGGCGCTGGCCACGCACAGCTTCGAGTTGCGCTGCCAGTTGGCGTCCACCTGATCGCCGGCGCGCGCAATCGCCTGCACCGTCTGCTCGAAGCGAGCGGCGCCCCTGTCGCGCGCCGATTCGCTCTCGGAGGGGCCGCCGGTCGCCTGCCGGAGCGCCTCGAGCGGCGTCTGCGTCGAGACGACGGTGCGCCCGCTCATCAGCGCGGTCGCGTGATCGATCGCGATGGCAAACGACAGCCCCTGGGCCCGCGTGTTCGACATCGAGTTGATGCCGATGACGGTCCCGCTGCGATCGAGCAGCGGTCCGCCGCTGTTGCCAGGATTGATTGCCGCGTCGGTCTGAATCAGCGTGACGCCGCCAGCCTGGCGCAGCGCGCTGACGATGCCGCGCGTGACGGTGTTGGAGAGGGTGCCCAGCGCGTAGCCGATCGCGATGACCTCCTCGCCGGGCCTCGCGTTGGCCGCGGTGCCGAGGCGGAGCGTCGGCTGCTGCGGGTTCGGATTGTAGACCTGCAGCAATGCCACGTCCACCGACGGCGACGCGCTCATCACCCGTGCGGTGTACTTGTTGCCGCCCGCCTGCAGGTTGACGGAGCTCTGCCCCTCGATGACGTGGTTGTTGGTCACCACGATGTCGGGCCGCACGAAGAATCCGCTGCCGCGGCTGGTGCCGGTGTCGATGGACGCGATCGCCGGCAGTGCGGCGCCGACGACGTCCTCGATGGAGCCGGACGGAACGGGTGCCGGGGCGGCGGCGCTGGCGTCGTTGGCCGGCACGCGCGTCGGCATGATGTTGCCGGTGACCGGTGCGACGAGCGTATCCGATGCCTCCGCGACGGGGGCCTGGGCCGGCTCGGCCTGCACTGGCGCCACCGATGCCGCGGCGGCCGGTTGCGGCGGCGGCGCAGCCGGGCGCGACCGGAAGAAGTAGTAGG
>Ga0070698_100008698_pt1 | contig 10936 bp, 8 predicted proteins | sample KBSK1502metaG_FD_65477 | JGI IMG/M metagenome (GOLD analysis project Ga0070698, IMG submission 65477) | Corn, switchgrass and miscanthus rhizosphere microbial communities from Kellogg Biological Station, Michigan, USA - KBS K1-50-2 metaG | ecosystem: Host-associated > Plants > Roots >...
TAAGAAACGCACGGACGCACGTTGGCGTAGAGACCGAGTACCTTGCGGACGGTAACGTTAAGACTCTTGTAGCCACCACCCTGCGGTGTGGTGATCGGAGCTTTGAGGAAAACTTTTGTGCGTCGTAGAGAATCCCAGGAACTTGGCTCTATACCTGAGGTGTTGCCGGCGAGATAGACCTTTTCCCCGATATCAATTCGTTCGATGTCTAACGGCGCACCGGAGGCTTCAAGGATGCGAAGTGTCGCGTCCATGATCTCCGGACCAATACCGTCTCCATTTGCGACAGTGATAGGGATAGGTGTTGACATTTATTCCAAGCCTTTCGTTCGGGATTATCTGTATCGAGAGAAGCAGGGAATATAAGGCAAAGCGTGGGACAGGGCAATCGGGGAAGATCTCAGATCTCAAATCGAAGATCTCAGATTTCCGCGATTTTACGGGGGTCTAAATGCGAAATGTCAGATCTGAAATCTGAAATATGAGATCTTTTATCTTGACTCCCCTGAAAGCGCTCCTGCATACTTTTCCTTACCAGATACCTGCTCTCGCGCATCAAAGGTGACTGCGCCTGTCCGTGATCGTAAAGCGACGAGGTTCGGCTGAATAGAGAGTGAGGCAGTTGTCAACCTAGTTAGAAGCCGCTCTCGAGATTTAGAGCACACGGGTGCGTCGCAATCGCCGAAAGTATCGGCATCTCCCCCCGAACTGGATCAGCGAATTTCAGCAAGCCCGCGCTTCCCTTCAAAACAAGGATAGTAAGAAGAATGGCTACAAAACTATACGTAGGAAATCTCTCGTTTCGTACTACGAGCGAGGAACTGCGCGAGGCTTTCGCGGCAGTAGGCACGGTGGAATCAGCTTCGGTAATCGAGGATCGGGAAACGGGACGATCACGCGGCTTTGCTTTTGTGGAAATGGCAACACCAGAGGAGGCAGCGTCAGCAATCGAGGCTTTCAATGGCAAGGACTTCGGCGGTCGCAATTTAACCGTCAATGAAGCTAAACCAAGAACAGATAGAGGCGGTGGCGGCGGACGCGGCGGTTACGGCGGCGGTCGTGGTGGTGGTGGTGGCCGTGGCGGTTACGGCGGCGGCGGTCGCGACCGGGACAACGATCGTTACGAGCGCGAGCCGCGCTGGTAGGAAAGGCAGTGATGAGTGATGAGCGATAAGTACTAAGACATCTCATCACTCATCATTTATCACACTATTTCTATTTCCTCGCCTCCGGCTTGATCTTCAGCGTTAGCTTCTCACCGCCCCGCATCACTTCAATCGGGTACTCTTCGCCGGCTTTCATTTCTCCTAGTGCATATGTGTAGTCGTAGACGTTCTTTACGTCGCGATTACCAATCTTCACAATCTTATCGCCAGGCTTTAAACCCGCTTTCGATGCCGGTGAATCATCGCGGACGCCATCGAGCAACAATCCATCATTGCTGTCGCTGTAGTTTGGAATCGTGCCCAGGTAAACGCGGAATCCAGTTGATCGCCCTTGTTGTGAATCACTCTTAGCGACTGTGTAAGTGACACGTTTGTCGGCATTGTCGAGATCGCGAACAATGCGAGCAACCAGTGACAACACTCGCGCCTCGTCGGTGTAGTTGATCTTGTCGAAAGTGTCTGAGGGCTTGTGATAGTCGTTGTGCGTTCCGGTCCAGAAAAACAAGACGGGAACTTGTTTAGCGTAGAACGAGGAGTGATCGCTTGGTCCGTAACCGTCTTCCTGAAGGGTAAGGTCGAATGTCTTCGAGGAGTCGACAGTCATAATTGGTCTGCCATTCGAACCCACGACGACTGGCATGCCCGATGGAGTCGCGGTCCCTGCAGTAGCAGTGATCTTGACGCCCTGCGCTGTATTTGATGAAGCAACAAGTTCTCGCCATTCCTTCGCTGTGCCTACACCTCCGATGATCAACTTGCGATCTTTCATCCGTCCAATCATGTCCATATTGATCATGGCGACAGTGTTTGCCAGCGGCGTAGTTGGATGATTGACGTAGTAGTTCGATCCCAACAGTCCTTCTTCTTCACCACCGAAACACATGAAGACTATTGTTCTTTTCGGCTTTATCCTTTGCGAAGTGAACAGGCGCGCCAGCTCGAGGACACCCGCAGTGCCCGAGGCGTTGTCGTCAGCACCGTGATGAATTTCACCTGAGCGTGGCGCCAGACTTCCTTCTCCTCCTGTACCGAGGTGGTCGTAGTGGGCGCCGACGATGATGGTTTCGTTTTTGAGTAAACGATCTGAACCTTCAAGAACACCGATAACGTTGTAGGCTTCAACTTCCTCGCGGACGACATCGGTCGTCAGCGTCATTTGTCCGGCCAAAAGTCTATTCGTATTTGGCTTCTTTCCAGTTGAGCCTTCTTCGAGCGTTGAAAGAGACGACGCCGAAAGCTTCAGAATCTGATCCGCACTCTGACGCGAGATCACGATAACGGGCAACCCTGCATCGCCTGCGCTGTTGTCGTAGCTAAGTTTTGCTAAACGATCGTCTTTGAAGGTTGCTTCACGAGCGATCACGATCAGAGCCTTTGCCCCGGCATTACGGGCGGCAATAGCCTTCCAACGCACTCCTTCAAACCTCGCAAACTGACCGTGAGGATTTTCACCATCGGGCGTCCCCTGCAACGCGATCGCCAACCTCCCATTTGCTAGACCTCCGGCATAGTCGTCATGCTTGAGTTCAGAAGCAGTAATGCCAAAGCCCACAAATGCAGCTCCACCCTCGACCCTGGCGTTAGAAGAAAACCCTAACGGCATCCAGTCGTCCCCGGAGTGGAACGAATCTGCTGTGTTAGTAACTGTCAGCTCATTGCCTTTTCCTAACCCGACACCCGCCACATAGGGAAACGACTGCAGGTACTGCTGTATTGCAACACTCAATCTTCTCGAGGGGCCTGCCTTTTGAATGGCCGGGCGCAAGCCGAGACGAGCAAACTCTCCGGCGATGTAATGTGCTGCGTCGTTGGCCCCTTGGGTACCTGTGCGGCGACCGTTCAGTGCGTCGGATGCGAGATACGAGATGTGTTGCTGGAGACGGGCGGCGCTTGGTTCGAGTTGTGCTGATTGTTGTTGCGCAATCGCTGCGGCAGTGGTGAACAGCAGCGCGAGAAGAAGAAGACTGACGCGTTTTGTTTTCATAGGAACCAGCTTTCAATGGCGGAAAAGGAATGAGTGCCTTTTTTTGGGCGCCTCCTTGGAGTGCGGGGACCTGTCACCGCTTTGGTACAGGGCGTTTTAATGGTGAGATTCGCTGTACTAAAGCGGTGACAAGTCCCCGCACTCCAAGGAGGCGCCCGAAGCTGAAAGGTACTTAATCAGAGCTTCCTGAAGTTTATCGGACATTACTCGACCCAATCAGCGATGAACACATTTGTGTCGCCTTGTTTGGCGGCATTTCTGTTTGAAGCAAAGACCAGCTTCTTTCCATCTGGTGAAAACATCGGAAAGCCATCAAACGTGTCATTGAATGTGATTCTCTCTAGACCGGTGCCGTCGACGTTAATCTTGTATAGGTCAAAGTTCCTTCCCCTCGGATCATCCATATTCGACGCGAAGATAATGCGTTTGCCGTCAGGAAAGAAGTACGGCCCAAAATTAGCTTTGCCATTACGGGTTATCTGTCGTTTATTTGAGCCGTCAGCATTCATCACCCAGATTTCCAGTGTCGTCGGACGAATCAGGCTCTGCTTCAGCAGATTCGTGTAATCCGCTTTTTGCTTTTCAGTCTCGGGATGAAAGGCGCGATAAACGATCTGTTTGCCGTCATACGACCAGAAGGGCCCGCCATCGTAACCGAGTTCATTTGTTAGTTGCCGAACATTCCCACCATTGGCATCCATCGTGTAGATATCCAGATCGCCGCCGCGCATTGACGTAAAGACTAATTTCTTGCCATCGAGCGTAATCGTTGTTTCAGCATCGTATCCCGGTGTCGCGGTTAACTGCTTGATATCCGTGCCGTCAGGTTTCGCGGTAAAGATGTCGAAGCCAGGATAGACCGCCCAAACGTAACCTTGCGAGAAGTCAGGCTTAGGCGGACATTGCTTGTCCGCCAGGTGAGTTGAGGAGTAAAGAATTCGCTTACCGCCTGGAAAAATGTACGAACACGTTGTGCGACCTTCGCCGTTCGAGAGCATCTTCACATTCGAACCGTCAATGTTCATCGAATAGATCTGATCGCAACCACGTCCGTCACGAGTGGATTGGAAGCTCAGCTGTTTGCCGTTGGAAGAAAAATAGGCTTCGGCATTCTCGCCACCGAAGGTTAACTGTTTGAGATTGCGTAGGTGTTGTTCGTTGGGAAGCGCTAGTGACTGATTTACCGTCCGAGAGGGACGTGATGCGATTCCAGAAGAAGTAAGAAATGAAAGCAGAGCTATGATGGCTGCCGCTATCGTGATTCTCAAAATGGAACTCCTGTCTTTTTGTTTCTTTGTAATAGAGAGGATATTAGCTCCGAAGGAGCAGCGCATTGATTCGATATTCCCTCCGCTCCTACGGAGTGTAGATTCCTAATAGAGCCTGTCTATAAACATCTCATCCCTCCGGGATGAAGAACCTTTAGGCCCTGGCGCTCGATGTAACCAACCCCTGAGCGTCGGCACTTGCGTTCGCCCGTCGTCGCCGAATCACTAGCAAGACTGCAGCCCCGATCCCGACAATCAAACTGATCATTTGCGACGTTGAGAGGCCAGTCAGCGTTGTCAATCCAAATATATCGCCCCGCGGGTCATCACGCACAAACTCGATGGCAAATCGCACAATTGAATACAAAAGCGCATAGACCAGAATCACTTGCCCGCTAAAGCGTTTGCGCTTGTGGAGCCAAAGCAGCAGGAAAAACACAATCAACATCGCAAACGATTCATAGAGCTGCGTTGGGTGCAAATAGGTCCCGGTTGGTACGCCGGTGATCTCATGACCGAGTTCCGTAAACTTCACTCCCCACGGAAGCGTCGTCGGTTTACCCCAACAACAGCCGGCGGCGAAACAGCCTTGCCGTCCAAAAAAATTTCCGATCGCAATTCCAGGTGCACAGGCATCAGCAGTTTTCCACCACGGAAGTTTGTAGCGCTTCATCAAAAAGTAACCCATCAACACTGCACCAATCAGACCACCGTAGAAAACTCCGCCTGAGCGAAGAAAGTCGAGCGAGAGGAGTTGCATTGGATGGTCGCGATACTCGGGTTCGGTAAAGAGCATCAGCACTTTTGAACCAACCAGGCCACCGAGCAGCATCCACAAACTCAAATCGTAGATTCTCTCACGTGGCAATCCATCACGCGCAGCAAGCCTCACGGCGATGAGAATGGCGCACAGGAAGGCGATAGCGAGAAAGACGCCATAAGTGTTAATGGGGAAACTGCCGATGTGGAAAATTTCGGGGTACATGAAAAAAAGGTCTTTGGCTTTTGGCCTTAGGTCTTTGAAAAACTAAAGCGATTCAATCGAAGGCCAAAGAACCAAGACCTAAGACCTAAGACCTTTCCTATGGGCAAACACCAAGTCATACGCCAGCAACACCGCTCCCAACGTTATGCTCGCATCGGCAACGTTAAAGGTTGGCCAATGATAGCTGCCGGCGTGCAAAACGATAAAATCGATCACGTAACCGAGACGGGCTCGATCTGTTAGGTTACCGAGGATGCCGGCGAGCAAAAGCGAGCACGCACCCAGAACCCGATCATCATTACGTGGGGTGCGAATGAAGTAGTAGAGAACTGCGATTGCTGCGGCGATTGCGAGCACCACAAAAAACCAGCGTCCAAAAGCTCCGCCTTCCTGTAGTTGTCCAAACGCTATTCCAGGATTCTCCGTGTAAACGAAGTCGAGAAATCCTCCGACGATTTGTTTGTCTTCACCAAAACGAAGCGCCCGGACCGCCCACGCCTTCGAGGATTGATCCACCAGGTAGATTCCGAAGGCGGCTAGCAGGTAACCCACGCGCCAACCGTAGCGAGCGCGGGTTTGGGCGATGGGTGTGTCAGCGCTCATGAAATAAGTTCTTAGATGCAAAGTAAATTCATTGTGTTTGGATTGTACGCATAAGTTTTCGCACCAGAGGTGCGACATGTTTATAGATGCGAGAAAAAAATGATGTCTGACGCCGTAAGGCGTAGTACATGTCGCTCCTCACGGAGGAAGAGATCTTGAAAACGTTCGGCCCTATAAACGTCTCGCCCCGCTGCGGCGAAGGTTTTTCGGCAGCTCAGTCTGCCGTACCTTCCTTCTCAATTTCGCCTAACGCCTCGGCACACCTCTCACAAACTGTCGGAAACGTCGACGATTGACCAACCAGAGTCGAATAGTTCCAACATCGTTCACACTTCTTGCCATCCGCCGGCGAAACCGAGATGGAAAGGTCCGCGCGCTCAAGAAGCTCAACTTGCGATACGATAAAAATGTATCGGAGTTCGCTCCGATGCCCCATCAACAATTCCAACGTCTCGTCGGAGGCTGAAAGCGTCACCTTGGCTTCAAGTGAACTACCAATCTGTTTTGCCACCCTGGCTTCTTCCAAAGATCTCAACACCTGATCGCGAATCTCAAACAGCCGATCCCAATTGGCCAACAACTTCGTCTGCTGAGCGTGACTCGACTTTGGAAATAGGGCCAGATGCACCGAAGGTTGCGATTCATCCCGCGTTGGTAAGTTCTCCCAAACCTCATCAGCGGTGAATACGAGAATTGGCGCCAACAACTTTGCAAGCACATTGGCGATCTCGAACAACGCAGTTTGCGCAGACCGCCTTGCCTGACTCCGGGGCGCAAACGTGTAGAGCCGATCTTTGATAATGTCGAAGTAGCGCGCCGAAAGCGTAATCGTCGCAAAGCTATACAAGGCGTGATAGACCAAGTGGAACTCAAACGATTCGTAAGCCGCCAACACCTTGTCTGCCACGCGATCCAATTCCGCCAATGCCCAGCGATCGATCTCCTCCATATCCTCAAATGGCACACGGTCTGTTTCCGGATCGAATCCATAAAGATTCCCCAGCGCGAACCGGGCGGTGTTTCTCAGCTTGCGATATCCATCAGTGACCCGTTGCAGAATCTCATCTGACGCGCGCATGTCGTCGAAATAGTTTGACGATGCGCACCACAGCCGGATGATTTCCGCTCCCGATTGCTTGATAACAACGTCCGGCTCCACTGCGTTGCCGGCAGACTTGTGCATCGCCTTGCCTTGCCCGTCCAGGGTCCAGCCATGAGTGATCACCGTTGTGTATGGCGCTGAGTCGTGTGCCGCGAGTCCAATCATCAGTGAAGAATTGAACCAGCCGCGAAACTGATCGCCACCTTCAATATAGACATCCGCTGGCCAGCGAAGTTCTTCACGGTTCTCCAAAACGGCAATCGAAGACGTGCCGCTATCGAACCAAACGTCGAGAATGTCTGTTTCCTTTGTCCACTCTGTAGCTCCGCATGCTTTGCAGGTGTAACCTGATGGCAAAAGCTCGGTGGCCTCACGCGAATACCAAGCATCGCCAGACTCTTTTTCAAAGATGTCGGCGACGTGATTGATAACCGACGGCTCCGCAACTGCTTCAGTACATTTCGCGCAGTAGAAGACCGGAATTGAAACTCCCCAAACACGCTGTCGTGAGACACACCAGTCAGGTCGACCTTTCAGCATGTTTCGCATTCGATCGACACCCCAGGCCGGCACCCAATTCACGTTTTCGATCTCACGCAGAGATGAGGCACGCAAAGACGCCGCTGGTGTCTCAGACAGATTGTCAATGAAGTTGCTGCGATCGCGGCCATCTTCGTCCTTCTCAACCACGTCCTGGTGCGCCTGATCCATCGCGATGAACCACTGCGGTGTGGCGCGGAAGATCACTGGATTTTTACAGCGCCAACAGTGTGGATAACGATGTTCGTAGTCTTCTGAAAATAGCAACACACCGTGTTGCTTCATGAACTCAACGATTTGAGCGTTTGCCTCGAACACTCTTTGGCCCGCGAAGTGTTCCACCTCGGGAGTGAATCGGCCGGAGCTATCAACGGGGCAGTAGATATCGAGACCGTAACGCTTACCAATCACGAAGTCGTCGTGTCCGTGTCCCGGCGCAGTGTGCACAGCACCAGTTCCCGCTTTACTGTCCGGAGCTTTCTTTTGGGCTTCCGCGACATCGAGTTCCGTTTCAGCATCAGCTTCGCCGCCCAGGGTCACGTGCTCGCCAACCATCAAGAGCGATGGTCGATCAAGCCAGGCGTGTTCACACTCAAGCCGATCAAGCTTGGACCCCGGGAACCGGGCCAACACCGGAGGCTGGACGGGGTCGCCACTAGCATCCCGACCACCAAGGCTGCACTTCGCAGCCACAGCTTCTAACAAATCACTGGCAACGATGTAGACCTCTTCGCCGTATTCAAACGCCGAGTATTCAAAATCAGGATGAACAGCGATCCCGAGATTCGCCGGTAAAGTCCACGGAGTTGTTGTCCAGATCACGACGAAAACTTTTCGACCCCTAAGTGCTGGATCGATCTGAGCTGGATCGCTCCGCAAAGGAAACTTTACATAAACCGACGGACTGGTGTGCAGGTGATACTCAACTTCCGCCTCCGCCAGGGCCGTCTGATCCTGGATACACCAGTAGACGGGCCGTGCGCCTTTGTACACGTAACCCCGCTCAACGAAGCGCGCAAACATTCGCGCTGTTTCGGCTTCGTAGTGATTCGACATTGTCAAGTACGGATCATCCCAGGTGCCAAGTATTCCCAATCGTTTGAAATCTCGCGTCTGATTCTTGAGAGCCTGCGCCGCGTGTTCGCGACATGCCCGGCGAATGGAAACCGCCGACATGTTTGCCTTCTTTGCGCCGAGCTTACGATCGACGTAGAGCTCGATAGGTAAACCATGGCAGTCGTAACCTGGGACGTATGGAGCGTCGTAGCCCATCATCGTTCGGGATTTAACGATGAAGTCTTTGAGAATCTTGTTCATTGCCGTGCCAAGATGAATGTCGGCATTGGCGTACGGCGGTCCGTCGTGCAGGATGAACTTCTGGGCGCCCGCGCGAGCGTTTCGGATCAATCGATACAGATCCAACTCTTCCCATTTCTTCAGACGGGCGGGCTCGGCCTGTGTGAGATTGGCCTTTTGTGAAAACGCGGTCTTCGGCAGATTGACCGTCTTCTTTAGATCAAGTGGCGTTTCAGTTGACATAAGTTTAAGTTAGCAATAGTAACAATGAGATGTTCAATTGCGAAAATGCGGAATTGCGAGATTGCGGGATTTCGTTTAGGCCGAGAGCATAAAGTGAACTGATCACCCGACATCGGCACGCGAAATTCCGCAATTCCGCAATCTCGCAATTCAAAACCCGAACCACCTTCCTCTCGGATTCGATGGTTCGGGTTCGCTGATTCGCTAGTTGCGTTTTGATCAACCGATGAACATCTCATCCTCTCCATAGGTCTGATTAATGGGCTTCGGCATTGGCGCAACCAGAACTTCAAGGCCGCGGCGGAAGCCCGCCATAATCGCGGCGACCTCGCGCGCCGGCTCTATGACCTTCGTTTGTATGAAATCGGTTGTCATCACCACCTGCTTGTTTGTGCGATCGATGGTTCTACTCACCAACTCCACTTTATCGCGTGCTTCGATAGCGGTGTCGCTAACGAGGACTTTAAGTTCTGCAACTTCGCTCTTGACGATTGCCAACGATTCAGAGAAGTGCATCGTAGCCGTTGCGAGGTGGCTAGACACCGCGTTGAACTGTTCGGCAATGAACTTACCTTGAACGGCAATCTGCTTGCCCTGCTCGCTGATTACAGTAACGCGCTCAATCAGTGGCTCCATCTTGGCTTCCAAACGTCCCACTGATTGCACGGCGCGATTAACGAAAACCGCAATCGCCACCATCGCGATGGCGATGACGATAAACGACGCCGCAATCACAACCATGATCCAGAAGAGCGGATCACGTGCACTAATTTGTAGGGCTAGGAAGCTCATTTTAGATTTCAGATTTCAGATTGCAGATTGAAAAACAAAATCTACAATCTTCAATCTTCATTCTGCAATACCCTAGTTCGCCTTTTCTCCGTAGTTCGGTGCGGCCTCGATGCGGCCGGACATTTCGGTTTTCCGCTTCTCTTCCTGGTAGGCTTTCTTGCCAGCATCGATAGCTGCGGCCACGGTGTTTGTTTGTCGTGACGCAGCGTCACGAGCGGTCTGTGCAACTTCCCCTACTTTTTCTGCGGCTTGTGAATAGAGTTCAGCCGCTCGGTCGCGAGTAGCTTCGTAGTATTCGCCGGCGCGTTCTCGTCCTGTCTGATAGTACTCACCAGCGCGGTCGCCAAGTTGTTGAGCTGCTTCGCGTGAGCGATCGATGCCCTTTCGAGTTGCATCAGCGATGTCGCCGCGTAGTTCCTGTCCGGATTTGGGAGCAAATAAGAGGGCAATAACAGCCCCGATGCCGCCACCAATGAGCAGGTATGTTAATCGAGTTGAGATGCTATCGCCGCTATCTCGCCGGTAATCGTCGTGTCCCATTTGTTGGGTCCTTTCTTGAAAGCGAAGCACCATTGCTTCACTGGTTTCGTAAAAAATACGAGGGATTATTTCAGTTTGGACTATAGCAAATGGGCCAGAACGAGGAAAGTGTCAAAGGCTGAGAAAGACTATTTTCCATATATCATTTGACATTTTTCAGTTGTCATTTGGGAAAGGGGACTTGGGTCTTGGGATTCAGCGGCCTTTCTTAGGCGCTCCAGCGAGGTCGATCCACTCCTAGCAACGAAGGCTAAAACCCAAGACCGAAGACTACCTTTTCCAAATGGCAACTGGTGAATTCAAGTTCGAAGTGCAACTTTGATTTAGCAGGCAAGCAATGCTTCTACCGCGAAGCGGTTACGTCTCAAAGCCCAGGGTTGCTTCAACCCTGGGTAGCGAAGTTTTGTGTTCAACCCG
>Ga0070698_100008699_pt1 | contig 10935 bp, 11 predicted proteins | sample KBSK1502metaG_FD_65477 | JGI IMG/M metagenome (GOLD analysis project Ga0070698, IMG submission 65477) | Corn, switchgrass and miscanthus rhizosphere microbial communities from Kellogg Biological Station, Michigan, USA - KBS K1-50-2 metaG | ecosystem: Host-associated > Plants > Roots >...
CGGCGCTGCTCGGCGGCGAAGGCGGGATCGTCCCACACCACGGGATCGTATTCGGCCACCACGATCACCCGCGCGCCGCTCGAACGCTGCAGACTAGCCAGCCGGTCGGTCAGCCGGCAGGCCAGCGTCTCGCCGGTGCCGGCGGGATGGACCCGCACATGGTCGCCGAACCAGTCGTGCAGCAGATCGAGGCGGCGCAGGATGAAATCGAACAGATAGGAGTAGCCCAGCGTGCGTTGCCAGAAGGTGAGCGTGCTGCGCGGATCGACACGTTCCGGCACCGGCACGTTGCGCAGCAAAATCTTGTCGTTGCCTAGATCGCTGTCTAGATCGAAGTAGGGCTTGTCGGCGCTCCATAGCCTGCGCATCTCGGTGCGGCGGATGTCGTCGGCGATGAAGCCGACGACGATGGCCGACGGCTTGTATTTGCCGGCGAGCTGCTCGGCGCGCAGCACCGCCTGGTCGAAGCCGTAGCCGCTGACGCCGCCATTCAGCACGTGGCGCCCGGTCAAGAGCTTCAGCTGCGCCGGCCAGGTCTGGCCGTCGTTGACCTCGTCGCCGAAGGTGAAGGAATCGCCCACCGCGAGAATCGGCGGATCGGCCGTCTGCTCGCCGGTGCGGCGCAACCCGTCGGCTTCGATGGTGAGGCCGGGCGCGGCGTAGCCGGCGCGCGGCAGGTAGCCCAGCCGGTCGTCGTGGACGTAGCGGCCGCGATCGCGCTCGGCCAGCACGGTGCGCGCATCGAGCACGAAGTTGGGCCAGGTGAAAAGATATCCCCATGTGCTGGCGCGCAGCCCGACCTCGAGCGCCATCAAGCCGACGAGAATCGAGGCGAGGATCAGCAGGCTGCGTTTGAGGGATTCGCGCATCGAGGTCAGAGTCTGCCGTCCTGAGCGTAGCGAAGGACCTCATCGCCGCTTGCCACGGCATGAGATCCTTCGCTTCGCTCAGGATGACATGAACGTTGCGCGGCGGGCCTATTCATCGTAGCGGCAGGGACGGAAAGAGGATCGACATGACGCCCGGCGCACGGGTCGCCGCCACCATAGAGCTTCTCGACGAGATCGTCAGCCGCCACGAGCGGCCGGCCGATCTCGTGGCCAACGCCTACTTCCGCTCGCGCCGCTTCATCGGCAGCGGCGATCGCCGCGCCGTGTCCGAGCGCGTCTGGGCCATCCTGCGCCGCTGGGGCCAATTGTTCTGGTGGCTCGAACGCACGCGTCATCCCGCCTTTCACGCCGGCGGCTCGGCGCGCGCCATCGTCGCCGCCGAGCTCTTGCTGGTCGACGGGCTGGCGCTCGCCGATGTCGCGGCGATGTTCGACGGCGGCCGCTACCGCCCGGCGCCGCTCGACGAGCCGGAGATCCGCGCGCTGCGCCAGATGGAGGGCCATTCGCTGCCCCATCCTGAGCAGCCCGACTGGGTGCGGCTCAACGTCCAGGAATGGGTGGCGCCGCATCTCAAGGAGGCCTACGGCGAGGCCTGGGGCCGCGAGATCGCCGCGCTGGAGACGCCGCCGCCGGTCGACCTGCGCGTCAACCGGCTGAAGGTCACGGTCGGCGAGGCGCGCGCCGCCCTGCAGCGCGAGGGCATCGACACCGAACCGATGCGCTATGCCGCCAACGGTCTCAGGCTGAAACGCCGCCTGTCGGTGGTGGCGGGCGAGGCCTTCCAGAACGGCCTGGTAGAAATCCAGGACGAGGGCTCGCAGCTCGTGGCCGCCCTGGTCGATGCCCAGCCCGGCATGCAGGTCGCCGACTACTGCGCCGGCGCTGGCGGCAAGACGCTGGCGATCGCCGCCGGCATGAACAACAAGGGCCGGGTCGTGGCCCTCGACGTCTACGAATCGCGCCTCGACCGCTCGGCCCAGCGCCTGCGCCGCGCCGGCGCGCACAATGTCGAGCGCCGCGCGATCGACGCCGACAACCGCAAATGGCTGAAGCGCCAGGCCGGCGCCTTCGACCGCGTGCTGGTCGACGTGCCGTGCACCGGCAGCGGCACCTGGCGGCGCAATCCCGACGGGCGCTGGACGCTCCGCCCCGAGGACCTGGCCGAGCTGGTGCCCAAGCAGGCCAGCATCCTCGACGCGGCGTCGCGCCTGGTGAAGCCGGGCGGCGGGCTCATCTACGCCACCTGCTCGGTGCTGCCGGCCGAGAACGAGCGCCAGGTCGAGGCCTTTTTGGAACGCCATCCCGACTTCGCCATCGTGCCCGTTGCCGATGTCTGGCGCGACGCGTTGGGCAGCGAGGCGCCGGGCGAGATCGCGAGCGGACCGTACCTTCGCTTGTCGCCGCTCAGACACGGGACAGACGGCTTCTTTGCCGCGACGCTGGTACGCACCCCCACCCCAACCCTCCCCCATCTGATGGGGGAGGGAAAGGAGGGGGCGGAGGAGGCGGCATGATGCGCATCCGTCGCGGCACCAAGGCCGACGCCGCCGCCATCGGCCGGGTCCATGTCGAGACCTGGCAGGCGGCCTATGCCGGGCTGCTGCCGGACTCATTGCTGGCCGCCATGTCGGACGTGCGCCAGTCGGCCTGGTGGTCGCGCCTGCTGGCCGATCCCGGCGAGGCGCGCGGCGTGTTCGTGGCCGACGACGAGGAGATGGGCGTGGTCGGCTTCGGCAGCTGCGGGCCGGTGCGCGATCCGCCCGAGGGCCTCGACGGCCGCGAGATCCGCGTCGGCGAGGTCTACACGCTCTACGTCGAGCCCGACTTCCAGAACCAGGGCCTCGGCCGGCGCCTGCTCGACGCCCTGTTCCGCCAGCTCCGCGCCGACGGCTGCGATACCGCGGTGCTGTGGATGCTGGCCGACAATCCCAGCCGCTTCTTCTACGAGGGGCTGGGCGGCGAGCGGATCGGCCATCGCGTCGACACCATGGCCGGCGTCGACGTCGAAGAGCTGGCCTTCGCCTGGCGCGACCTCACGGTTCCCCTGATCCGCCGCAAGCTCGCGACCGAGGACTAGGCCCGCTTCCTCCCCACCGAAGCTGCCAGGGAGTGGACACATCTCGAATTCCTCTCCCTCAGCGCCTTCTGAGGCGCGACTAGGGGGAGAGGCCAGGTGAGGGGGCAATGACGTGCGCATCCCCCTCACCCAACCTCTCCCCCTAGCGGGGGAGAGGAGGCCGATGCGACGCTGGGGAGGAGAGGGGGTTTCCGCAGTTTCCGCTAGTCGCGGACTGCCGGGGATAGCCCCCCAGAAACATCGGTGGAATCGGCATCGGAGGGGGTTTCCGCATTTTCCGCAATTTCCGCTAACGGTTTTTGAGGGGCGACGAATTGGCCGGCGCAAGAAAATTAGGTTTCCGGCATTTCCGGTAGTCGTTCCGTGTTTCGGCAAATCCTTTCGGACATGCCGAGTCGCGATCGGTGAACTTGCCATTCTGCGAGGCTAGCGCATCCTTAAGTCAAAAACAAGACAAATCGAAGTGAAACTGGACGAGACGGTGCGACGCCAGACTCGAGCGCCCGCTGAAAAACCGTAAGGCCCGCCTGCAAGGCCCGCTCGCCAACTACATCGAGCGGCGCCTGTGGGACGAATGGGAGCGCCTCAAGGTCGTCGCGACCGAAGCGGCGGCCGGCATCGGTTAGTCCCAGTACATGATCACGCCATGCAGCGGGGCCAGCACGCCGCCGCTGGTTTGGACGTACCAGCGCAGGTTCGTGCCGCTCGCGGCAAAAGTGCCTGTCCCCTGAAACATCCTGATATCCTTGGTGTTGTCGATCTCGCCGTTGCCCCATGGCGGGGTGATCTCGCTGAGCGTGATGCCCACCCAGTTGGCCACATCGGTCGAGCAGATCGCGGCCTGGACGTTTGAATTGAGGGAGATGTTGACGCTCACATCTTCCATGTAGGCGATCAGGCTGCCGGTGGTCGGCGCCGTGGGCACGTTCGGCAGGATCGGCGAGCAGATCGTCATGTTGTCGGGCAACTGGGTCGGCCCGACATTGATGATCGTGACCTGGCTGTGGCGGCTGGCGTGGGCAACGCTCTGCTGGGTGATGCTCAGCATGTTGTTGCTGATCTGCCCGGTCGGCATGGTGCCGGTGAGCGTCGGCGGCACAAGCTGGGTGCCGGCATAGGCCTTGATGGTGTTGGTGCCGTCGCCGTTGTCGACGCACTCGACCCACAACTCCCAAAAAGCATTCACCGGATCGTGGCTAATTAGCCTTTGCCAGCTACCGCTCAGGTGGACGTCCACGGCATTGTCGTAGAACCGGGTCATCAAGGTCCGGCCGATGTTGTTCTGCAGCCAGATGTTGAGGGCGTCGGTCGGGTCGGTGCCGATCTGGATAGGGTTGAGCAGGCTGCCGAAGGAAAAAGAGTTGGGCACCGTCCCGAGCGTGCGCTGGACACCAGCGACCGAGCTCGTGGTCCCGCCGGTCTGCATGTCGAGTGCCGGGCCATCAATCGCCGGATCGCCAAAGCCACTGAGGGTGACCAGACTGGTCGCGCCGGTCGCCACGTTGACCTGCGTCCAGCCCGAGCCGGCGCCGATGCCGCCATACCACCGGCCCTGCGAGCCCCACAGCGTATAGCTCTGTGAGCGCGTCGGGAAGATACAGGTCCGGCCGGCCTCGTAGGTATAGCCGAGACTATGATTAGGGTCGAAGTCATCGCTGGTGGGGGGAATGTTGCAGTTAGGGAGGAAGCTGCCGCACCACCCCTTGGGATACCATGTCGGGCCGAAGCCCGGCGGCAGCGGGCTTGGATTGTATTTGCGCATCACGGCGTAGCCGCAGCCACGGGCAAGATCGAAGGTCATGACGTTTCTCCCGGTTCGGCGGCGAGGCGCGCCTTCAGATCTTCCACCGTCTTGTCGAGGGCATCCCATTCGGGGTCGCCGGGCACGCCGTGCGCGGCGATCACGCCCGAGACGTTGCTGTAAAGCTGGTATTCGTCGACCCCCAGCTTGACGGTTTCGGACAGCAGCCGGACGGACTGCTGCAGGAGCGCGAGCGTAAAATTCTGCACAGGGAACCTCGCTTCAATTTGTCGGTGACGACGATCTGTTGCATGGCCGCGACCGCCTGGGTCGAGGGTACCACGGCGGCTTGCACGATCAAGGGTTGCATGGCCGGCGCGCCCGTCCCGAGCGAAGCCGAGCCCCTCGACTTCGCTCGGGACAGGCTACGCGAGGCGTAGCGGCGGGACCCGCTCATTTGCTCGACGAAGACAAGGTCCCTCCGCTTAAGCGCGGATATGATCCGCGCGAGTCGGGATGAACGCTTGACGAACCCATAACTGGCCAGTTATGAATACGCCGTGCCTGCCACCGCCAACGCGCTGTTCACCGCCCTGGCCGACCCGACCCGGCGGGCGATCTTCGAGCGGTTGAGCCGCCGCGGCGAGCAGACGGTGCGGGTACTGACCGACCACGCCGGCGTCTCCCAGCCGGCGGTGTCCAAGCACCTGGGCGTGCTGAAGCAGGCCGGCCTGGTGCGTCATCGGCGCGATGGCCGCCAGACGCATTACAGCGCCCGGCCGCAGGCGCTGAAGCCGCTGGTCGACTGGATGGCGCTCTACGGCGCCTTCTGGCGCGACCGGTTCGACCAACTCGAAGACCTTTTGAACAGGATGGACCAATGACCGAAGCGACCGTCTCCAACCGATCCGTCGTCGTCGAGCGCGTGATGTCCCATCCGCCGGAAAAGATCTGGCGGGCGCTGACGCAAGGACCGTTGATCGAGGCGTGGCTGATGAAGAACGACTTCCAGCCCGTCGTCGGCCGCAAGTTCAACCTGCGCAGCGAGCCGATGCCGCATTGGGACGGCGTGGTCGATTGCGAGGTTCTGGTCCTCGAGCCCCACCAACGGCTGTCCTATCGCTGGGACGCATCGGGCTTGCAGACGGTGGTCACCTGGACGCTGACGCCGGTCGAGGGCGGCACGCGCGTGCGCATGGAGCAGTCGGGCTTCGGGCCGCAGGACGACAACAACTACAAGGGCGCGGCCTATGGCTGGCAGCGCAATATCGGCGCCCTGGAGAAGGTGGTCGTGGGGCTCGCCTCAGCATGAAGACGGCGTCGCGCTATCACCCGCTCTTGGTGACATTGCACTGGCTGCTGGCCGCGTTGATCCTGGCGGCCCTGGCCGTGGGCTTCTTCCTGCTCGCGTCGATGGACAACAGCGAGCCGCGCAAGATCGTCGTCCTGCGCTGGCACGTGGCCGGCGGCATGCTGATCCTCGCCCTGATGATCGTCCGCTTCGTCGTCCGCCTTTCAACGGCGCGACCGGCGCCGGCCAATCGCCTGGCGTCGGTCGTGCATTACGGTTTCTACGTCCTGGTCGTCCTGATGGCGGGGACGGGCTTTGCGACGGCGCTCGCCGCCGGCCTGCCGGAGATCGTGTTCGCGGGCTCCGGTGCGCCGCTGCCCAAAAGCTTCGCGGCCTATCCGACGTGGGTGGCGCACTTCTGGCTGGCGACATTGCTCGCGGGCTTCATCGTCCTGCATGTCGGGGCCGCGCTGCATCACCAGCTTGTCCAACGGGACGGGCTGCTGCGGCGGATGGGCTTTGGGCGTCGGATACCCGGGGGGACGACACCGGCACGCCCAGTACCCTAAGAGGCAACCCAGCCTTGCCAGCTCACGCCCGTTTCGAGATCCCCTCGCCAGGGTGGTCGTCCCATGCGCCGGCTTCAACCAAGGCTGCCGCGATGTCCAAGGCGGCCAGAGGGTCCAGGAGGAACTGGCGCTGGCTGGCCCATCCGGCGTATTCGCTGGCCCGGCGAGCCTGAACGCCTGCCGCCAACCTGTCGGCGTCGTGGCGCCGCTCGAACGCGATGTGGATCTCGGGAGAGATGTAGAGGGCGGGGACATGCGTGTCGCGTGCCACCTTGACGGCGAAGTCCCCCGACAGCTTGAACCGATCAACCAGCTTTCCCATCAACTGCCGCAGCTCTTGGAGGTGCGACGGCGCTACCGGCCCGCGGTTGACCGGGACAATAGCCGCCACCAGATGGGCCGTCAGGTGCTTGCTGACGAATGTCGACCACGTGAGTTCTGGCATCTTGGTTCAGCGCGCGATTGGACAATAGTGCGGGGCTTGCTTGGCTCCCGGATGTTCATTGCTGGCGCGTAAATTCTCCCCAGCGGCGCGATAGCGCAACCGGGAAACGGTGGCGTGAAACAATCGAAACCATGCAGGCTTTTGAGCGACGGCCGGCTCATCGCATTCACACAATCCACCGCCGCAGCCTCTTGAGGCTTCTTCGAAGCGGTGCTCCTCGGCCCCGTCGCGCTTGGCGACCGGATAGGCATCTTGCGATTGATTGGTGGTTAGCCCTGCGTTTCACGACAAGGGGTTGAACCCTGACGCGAAGCTGACACGAAATTCCCCAGTGCGGTCACAGTCTCCGCACCACCTTTCTGCCGGTCTCCGCGTTATGTTTTTGACCACAGGAGGCAACAATGCGTAACGACGCACTCAAGCAGCGACTGACGTGGCGGACGGCAACGGCCGCTGCGATCGCCGGCCTTGCCGTTCTCGCCGCCGCGACAGGCGCATCGGCGCATGACGGCGAAGGACGAGGCTGGAAGCACCACGGGCGCTTCTTCGTGCCGCCGGGGCATGTCTACTACACGTCGCCCGCGTACTACACATCGCCCGTGTACTACGCGCCGCGGCCGGCGCTCGTGTATCCCGAGTATCCCGAGCCGGTCTACTACGCGCCGGCGCCCACCTATTACCCGCCGCCGGGCCTGAACATCAACATTCCGCTGCGCTGACGCGGGTCAGCGCTTTCGCTCTCTTCAAAGCTCGAACGCCGCCGGATGGCACGACCATCCGGCGGTTTCGATTCAGGGCGGCTTGTGAGGGACTTGTCGACCGCGACGCCATGAAGATCGCCCAGGAGCTCGTCAGGAATTCGCGGCTCGAAGCATTCGGGGCGGCGATGGAGGCTGTCGGCAAATTCAGGGATGAGATGGACAAGCCCAAGAACTAGGCCACGACGCTACATGGTCCAAATTGCAGAACGGTTACCCCCTGCCGGTCGAGCCTCGTCTTGCTTCCGGAGCAAGAACAATACCAACGCAGAGCGCCGGCCCCGCATGGAGGACGCCCGCTTTCCCTTGATTGGAGTGTCGGCGGACGCTGGGCGGTGGTGGCCCGGCCGCTGCCGATTCGCACAGTGATATGCGCCCGCGGGTATTGAAGATATGCGCCAGCCGGTATTGAAGCGTCTATTTTCAGTCGGTAAGTAGCCTGTCGCAGATTGTGGCCAAAAAAAGAAATTAGGGGCAGGCAAAGAGCATGTCTTTTGAGCAGCTGCGGCGCGCGGGTGCGCTGGTCGTCTTGCTCGTCGAAGACGACGTCTACTTGCGGATGACGACGGCGAACAACCTGCGCTGGGCGGGTTTTGACGTCATCGAAGCGGCCCATGCCGCGGAGGCCGTCCGCATTCTGGAATGGCTTCCGGTGGACGCACTGTTTACCGACATCAACATGCCCGGGGAAATGGACGGTCTTGCGTTGGCGCGGTGGGTCCACCACCGCCAGCTCAATACAAGGATTGTCCTGACCTCGGGCGTTCAATTGACACTAGGCGAGTCCGAGAAGTATGCGTCCTTTCTCGCCAAGCCTTATGACAGCGTGGAAGTCGAACAACACTTGCGAAGCGTCCTTTCCATCCAACTGGTCAAATAAGAAAAAGCATCCAAAGCTTCGACGCGACGCCAGCATAAGACGATGGTCAACCAATCGTCGGATGCGGGCTTCCGTTGCGTGACCGGCCCCGGCAATCCATTAGGGCGTTTCTGTTGTGATCGCGCGCGCTTTTATATAGCGTATCGGCGGGACGACAGCGATCTTTGGGTGGTCAGTCATGTCGGAGCAACACGCAACCGTTGATAGTGAACCTGCTGCGCCAGCTGCCATCGTCCTGATCGTTGAAGACGAGAGCCTTGTGCGCCTATCGAGCGCCAAGCATCTGCGTGAAGCAGGCTTCGAGGTCCTCGAAGCCAACAGCGCGGATGAGGCGCTCGAGGTCCTGAAACGTCTCCATGTGGACGTCGTGTTCTCGGACGTCACGATGCCCGGCAGGATCGATGGGCTTGGGTTGACGCGCTGGGTGCAAGAGCATCGGCCTGCGGTCAAGACAATCGTCACCTCGGGCAGCGAGGAAGCCGTGATGAACGCCGGAGGTTATGACGTCTTTCTCAGCAAACCGTATCGGCTGGTTGATCTCGACTACTGTCTTCAAAAAGTGTTTGCGTCGGCGCAAGAACTACCTCGTACGCTCGGCTGACGATTGCGGCTAGCGCGACCGTCGCCGAGATCGAGAACTACCAGGCCTTCGGATGGACTAAGAGACGAGGCTATCGGCACAATTCGAGCGGCAGGCCCACCGAATACGCCGCAGTCAGGCAGTCCGCCGTGCTCCGATAGCGGTTCCGGTTGAAGAAGATCGCCTGGATCACATAGTGCGATTGGGGGCACGGCCGGCCCAGGCGCAGTTCACGTTGGCAGTCGAGAGCCTCCTGCCGAGCAGTCCGAGGAAATCCCTGGCCAGGAAATCCTTGGCTGGCAGCGGAAGTTGCCGCAGCGACGTTGCCCACGCCCGGCGCGATGCCGCCCGGGGCCGATCCAGGGTCTGGCAATGGCATGTTGCCCAAGGCGGTTGCCGGACCGGCTATGCCCGCGCTGGACACGCCACTGCCCGCTGCACCGGCGCCACCGCCCCCTGCGCCGCCCGCGCTTGCAGCCCCTGTTCCTCCTGCGCCCGCGCTTCCGGCGCTTGCACCACCGGCCGCTCCCGCGGCGCCTCCAGCGCTGGCGCTCCCAGCTGCGCCTGTTCCCGCCCCTCCCGAACTCGCGCCGCTGGCTGCGCCTGCGCTCGCCCCTCCCGCGCCGGCTCCGACACCTGCGCTGGCGCCCGCGCTTGCACCTCCAGCACCGACTCCTGCACTCGCTCCAACGCCTGCTCCTCCTGCACTTACTCCCACGCTAGCACCCGCACCGCCTACACTCGCGCCTACCCCCTGACAGGGCCACGGGGGCGCTGAATCCCCGAGCAATGTCGACGACGTTATCGGTCCAATTCCTGAGGCACTGGCGCGCGTCTGGGCGATCGCGCTCGTCGCCAAAGCCGCGAGCACGAAGGCAGGCGCCGTGAAGCCGGCGACAAATGAGAAAGGTGAGGACGTCGATCTTCCCTCCCAGCACACCCACTACAGAAGGCCGGAGAGGCGTTTGTGGTGACCACAACAGACTGTGGCCTCTTTGTGGCAGCGCCTGCGGCGTCCGGCTTTAGCTGGCCGCAGCTGCCGGCTTCCCAAGGCCGATCGCCCAGGCGAGAGCCTCCCGCAAGGAAGACGCTCGTACGGGCTTGGCGATGAGTTTTGCGCGCGGCAGGGATAGGATCTCGGAACTCAACCAGCGCACATAGGCGGTGCAAAAGATGATGGGAATATCCGTCGTCTCGCGAATTCGATGCGCGACGGCGAGCCCGTCTTCGCCATCTCCGAGCCGGTAGTCCATCAGGATGGCATCCGGCTTCAGCCGCAACGCCGCCTCGAAGGCGGCCTCCTGAGTGGTGACCATTGCGCCGACTTTCCAGCCCAGCTCGCGGGCCGTCTCGGCCAGTCCCCGCGCCACCAGCACCTCATCCTCGACGATGAGCAGCAGCGGTTGCGCGGAAGCGGGCCCTTGTTCTCCCGCCGCGGCAACAGGTTGTTCAGCCATCCGGGCCGACACGACTTGTGCCCGGCGGGTGTAAGCACTGTCAGGAAACAGTCGAAGCGCCGCCTGGTGAAGCCAAAGAGCGGCACTGTCTTCTCGCCACTTCAGATGCGCGCCGCCCTGTTCGAACAGGCGTTCTTCACGGACGCGATGCAATCGATCGCTGATCCAAACCTGTATGCCTGCGTCGGACGCCTGGACACCAGCCCTGAGGTCGCTCGCATGCAACTGGCGGATCACCGTCTCGAGA
>Ga0070698_100008700_pt1 | contig 10934 bp, 6 predicted proteins | sample KBSK1502metaG_FD_65477 | JGI IMG/M metagenome (GOLD analysis project Ga0070698, IMG submission 65477) | Corn, switchgrass and miscanthus rhizosphere microbial communities from Kellogg Biological Station, Michigan, USA - KBS K1-50-2 metaG | ecosystem: Host-associated > Plants > Roots >...
CGCACGTACCGCGTGTTCTTCAGCGTCGTGTTCATCAGCATGGCGGTCCGCTGCGCGGTGATTCCGCTCGGCCGCATGGCTGACTTGACCGACCTCCTCGCGACCGACGTAGGCCCGTGGAACGTGCTGCCGCCACTAACGAGCCCGGCGCTCGCCGAGACGTTGCGCTGGGTCGCGGTCGCGGCATGCCTGGTCGCGGCGACACGGATTAGGCCTGCGTTCACGGCGACGCTGGCGTGTCTCCTCGTCGTCGCGCAGGCCGCGTTCCTACGCGGATTCGCGCACGTCAACCACACCGAGATGGGTGCGATCACGGTCATGCTCGCATTGACGCTGTCGACCTGGGCCGATGCGATCGACAGGGCGTCGGCATTCGCGGATCCCACGCGCGGTGGCCAGGCGTTTTTCACGGCCGGGCTGATGTTCGCGCTGACCTATTCGATGGCCGCGCTGGTCCGCGTCGTCAACGGTGGCTGGGACATCGTCATGTCTGATTCGGTCAAGTTCTGGGCGATGCGCAACGCGATGGTCGACAGCGCGGTGAACAACGCGGTGCGCGACGTCGGGTGGGCTGTCGTGCACACGCCGATCGCGTCGCTCCTCGAGATCGGATTTCTCGTCGTTACGTTGCTCGAGCTTTTGGCACCGCTCTATCTGGTGAGCCGCGCGTTCCGGCGACTCTTCCTCGCCAGCATGCTGCTGTTCCACCTGGTCTCCGGCGTCGTCCTCGGCGTGCTCTTCACCGACAGCTTGGTCATCTTGGTGCTCTTCGCGCTCGCCGATCTGGTTTGGCTACCGCGAGACGCTGCTCGGACTCCTCTCTGATGAAAGCGACCTCGATGCTCCACGATCCCTCGAAGTCTCGCGCTTGGCTCGAGCGCGTCCGTGATCTCGCCTCCGAGATTCGCCACGTGTCGACGCGGGCGCCGCGCGCGCGAAAGTTGCACGACGCCGTGGTCGATCGGCTGCGCACGGCAGGGCTATTCCGGCTGCTCTTACCCGAAGCTGCAGGCGGTGCCGCGCTCGACCCGCTGACGTTCATCGAGATCATCGAGACGTTGTCGAAGGCCAACAGCAGCGCCGGCTGGGTCGTCAGTCAGATCTGCGTATTTTCGCTGCAAGCGACGTGTATGCGTGACGACGTCGTCGCGACGATCTGGGGCGACGCAAACGCCGTGGTCGCCAACGGCCTACCTGCCGGTGGTCACGCGATTGCCATCGACAACGGCTACCGCGTCCAAGGCCGGTTCGCGTTCAGTAGCGGGTGTCGTCATGCGACGTGGATCGCCGCGGGCGCCCCGGTGCACGAAAACGGCAAGCCGCGGCTCAACGAGCATGGCACCCCAGAGCTCCGGTTTTTGTTTCTGCGACGCCAGCAAGTGACGCTCGTCGACGCGTGGGACGTCGCCGGACTGCAAGAGACCGGCACGGATCAATTCACGATCGATGATCAGTTCGTGCCGAGCCACTTCACGGCACCGTCGACGACGACGTCCGATGGCGATGGCGGTCGCGTCAACGCGATCCCGATGATCTTGTACTTCGCGGCGGGGCTCGCGAGTGTCGGCCTCGGCATCGCGCGCGACGCGCTCGACACGTTTGCCGAGCTCGCACGATCGCGAACGCTGGCAGCATCGAAGGACCGGCTCGCCGACCAACCGCTCGTCCAGCTCCAGCTCGCGCGCGCCGAGGCGGTGCTGCGCTCCGCGCGCGCATTCCTTTACGCGACGCTCGGCGACGCCTGGGCAGCGATCACGAGCTCGACGTCGATCTCGCTCGAACAGCGCGCGCTGATTCGCCTCGCGAGCACGAACGCCATGCATCGCGCCGCCGAGGCGATTGACCTCATCTACACGATCGGCGGGACCGCGCACATCTTTGCGGACAATCCGATCCAGCGCTGTTTTCAAGACATCCACGTATTGACCCAGCACCTGCAGGGCCGGGAGTCACATCTGGCAACGGTCGGCCAGATCCTGCTCGGCAATCGTGCGCCCCAGCCCTTCATCTGAAAGGAACGAAAACCATGGCCATCTCGTTTCACCCATTCGTGAGCGGCTTCGGCGCCCTGGTCGACGGCGTCGCGCTGCACGACGAGCTGTCTGCCGCGGAGATCGCCGCGATCCATTCGGCGATCGTCCGCTATGGATTCTTGCTCCATCGCGGTGCCGTCATATCCGCGCACGATCAGATCCGATGGACGCAACGCCTCGGCACGCCGATGGACGACGGCCGCGAAGGCAAGCTGTACAAGATCTTCGACGAGCGCTTCAAATTCTCGTACTGGCACTGCGACGGCACGTTTCACGCGCCGCCCGCGATGCTGTCGATCCAGCACATGCTGGTTGGTGGCGCCGAGACCCAGCTGATGAACGGCTACGAGGCGATCGCACGCATGCCACGCGCGCTCGCACGCCAGCTCGAGGGCGTGGCAGCTACATACAACTTGCAGTACGCGCGCAAGGTCCGCGTCCCGCCGACGAACGCGCCGGATGCCGGGCCGTTCCCGCTCGTATCACGACACCCGGCGACCGGCAGACCGTCGCTTTACCTCAACCTGAACTACGCCAAGCTCGTCGGGATGTCAGCGGATGCGAGCGAACGATTGCTCGGCGACCTCGAGTACTATCTGCACACGCTGGTCGGCGTCGATGGCGTTTATCAGTTTGTACCGAGTGTCGCCGGGAACACGCTCGTGATCGACAACCGCTCGGTGCTGCACTGCGGGCCGATCGATCCGGCGAGCTTTCCAGCGGATCGCAGGATCCAGTGGACCGGTACGCTCGCGGCGTAGGCTCCACCACGAAGCTCGTGCCGTGGCTCTCCGCGGGCACGCTGTTCATGGAGTCGCTCGATACGACGATCCTGACCATCGCGATCCCGGTCATCGCGACCGCGCTCGGCGTGGCGCCGCTCGAGATGAAGTCCGTGCTGAGCTACTACACGCTCAGCCTGGCGCTGTTCATCCCGATCAGCGGATGGTGTGCGGAACGATTCGGAGCCCGCCGCGTGTTGCTCGCGGCGATCGCGCTGTTCACCGTCAGCGCCTTGGCATGCGGGCTCGCTCGTGGTGTCACGACACTCGCCGCTTGTCGCCTTCTTCAGGGAGCTGGCGGCGCGCTGATGGTGCCCGTGGCGCGGATTCTCCTCGTGCGCACGTTCCCGAGGTCGAAGTTGGTCGCGATCTTGAGCCTGGTATCGATCGGCGCCATCGTCGGGCCGATGGTGGGTCCGCTCACCGGCGCATTGATCATCGAGGCGTTCGACTGGCGAATGATCTTCCTCGTCCACGTTCCGATCGGCGCCGCGGGACTGTATCTGGTGGCGCGATATCTACCTGACGTTCGCGTTGCGGCCGCGCCGCGCCTCGACATGATGGGCTTCGTCTTGTTCGGCACGAGCCTGGCGCTGTTGTCGTACGTCCTCGAAGGCATCGACGAGCACCGGTTCTCGCCGATTGGCAACGCATTACTGATCGCAGTCTCGATCTTGTTGTTTGCCGGCTACCGCCGACACGCAGCAAGGATCCGACATCCGATCTTGCGACTCGAGCTTTTGCGCATTCGCAGTCTTCGCATCACGGTCGTCGGCATGTTCTGCACGCGTATCGCATTCGGCGGCCTGCCCTTCTTGATCGTCCTTCTGTACCAGGTCGGATTTGGCTACTCGCCGATCACGTCGGGCCTGCTGACGCTGCCGCAGCCGATCGCCGCTGTGCTCTGCAAGATGTGGATTCCGAAAATTCTCGCACGCTATGGTCACCGCACGACGTTCGTCGCCGTCACGCTGCTTGCTGCGGCGGTCATCTTTGCGTTTGCGACGGTGGAGCGGTCGACGCCGCTGTGGATTCCGCTCGCACTGGCGGCGTGTGTCGGCTTTTGCGCCTCGCTCATGGCCACGGGCCTCGCGACGCTCGCGTACGCAGACGTCGCCGAGACCGACACCAACATGGTCGCGACGATCGTCAGCACGCTGCAGCAGTTGTCGATCAGTTTTGGCGTGGTGACCGCGGCGCTGATCGCGACGCTATCGATCGGTGATCGAGCGCACGCGAGCAACGATGCCGTGGTCTCGGGTCTCCATCACGGCTTGCTTGGGCTCGGTATCTTCACGCTGATCTCGACGCTCACGTTCACGCGGCTCGATCCGACCGACGGCCTTGCCGTCAGCGGCTATCACGGGCGACGGTGACGTAGCGCTTGAGCCGGAGCAGGGGGCGCTCGAGTACGGTCCAGCTCGTCACCGCGATCGCGAGTGCGACCGTCAAAACGAGCAGCGACATCAGGACGAGCGCGACGATCGGCGGCAGCGAGTGCGCCATCGCGTCGTACGCCGGTTCAAAGCAGAACACCAGCATGGGGTGGACCAAGTACAGTGCGTAGCTGATCGTGCCGATGCCGCCGAGCATGGGTGCTCGCAGCACACGCGCAAGTCGGGTCCGCGGATCGCTGCACGCAGCCAGCGCTACAAGCGCCGCTCCCAGCGCGGCGTTGACCGGATAGCCGACCAGATAGAGCAGCGGCGTTCGGACCTTGCCGGCGATCAAGACTTGTGTGGAGAACGCAGCGAGCGACGCCCATAGCACCACGCGCGCACGACGGACCACGTGGTCGGCGGTGACCGCGGGATCCCTGACCCAGACCGCGAGGAGCGCGCCGGCGACGAGCGCGTCATAACGAACGAAGTACAGGGCGACATCGTCGTGGTGGTTGACGAGCAAGCCGGGCGCATGCACCGCGTAATAGATGCGCACGATGATGTGTGCAGCGATCAGCCCGTAGCACATCCGCTTGAACGCGCGCGTGCTGAGGAGGGTGACCAAGAACGGCCACAGTAGATAGAACTGCTCTTCGATCGCCAAGCTCCAGAAGTGCACCGTGAGCCGGTTCCATTGCTGGTTGCTCGGCAGATCCGACACGGCGAGCTTGAAGTTCGTCGTGTACGTCCAGTCGAAGGCTTGGCGGTCGATCGCCTCGGGATAACGCGATCCGAGGTCGGTGAACGTCGGGATGACGACGTACAGGATCGCGAGCGTGAGGAAGTAGACCGGAAAGATCCTCAGCGCACGCCGGTAATAGAACGCCGTGAGTGACGATGCCTTGTGCTTCGTGTCGATCAAAATTCCGGTAATCAGAAATCCCGACAGCACGAAGAACAGATCGACACCCTGCCAACCGGCGCCTGCGAGCTGATACAAGAAATCGGTACCGAACCCGTGGCCCGTTCCGTCGCCGACAAGCGCGCCTGCAGATAGGCGGAACGCTGGATCGATCTCGAGGCCGCTCCGATACGACCGCGTGCAGTGGTACCAGAGCACCATCAGGATCGCGACCCCTCGCAACCCGTTCAGCTCGGGGATGGTCACGCCGGAGGTCAAATACCTTCGATTCGCCATCACCACGCGACACGGTTACACGCGGCGAGATCGATCGGGTGCGCTCGCAGATGTGCGTCGACCACCTCGAGGTCGAGCGCGCAGCGCGCGCGCTCGCGCAGGTCATCGAGCGTCCCCGCGAACGTCGGGACCGTCCAGACCAGCACGGAACGTCCCACGAGCACCGCGACACGCGCGCTCGTTGGATCGACGACGATCTTTCGCGGCTGCGCAGTGACCGTGAACGCGAGCAGCTCCGCGCCGGTGTCTGCGTTCCATACGTGAACGCGCCGGTCCATCCCGCCGGCGACGATGTAGCTCCCGTTGTCCAAGAATGCCGACGCGGTGATAATACCGTCGGTAGCGATCCGGAGCCGCGGCGCCCCCGTCGCGATGTCCCAGGTCGACAAAAAGCCCAGGCCCGCGACGAGCACGGTCTTGTTGTCTGGGGAGAACGCGACAACGATCGCCGCGCCCTGGCGCTCCGCCTCGAGGAGCTTGCGATCGCGACCACCATCGAGCGCGAACAGCGTATCCGCGGGTTCGCCACCGCGAGCGAGCCACTTGCCGTCGGCCGAGAACTCGATGTTTCCTCCCGCGAAGTTGCCGTTCGGGATCTCGCGGACCACGCTGCCACTCACGTTCCACACGGACACGTCGCCCTCGATCGCCAGCGCCGCGATCCGGCGCCCGTCGCGCGACCAGCGGATGTACTTCACGGGGCCGATGTTCCCGAGGGTGCGAAGCCGCGTGCCGCTGGCACGATCCCAGATCGCGACGGTACCGTCCGACGTCGCCGCCGCGATCTGACGGCCGTCCGGAGATGGCCTTGCGGTAACTCCGCCCGCGAAGCGCCGCAGCTCGCGGCCGTCGCGATCCCGCACGACGATCGTTCCATCGGTGCTCGCCGTGATCAACGTCCCATCGTCGAGGCGCGCGAGCGTCTTGATCGCAGCGCCGCTGCCAAGTCGACGAACCGAGTGGCCATCGCGTAGCTCGTGAATCTCGCCATCGTCAGCAGCCGTGATCATGGTGCCATTCGGTGCGATCGCGAAATCCGTGACCTTGGCAGGCGTCGGAGCGAGGGGCACGAGCTCACCGGGCGACGACGCCCACACCGCGATACCTACCCCAATCACGAGCGCCGCGACGCGTGCGTGATCGGAGGACGCCACGAGAAGGGCACTACCGGCCCGGATCGACGCTCGCTCCACTTCGAGACCCGACGTGACGTCGAAACTGACGACGGTGTTCGAGCCCGCCACGCGCAGCACGTTGCCATCAAACAAGACGACCCCGGCTCGATCACCGAGCGACGCCTGCCACAACGCCTCACCGGACACGAGGCTCCGGACCTGGACGACGCCCTCCTCGGTGCCGAGGGCGATGCGCTTGGCCGTGACGTCGACCGCCAACGCGTGGATCGGGCTGATGCCGATCGGCAGATCGAGACGTGGCTTTCCCGTAACGTCCGCGACCAAGAGGTGCGCGATCCCGTTCTCTTCGACCGGCGACGCGTACACGAGCTGGTCGCCGGCGAACAAGACAGACCCGAGGTCCGCTTTGAACGTCGTGACGACCTTCCCAGAACGGTCGAGGATCGACATCACGTCTGCCGGCCCTTCCACAATGACGTGCTGGCCGTCGGGTATCACCCGCGCCGTGCGCATCGGCTTCGTGAACGGGATCGATGCGACAAGCGTGCGCGTCGTGATGTCGAACAGATCGATCCGAGTGGACGTTTGCGCGGTCAGCCATCGCGCAGCGCTGTCCATCGCGATTCCGATGTAGTTGGCGCCCGGCGATCCCGCTAGCTCGGCGACCGACGTGCCATCGGCGACCCTGATGATCGAAACGGTACTTTCGTGCCCGAACGCGACCATGTCGTGGCCAATGAGCTCGAGATCACCAACGCCACGGTCCGGCACGCGCCAGAGCACGCGATTGGTGTCGGGGTTCCAGCGCGTGATCCCGTCCGATGAGAGCAGGAGGTCGTGACTTCCGCGAACGAACACCGCGCCGGCGCCCTTGGGAGCGATCCACCAGCGCAGCGGTGGCAGTTGACCGAGTGCGTGGGCTGCCAGCAACCGGGTCTGCGGCATGAAGCCCGTCACCTGCGCAGACGCGATCGTGTAAGCGAGGGAGCGAGCGGGCTGTCCGTTCACGAGCTCGAGACCCGCGCGATCGACATACGACGCCACGAGCCGGCGCCGAGCCTCTGCGCGACTCGCCGTCGCATCGGCGCGAGCGACGAGGATGTTCCGGATCGCGAACGTGGCGACGACGGCCACGACGGCGAACGCCGTGAGTCCAACGATGACGGCTGCGCGATGACGCTTGATCCAGCGTCGCAGGAGCTCGCGCGTCGCGTAGGTGTGCGAGGCCACGAGCTGACCACTCACGAAGCGCCGAAGATCGTCGGCCAAGCCTTGCGCGTTCGCGTAACGCTCGGACGGCTTGAGCGCCATCGCCTTGGTCACGATCGCAGCGAGGTCGCGTGGTACGTCGGGTTCGCGTTCCGTTAACGGCCGGATTTCACCGCTGGTCACGGCCTGAACCATGGCCTCGAGTGTGTTGCCTTCGTGGGGTGGCCTGCCGGAGACGACGTGATAGAGGATCGCGCCGAGCGCGTACACGTCGGCGCGCTCATCAACCGATTCACCGGCCGCTTGTTCGGGTGCCATGTAGGCCGGCGTGCCCATCACGGCGCCTGCAACGGTGTGATCGAGGGTTGCCGCGCGGTACGGCCCGGCGTCGAGTGCGTCCGGGTCGTCCCATCCGAGACCTTTGGCGAGGCCCCAGTCGATAACGATCGTCTCGCCATACTTACCGACAAGAATGTTCGCGGGCTTGAGATCGCGATGGATGATGCGCTGGCTGTGGGCGTACGCGATCGCATCTGCGACGGCGAGCACGGTCGGCACGAGCGCGAGGCGCTGCGCTAAGGTCGTCGCTTCGGCGATCGACTTGTCGAGCGGATGCCCGGCGACAAGCTTCATCGCATAAAACGGCGACCGATCGCCGCGATGACCCGCATCGTAGATGGGCACGATCGATGGATGCTGAAGTCGCGCCGTGATCAATGCTTCGCGCATGAACCGTCTGCGCATGCCAGCGTTCTTCGAGAACAGCTCCTTGACCGCCACGGGCCGGTCGAGCAGCTGATCGAGCGCACGCATCACGCGACCGAGCCCGCCGCGACCCACCTCGCCGGTGATTCGATATCGCGTGGTCTCGGGAAGATCGTCAAGGTCCCGATCGATCGCGGCGTTCGGACCAGGGTCGAGCATGGTCTCGGGCGTGGCCATGGCAGCAGCGTCGAGCTGTGTGTCACTCGTAGCCGTGGCAGCTAACGCTGCCTGGCTCACTGGCTTGAGAGCCCGGGCGAGCTCGCGACATGAACGACAGCTCGCAAGATGTGTCTCGAGCTTCGCAGCATCTTCGGCGGTCAACTGCGCAAAACGCGCGATCAGCCCATCGAAGTTGCGGCACGTATCATCCATCTGTTTGAGCTCCGAACTGCCCCCGCGAGGGTTCATCATAGCTCGCGAGTAGACAAAACGATGGCGACTGGGACTCCGTCACGCGTCTGGAAAGGGGCGGAGGTTCTGATGGGTTACCGCCGCCGTGACGGAACGCCATTGGCCATCGTTTCTCTACCCTATGACTCGTGCTTTTCTGATCGTGCTCGTCCTCTGCGCGACTGCGCGATTGTCGTCTGCGCAAGGCCTCTATTTGCAGAAAGGAACATCGGGCTACGGCGCCGACGTCGGGCTCACGACCGACGGCGGGGCTTTTAGCGTCGGCGCCAATGCGGGGTACTCGCATCAGGGCTGGCTCGACGGCAGTGTCCTGCTGTACCAGACGGTCCTCGATCCGGACACGACCAACGGCTACGAGCTGAGCGAGCTGGGCATCACGCCGCGTGTTGCGGTCCACCCACTCAAGCAAAGCGATACGATGCCGGTCTCGCTCGAGATCGCCGGCCGCTTCGGCGTGTCCACGATGGTGGGCGAAGGTTTCAGCGACAGCGGGATGTCGATGGTGGCGTGGACGGCCGGCGCGTCGACTACGGTCTATCGCTTCTTCAAGCTCGGCGCGAACTACGGAGTGATTCCCGGGGTCGAGCTCGTGTATGGCCACACCGAGGTCACGTTCGATTCATCGTACGGCACCGACCACTCTAGAGACGATCGATTCTCCGTCGCGATCGGCGGTCATGGAGCATGGCTGCACGACAGCGGTTACATCTTCACCCTCACTCCGGCCGTGATCATTGATCACCACGGCGCCGCATCGTTCTCGCTCTCGGTCGGCGCGATCCGACCAAGGCCATGAGCGGCGATGCGACCCCATTCGTCGGGCGCGTGCTGGACGGCACGTACCGCATCATGCGCCCGCTTGCGAAGGGCGGCATGGGCACGATCTACGAGGCGGTCAACGCGCGCCTCGCGCGCAAGCGCTACGCGGTGAAGGTCCTGCATCCGGTCTTCGCGGCGAACGACGACGTGTTCCGGCGATTTCGGCGCGAGGCGGAGATCGCCAGTCAGCTCGGCCACGAGCACATCGTCGAAGTGCAAGACTTCAACGTCAGCACAGATAGCATCCCATACATGGTCATGGAATTCCTCGACGGTGAGGACCTCGCCGCGCGTATCACGCGCGGACCACTGCGCGCAGACTCCGTCGCACGCATCGTCGACCAGGTCGCCTCGGCGCTGGGCGCTGCGCACAAAGCCGGCATCGTGCATCGCGATCTCAAGCCGCAGAACGTCTTTTTGATCTCGCGTGGCGGCAGCGCCGACTTCGTCAAGGTGCTCGACTTCGGGATTTCGAAAGTGCAGGACTCGGGCTCGCTGATCACGTGCGACCAGGCGGTGATGGGCACGCCGTTCTACATGTCGCCGGAACAGGCGATGGGTGACGCTCGCGATGTCGACGCACGCACCGACGTGTTTGCGCTCGGCGCCATCATCTGGGAGATGTTCACCGGCGAGATGGCATTCGCATCCGAGTCGATTCCAGGTGCTCTCTACAAGATCGTGAACGAGCATCCACGTCCCGTGCACGAGCTGCGCCGCGACGTGCCACGAGGTGTGAGCGAGCTGCTCGCACGCGCGATGGAAAAGGATCGCAGCAAGCGCCTTGCATCGGTGCACGAGGTTGCGGCGGAGCTGACCCGCTTGGTTGGTCGCCCCTCGAGGCCGAGTGCCGTGATCGCCATGGCGGCGACCGCCTCGCCCGCGTCTGCGGCCGGCATGATGATGGGCGTACCCACGGTGACGACGATGTCAAGCTCGGTCGGCCAACTCGCCGTCGCGCCACGACCGCCCCGCCGACGGCTGCGGTGGGCGGCCGCGGGTGCTGGCAGCCTCGTTGCTGCGGCGCTCACGTTCGTGGCGCTGCAGCGCGATGACGGCCGTCGCGCACCCGAGCCACCACCACGGATCCCTGCAGCGCCGACGCGCATTGCGCCGCCCATCGATCCACCACCGAACGTTACCGTCACCGAACCGGTGATGGCGATGGTCCGGTTGCGCTTCGAAGTCCGACCGACAAG